>Ga0209672_100679_pt1 | contig 17111 bp, 16 predicted proteins | sample AraplaCol_mMS_r2_FD_184273 | JGI IMG/M metagenome (GOLD analysis project Ga0209672, IMG submission 184273) | Arabidopsis root microbial communities from North Carolina, USA - plate scrape CL_Col_mMS_r2 (SPAdes) (version 2) | ecosystem: Host-associated > Plants > Roots > Endosphere | place: USA...
GCGATCCGGCCTTGCTTCAGCCGAACAGCTTCAGCGTGTAGTTCGCCACCGCCAAGAGGACCGTTGCCCCCAGCAGCCACAACAGCATGCGTGGTACGCCGCTGGGCGGCAGACGATGATCGTTGGCGTTGGAACGGTCGCCAATTCGCCCGCTCTGGGCGCTACGGATGTAGGTACTGCGGGACGCCCCTGCCGGGCGTCGTGCATGACGCGTGCTCATTGTTGTTTCCTCCCTGCCCCATGGCTAGCGCCTCGCCCCGGCTCCCTGCAGCCATGGCGAAACACAGCAGCCCCATGGATCGCTCCATGGCTGCTCAAACAAGACTCCCTGATTTCCCGTCTGGCCGAACCCAAAAGGCTTCGTCACGCCCGTTTGGCGTGCATAGGCACGGTGTTCCGCGTCATTGCGCGGAATTTCGAATGAAACGTTATTGTTGTATGGCACTACCCGACGCCACGAAATGTATCAAAAATCCCCCCAATTGGGGGGTACGTATTTTAGGTATCACCTTTTGGATGATGCGCAGGAACGACGCTTGCGGGCTTGATCAGGGCAAACCCGAACTCGACCCATGTATGGAGGCAGCCCATGCCCGCTTTGCCCGACCTGACCAAGCGCGCCCACATCACGCCGCCGCAGCCGCCCGAACAGCCCCCGCACCCGCCGCCGGAAATGCCGCCGCCCGACGAACCGGCCCACGACCCGGTGCACGACCCTGAACCCCAAACGCCCCCAATCGAACTGCCGCCCGGGGAGCTACCGCCGGAAATCCCGCCCCAGCATTAGCGCGGCGCAACATCCCATCTGTTAGAATCGCGGCCTCCCAGGCACCCGGAGGCCGCGCGTTTTTGGTATGCCTGGGCAGCCTGCATATCTGCATATCTGCCCATAGCTCAGTTGGATAGAGCATCGGCCTTCTAAGCCGACGGTCGGGGGTTCGAATCCCTCTGGGCAGGCCAATAACCACAATATCTTGCGGGTTAGCGCTTGCAAACAACCCAACGCCAAAACTCGGCCATGTAACCGCCCTGTAAGCGGATTCATCAATGCCGCTCGGCGACGCTCGCTGAACTACTGCCCTCAACTGACGCCTGTACCGGTGGCACAGACATGAGCCGGATTGACGGTTCGAGGCCATCTCTGCCTCGTTGCGGGGGACGAACATCGTGACGCATCTCCCGCAACAGTACATTTACCAAACGATCGTGGCGCTCATCGCTGCGTTGGGTATTGCGGTATGAAATCTCATCTTGGAACGCGTACGGCGCCGCAAGGACTGACGGCGACGCAACAAGCGTCAGCGCATTGACAGCATCCGCGTAGCGCGCGTGCTCGTCCTGAGTGACAGCCCTTCCCAGTACCACTCCGGACAGCGCAGCGACGTATTCGCGATAGTGCTCCAGCTTTGCCTTACGCCAATCCGCTTCGTGCTCGCGCTTCTTCGTGAGCAAGTACGTCACCACCGCAACCAACAGGCCAAATATTCCAGTGGCAATAGCTGCGAAGATTGCGCTTCCCACGGCAGCCCCCTCTCCCTGAGTAAATTCGTTCTTGCATGCGCTCGCGGGTTACCGCCATCTCAGCATCTTATTACTGAGCGGTTTTTGCTGTCTGCATAGCTATGAAAGATTAGCGAAGCCTCCTCCCCCGGGGCTTGCAAGGCAAAGAACATCATCACGGTTGGACGTGATTCTGAGGTGAAATGTGCCGCGTCCGGCGATGATTGCCATGTGAACAACGATCGCGGATAACCTGCTTACGCAAATTGCCCCTACGGTGAGGGCATGGCACTTCGCGGACCGACTGCTACGATGGGTTGGCAGGACCCACAGCAGATGGCATCGGGAGGGGCAATGAAAAGGATCGTAGCGGTGAGCGTTTTATTCGGCTTGGCTTCGAGCGTGTTCGCTGCCGGCGAGCAACTCATACAGTTGTCCGGTGGCACTTACTATGTTACGGGCAACGCCTACGAGCAAATGGCTGCAGGCACGCGCAGCACCTATGTCATGGGCGTCATGGATGGATTGCTGGGCTCATGGACGCTTGACGGAGTTGCTCCGAAACATGTGGGTGCGCTCGGGGCGTGTCTTCAGGGTATCCCTTCCGGTCAGGCTCGCGCCGTCGTAGACAAATTCATGGCGGACAATCCGTCGAGGTGGGACTCCCAGATGAACGCCCTCGTATACAACGCGCTGAACGAAATGTGCCGGACTCGCGGCACTCCGATCTGGCCGTAGCTCCACAGAACATAAGAAAGCCCGCCATATGCGGACTTTTTTATGTTGTGGGCTCAGCTTACCGAAGTCATACGCCGGTGCGGGCTGTCGATCTCAAAAGTGAGACGTTAGAGAACACCCCTTTGGGACACGGTGCGTTGCTTCACCCGGCGTCAGTTTTCATCAATCGATGGGAGTCCTATCGCCTCAGGGCACGGGTTGCACGTTGAAGCGCTTCATCCATCGAATCGGACCAGCCTTCTGGCACATCAAACTTAATTTGCAGTTCGTGCTTGCCCTTTACTGGTGCGCCGTTTTCGGGGAATTTTTCGGTAAGAAAAGCAGGCACCCCTGCAGCTTTATCAATCATTCTTCCCGCGATACCAATAAGCAACGACAGCAGCTCTTCGAAAATTTCTTCGGCCTCAACAAACCGAACGCTCTCTTCCCATGCCAAGGCACTTTGACATGCCTCATTAAATAAGCGGCACGTGGCAATGATCTCAGCATCGTTCCCTGGAACTCCTAACTCGCCCCATGCCCGACCGAACTCATCATTAAGCAGGCCACTAAATGCCTGCACAATAGCGCCAAGCTCGGCCATCCGACTCCTCAACCACGGCATGAAGGCGGCTCGTGCAATTTGAGTGCTCGGCTTGACGTATAGCTTTCGCTTGAGTGCCGTCCATCGTCGAAGGACAGGCGTCATTTCAAAGCGCAGAACCTCGGCAGTGAGGCGATACTCCCAGCAGTCATTCTTTTCAACGATTAGCCGCTCGGCGAGATAGCTAAGTCGACCGAACTCTTCGAGATGCCGCGTCTCGTATCGACGCCGAATCTCTGCCCCGGCTTTTCCTACCTGCGCGGCAATACGAAGCTCATGCTCACGTTGCCATTCGAACAAAAGACCCGCGGGGTATCGATCGGGGTCATCATCAACTAGCTTATGGCAGTTCGCACACAGCCATATTCCATTGGAGATGTCGCTTCGCTCCGAAGGGGTCATATCTGGATCAAATCGTGCCGATCCCGGATTGGCGCCATAGATATGAGCGGCCTCTCCCACATTGACGGAACCCGAGGGATCGCCAGAGGGTCCGCTCGTGATAGCCCCACAGTCAGGACTTGAGCAGCGATTCGCGGCTCTCATCGCCAGCTTTGTAATGACCGCCTGTTTGAATCGATCCTCTGCAGCCATCTTGTTGTCGGTTCATATCTGGGGCGAACAGCTTACCGCAAGACTGTCGCCGTACTGCGCCTGAGCCTACCGCCGGCACGGCGCAGGGCGTTGAACACTAGCGCCCTCTCCCTCGTGTGAGAGGGCGATCAGAGAAAATCGGGGAACCTCGGGCGCTGATGTAGAGTGTCTCCAAGGGGCGCGGTACGCGCAATGAGACCACAGGAAACAGGCGGCGCAAATAAAGCTGCCGAAGGACACTCTCGAATGACTGGCGCAATGAAAGCGCACTGCCCGCGCTGCAACGGGGAGCGCAAGTGCGAGGTCCACGGGACGATCACGGACAAATGGGAAGTCGATGACCGGCGCATTGCAGTGTATGGGGAGAAAGTCCATCGTCTGCTGAGGTGCATGGGTTGTGAAACAGTCTTCTACCATTGCGCAAGCTGGGACTCAGAGGACTACGAAGGCCAGTACAACGGAGAGGGCGAGCTTGAGATGACGCCTGTCATCAGAACCGAGACCTTTCCCGCCCCTGAAAAGCAGAGTTTGCGGCCCGATTGGACGTGGTCGCTGTCAAAGCGTGATCCTTCGTTAGGGGCAATCATGGACGAGATATACCGCACGCGTGACGAGGGCGGTCTCATCTTGCCAGTAGTGGGCTTGAGAACCGCCTTTGACCGCGTGACGGAAATTTTGGGCATTGACCCAGCCCTGAGGTTTGAGGAGAAGATTGAAACAATTCTTGCCCAGGGGTTCGTCGGACAGGCTGAGGCTACCGCGCTGAGAGTCGTGGTCGACGCAGGCAGCGCCGCCGCGCATCGCGGGTGGATGCCAGACATTGAAGATTTGAACAAGCTGCTTACTGCATTGGAGCATTTCATTCATCGATCTGTGGTGTCTGGTAAAGCCACGCTTGCTGTCGCCGCCAGCATTCCACCCAAACCCGCCCGCCGGGCCAAACAAAGCAACGCGGTAAAGGGGGCAACTTGACGGCGCCCAAGATATGACCGTACGAACTCTTCTCCTACCTGATCGCAATGTCGCGGATATGATCAAGACGGCCGTCAGGGGCGGCCCTCAGAAGGGAGGGCAACAAGAGGAATCCAGGGCACGCTTCCGTCAAACGATGAGCTGCGTGCCGCCTCGCCGTATCGAAGAAAGGAAGCGGCCGAGAGTCTGATACGCAGTGTGTTGGATGCGCTCGACGCGGACGGCGGCGACCCCGACCGGTGGACGCCGACCGCTTATCACAGGCGCTCGGCTTGATTGTTTCAAGGTTCTACGTTGCCTCGCTTGTCGCGATCGAGAAGGCGCTCGCCTCTACAAAGGAACGTGCCGCCCCTGAGGCATGCGGACGAACTGGCGTGACGCTGACCAAGCATGCGCTTCGAGACGGGCTCGACTACGTGGCAGGAATGCCGGCTCCACATGAGCAGTGCCTAATCCGCATAGGTCTGCGCGTAGCCAAATGCATCGGGGCTGGCCCATTTAGACGACCTCGGGAATAAACCACATTGGCGCCTGTATCAGTTGCGCCGAAAGTGCCCATACTGCAGTTCAAGTGACGGGTCTAGATGGTCAATCCGGTGGTGCTGATCTAGCGTAAGGAGTTCCTTGTCATATGCGCGATGAATGTCGACGCGCAGAGGAATGCCGTGTGCGGCTGTATTGTCCCCATCCTGCCAATTGCTGCCTCTCAAGTGCGCGGCTTCGAGCAGTCCCTCGACGTTGCAACCTGTGACCACGCACTTTTTCCCGTGTAGCGCAAATACAGCGGAACGGAACGCTCTCTGCTGCAAGCGTTGCTTTACCTGCGCCATCTTGTACGCCGGCCCTTCAAGCTTGTCGCCGGCAGCAGCGACTCCCACTTCGCCCCAATGTGATGGGTTGACGTATGAGTAGGTGACTGCGCCCGCCTGTTTCAACGCAAGCTTCAACGGGTTCTGCTGGGGGTCGCCAAAATTCAGATCAGTCACGAAGAACCGCTGCGCGTCTCCAATGATCAGGGAGAACCTGCCTCCGCCCTCCTCAAGCGTCCCGAGGTAGTCACCCAGCCAAATCTCCCGATTTCTCTCGATAAAGTGCAGCGCAAATGCGTTTCCGGGTTCAACCGCCTTGGGCTCGCCTACCCAAAATCCATCCAACATGTCACCCGGATTGCCAGGGCGTGGCCGGTAATTGGCCTCGGCCTCAGCAACATTGTTCTTGGTGATAACGATACGGGCGCCAAGAGAGCTGAGAACGTCGACCAAGCCAGCGGCACTGATAGCGTTGGCATCGTCACGATTCAGGAACTCATTGATGGACACGACCCGCTCGACAACGGCATATTCGCGGCCACTCTCAGGGTCAACTTCGACGCTGCCTAGCTTGTAGAGTCGGTCGTTCTCGTACACGAACGCATTTTCGTCATACGAGTCCGGGAAGCCGCGCACGATGGCATATGTCGTACCGCCTGCTTTCAGGCGTTTCACATGCTGTAGGCGGTCTTTCCGACCGCGCACCACTTCGTGCGCAGGCACCGGCCCCCACACCTCGATTCGCTCAGAACCGTCGGGGCGCCGTTGGCGATTTTTTTGCCAGAGCTTCATTACAACTACGCCATCGTCTGCGGTCGCATCAAACGCTCCTCGCACTGTCTTCAGGTGGAGGCCCAACACGTCCTGCATGAAAGCGTTTAGCCGTTGCTTGTGCCGAATGATGCCTTCATTCACTTGATCGCCTCTTCTTAGTCGTTAGGTCGCGCCCTTCGTTACTTGATTGCCAAGCCTTCGACCGGCTTTAAACCACGCTCCGGTGAGAAAAGACTGAACTGAAGAAGGCATGGCGAGCGATTGTTGTCAGCGTTGATTCCAATGCTGGCTGGCTCGCCTTGCCGTGCAATCTTCTTGCCCGTCATCCAACAACCATCGTCGTTTGGCCCAAGGCTGCCTTCCTGCGCGAAGTAGACCGCCAACTGCGGGCCGGGTGATTTCACGAAAAACGTGACCAGACAACCCCCGGGACGATCGTCTGTGTCCAGTCCAAGCGTTAGTCCAGACGTCCGCGCCTGCTCAACCGTCTTGACGATTGGAATCGAGTGCATGCCGGTGTTGTGGCACTGACCAGCATCACCGTTTGCCTTCAGCTCAGTTTGCAAGTTCCATCCCTTCATCACACCATCGGGGTCGACGACCGCCAACTGCAGCACGCAACCGCCCACCGCGTCATTTGTTGCGATACGGATAACGTCAGACCACTCTCCGAACCCAGTAACAATTTCGCCATACGCGCGCCCCTTGCATTGGGACGCAACAGTGCCTGGCGTGCTATCAGCCTCCCAGCGCTCATACAGCTTTACATTTGAGTAATCCGACGCTGGAGTTGGCCGTACGTCTGCGTCGGCTGCAGACGGTTGTGCAAACGCGCTTACCACACTGACTGCTCCAACTAGTGCAACAAACAGTTTGAGCACTTGTGTCATAGCCACCTCCCTCAGTCAGAGAAATGATTTACGGGACCAAGATCAGCTACTGAGCGCGCCGACGAGCACGGCAATCTATCGGTTCCAACCGGGGCGCTTCTGCTCCCATAAGAGGAATACAGCATCTCTATGGGTATCCCCATCCCCAAAATTGGGGGTATTAAACCGAAATCCTCATCGGTGGAACCTAGCCTCTCTGGAGGCCATAGTGGACGAGAAGCCGCGGCGCTTTTCTGACACCGCGATGCAACGCCCACGTAACGCTGGCCGTTACGCTCTTCAAGTCAGATTTCAAATCTTTTCAACACTGACAGGCCGGGAACCTCGATAGCATTGCGCCGCCCTGCATCGGGGCGCCAGCCGCAGCGTAGTAGAGGCAAATTGGTACGATGGCCGTGAGTGTCTCCGCCCCCCGTTTCTCGGATGCTGATCCGGAGCACGTTCGAATTGCAAACAAGATCGAGGTGCGGCTGGTCAACCAAGACTTGCTACCCCGCTTAGCGGACCCGTAGTCGTGCCATGAATTTGGTGATCGCGCAAAGACCAAACTGGTAGAGCGTTGCCGCATAGGACACACAAACCAGCAGAACCAAACCTCACTCCAATGCAGCAGTTCAGCATGCGGCCGTGGTGTCGCAGACGCTGCCGCAAGAGCATTTAGATACCAAGAAATGTGGAATCCGATATCAAGCTTGACGCAGCGATGGCCGACAATGGAACTGCCAGAGAAGTTCTACACGTGCGGCGGCATTCTCTTGGCTCTGCCTTTGATGGCAATGCTGTTTCCGGCAAGCGGCCTGCTGCTCATCGACCTTGCGGCAATGCCCACGTTCCTTTGTTTCGTTGCGGGCTACCTTACGTGGTGGACCCCGAAATTCATGCGCGTATGGCGGTCCAATATTGGGCGTGTCCCGCTCGTCTTGCTAAATGGAACACTTCTGCCATTATGCGGTGCCCTGGGTCGGACTGTTGCAAGCAAAGCAACCGGCCTGCCGGCACAGTCGCTAGACCTTACCGTCGGCCTTTTGGCCATTCTTTCCTACCCCGTCGTTTGGGGGATATTTTTCTTTTTGTTTATCACTGTGGAGGCATTCGTCAGCATTGGTGTTGCAGCGGTGCTGTCCACATCGGTTCATTTTTTTAGGGCCGTGATCTCTCTAGCCTTACCGTGGCGGAGGCATGCCGGAGGACCGGGATGGATTGATCGCTTGGCAAACCATGGTTTTGGCGGTTTGGTAGCTGCAATTCTGGTCCTAATGGCCGTAGCCGCATATGGCAAAGGTCTCTACTCCGAGCGCGTTGTAAGGTTGCTGGCCTATAGGCTAGATTTCGGATATGCGCAGAAGTATCCGCTCGTGGACCATACTCGCCCCATGCGCCTGTTAGACAACCAATACGCCGCATATGCCGAGTTCAAGGACTGGGACGTGGAGTTTGTTGTCGAGAAGCTTGAAGACAAGCCGGCGACAAACAAGCGCTGAACGCGCGTCATATGGAGGCGAAGGACGGGCTACCTTCCCGCTCGATCGCGATCGGAACGACACTTGTGCCTCTCCCTCAATGAGGCTCGCTGACCTTTTGCCGCCGTTGCCGGGACTACGCTCGGCATGGAGTTTGGCACTTGAGCCCCGGTTCCGGGCGCGGCAAGAAGCAAACAAACACCGCAGCCTACGCCTTGATCATCGATGCAACGAAGTCTCGCGCTGCCGCCAATTCTGGCGCTGTTTCAATGTTCGCGCCATACCTCTCTAGCACGGCAGCGACCCAAGCGTTTTTCTCTGCAGGCTCGTCAACAACGAATGATTCAAGCTCTCCTCCTGGCACTACAAATAGCCCTAAGTCAGCCAGATCGCGAAGCAACCGGTCAGCAGCAGCTTTAGCTTCCCTGCCTAGCATACCAACACCGGATTCCTTCGCCCTGCCATCACCTACTGACGTTCTCAGCAAGTTGCGCAAGTTCGACACAGTCTTTCGGTCTATTTCCTCGAGCTTGTCGTCAATCTCTTCCGTAAGTGCTAGCAATTTCCTTTTAAACGCTTCTGCGCTGACCTTCCCGAGCTCGTCAATAGAGGCCTTCACCGCGCGATAGTCCGCGTCATAGGTGGACCAGTCCCCACCGAGTGACTCGACTATGCTTCTGAATTGCCCAACAGAGCATAGCGCATCGAAATCAACTGCCGCTGCCACGGGGACATCCAGACTCTTGAGCGCCTTGACCAACTTTGGGATCCCGCCTTTTCCGCCAGACTGCGCAAACATAATGTCTCGCACATAGGGGTGCTCTTCACTATTGCGTAATACATCCGCCACCGCCGCGTAGAACCGGCAGTCCCCTTCCGCTTCACAGATGATCACCTTCTCGTGGAAAGCTCCATCAAGAATGTTTGAATAGCGCAAAACGGGGTCGCTCCAAACTGTCCGCACACCCTCTGGTTGAAGCTCCGAGACGTAGTTGTTTTTGCCTTGACGCGTCAGCCGCAAAACTCGAATGGATCGGTCGCTCGCCTCAAGAAGCCCGCGAAGAAAATCTGCGCTGTGCGTCGCCAAGAAGACTTGCCCGCCAGCATGATTTTCTGCCAACAGGCGGCCAAGAAGACGCGCTTGCGGCGGGTGCAAGAAAGTCTCCGGCTCGTCGACCAAGAATAACGATTGGTGCCCTAGAAGAACGTGCATCAACAGCCCAACAAAGCTCCGCATGCCATCGCCTTGCAAATCGAGGCGCGGGCTTTCGCGCAGCCTCTGCCGATATTCATCCGTCTGGACGCTTTCCTCTTGTCTTGGGGCAACATTGGGGCCGACATGCAACGGTATGACCTGTGCCGCAAAATGATCGATGGCAATCTCCGTACCGAACGCACGTTTGAACCATCGATTCAGTTTTGCCATCATTGCCCAGTCTTGATGCAGATAGTGCATCGGGTGCGAAGGGCTCTGAATGCCAAGGTCAATAGAGGGCTGTGTTTGGGAAAGGCCAAGCCGCGAACCGGCATCGATGTAGACGCCGAACCAATTGTGCAGCGGCGCTAAAGTTTCCGTATTTGTGACGAAAGTGTTGGCGCTGTCAATGTTAGCTCCTGCCCCGCCTAGGAAATATGTTCCCCCTGAGCCCGGCATCTGACGCCCAAGAGAGCGGATGACCTCCCACGCATCATTCCGGTCCGATGTCTTGCGAATCGACATCTTGCTCAACACTGGGCCGCCATGCGCAGGAAACCCGGGTTGTTGCTGTAGCCGCGTCCATAGCTCTCGTAGAAAAGCGCTTTTTCCCGCGTTGTTGGGGCCGACTATTACAACGAGATCATCCGGGCCGAACGTGACTTCCTTTCCCCCGCTGACGGTGAGACTTTCGATGCTAAATCCGACGGCGTTACGCGCCATTTTTGTACCCCCCGAAATCGCTAGATTTCTTCTCGAACTCATAGGATACGGCTTAACGGCGTCCCGAAAAAAGAACGTAGAACACCGCAAATTGTCTCTGCCGCTGAACTGCCCACGGATGAAGTACGGGTAAATTGAATCCGGATTTTGCGGCGGTATTTTTCGAGGCTCGGCGGCGGTCTTCGGCCCTTGCCTCCCAGGGATTAAGCCCCCCCTCCCCCCTGTCATTCGGCCCCACTGCGCGGCCAGATGCGGGCCACCATCGAACTATCAGAAGCGCGCCGCCAAACAGCAGCCACACGAAAACGATACGCTCAGAACGCGTTCTAGCGCGTCCTAGCAGAGCGTGCATATTGCGCTCTGCGGAAGCCGCCGTCTTCAGCCGCCGTCTTCAGCCGCTGTCTTACGGTCATGGCACGGTTCGCACTGCGACTGCCAGTTAGGCAGATTCCAGATCGGCGTCTTGGCTACCACCATGCCGGCCTATGTCATCAACGGTCGTCACAGTGGTGTGCGGCATTGCTGAATACACATCTAGGCTGCGCATAGCGGATGGTCAAGAAGGAATGCCGCCCTAGCGCACTGCGGACCTTGGTAGGAAGCCCTTGCAACTATGGATTGTTCATCAACACACAGGGCCGCGCATAGAACCACGCGGCCCCATACCGGGGTGAAGATGGCAATGGCCTACCACCTCGGCCAGAGCACCGGCACCCGCATCCCGCCGGACAGCAAAACGTCTTCTTCAATGCAGAGCGAGCCGCCTTTCGTCATGACGATGCGCTTGGTACCCGTCCCATTGGACTCGGGTTTCGAGACACGCGCAGCCGGCGGCCTCTGAGTGACAACGGAGCGCTTCACAGCGGCAGCTTTCACTGTGCGCGGCGGGGTGACCTCTTGCTGCTGGGGTTGCGGTTTGTCGCCCGCTTCGCACACGCCGTTGTCCTGCAGAACTTCGAAAAACTTGAGGCGTTCGCGGCTCAACGTCACCGTGCCGTTCTCATCGAGACGCGGCGTCGGCAGGGAGAAGCTTTCCAACATCGGCTGCAACTTGTGCGTCCATGCGGTGAGGCGTTCGGACACTTCAGCGCGACTCAACGGCAGCAGCGTCATGGCATCGATGTCCACCAGAGCCGCCTGCAAAGCATCCCTGAGTGCAGTCACCTCGCCGAGGTTGCTTTCGTACTGAACATCACGCTCACCAGCCCAACCGCTCTGCACGATGGTAGTGATTTTCCCGAGATGCCGCAGCATGTCCTGAGCGTCGGCCAAATGAACGCGGAACTCGTCCAAACGCGTGTCGCGGCAATCGCGCAATGCTTGCCGCAACTCTGCGGCTTCAGCGGCCTTCACCATTTCGGCAGCATAGAGGGCAGCGCTTGCTTCCCGTTCTGCCTCACGCATTAACCGCAGATGCACTTCGGCTGCCTCTGCTGCGCGGACGGCTGCTTGGTGCTTCTCGCCTGCACTGTTGATACCCGGATTATGTTTCCCGTCGATGGCGTCCAGGCGGCCACGCAGTGCCTTCCGCTCTTCAATGCTCTCGCGCTCCGCGCGCTCGAAAATCTGGAGCGCTTCCGGCGATTCAAGAAGCACGCGGAACGACTCTTCATCCCGTTTGCTGAAGTCGGCCCGGTCGAAAAATTTCCTGAGTTCAAACATCTCTATCTCCAACAGATGCGCGCTGGGCGCGGGTTTTCATCGCGGCTCGGTATTCGCGTCTTTCACATCATTGGCGGTCCTCCCATTTTTTTATTTCCTGTCCAGCGGGTACGTTTGGGTACACCCCTAAAGGGTGGTGTACCTAAACGTACCTTCCGTCGCTGGGTACACCAGAGGTACACCTACCCAAACGTACCTTCGTGTACCTCGCTCATTTGGCTGCGGTTGCGATGCACACCATGCCGGCGGCTTCGTTAGCCGCACCTGCCGCAACAAGCGACTTGATGGCGCGATATACAGGGCCTTTCTGATGGCGGCCCTCAAAGTGTTTAACCACGGTCCCTTTCTTGACGCCGCCCGTTTGGGCCGCCAAATACTCGGATACCGCAGCTTCGACAGCACCCATGCGCTTGCCGACGGGCTTCTCCGGGGCATCAGCAGGCACTACAACGCAGGACGTTGCGGGGTCGCCCCACTTCGTAAAACCGAGCGCAACCGATTGGAGCTTGAACCCGATGCGTTCGCCCTTCGTACCCAAATCGCGCTGTTTGGTGATTTCCGCGCAGCGGCCGGCAGCTACTTCTGTGACCTCGATTTCGGTATCTACGGCGGCACGCATCCCACTCCAACCGCGCGCACCTGCTGCGGTGTCTTTCCCGCAGTGGTGAACCAGCATGACGTGCGTATTGCACTCAGAACGGATACGGTCAACGTGACGAACAACAACGCTCATGTCCTGCCCCGCGTTCTCGTTCGCGCCAGCACTGAGGCGGGCCAACGTATCGCCAATGATCAGTTGAACGGGATACCCGACCTGTGCCTCCAGGCGACGCACCGCTTGGATGACTGCTTCGGTGTCTGCTTCACCGTTAAACAGGTCAATGGGGTTCTGAACGATGGCGAAGTTCGGCACCTTGGCGCCGTGATGCTTCTGATAAGCCTGAAGGCGGCTGCGTACCGAGGCGGGCGATTCCGCAGCCAAGTAAACGACCAGACCGGGCTCCGTCTTACGGCCCATCCACGACCTACCGCAAGCAATAGCGGCAGCCATGTCGATGACGAAAAACGTCTTGCCCGTGTGCGAGTCGCCGTAGAGCATGCTGCTGCCACCCGCAGTCAATACGCCTTGCACAATTTCGTCGGGCGGCATGTAAGCGTTGGGCAACTCATGGGCAAACACCACATCCAGGCCCAGCCCCACCATGGCCGGCTTTGCGATGAATTTGGCGCTGCTGTGCGGCGGTGCAACGATGCGTTGAGCGTTCTCAACTTCTTCGCGGATACGCGTGCGTTCGGTGCTCATGCCAGCACCCCCGCAATCACGTCATTGAGGTCGTTTTGTTCTTGCCGCGTCACGAACACTTCCGCACCGGTACCAGCCCAGCGCTGCGCGCACGCATCTGCGCCGGCGATGCCCGCAGGATCATTGTCCTTGGCGATAACGAGGCATTCGATACCGGGCAGCACGGGAAAGACAGCCAAATTGCCTGCATCAACGCAGGCCCACACCGGTGCGTAAGCCCATGCCAAGGACAGCGCCGTTTCGATGCCCTCTGCGACGCCCAAACCCGTCGTTGCGGCCTCGTTGGGCCACAAGCGAATCACGCCGCCTTGCTTCCGATGACCGCCCAACAACAAGCGCGGCGCGTCAATGTCGGCTTTGCTGCCATCGGCTTGAATCCATGTGCGGTGCAGGCTCAGCGGCTGGCCCGTCATAGCATCGGTAATCAAGCCGACCAGTGCAGCGCCAACGTAACCAATCGGATGTTTCAGCGCCGGGTGACACCGCAAGTCGCCATCTGCGGGCGGGATGCGGCAGCGGCGGCTTTCGAGATAGCTCAATGCGACGCCAGCGAGCGGCTTGCAGGCGTCCCACAAGGCGCGGCCATACTCGGACAACGTTTCGCGCTTCTGCGTCGTCACGGGCTTGATGCTCGGCGTTGCGGGCATTCGCTGACGTGTGCCACGGTCGGGGCGGTAGCTTTCCGTGAAGGCGCAGCGGAAGCAATGGGCAACGCCTTTGCCGTCTGTGTCGATGGTCAGGCCGGCGCATTTGTCACGCTCGCCGCGACCGCACGCGGGGCAAGTGATGCGATGGGTGCCGACGGGGAAACTGGTCCACGAAATCATGGCCGTCTCCCTTAGCGCGTGGACAACCAGCGCGTCAGCTTGCGGCGGTCGGCGGCGATCAAGGCATAGACACCCCGAGGAACCGGGTTGCTATCGCGGTCAATCGCGCAAACCATCACACAGGGGACATCGAGACCGCGATGGCGCAAGTCAGCGATGAGTGCCGGCCCATTGGAGCAGCCGGCAATGCGGTCGATTTCTTCGCGGCGGCGGGAGCTCGTCAGCAAGGCATGCAGGACGCGCAAATGACGCGGGTTGTTGGTACCCGCGAACTTGAGCTGCGTATTAAAATTGGGGACGTTTTCGGCGGTGTCGAAAAGGTCCGATTCAGCTTGGCGGCGGTCGGACTTTTTCATTACTGGGCCTCCAAGCGCATCAGTTGCTCGGCGGCATCGCCGGGCCACGCCAGAAAGCGATTCGGCATCTTGACGGGGCGCACACCGTAGTAGCTGCCCGTTTCCATGAGGCGCTTGCGGATGGATTGCGCGCGGATACCAAGGAGCGCGGCAAGCTCCTCGGTGGTCAGGTGGCGGCGGGTTTGAGTCGCCGTTTTTTGTTGCGTAGACATTTGCCAGGCTCCAAGTCAGCGCGACTCAACGTGAATCGCTTGGAGCCAACCCTGGCGACGGCAATAGCGAGGGTTCTATTGCGCAACACCAGTTGCTTTATCTGGTGCGGGTTTGCGGGAGATTTTCGCAATAGCACGCTGCAACAGCGCTAGCGATTCTTCTTGTGGTTCTTCCGGGTGGCCGTTCCCGCTGTCGGAAACGGTGAAGCCTTCTTGGGAGCCTCGAATTTTTTCCTGGCTTGCGCCAACAACACACCGATACGCTGGCGCGTCACGCCATATTTGGCCGCCAGTTTTTCCTGCGTCACGTCAGGAAGCCTGCTCTCAACCAGCAACGTGCGCTGTTCGCTATCACTCCATGGCTCACCTTTCAACTGCATGGTGCGAACAGCCGTTGCGTTGGCGTTGGGGTTGTCAGGTTTCGCGTTTGGCAGAGATTGCGCCTTGGTCGACAAGCGCGCAAGGTCGCGCGCTTCCGCCAACTCGCGCCGAGACCGCATCTCTGCGCTGATAACGTCGGCGTGCGGGTGACACTCCGCCCAGTTGCTTTGCTTGCCGAGTTCGCGAATCTTGTTGAGCCGTTCGCGCATCAGCATTGCTGCAGGGTCGGCATTGGCCTCCAAGCCTTCCACAAAGCCGTCAATTTCCCAGAGATTCGCGCCACGGAATAGATGCTCGGCACTATCGAACACACCGAGCACAACGGCCAACGATTGATTTTCGGGGGTTTGATACAGCACGCCGTCGTCGGTAAGCCTACGCGCGGCGGTAGGGTGTCCAATCCAGTGTTCTTTTGTTGTCATTGCGCGCCCTTCTTGCGCGTCCTTCATGGGAGGGTGCCCCTGCTGGGGCCGGTGAAGGTGTCCGGTTTTCCGCCCGTCGGCGGCAGCAGGGGCATACCGGCAATCTAGCCTGACTGCTGCTCAAAAAAAACCTCGATTTGGCCGAAGGTCCGAACAATCGCGTTGCGCACGCTGCTGTATGCAAGCGACTATTGCACAGCACGCAAACCGGACTTATAAGCCTCTGCCGTAAATGCGATGCCAGCCTGTTCCAGCATCCACGCTTCGATTTTGGTATGCCACATGCGCAGCAAGTCCAGCGGACGGCGCCGATAGTGCTTTTCGGCCAACGCTGACGGCTTGTGCCCCATGATTTGCGCGGAGATGCCCGACGGCATTTCCACCCATTCGCACAGCGTGCCGAACGAACGGCGCAGGCCGTGCAAGCTCACGTGGGGCAACCCCGCAATCTCAAGCGCCTTGTTGTGCGAGGGACGCGGCTCCGCCAACTTGCCCTTGGCGGCGGTCGGGCTAGAGAACACCCATTGATTGCGACGCGGCAGGCAAGCGAGCAACGCAGCAAGATACGGTGTGAGCGGGATAGTGCGTTCCCCTTCCACCTTGTCGCGAATGGTCATGCTCCCCCATTGGAAATCCACGTCTTCCCACTGAAGTCCGGCCAGTTCTTCGCGCCGTGCGCCGGTGATAAGCAGCCCTTGCAGGTAGGCCGAGATAATGGGGTTCGAATTGGTGCGTACTGCGGCGAACCATGCGGGCAACTGTTCGCGCTGCAAGCAGTCATCTTTTGCCTTGGGCTTCGGTACAACGTCGCGCACAACCCTCGCACTGTAGGCGCCCGAGGACACCAAACCCGAATACTCGGACCGGTCTTCACACCAACGAACAAAAGCGCGCAGTTTCCGGTAAGACTGTTCAGCATTCGTCGGGCGCGCTTGTGCCTCATCCGCGAGCCACGCGCTCACCCGCTGAGCCGTTAGGTCAGACAGCCGCAACGCCATCAGCGGCGCAAGCGGGCCGGGAGAGGTTTTGCCCTTACCGCGCTTCTTTTCCTCCCCGCCCGCGCGGGCTAGGTTGATGTGGTCGATGTAGTGTCGCTCCGACCATCTGCCGCGACTGGCTTTCAGATATGTGTCCCACGCCTCAGCCACTGTCACGATTTTTCGGGTCGCCTCAGCTTTGCGGGCCTCGTGGGCAGCGCGCTTCTCGGCTGCGAACTCTCGCGGGTCTTTCCCGTCGTCAATCAGGATTTGCAGGCGCCGGGCTTCCTCCTGGGCATCCCCGAGCTTCCATGTGCGCGGGTCGCCAATCGTCACCCGCACCGTTTGACCATGAATCTTGCTTTGAAAAATGTAGGCCTTGGCACCGTTGGCAGTAGCACGCAGGCCCAGGCCGGGAACGTGGGCATCCCACAAGAAAGCCTGCTCCCTGCCGTCGGTACAGGCGTGCTCATCCACCCGCTTTGCCGTGAAATTGACCTTTGCCACTTCACCCTCCCACACAGGCCGACGGTCCCCATGTAACCGCCATGTAACCCGATTGTGGGGCAAAAGATCAATTTCGGTCAACTCAGCAGGCCGAACAACTCGCCCATAAACCCTTATATTTATTGAGTTTCGTGGGTTACATGAGCATCGATCAACACCAAGAAATGCATTATTTTTCGGCCTTCTAAGCCGACGGTCGGGGGTTCGAATCCCTCTGGGCAGGCCA
>Ga0209672_100684_pt1 | contig 17049 bp, 13 predicted proteins | sample AraplaCol_mMS_r2_FD_184273 | JGI IMG/M metagenome (GOLD analysis project Ga0209672, IMG submission 184273) | Arabidopsis root microbial communities from North Carolina, USA - plate scrape CL_Col_mMS_r2 (SPAdes) (version 2) | ecosystem: Host-associated > Plants > Roots > Endosphere | place: USA...
TGTCGCTTTCAAATAGCCGAGCTTGCTGCCGCAGTCGAAACGCGTGCCGTAATAGCGATAAGCCAGCACCTGCTCTTCGGCCAGCAGCGCCTGCAGCGCATCCGTCAACTGCAGCTCGCCCAGCGCACCTGTCTCGATCTTGCGAAGATGCGAAAAAATACTGGGCATCAGCACATAACGCCCGACGACACCGAGGTTCGACGGCGCGGCTTCCGGCGACGGTTTTTCAACGATGCCTGACAGCTTGAAAATATCCTCTTCCCACTCGCGGCCCTCGACGACGCCATAAGAACGGCTGTCTTCGCGCGCGATCGCCTCCACGCCGACGATCGAGCTGTGATAGTGGTTGAACACGTCGATCATTTGCTTCATGACGGGCTGCTCGCTATGAAGCAGGTCGTCTGCCAGAATCACGGCGAACGGGCTATCCGCGACCAGCTTCTCGGCACACAGCACGGCATGGCCCAGCCCGCGCGCGGCCGGCTGACGCACGTAGAAGCAATCCACGTGGCTCGGCTTGATGTTGCGCACGAGATCGAGCAGTTTCTCCTTGCCGCGCGCTTCCAGCTCCGCCTCGATTTCGTACGACGTATCGAAGTGATCCTCGATCGCGCGCTTGCTTCGGCCGGTAACGAAGATCAGCTCCGTGATACCAGCCGCGATTGCCTCCTCCACCGCGTATTGAATCAGCGGCTTATCGACGATCGGCAGCATCTCCTTGGGACTGGCTTTCGTGGCAGGGAGAAACCGCGTGCCAAGGCCTGCCACAGGAAACACCGCTTTGGTGACTTTCAACATCGTTCATCCCCTCTTGGGAAAGTCGTTGTATATGAAGGCTCCATAAAGGAATTCGTCAAACATCCGTCGATCAGACGCGCTCCGATCGCTCTCGCTTGAGCGCGCCGATGCGCATCGTTCGATCAGATTCGAGCGCTTCGCGATACGCGGAAATGGCTACGAGAATCAAGAGCACCGCGACGCCGGCTACCCAATGCAAATCCATGATGCGGCTCCATTTGCGTTTTGTCGGTGACTGCACGTTAACACGAAAAAACCGAACAATAATCTCCCCGGAGTCCCGCGAAATGGGTCGCTATGCCTTGCCCCACAAGGCGCTCAGCGTTGTTGTTAGTGTTTGTTAAAAACGCGTTTTCAGCGATTTTTTTCGATCTACGATATGCGCGGATTCGGAACTTTTTATATCTCCGTGATAGGACAATCTGTCATTATTTCCGAGCGCATCGGTCGGGGCACTGCATGAGCGATTCGTCGATTTTCCCGGTATCTGCGACAGGACCGGCTGCCGCACCCGCGCAACGCGTGGATAGGGCGCGGCCCACCGCAGCCGCGAAAGAGACCTTCATCGATGCAATGCGCGGCATGGCCGCATTGCTCGTCGCTTATTTTCATTGCCGACAGGTGGCCTGGGTCGGGCTGCACCACTTCCATGAGGCGGTGGGTTTCTCGCTGGAGCCGAGCGTGCTGCTGGGCTATCTCACGATGCCGGTCGCCTGGGGCTCCGCGGGCGTCTCGATCTTTTTCGTCATCAGCGGCTACTGTATTCATCGAAACCCTGCCGCCCGGCTCGCCGCCGATCCCTCGTATCGCCTCGATGCTCCAATCTTCTGGGCCCGGCGGTTCGCGCGCATTTACCCTGTACTTTTTGCGGCGCTGCTGCTCACGTTGGCGTTCGATTCGATCAGTCTGAGCCTGCCGCCCGTCAATCACAAAATTCTGTCTATTGGTCCGAAAGCATTCCTGATCAGCCTTTTCTCATTGCAAGGCTTGCTTGCGCATCCTTACGGTTCCAATGGTGCATTGTGGACGCTCTCGATCGAGGTGCAGTTCTACGTGGTCTATCCGCTGCTTTTCGCCGCGCGGCGCCGCTTCGGCATGCCTGCCGTCATGGCGGTCATCGCGGCGCTCAACGTCATATCGGGCTACCTGCTGGAACCGGTGTGGATCTACTTCTTCACTTCATATTGGTTCTCGTGGACGCTCGGCGCCTATCTTGCCGAACGGCGCGTCGCCGCCGCGGATCTGGCGCTGACGCAGCGGCAAACGCTTTGCTGGCGCCTCGCCGCGGTAGCGCTCGCCATGCTAGGCTGCGCCATCTTCAACTACAGCGTCTATATCGGCCAGTACATCGCATTCCAGTTGTGGGCACTCGGTTTCGCATGCTTCATGCGGACGACACTGAAGCCCGACGGCGTCCCGCTCGCTCATAGTTCGCTTTTGATGCGGGGGCTCGCACGCTGCGGTTTGTTCAGCTATTCGCTGTATGTCATCCACCTGCCGATTTTCATCTGCCTGCAGTCGATTTTCTTCCGCTCAGCCCTGCAATTGTCGATCTTGCCGACATTCGCATTCATGCCCGTGGCGATCGGCGCGGCTTGCCTCTTTTATCTCTGTGTCGAGCGTCCGGCAATGCGTTGGTCGTCCAGCATCCGGCGACGCAAGCCCAACATCGAGCAGGCCGCCCCGGCCTAAGCTGGCGGCCGACCCGGCCAACGCAGCTACCGGCAGGCGCCGACCGCAAGCCGCGATCGGCGATGCCGCTCAATGCGTATGCCGTGCGGCGGATGCCACGTGAGACGTGAGGATGCGGCTTACGCCATCGATGTAAGTCCGCGTACCGAACTTGCGGCGCGCTATGTCATAGCCGGCCTCGACGAGGCGCGCGCGCAATTGCGCATCGGTGCGCAAACGCGTGATCGCGGACGAAAGCGCGTCAGCGTTGTCCGGCTCGCAGAGCAGCCCGTTCATGCCATCGTCGATGATCTCGGTCACCCCGCCCGCTCGCATCGCCACGACGGGCCGCTTGGCCAGCATCCCTTCGACGATGACACGCCCAAACGGCTCGGGCGCGATGGAGGTATGCGCGACGACATCGACCGCACGCATACAGCCGGCCACATCGTCTCGGAATCCGAGGAAATGCACACGTGAAGTCATGCCGTGAGATTCGACGAATGCCTTGAGCGCGGCTTCATAGACGTCTTCGCCGAACAACGGCGCGCCGACGAGCGCGACATGCAATTGAGGATCGCACAACGCCGCCTCGAGCAGCACATGCTGCCCCTTCCAATGGGCGAGGCGGCTGAAAGAACCGATGATGAACGCATCGCTCGGCAAACCCAGGCGCTCGCGCAACACCGCTTGCGAGGTGTTGTCATGCTTGCGAAACGGCGCTTCGGATATGCCGTTGAATACGACGTCGATACGCTTGGCCGGCACCTTCGCCAATTCCTGGAATGCCGCGGCCGATGCCGCCGAGTTGGCGATGACATGATCGAGCGCGAGCTTGCCGAACCACTTGATAGCCATGCGCTGCATCCGCCCGAAATGCTCGCGGCTGACGATATCGCGCAAATGCCAAACCACAGGGCGACGCGCAATGACGCCCGCAATCGCGCCGACGATCATCGCGCGTTGCGTGTTGGCGTAGATGACATCGGCGTCACGGGCGCGTCCGACGGTCTCACGAACGAGCGAAGCGATGCCAGCGAGCGCGCGCAGCTTCGGCGCCCCTTGCTTCGACATGCCGCGCAAGCGCGACGCATCGAGCACGTCGACCTTCACGCCGGCATCGGCGAGCGCGCGGCGAAACGGCCCATCGTCGAACAGCACTACATCGACCGATTCCTTTTTATTCCTCGCGAATTCGAGCAGAGAAAGCTCGGCGCCGCCGAGCACGCCCGTCTGGTCGATCGCGAGAATCTTCGGTGCCGGTGCCGTATTGCCCGTGCGCTCGCCCCGCTCAGGGTCGGCGCCCGTCGTGATATTGCCGGCAACGCCCGCCGCGCGCCGCCGCGTCGCCCCGGGACATATTTCCTCTACCGCAGCCGTAAACCGTTCACGGAAATTCGAGGCTGAGAAGCGCTCCGCATTGGCACGACACTCGCGCGGCGAAAATCGTCGTTGCTCGCGCTCGAAAGACGCAACGGCCGCTACGATCGCCTGCGCCGTCTGCTCATGAAAGAAGATGCCCGTCGGACGACTTTGTGTCAGATCGCGCACGGTTTCGAGCGCTCCGCCTTTGCCATATGCGATGACGGGCGTGCCGCACGCCTGCGCCTCCACAGGCGCGATGCCAAAATCTTCCTCGGCCGCAAAAACGAAAGCCTTGGCGCGGCGCATGTGATCGTGAAGCACATCGAACGGCTGGAACCCCAGCACCTCGACGTTTGCACCCGCCTTCGCACGCACGATGCTCATTTGCGGACCGTCGCCGATCACGACGAGTTTTTTGTCGGGCATGCGGGAGAACGCCTCGACGATCAGATCGATCTTCTTGTACGGAACGAGCCGCGATGCGGTCAGATAAAAATCATCCTTGTCTTCGCTGAGTTCGAACGAATCGACATCCACGGGTGGAAAGATGACCTGCGCGTCGCGCTGATAAACCTTCTTGATGCGGCGCGCAATGAACTCCGAATTGGACATGAAGTGATCGACCGAATTCGAAGTGCGGATGTCCCAATTTCGAATGTAGTGCAGCACCAGGCGTGCGAAGGCCGATCGCAGGCCTCGCGTCAGATGCGATTGCTCCAGATATTGATGCTGTAGATCCCACGCATAACGGATAGGCGAATGAACATAACTGATATGCACCTGATCAGGGCCGGTCAGCACGCCCTTTGCCACGGCGTGCGAGCTCGAAATCACGAGATCGTACGCGCTCAGATCGAGCTGCTCGATCGCGAGCGGCATCAACGGAAGATAGGCGCGATAGCGCTTGCGCGCGAATGGCATGCGCTGAATAAACGAGGTGGTCGCGTGCTTGCCGCGCACGAAGCGGCGATCGTCGAGAAAGTCGACAAGGCTGTAGAGATCGGCGTCGGGAAAGCAAGCGATGATCTGCTCGAGCACGCGCTCCGCGCCGGCATAGGTCACGAGCCAGTCGTGCACGATCGCCACGCGCGGCGCGTGCGAGGTGACGACGACCGGCGCATAGTGGCGCGGCTGTGCCGCCGGCACGAGCGCGGCGGTTTCGGCGGCGGCAAGGGTTTCGTCGCTCATGCGCTTCTCCTTGCATTGACGCGCAACAACAGCGCGCGGGCCATGTTGCGCAGAGATGGGGAGGTCGTCATCGACCAGACGAGATTCGACAAAGACAATCCCGCCGCCAGCACGACGAGCGCGGGCAGGTTCGTGACCTCGCGCGACAGGTAGCCCGCTACGATGAGGAAGGCTAGATGTCCAAGCATGTCGAGAACGATCTGTCGCGCACGGATTCGGGACAGGTAAAGCAGCACGCCATAATCCAGGAGGGAGCGCCCCACCACGACGACGGCCGCCCCCGTCAGACCGAAATGCGCGATGCCCAGCATCAGAATGCCGGCAAAAAACGGTAGCTCGATGATCCCGATCCATGCCGCCCGCGCGGGATCGATCTGCGATTGAATCAAAAGACGGGTTACACCCGCCTGTCCCACGAGCCAAACGCTGATGATCAGGATACGTCCCACGTTGACCGATGCCGCCGCGAGCTCGCTCCCCACCCACAGATTCAGAAACGGCCCCAGCGCGAGCATGCCGACGATCATCACCGGCGTGAAGAGCCCGTTCAGAAACTCGAGTGCTTGCCGCACGAGCAGATCGGCGTGATCGCGGTCGATGGCGGACAGACGTGGAAACAGCGTGCGTACGAATGCGGTCGGCAGCATGTTCAGCCGAGTGACCAGGTTTTGCGGCACCGTGTAATACGTCACAAAGCGCGCGCCGAGTCCGGCGCCCAACAATACGCGGTCGAGCGTGTCGCCGACCATGATGGCCATGCTGGCGGCAAGCATCCACCCGCCGAAGCGGAAAAGTTCCTTCGCGACGCTCAGACTTGGCATCATGACGCGCTTGATATCGAGCACGCGCATGCTGGCGCGCGCGAGCAGCAGCGCGGCAATTGCACGGGCGAGCACGGCCGCGGCGAGCACGTTCGGCAACGTGGGCGCAATGAACCACGCCGCGCCCAGCGGCATCAATTGGAACAGGAACGTGCCCAGCGTCTGATTCGTATTGAAGACACCGAAGCGTTCCGCGCCGTTGATCGCACCCGCGCAGACCCACGAAACATTGGCGATCGGAATCGCAAGCGCGAGCCACGGCAGGGCGTGAATGACTTCCGCGCGCATGAGCGGCGACATATGCGTGAAATGGACGGTATACAGATAACCGCCGATGAAGATGACGATGCCTCCCGCAATCCCCGTGAACAGGTTCAGCCAGAACGCACTCCAGAAAACGAGTGCACTCTGCCCTTCGTCATTCGACGCGCGAGCCTTCGAAATATGGTTTTGCGCCGCCATACTCATGCCGAGATCGAGCACACCGAAGTAGCCGATGAATGTCCACACGAGGCTTACGACACCATAACGTTCGACACCGAGCAGCCTGATATAGCTGGGCACCGTCACCAGTGAAACGAATGTCGGCAGGACCAACCCGAAAAAGTTGATCGCGACATTCTTGAGCATGCCTTTATCCATCGAATGCCCAGTCATTAGCCCTCACCGATGCGGTTGACAGCTGCCTGGTTCTCGATTCCCTTCTTGCCGTTCTTGTCGTCCTTGCCCTTTTGTCCCGCCGCAGGCGTCCAGCGGTACATGAGCACCTTGCCACGCGCGTCCTCCTCGACGAACACGACGTATTCGCCGTTTGCACGCTTATAGGCGCTGATGGCATTCGCAACATCGACGTGCCCCGAGGCATTGCCCACCTCGGGTCCCGGCTTGATGATGCCGATCTGCGCCCCGGTATTGCGATCGAATACGTGGACGATGCCGATGAATTCGACGGCGAAAATGTAGTCGCCCTCTTGCGTCATGCTGACGAGCGTGCGGCGCTCCTTACCCTGCGGCTGCCAAAGCAACTGCGTTTTGAACCGCAGGACCGGCTTGCCCGTCGACCACCCGTCATAGCGCGCCAGCACGCGGCCGATTTCTTTCGGCACATCGTTGCTGTTGGGCATGGCGTCGTCGGTGTAGCCCGTGACATAGAGCGAGTCGGTTCGCGTATCGTAGACCGCGCGCTTCACGAACTTGAAAGGCGCCGGAATGGCGTAGGTCGTCATCTTGTCGTACGCGTAGATCGGATTGCCGGCGCGATCCACGCCGCCGAAGCGGAGCCGATGAATGCGGGTATCGTTGGCGCGCCAGATATCGCCCTTGGCGTCGACCCACCAGCCCCATCCTCCAGCCAGATGCTCGTCAGTGTTGTTGCGCTGAAACTCTTGCGGATTGAATTTGCCGTCGCCATTCGTATTGCGCCAGATCCACTCGCCGCCCGGCGGCGCGCTCGTAATCGCGTGCACCGGTCCTGGCCGGCCGGCGATGAAACCGGAGGGGATCGCGGTTTCGCCATCGTGCGCGGGATCGAAGCGATAGATTTTCAGGTGATCGGCGTACATGTCGGTCAGATAGAGGAACGTTCTGCCGTTCAGTTGCCTCGCCATCGGCGTGCCGGGCCATTGATCCATATGGAAGACGGTATCTTCGGGATACTTGAACCGGTTCGAGAGGAATCCGACATATTTCCATTCGTGTCCGGGTGGCTTCGACCAGTCGAGTTCGAAGCGCTTATTGCCCGTAAATACACTGTTGGGACGAGACGGGTCGACGCAGGCGCCGTCCACGAAAAGCAGCCCATCGACCTCCCACCTCAGCTTGCCGTCGGGCGCGTAGCTTTGCAGCGAAGCGCCCAGCCCGGCACCGGTCGAGCCCAGTTGCGGGCCGACACCGTTCATCGAGACGTAGATGTTGCCGCTCGCATCGACGCCGACACCTGTCAAACCATTGAATCGCAGCGGACCGGGCCGCCCTTGTTCACTCGGCTTGCCAGCCCAGATGCCATAGCGCTCGCCGAAGGTATCGGTAAGTTCATACTGGCCGGGATGCGATGCGGTAAAGATGAGCACCTGTTGGCGCCAACCGTTGTCTGCGACATAAAGGCGCCCTTTCTTGTCGACAGTGATATCGACGGGAACCGCATCTTCCGGCAGCGCGACCTTGTCCGCGAGCGGCTTGCCGTCCGCCGTGTAATGTGCAAGCCGGGGTACGGGAGCGCTGACGCTATCGGTGAGCACCCAGAGCGTGCCGTCCGGTGCGAGCGCAATCCGGCCCGGCTCATGAACTTTCCATGAACCCTTTTGCTGCATCGATTCCGCGTCGATCACGTCGATTTCGTCACGCGTGGGATTGGACGCATACACCGTCGTCTCGCTCGCGGCAAGACCGTAGATCGGGGCTTTCGTGCCAGAACTCACGCGATTGACGGGCAGAAACCCCGCCGCCAGTTGCCCGTGGGCATCGGCACGCGCGACCGCGCGAAACGGCACGGTCTTTTTGACGCTCGCGAGCTCGCGACGCGAGATGCCGTACCAATGCTCGCCCGCCGGCGGCCAGACGCCATCGGCGACAAGCTTGCCGCGCTCGTTGCCGACCGATGTGCCGACGAAGACATAGCGGCTGTTGATCGCCACTGCCTCGCCGCCTGCGCGCCCCCAACCGTGCGTGCCGCCCGCGAATTCGAGTTGCTTGCCGTTCTGATAGACACTGGCTTCGGCGCCGCTTTCGTCCCAGGGCGAATTCGTATAGACCTTGCCGTCAGGCGAAACCGCGATCGATGTAATGTCGATCTGCGTCCACATGCCGTGGGCGAAACCGAACGTGTTGCCGATCCACGAGGTGGTCGCCGGCAGGACCTTATCGTTGTCCTCGTCCGCCGCATGCGCGGACACCACGGCGACCGCGCCGATGCCGAGGGCGACGGCGAAAATCGCCGCGCGAGACAAAGCACGCACGAAATGCCTCCTTCAACTCGAGAGAGATAGTTGACAGGTAGCGTACGGACAAACTATTTGGCGGAAACGCGCAAATAATTCCAAAAAATTCTCACGCCCCACCGGGGGCGCCGCGCCATGCGGCACTTAATTTCAATACGGATTTGCCGCGCGGTGATCGTGAAGCATCCGTTGCACGATCAGCGGTTTTTCGTCAATTTCTTTTTCCGCAGAATGGGGCGGACTTTTTTGGTCCCAGCCGGGCAGTGCGCCGGCGAAGGGAATTCGCAAGGATACCCATGTCTGAGTTGCTCACGCCTCATCGGCCCCAAACCGATATCGCACGTCCGCACCGGCGCATCGTCGCGCTCGACGGCGTGCGCGCCGTCGCCGTCCTCGCGGTATTCATGAATCATGCGTTCGGCGTTTCGCTGTGGATGGGGGTCGATCTTTTCTTCGTGCTTAGCGGATTTTTGATCACTGGTATTTTGCTCGACCGAAAATCGCGCAATCAATCATATTTCGGTTATTTTTACGCGCGCCGAGCGAAGCGCATTCTGCCCCCTTATGCCCTCTTGCTGATCTTGTCGTCGCTGCTCTTCGGTACCGGCTGGCTCAAGCAATGGTGGTGGTACGCGTTTTTCGCCACGAACATCGGGCAATCGCTGGGCGACCCGGGCAACCCCGGCTTCGGCGTGCTGTGGTCTCTGGCAGTGGAAGAGCAGTTCTATCTCGTGTGGCCGATCGTGGTCCTGCTGGTATCGGAGCGCACGCTGGGTATCGTCGCGGCGGCCGGCATCATAGTCGCGCCCATTCTGCGCGCGGTCTGCACGCCGTTGTTCAGCTCGTTTTGGCCGATCTATTTTCTCACTCCGTTCCGCATGGACCTGCTCTGCGCAGGCGCGCTGCTCGCGGTGCTGATGCGCCGAAGCCCCGATCTGCCGGAAAAGCTCAGGTGGGCCGCCTGGGCCATGCTCGCCGGCACGCTCGCCACGTTGGCATGGCTGCACTTCCACTACCCGGACATCCGTGACTCCAATCGTCCGCTTTCGAATGCGGGACTCTATAGCTTGACGCTCGTGCTATCGACCTCGGCCGTCATCCTCGCGCTGCGCAGCCGCGGCATCGTCGCGCGCGTGCTTTCGAATCCGGTCCTCGTCTACGTCGGCACGATCAGCTACACGATCTATCTCGTCCATGTGACGTTCATCGGCCTGATGTGGAAATTCAACTATGGCAAATATTCCAGCGCGCTCGCGGCGCTGGCGCTCACGCTCGCTTTTGCGACGGCGAGCTGGTTTTTGCTCGAGAAACGCCTCGTGCGCGGCGAAGGGCGCCGGTCTTCCCTTTCCGCTGTCGCACTAGCCCGTGATTAAGCGGCGTCCATTGAACTACAGGTAAAAAAGGAGCATTCCATGAATCGGATGAACCCCGCACGCAAAGCGATCATCACCGGCGTAACCGGGCAGGACGGCGCTTATCTCACGCAACTTCTGCTCGAAAAGGGCTATTCGGTCGTCGGCACGTATCGCCGCACGAGTTCGGTCAATTTCTGGCGAATCGCCGAGCTCGGTATCGAACAGCATCCGAACCTCTCGCTCGTGGAACACGATCTGACCGATCTCGGCTCGACCGTCAGGCTGCTCGAGCGAACGCATGCTCAGGAGCTCTACAATCTGGCCGCGCAAAGCTTCGTGGGCGTCTCGTTCGATCAGCCGGTCACCACGGCCGAAGTGACGGGCGTCGGTGCGCTCAATCTGCTCGAGGCGGTCCGCATCGTCGACAAAAGCATTCGCTACTATCAGGCCTCCACCTCGGAAATGTTCGGCAAGGTGCAGGCCATCCCCCAACTCGAAAGCACACCGTTCTATCCGCGCAGCCCCTATGGCGTCGCGAAGCTGTTCGCTCACTGGACGACGATCAACTATCGTGAGTCCTATGACATCTTCGGCGCGTGCGGCATTCTGTTCAATCATGAATCGCCGCTGCGCGGCCTGGAATTCGTGACGCGCAAGATTACCGATGCAGTCGCCCGCATCAAGGCCGGCAAGCTCGACAAGCTGGAACTCGGCAATCTCGATGCGAAGCGCGATTGGGGCTTTGCTCGCGAATATGTCGAAGGCATGTGGCGCATGCTTCAGGTCGACGAGCCCGACACCTATGTGCTGGCGACCCAGCGCACGGAGACCGTGCGCGATTTCGTTCGCATCGCGTTCGCGGCCGCAGGCTATCAACTCGAATGGAGCGGCCATGCCGAAACCGAGCGCGGCATCGACGTTGCGACCGGCAAGGTTCTAGTCGAAGTCAATCCGAAGTTCTATCGCCCCGCGGAAGTCGACTTGCTGATCGGCTGCGCGGACAAGGCGCGCGAAAAGCTCGACTGGCATGCACAAACCTCGCTCGAGGCGCTCTGCAAGATGATGGTCGAAGCCGATATCGCGCGCGTCGCAGCGGCATGATCACAGTCGTGAGCCCAAGTGTACGGCGAGCGGGCCGGGCACTCGTTACCGGCATCGGCGGTTTCACGGGCCGCCATCTCGTCGCTCATCTGACCGAGCTCGGCTATGAGGTGTGGGGCACGGCCGCGCCTGGTACCGCGAATACCGAGGACGTTGCGAGCGCAACGTTCGCGACCGCGGAAGTCGATCTGCTCGACGAGGAGCGGCTCGAGGCTTGGATCGCCGATGCGCGCCCCGAGGTCGTGGCGCATCTGGCGGCGGCCTCGCACGTCACACAAGGCACGCCGGCCAATACGTATCTCACCAATATCGTCGGCACGCGCAATCTGCTTTCGGCGTTGACCGCGCTCGATACCAAACCGCGCGCCGTACTGCTCGCGAGCAGCGCAAATATCTACGGCAATGCGCCTTTCGAAGTACTCGACGAAAACATCACGCCGCAGCCGGCCAATGACTACGCGATCAGCAAGCTCGCGATGGAATATGCCGCTCGCCTTTGGATGGACCGGTTGCCGATCTGCATCGCAAGGCCGTTCAATTACACGGGCGTGGGACAGCGCGAGGACTTCTTGCTGCCGAAGGTCGTCGGCCATCATGCCCGCCGGGCCCCGACGATATCGCTCGGCAATCTGCACGTCAGCCGCGACTTCTCCGACGTTCGCGATGTCGTCGCCATCTATGCCAAGCTGCTCGAAGCGGCGCCGGCCGGCGAAATATTCAATGTCTGTTCGGGTGTGGGGCATTCGCTTGGCGAGGTGCTCGCCATGCTGCGCGAGATCGCCGACTACAAGATCGAGGTATTCGTCGATCCGCGATTTTTACGCGCCAACGAGATTCATCGCCTCGTCGGCTCGAATATCAAGCTGCGCCGGACGATCGGGCGTGTACCGAGCACGCCGCTCAGACGGACGCTCGAATGGATGTATGAGCACGCCGAACGCGCCCAGCCACCCGCTGATGCCGGATCGATCGAACAGACCGCCCCCGTATTCGAGCTGTCCGATCAATTGCCTTCCGAGGAAAGCGCGGCGTCACCGTCGGTCGTCACCGTACCAGCCCACGCGGCGAATTCATCGTCCAGCTGCGAGGACAAACTCGACATGTAGTTCCAGTAAGCCGCGTAGTCCCCGCTGCGAAAGAGCGGCAAGATGGTCGACATCACCTCGGGATGCCGCTCGAAGACAAACCGCACCGCCATGTATCCCCAGCGATAAGCGCGGCTGACATAGTCGTCCATCGTATAGCTGTTGGCAAAAATTTCGCTCAGCCGATAGCGTTGCGTCTTCGCGGCCTCGATCGATTCCGGGTCATCGTTGCCGCGCGAAATATATTCGGCAAGCCCCTCGATGTACCAGACGGTAGGCACTGTCGTCGACGCCTCGAAATCGCCGTACATGTCGAACCGACCGTCGAGATAGTGGACGAACTCGTGCCGAAGATTCCAGATTTCGAATTGCGGCTTCAACCAGGTTGCCACAAACGCGATAAAGCGCGCTTGGTTATTGGGTGCCGCGGGGTCGCCTTCGAGATAGACGCCGCCGTTATCCGTTTCGTTTCCGAACAGCACCGGCGAATAGTTCTCGTATTCCGCGTTATCCGAAAAAACGATGACCTCGAGCGTTGCATTATGGTCGTTGGCCACGGGAACGGCATGCGTGCCGAGCATCGCGTGAAAATACGGCGCCTCTTTCTGCATGATGGCGCAGGCCTGATCCGCCTCGCCCGGTGTCAGCGACGCCGTACGCAGCCTGATCGTGCCATTCGCGCATTGATAACGCCGCGCGAGAATAGCGTCGGCGAGCGGCGTTTCGAAGCCACACGTGCCATAGGAGCCGCAGTTGCTGGCATCGTAGGCTTGAACGGCTTGCGCCGCGGCGAGCCAGAGGAGACGGTCGGGGCCTGCCATCGTCGAACCGGCGAGGGCATTTTGAATGAGCGGTCGGACCGTCGGAAGCAAGCTAGGATACTTCGCGAAACGGAAGGCTTCGGCCGCCGCCTGATTGAGCAGGTAACCCGCTTGACGCGCGCCGAGCAAACTCGACTTATTCGCTTTGACGAAGCCGTAGAGCGCCAACGCATACGAAGGGTCGTTTTCGATGAGCTGGACGGCGTCACGGCGATAGTGCGCAAAGTAAAACACCTTCAGAACGGCGGTAAACGCATAGGCCAGCCCCGGTTCGTCGAGCGTCGCAGCGATATTGGGCGTTTGCACGCTGTTCGTGAAGCGAGTGACCCACTGCCGCGCGAGATCCAGATAGGCCGCCTCGTCGCGCATGTTGACGATGAGCGTGATGACCTCGCCGGCGCTCGTCGCGGCGGCGCCGTTTGGGCGCCAGATGGCATCGCCCGTCAGCACACGCGTAATGACGGGGCGCAGCGTCATGGTCAAATCCGAGGGAAGTGGCGGTGCCGTTCCCTCGTTAGCCAGATAATAAGCAGCCCTAAGAAAGAGCGTCAGGTTGACGAGCGCGCGATTGCCGGGTCCATAGGCCGCACCCTCCGCTGCAAAACGCGTCGCGACAGCCCTTAGATTGTCTTCGCCGAACAGCTGCCGGGCCTGTGCCCCTGTGACCTCGAAAAACGCATTCGCACAGGTTGAGTCGACAAGCGTTGCGATCCGCTCGGCCAATACTTCGCCGTGAAGCCCCGCCATTGCGCTCATCGATGTGCAGGCTTCGCTGCCGGCCTGCCGTGCCGGCCGCGAGCGGCGTCGCATTTCCGGCGTCATCAGTTCTGGGCGCAATCGGTCGGACGGCGCGAGGTCGAAGCGCCATTCTTCACGCGAACGTGGCAACATCGTCGGCTTGCGCGGCATGGGCGGTAATGTCGGATGCGAAGCCGCAATCGGGGCGTTATTGAATGCGTCGGCATGGATTGCGGCTGACACTGTCCCTGACACCCATGCCAAGGCGAGCGCGCACAATCCGCCGCAAAGGGCCGATAAAAAACGTTTCATGCGTTTTGTCTCCTGTCCCATGCCGCGACGGGCGCACGGCTATCGATGCAGTTGTTCGCTTCAGCTGGCCTGTGCCGCTCGCCAAGTCCAGTGCACTCTATTGAGTGCGCCGTGCGCAAACAACTGCTTGACCTAATAGCTGCCAATCTCGATAGCGAATCGGCTCGCCCAAGATGAAAGGTGAGCGTTTTCGGGAGCAGGGAAAAACGACCCGGGCGGCGTCATGAAAGCGCCGCTACGTTGGGGGGCTTGCCTGCGCGCGAGATCAGAGCAAGCCGTTAAAGGTGAGGGTTTTCGGGGGTACGACGGATGCCGGCTTTTAAACCGTGCACAGGGTGCGCCGATAAAGCGCCAAGAGGGCTTCGCTATCGACATCGATGCAGACGCTGCACGACGGCCTTGCGTCCCACTCAGGCGCGCGAACGGGCATGCCGTCGGGTTTTTGGATCGTATGTCCCGCCGCGATGCCTTCCGTCAGCACCCGGACCGGTCCGCTGCGCGTTCGAAACAGTTGCGGTGCGATCAGATACGCCACGGCGGACGCATCGTGCACGTAAATGCCTGGGACTTTCTCGCTCGTGCGATGAAACGCCTCGTAGTGCCGCGAAACGTCCCAGACGAAACGTCCCGCTTCACCCCCCGCGTCGCGCAACTGCGCGAGGTAGTCGGTGGACATGATCGTTCGCTGCGTCACATCGAGCCCAACGATAACGAGCGGCCACCCGGCGCCGAACACACGGTCAGCCGCGCGCGCATCGCCATGAATGTTCGCCTCAGCGGCCGGCGTCACATTGCCCATGATCCCACCGAAACCGAATGCGCCACCCATGACGATCACCTGCTTGACGAGCGAGGCTACAGCCGGATCTTCTTCGAGCGCAAGCGCGAGATTGGTCATTGGCCCCACGGCAATGAGCGTCACCTCATGCGGATGCGCCCTCACCGTCTCGACGATGAACCGAGACGCGGCACGGAAGTCGAGATGGGTTCCCTCAGGCGAAAGCGGTCCGATATTGCCGAGCCCGTCGTCGCCGTGTATCGCAGGGAGCGGCATCGGCGCATGCCCCTCGAGTGGCCCCGCGGCGCCGCGAACGACCGGCACGCCCATCGCGAAACGCGCAGCGAGATAGAGTGCATTGCGCGTGGTCGTCTCGATCGAGGCGTTCCCGAACACGCTCGTGATGCCAAGCAATTCGATGTCGGGGTGCAGCGCCTGAAAAACGAGCGCCATGGCATCGTCGACGCCCGGATCCGTATCGTAGATGACCTTATGTTTCATCGATGTTCACAGGACGAACGCATCGGGCAATTGGTCGCGCGCGGTCGAATCTCGCCAGTCGCCATTCAAGTTGCCCAACCGGATCGGCGGATCGGGACCGCCTAGCTCGAAGATAACCTGACGACATGCGCCGCACGGCGCGATTGGTTCCTGGGTATCGCCAACAACGGCCAGCGCACGGAATTGATGGCGCCGATATCCCGCCGCGATTGCACTGCAAAACGCCGTGCGTTCGGCGCAATTGCAAAGCGCATATGAGGCGTTTTCGACATTGCAGCCGAGAAAAACATTGCCATCCTGCGTCAACAGCGCCGCACCGACCTTGAATTTCGAATACGGCGCATAAGCACGCTCGCGAGCAGCGATGGCCCGCTGCAGCAATTCTTCCTTCGTCATTCCGATGACTCCCAACGCCGACGAGGGTCGAACGTCCCTGCGCTCACTCCTGAATGAGGAACCGTTCGCGCCGCTTGCCAATCCATGCGGGAACGCGCCCGCGTCCACTCCAGGTCTTTCCTGTCTTCGGGTCGCGGTACTTCGGCGGCAATCCTCCCGATTGAGCTTTGCGCGTGCGTTTGCCGGAGAAGCCGAGTTCCTCGGCCGTGATCCCGTACTCCGCAATCTGCTCCTTGATCTGAGCAATCGCCGCGGCCAGTTCCTTTTCGCGCGCTGCTGCCATTTGCGCCTGGACCTTTGCAAGCTGTTCGGTGAGTTGCCTGTAAGTTGCCATGAATATACGCCTCCTTTTGTTGGGCCAAATGGTACCGCTGTGACCGATGATGCACGCAAAAGTGCAATCTCATCGGGCTTTGCATGCAAAAAGCAGATTGCGTGTATCGTCTGTGATCGATTGCTGGATGACATCGAAATCGCCGCCGCACATGCCGCGCGCATTTTCCATGCACGAGCTCGCCGGCCCCCGCGCCGGACATTGAACGAGAATGGTCGGACGGCCATCGTGCGTAAACAGCGGCGCGCTGCTGCCGCAGGCGGCCACCATGAGAGACAGCGCGGCCGTATAAGCCACGCGATAGCCAACGCGGCGCCCCTGCGCCCGAAGCGAAGTGAGTCTCATCGAATCGATCCCAATTCTTTTTGAATGGGCGGAGTATGCCACGCTGCCAGCGTCTTGTTATTACATTGCGCCTTGACCGAGCTTTCGGCCAATTATCGGGAATACGAATGATTGCAGCCCGTGCGGGCAGACTATGCCAATCTCATTGACGTGCGCAGTCAAAGCCTGGATTGCACTCCAGAAGATCGTAGCTGCACGCTTGATCCGCATCGTACCGGCCCGCGCCATGCCGCGCGAAAGCGTAGCCGTGAATTCGCTCAATAGCGACGATTACGAACGCAGGCCAAACATGCCGTGCCAAAGCGTGCTGAAGAGGTTCGCATGTGCGGCTTCGCTCCGCATTCGCGCGTCGTCGTTTGCTTGCGGCCCGGTCTGTTGTTCCCGCTCTGCGCGGGCTGCATGCTCGTTCGGATGCATGTCGTCGGCTGGAGCGGCTCGCACGGGCGAATCGCCCGAAACCGAATCGGCCGCCACGGAATCGGCCGCACGCGATGCCTGCAACGC
>Ga0209672_100685_pt1 | contig 17031 bp, 12 predicted proteins | sample AraplaCol_mMS_r2_FD_184273 | JGI IMG/M metagenome (GOLD analysis project Ga0209672, IMG submission 184273) | Arabidopsis root microbial communities from North Carolina, USA - plate scrape CL_Col_mMS_r2 (SPAdes) (version 2) | ecosystem: Host-associated > Plants > Roots > Endosphere | place: USA...
GTCGCCTGGCCGCGCAGCAGGCCCGCCATCGGCATCGCCTTGCCATCGGTACCTGCGAGGGAATCCAGCGCGTAAAGCATGCCGCCGCATTCGGCCAGCAGCGGACGACCGGCATTCACATGATCGTGCAAGGCGCTACGCAAGTTGTCGCTGTCAGACAGCGTCGCCAGATGCAGTTCGGGATAGCCGCCGGGCAACCACACGGCATCGCATTCGGGCAGCGCGTCGCCGGCCAGCGGCGAGAAGAAACGCATCTCGGCACCGGCTTCGCGCAACAGATCGAGGTTGGCCGGATAGAGAAAACAGAACGCAGCATCGCGGGCAATCGCAATGCGACAACCCTTCAAATGTTTGGGCACCGGCTTGGGTGACGCGAAGGGAAAGCTCACCGGCGGCGGAAGTTCGGCATTGGCATGCGTGCCCCATGCGTCGGCCAGCGCATCCAGGCGTGCATCGATATCGCCCAGCTCGCCAGCGGCTACCAGACCCAGATGCCGCTCGGGCAAGGCCAGCGCCGCGTCGCGCGGTAATGCACCCAGCCACTGCAGATGGGACGGCACGCTGCCGGCAAGCAGTTGTGCGTGATACGCGCTGCCCACGCGATTGGCGGCGACGCCATGCACGCGCAAGCCATCGCGATAACTCGCCAGTCCCAGCGCCAAGGCCCCAAAGGTCTGCGCCATCGCTGAACCGTCGATCACGGCCAGCACCGGCAAACCGAAGCGCTGGGCAAGATCGGCGCTGGACCGGCCGCCATCGAACAAGCCCATCACGCCTTCGACCAGGATGAGATCCGCCTCGCCAGCCGCTTCGTGCAAGCGTGCGCGTACGTCGTCCTCGCCGTTCATCCACAAATCGAGCTGGTAGACCGGCGCGCCACTGGCGCGCTCCAGCACCATGGGATCGAGAAAATCAGGGCCCGTCTTGAACACGCGCACGCGCCGGCCCTGGCGGACATGCCAGCGTGCCAACGCTGCCGTCACCGAAGTCTTGCCCTGCCCCGACGCAGGTGCCGATACCAGCAAGGCAGGACAGGACGCGCTCTGGTCAGTCATCGGTGAACTCCGTTGTTGTTGCCACCTGCCACACCGAACAGACGCGTCAGAGCTCGATGCCCTGCTGCGCCTTGATGCCGGCCTGGAAGGCGTGTTTGACCAGGCGCATTTCCGTCACCGTATCGGCCAGTTCCACCAGGCCGTCCGGCGCGCCGCGCCCGGTGATCACCACATGCTGACGCGGCGGGCGCGCCTTCAACGCGGCGCATACGATGTCCAGGTCGATATAACCCTTGACCAGGGCGATATTGAGTTCGTCCAGCAGTACGAAGTCGATCGACTCATCCGCCAGCATATGGGCCGCCACCTGCCAGGCCGCTTGCGCTGCCTGGATATCGCGCGCCTTGTCCTGGGTCTCCCACGTATAGCCTTCGCCCATCACGTGGTAATCGAGTTCATCGGGAAAGCGGCGGAAGAACGCCTCCTCGCCGGTGGAAAAACTGCCCTTGATGAATTGCACCACGCCGCAGCGAAAACCATGGCCGAGCGAACGCGCCAGCATGCCGAAGCCGGACGAGCTCTTGCCCTTGCCATTGCCGGTGTTCACCACCAGCACGCCGCGCTCGATGGTGGCGCGGGCGATCTTGCGGTCCACCAGCTCCTTCTTGCGCTGCATGCGCTCGCGGTGGCGTTCTTCCGCATTCGGCGTTTCGGGCGTGTCGGTCATGCTCAGGCTTCCTTCTGCTGCACACCCGAAGACGATGCCACGCGCACGATCACCGCGTGCAGCACCAACGCTGCTGCCACGTAACAGATCGTGGTGCGCACAAACAGCGGACCCCACTGCCACAGACGCGCCAGGTACTCAGTCATGTGCGGCTGCGCATAGCGGCCGCCCAGCCAATAGAACGAGCCGTTGGAGATGGCAAAAGACCCGATTGCCGCCAGCACCGCCACGCCAAAGGCACCCAGCAGCGACAAAGCGCTCTGATCCACGCGCGGCGCATACCAGCGTCCGGCGTACCACAGGACCGCATAAGCCAGCGGCAGGAACGAGTACGCCAGCGTCACGCAGAAAGCGCTCACGCCCGCGTAGCTGATGGATACCCAGTCCAGCGCCACGGCCAGCAGCACCATCACCACGAAGGTCCAGTGGCGACGCAGATAGAGACCACCCAGGAAGAACAACGCCATCGATGCATCAGGCAGATGCAGCATGTCGCCGAAATGCTTGAAGCGGGTGGCGATCATCACCGCGACCAGTACCAGCCACAGCGCGTTGAAACGGGAACCGGAAAGAGCTTTCACGAAACGACTCCTGGTCGAATGCATGGAAAAACGCCGAGGCCTACTCGGGCCCCGGCGTCATGGCTTACTGCGCGGGTTGATAACGCAGGGTCAACATGTAGTTGCGACCTGGCTGGTTGAAGTACCAGGCGGTCTCGTAGTCCTTGCCGAAAGCGTTGTTCAATGCCAGCTGCAGCTTGAAGTCGCGCGAGATGGCATAGGCTACGCGCAGGTTGGTGATGGCGTAGCCGCCCAGCGGATGCTGGTTGGCGAGGTCGTCGTAGCGACGGCCCGAGACGAACCACGTGCCACCCACGCTGAAGTCGCCGAAGCTGCGGTCCAGATCGATATTGCCGGTCTGGCGCGCACGGCGCGGCAGCAGGTTGCCTTCGTACGCGGTCGACTCGTCGCGCGGGTCCAGCCAGGTGGCCGTGCCCGTCACCAGCCAGCCCAGCACATGCCCGCTCACCACGCCTTCCGCACCGCGGATGCGCGCCTGGTCCACATTGCCCGGCGCCTGGGTGGCGGCGTCGTAGGTGATCAGGTCGGTCACATTGTTGCGGAACGCATTCAACGACCAGTAGCCCCAGTCGTAGCTGCCGCGCAGGCCGAGCTCGAAGTTCCGCGAACGCTCGGGCTTGAGATTCGGGTCGCCGTAGAACGGGTAGTACAAGTCGTTGAAGGTCGGCGCCTTGAACGCGGTGCCATAGCTCGCGGTGAGACGCAGGGTCTGCGTGAAGTCCCAGCCCCACAGCAGGCTGCCGGTGTTCTTGCTGCCGAACTGGCTGTTGTCGTCGTGACGCACGCTCGCCTGCACCGACTGGCTGCCGAACGTCTGCTGCCACTGCACGAAGCCGCCGCGGTCGATGCGGCTGTTCACCGGCTCGCCCGTAAACGCGTTCATGTAACCGGCGGTGCTGTCCACGTGGTCGCGCTGCCAGTCGAAGCCGGTCGTCAGCAGGCCGCCCCAGAAACCGATATCGGCCTGGAACGAACCCAGGTCGCGATGCGTGTCGAATCGATCGACGTACACACCCTGGTAGAAGTCCTTGCTGAAGTCGCCGCTGGTGCCCAGGCTGAGCGTGAGCTTCACATTGGACGCCGGGCGATAGTGCACGCTGCCGCCGACGACTTGCGTGGCGCTCTTGTCGGAGTCGGTGTACGTACCGTCGTAGTAGTTGTGGCCTTCGCTGCGGAACAGGCGCACATCGGCGTCCCACTGTTCGTCGAACTTGTAGCCGCCTTGCAGGGTCAGCGCATTGTTGCGGTAGCCGTCTTTGTCCGGCTGATCGGCAAAGCAGGCCGCGCCCACTTCGGCCGCACCCACGCGGCAGGAGTTGATGCCGTGCGTCTGATCATGCGAGGCCTCCAGCGAGTACCAGCCATCGCCGCTCTTGCCGGCAAAACCGGCCGAGCCGTTGAGATTGCTATAACTGCCCACGCCCAGGCTGAAGGACGGCACGAAGGCGCCTTCCGGACGACGCGTGAAGATCTGGATCACGCCGCCGATCGCTTCGGAGCCGTACAGGCTGGAGAACGGGCCGCGCACGATTTCGATGCGCTCGATCTGGTCGACCGGAATGTCCTGCAACGCCGCCGTACCCAGCGTGGCCGAACCGATCTTGACGCCGTCGATCATCACCAGCACGTGGTCGGCTTCCGTGCCACGCAGAAACGCGCTGGTCGCCTTGCCGGGACCGCCGTTGTTGGCGATCTGCATGCCCGGCGTGCCGCGCAGCAGGTCCGCCAGCGAAGAAGGCTGCAGGCGTTCGATATCGGCGCGGTCGATCACCGTCACCGCGGACAGCGTCTGGTTCTGCGTCTGCTCGGTACGCGTGGCGGTCACCACCACGCCGTCGAGGTTGGTCGTGTCGTCGGCGAACGCCGGGAAGACGATGGTCGAAAGTGCCGTCGCCAAAGCGGCGCGACGGATCGTGGAAAGTCGGGTAGTCAAAGTACTGCTCCTCAACCGCGCCTGCCCGCGCGGAACGCATGGGAAATAGACAGGCAGGAGGAGCGTGGCGGCCGTGCGCGTGCACGACATCCATGACACGGCCCACCGCCTGTCTGGTCGTACCTCAAGGCCGGTCTCCGGGCTCGCGGGCGAAGACGCCATGTCTTCCGGAACGACGCCTTCCCATGCGCTTGGCACAGTGGCTCGATGTCGCTCCGTCGATCCCCATCTGGATCGCGCCTGCCTACCGTTGCGGGGGCAGCTCCGGAATAGGCGCACAAGCGCCGCACCGGATTCCCGTTTCAACTCCCAGCCCACTGGCTGGGGGTCACCTCAGGTGGGGCGCATGGTAGCAGAGTGGGGGCTGGGGCCGTTGGGGTGAGCCGTCTCCCCCCCGTTTCGTCCATACACGCCTTCCTGTGGGAGCGCACCCTGTGCGCGACAGCCACGCTGGGATGTATCGCTCCGTAGGTTCGTCGCGCACAGGGTGCGCTCCCACAGTAGATCTGCGGCTCATGGCTGCGGCTCTTGGCTCTTGGGGGTCCCCGTATGACGCGGCGGGCGGGTGGAGGAAAGCCCGAAGGGTGGCCGCAGGGGTGCGGCCAGTTTTTCGACAGGACAGGGATGTCCTGTCGAAAAACCCCGTAACCCGACCGCGCACCTGGAGGGCGCAGCCCGGAAGGCGCGTCATCCGGGAGGCCCTTCTCTTTGGTTACTTCGACGCGAAGCTAGTCCCGTGGGATCTCTTGGGCAAGCAAGAGAAAGTAACCCGGCCTCCGGCAGGAGGACGGAAGCCCGCGGCAGGCGAGCCAGGTCGCCGTATCGCGACAACTAAACACCGAGGCTCTGGGTCCCGGCTTTCGCCGGGACGACAAATAGACACGTTCCCGCGAGCACCCGCCCCTCACCCCAGCCCTCTCCCCGGAGGGGAGAGGGAGCAAAGCGGCGCGCCTTTGAAAGGCCACGCAAACCAAAACGCCCGCCCTGCTCACACAGGACGGGCGCCACAACCATCAACATCCAAACCGCGCGTTACTGCGCGTGGAACACCAAATGCCCCTGCTCCGCCTCCACCACGATGGTGGCGCCAGCCGCAAACTTCCCTTCCAGGATCTGCCGCGCCAACGGATTCTCCAACTGCTGCTGGATCGCCCGCTTCAGCGGCCGCGCGCCATAGACCGGATCGAAGCCCACGTTGCCCAGCAGATCCAGCGCCTTGTCACTGATCTCCATCCGCAGCTGACGCTCGGCCAGGCGCTTCTCCAGATAGGTCAGCTGGATCAGCGCGATCTTGCGGATCTGCTTCTTCTCCAGCGGGCGGAACACCACCAGCTCATCGAGTCGGTTGATGAACTCCGGGCGGAAGTGCGCCTGCACCACGCCCAGCACCGCCGCCTTCATCTGCAGATAGTCCGCTTCGCTGTCGCCCGCCTGCTCCTGGATCATCTGCGAACCCAGGTTGGAGGTCATCACGATGACCGTGTTGCGGAAATCCACCGTGCGACCCTGGCCATCGGTGAGGCGACCATCGTCCAGCACCTGCAGGAGGATGTTGAACACGTCCGGATGCGCCTTCTCCACCTCGTCCAGCAGGATCACGCTGTAAGGACGACGACGCACGGCCTCGGTGAGATAGCCGCCTTCTTCGTAGCCCACATAACCGGGAGGCGCGCCAATCAGGCGGCTCACGGAGTGCTTCTCCATGAACTCGCTCATGTCGATGCGCACCATCGCATCCTGCGTGTCGAACATGAACTCGGCGAGCGCCTTGCACAGTTCGGTCTTGCCCACGCCGGTGGGACCGAGGAACAGGAACGAGCCATTGGGACGATTCGGATCGGACAGCCCAGCACGCGAGCGTCGAATCGCATCGGACACCGCACGCACGGCTTCGTCCTGGCCGACCACGCGCTTATGCAACGCGTCTTCCATATGCAGCAGTTTGTCGCGCTCGCCTTCGAGCATCTTGTTGACTGGGATACCCGTCCAGCGTGATACGACCTCGGCGATTTCCTCTTCGGTCACGCGATCCTGCACCAGCTTGAAGTCCTGCTTCTCCGCAGCTTGCGCGGCGGCGAGCTGCTTTTCCAGTTCCGGCAGCTTGCCGTACTGGATCTCGCTCATCTTGGCGTAGTCCTGCTGACGCTGGGCGGCGTCGAGCTCCACGCGTGCGGCTTCGATCTGTTCCTTCACCTTGGTCGCGCCCTGCAGCGCGGCCTTTTCGGACTTCCAGATCTCGTTGAGATCGGAGAACTCGCGCTCGAGCTTTTCGATGTCGCTTTCCAGATCGGCGAGGCGCTTCCTGGACGCGTCGTCGGTTTCCTTCTTGAGCATCTCGCGCTGGATCTTCAACTGGATCAGGCGACGCTCCAGGCGATCGAGCTCTTCGGGCTTGGAATCGATTTCCATGCGGATGCGCGAAGCCGCCTCGTCCATCAGGTCGATGGCTTTGTCCGGCAGCTGGCGATCAGGGATATAGCGGTTGGACAGCGTGGCCGCGGCGACGATGGCCGGGTCGGTGATCTCCACGCCGTGATGCACGGCGTAGCGCTCCTTCAGGCCGCGCAGGATGGCGATGGTGTCTTCCACGCTGGGCTCGCCCACGTAGACCTTCTGGAAACGGCGCTCCAGCGCGGCGTCTTTCTCGATGTACTTGCGGTATTCGTCCAGCGTGGTGGCGCCGATGCAATGCAGCTCGCCACGCGCCAGCGCGGGCTTGAGCATATTGCCGGCATCCATGGCGCCATCGGCCTTGCCAGCGCCGACCATGGTGTGCAGCTCGTCGATGAACAGAATGACGCGGCCTTCCTGCTTGGACAGATCATTGAGCACCGCCTTGAGGCGCTCCTCGAACTCGCCGCGAAATTTTGCGCCGGCAATCAGCGCGCCCATGTCCAGCGCGAGCACGCGGCGATCACGCAGTCCTTCGGGCACTTCGCCCTTGACGATGCGCTGTGCCAGGCCTTCGACGATGGCGGTCTTGCCCACACCGGGCTCGCCGATCAGCACCGGATTGTTCTTGGTGCGACGCTGCAGCACCTGGATGGTGCGGCGGATCTCCTCGTCGCGACCGATCACCGGATCGAGCTTGCCGGACTCGGCGCGCGACGTAAGATCGATGCAATATTTCTCCAGCGCCTGGCGCTGGTCTTCAGCGTTCTCGCTTTGCACTTTTTCGCCGCCGCGCAGCTTCTCGATGGCGGCTTCGACATTCGCCTTCGTAGCGCCGGCGGCCTTGAGCGCGGCGCCCAGTTCGCCCTTGTCCTCCAGTGCCGCAAGCACGAACAATTCGCTGGCGATGAACTGATCGCCGCGCTGCTGCGCCAGCTTGTCGGTGAGGTTGAGCAGGCGCGTCAGCTCATTGCCGACATGGATATTGCCCTCCTGCCCGGTGACGCGCGGCAGGCGGTCGACCATTTCATTGATGCGCTGGCGCAGCGTGGGTACGTTGACCTGCGCCTGGGTCAGCAGCGGCCCGGTGGAACCGCCCTGCTGGTCGAGCAGAGCGGCCATCACGTGGACCGGTTCCAGCATGTTGTTGTCGCGTCCGACGGCAAGCGATTGGGCATCTGCCAAGGCCTGCTGAAACCGCGAGGTGAGTTTGTCCATCCGCATGGGTTGTCCCCTCGATCAATAGGATTTGGCGACTCGGAGCTTCCCCAGCCACCACTGCCAAAACACATGCGGATCACCCGCGCGTGATTCAAGCCACGTCAACGCCAGGTGTACGACTTTTCTTCAGCCAAAGTACGCCGCACCCAGAGCTTGCCTTCACATTTGCCTTGATAGTCTGCACTCGTGCTATCCCCCGTGCCCCACTCCGCCATGTCCGCCCAAATGCCTCTCCCGGCTCCGCCTATGCCTGGCGTGGATGACCGCTGGGCGTTGTTCCTTGACGTGGACGGCACGCTGCTGGATTTTGCCGATCATCCCGATCAAGTTTGCGTGGATTCGCGCCTGCGCGAACTGGTGGAAGATCTCTACGGCGCCCTCGATGGTGCGCTGGCCCTGGTGAGCGGACGCGGGCTCGACGATCTGGACGACTTGTTTGGCCATCCGCCGTGGGCGATGGCCGGTTTGCATGGCCTGGAATTGCGCGGCGCCGACGGGCGCTATCGCGGCGTGCATATCGGCGCCAGCCGACGTTCACTGGTTCGCGATATCGCAAGCTCCATCGTCGCCGAATTGCCTGGCGTCATGCTCGAAGACAAGGGCATGGCCGTGGCTCTGCATTGCCGCACTTCGCCGCAGATGTTCGAACGATTGCGTGAGCGCGTGCAGAACGTGCTGCCGTCATTGGCCGGTTATGAGATGCAGCCGGGCAACCTGGTGATCGAACTGAAGCCCGAAGGCATGGACAAGGGTTCGGCCGTGGCCACGCTGATGTCGGCCTGGCCGTTCCGCGATCGCCTGCCGGTCTACGTGGGCGACGATCTCACCGACGAACACGGCTTTGCCACAGCCAATCTCCAGAACGGGTTGAGCGTACGCGTGGGTTCGCGTGAACCGAGCGTGGCCCGCTATTCGCTGCCGGAGCCCGCCGCCGCGCGTGCCTGGCTGTTCCGCGTGCTGCACGCACTCAAGCATGGAGCCCTCGCGCATGCCCATTCCTCAGGAGGAAACGCCTGACACCCAGCCTGACCCGGGAGCGAAATCGTCCCTGGAACTGGGCGTCATCGGCAACGGCAGCGTTGCCGCACTGATCGACGGGCGCGGTCGCATCGTCTGGTGTTGCCTGCCGCGCTTCGATGGCGACGCCAGTTTTTGCGCGCTGTTGTCGCCCAAACGCGACGGTGGCGACTGGTCGATCGAGCTGGAAGACATCGACCGCGCCGAACAGCATTACATGCCCAACACGGCCGTACTGGTCACCCGCCTTTACGACCATCATGGCTCGGGCGTGGAGATCGTCGACTATATGCCGCGCTTTCGTGCGCGCGGCCGTTTCTATCATCCCGTGCTGATCGCGCGGCGCGTGCGGCCCATCGGTGGCTCACCGCGGATTCGCGTGCGCCTGCGCCCACTCTGTGGGTACGGCAGCGACGTGCCGCAGACGACCTCGGGCAGCAACCATATCCGCTTCATGCTGGACGGCGTGGTGCAGCGGCTGACCAGCGATGTGTCGTCCACCATGATTGAACGCAGCCTGCCGTTCTTCCTGGAAAAGCCCGCGCATTTTGTGTTCGGGCCGGACGAAACGCTGATGGAAAGTCCGGCGGACTTCATCCATCACACGCTGGAAAACACGCTTACCTATTGGCGCGAATGGGTGCGCAACTTGTCGGTGCCCTACGAATGGCAGGAGCCGATCATCCGCTCCGCCATCACCTTGAAGTTGTGCCAGTACGAAGCGACCGGCGCGATTGTCGCCGCGCTCACCACCTCGATCCCCGAGTCTGCCAATTCCGGCCGCAACTGGGACTATCGCTACTGCTGGCTCCGCGACGCAGCCTTCACCGTGCGCGCACTCAACCGTCTCGGCGCCACCCGCAGCATGGAGGAGTACATCCGCTACGTCTTCAACCTGGTCGCCGATGGCGACGGCGAGATCGGACCTGTGTTTGGCATCACCTTCGAACATGACCTGATGGAAACGCAGGTGGAAAGCCTGGCCGGCTATCGCGGCATGGGTCCGGTGCGTGTGGGCAACGACGCGTGGCGGCAGCGGCAGAACGATGTCTATGGGTCGGTGGTGCTCGCCTCGGCGCAGATCTTTTTCGATCGCCGCCTTGAACATCCCGGCGACGAACTCACCTTCCGCCGGCTCGAACGCATGGGCGAATTGGCCCTGCGTGTTGCCGAAACACCGGATGCGGGGTTATGGGAATATCGCGGCCGCGCCGCCGTGCATACCTATTCCGCCGCCATGTGCTGGGCCGCCTGCGATCGCCTGGCGCATATCGCCACCGAGCTCGGCCTCGACGACCGCGCGCGCTACTGGCATGACGAAGCGGTTGCGTTGCACGCCCGTATCGAAGCGCATGCCTGGAACGAAAAGCTCGGCACCTTCGTGGATGCCTACGACGGCGAACACCTGGATGCGAGCCTGCTGTTGCTGGCCGATATCGGTTTCGTCAACGCGATGGACCCGCGTTTCATCGCCACCGTCGATGCCATCGGCCACGCGCTGGGACGCGGCGACTATCTGTTCCGCTACATCGCTCCGGACGATTTCGGCGCGCCGGAAACCAGCTTCAACATCTGCACGTTCTGGTACATCGAGGCACTGGCCGCCACCGGGCGCCGCGAACGTGCGCGCGCGATGTTCGAGCACATGCTGGCGCAACGAAATCCCCTGGGCCTGTTGTCCGAAGACATCGCGCCGGCCAACGGCGAGCACTGGGGCAATTTTCCGCAGACTTATTCGATGGTGGGCCTGATCCAGGCCGCAATGCGCCTGTCCAGGCGCTGGGAGGACGCATTGTGACGATGGCTGGAAGAAACAGCGGTCAGGGACGACTGATCGTGGTTTCAAACCGAGTGGCACTTCCCGACCAGACCGCAACCGGCGGCCTGGCGTCGGCCATGCGGGCCGCCCTGCAGGAGCGTGGAGGCGTGTGGTTTGGCTGGAGCGGCAAGATCGCTCGTCAAACCGCCGGCGAGGTGCACAAGCAATCGGATGGTCCGGTGGAATACGCTACCATCGATCTGTCGCGCACCGATCACGACGATTTCTACGACGGCTTCGCCAACCGCACCTTGTGGCCGCTGCTGCACTACCGGCCCGACCTGGTCGACTACGACCGCAAACATCTGGCCGGCTATCTGCGCGTCAACAATCTGTTTGCCGAACAGCTGATCTCGCTGATCGGCCCGAAAGACTTGGTGTGGATCAACGACTACCACCTGATCCCCCTCGCCGCCATGTTGCGCGAACGCGGCGTGCGCAATCGCATCGGCTTCTTCCTGCATACGCCGCTGCCGGCCGCCAGCTTGCTGATTGCGCTGCCGCGGCACCTGGAGTTGCTGGAGACCTTGGCCTGCTATGACCTGGTCGGCCTGCATACGGCGCGCGACCAACGGGCGCTGCAGGAGTACTTCCTGTTCGAGGTGGGCGCGAGCATGCGCCGCGACGGGCGCATCCGAACCCCGGCAGGCCACACCTTCCGCGCCGAAGTGTTTCCCATCGGCATCGACACCGCGCAGGTGGCCGAGTCGGCCAGCCATGCGGATGAGCACGAGGAAATCCACGATCTGAAGCAGAGCCTGGAAGGCCGTGCGCTGATCATTGGCGTGGATCGTCTGGATTATTCCAAGGGTCTGCCCGAACGCTTCCACGCTTATGCGCGCCTGCTGGAGCGCTCCCCGCAATTGCATCGCAAGGTAACCTTTCTGCAGATCGCCCCGCCCTCGCGCGGCGGCGTATTGGAATATCGCCAGATCCGCCGCGAGCTCGAACGCATGGCAGGCCACATCAACGGCATGTATGCCGCGCCCGACTGGGTGCCGATCCGCTACGTCAACAACTCGTTTCCGCACAGCCTGCTCAGCGGGTATTACCGCAGCGCACGCGTGGGCTTGGTCACCCCACTACGCGATGGCATGAATCTGGTGGCCAAGGAGTACGTGGCCAGCCAGAACCCGGAAGATCCCGGCGTGCTCGTGCTGTCGCGCTTCGCCGGCGCCGCGCAGGAATTGCGCGATGCGCTGCTGGTCAATCCGGCCGATACCGAGGAGGTGGCGGAGGCACTCGGCATTGCGTTGGAGATGCCTCTGCATGAGCGTCGCGTGCGCTGGCGCCGGATGATGGATGTGCTGGAGAAGCAGGATGTGACGGCGTGGCGGAATGCGTTTTTGCGGCGGTTGGCCGATTGACGTGATCTCTCCCTTGTAGGAGCGCACTTGTGCGCGACCGCCACGCGGATGGGCTCGATAACATCAGACCAGGCGACAACAGGGGCTTCATAATGATGCCCAGAGGTGCACTGCCATTCCGCGGTCGCGCACAAGTGCGCTCCTACAAGGGGACCGTCGCGTCCAAGGGGATCGATAGGTCCCTTCAGCCTTCGAGCCAGATCAAGCTGGCGAAGCGCCCGCTCTGCGCGCCATCGCGGCGATAGGAATAGAAACGATCGTCGGTGCGCGTATCAAAGCCACCGCCATAGACCCGATCGACACCCGCCGCCTGCAAACGGCGACGCGCCAGCCAAGCCAGATCGCACAACCAGTGCGCCGGACGCGTCGGCTCGAAACCCTCAGCCGCACCGCCATCGAGCGCGAGGAAGGCATCACGCACTTCCACGCCCACTTCATAGCTGGCCTTGCCAATGCATGGCCCCAGCCAGGCCATCACCTGGGCAGGCGGCGCCTGCAGGGAATTCAATGCAGCTTCCAGCACGCCGGCCTGCAAACCGCGCCAGCCCGCGTGGGCAGCGGCCACGGCTCGGCCGTCGACGGTGCAGAACAGCACCGGCAGGCAGTCGGCCGTGAGGATGACCAGCGGCTCGCCCGCACGCTGGGTGACGGAGGCGTCGGCACGCGGCTCCTGCCCGTCGTCGGCGCGGTCGACATCGGCGACATCCACGCCATGCACTTGCTGCAGCCAGTGGGGATCACGCTCCAGGCTCAAGGCGGTACGAACGGCGGCTCGATTGGCCGCCACCGCCTCGGGCATATCGCCGCAACGGGCGCCCAGATTGAAGCGGCCCCAGGCGCCCTGCGAGACGCCCGGCCCCTGCCGTGTGCTGACCGCCGCCCGCACACGGGCGGGCGCCGGCCAGTCCGGCACGAGCCAGGCGCTATCCAAGATCACCGCCAGTCGCTCGGATCGGCCTGGGCGGTATCGGCGCGCAAGGCGTCGATCAGCGCCTGCTGGTCGGCCGGGCGATCGGCGCTGAACGACATCGGTTCATGCGTCACCGGGTGTTCGAAGGCCAGCCGCTCGGCATGCAGCGCCTGCCGGCGGAAGCCGCGCAGCGCCGCCACCAGCTCGGGCGTGGCGCCCTTGGGCAGGCGCAGGCCGCCGCCGTACAGCGGATCGCCGACCAGGGGATGGTTGATATGCGCCAGGTGCACGCGAATCTGATGGGTGCGGCCGGTTTCCAGGCTGCACTGGATCAGGCTGTGCCCGCGGAATCGCTCGCGCAGGCGGTAATGGGTGACGGCGTGCTTGCCGTCCTCCTCGTCGCGCACGGCCTGGCGCAGGCGGTCGCCCATATGGCGGCCAATCGGCGCGTCCACCGTGCCGCCGGCCACCAGAGTGCCCAGCACCACGGCTTCGTACTGCCGTTCCACGTCGTGGCGCGACAGCATGTCCACCAGGCCCGTATGGGCCGCCAGGGTCTTGGCGACCACCATCAGGCCCGAGGTGTCCTTGTCCAGGCGGTGCACGATGCCGCCGCGGGGCAGCTCGGCCAGCTTCGGATCGTGGTGCAGCAAGGCGTTCAGCACCGTGCCGGCACTATTTCCTGCGCCCGGATGCACCACCAGGCCGGCCGGCTTGTTCAGCACCAGCAGGTAGTCGTCCTCGTGGACGATATCCAGGGCGATAGCCTCCGGCTCGAGCTCCACTTCGGTCTCAAGTTCCGCTTCTACCTGGACTTTTTCCCCGCCACGCAGCAATTGGCGAGGCGGCGCGACGGCGCCGTCCAGGGTCACGGCACCGGCCTTGATCCACGCCGTGAGACGCGACCGCGAGTAGTCCGGGAACATCTCGGCCACCGTCTGGTCGAACCTCCGACCCGCGGCCGACAGGGGTACCGTGGCGTCATGACGAATCATCGTCATGGTCGGCCGCCCGGCCGCCCGGCCGTTTCGGCTATCATCCCTTTTCGCTCAAACATCTGAACCCTTCTCATGCGCGTAACCAAGCTGCCGGCTTTCAAAATTTTTGTCGTGCTCGCCATCGTTTTGTCGATGAGCGCATGCTCGATGTTCCATCACAAGAGGGACACCAACGATACGCTGCCGGTAGACAAGCTTTACGACAAAGCTCACGACTCACTGGAACACGCCGATTATTCGGCCGCCAGCAAAGCCTACCAGCGCCTGATTGCGCGCTTCCCGTCCGGTAATTACAACGAGCAGGCTCAGCTCGACCTGGCCTATGCGCAGTACAAAGACAACCAGCCGGACGACGCCTACTCCACGATCAACCGCTTCATCAAGACGTATCCGACCCACAAGCACGTAGATTATGCCTATTACTTGCGCGGTCTGATCAATTTTGATCGCACCGGCGGTGCGATGGAGCGCCTGCTGCAGAAGAACGAGGCGCAGACGCGTCGCGACCAGGGCTTCAACCTGAAGTCGTTCGACGACTTCTCGGAGCTGTCGCGCCGCTTCCCGGACAGCGCCTACACCGCTGATGCCCGCCAGCGCATGATCTACCTGCGCGACGTGCTGGCGCAGTTCGAGATCAACGTGGCCGAGTACTACCTGCGCAACAAGGCCTACGTGGCCTCCGCCGACCGCGCCCAGTATGTGATCGAGCATTACCAGCAGGCCCCGCAGACGGGCGATGCGCTGGCCATCCTCACCCGCAGCTACCTGGGCATGGAACAGAAGAACCTCGCCGACCAGACCCGCCAGGTGCTGGCCCTGAACTACCCGGATCACCCGTACCTGAAGGATCCGAAGTGGCCGCACGCGCCCTCGCTGCTGCGCAAGGCCGTGCCGTTCTCGGGGCATCATTGATTCGAGAGCGGGGTTGCCGGTCGCGTTGCGACCTGGGAAGAGTTAAGCCGGTCGTTTAGCGACCTGGGAATGGAAAAGCCGGTGGCCTTGGGCCGCCGGCTTTTTTTGTCTCCTCGGGACCGGCGCCCCCCCCTTGTAGGAGCGCACTTGTGCGCGACCGCAGACTCACGGCGCATACCTGTTCCACCTAGCTGTCTCGCGACAACCCACAACCGATACCAGATTCGATGCTGCGGTCGCGCACAAGTGCGCTCCTACAAGGTCGTGGCTCCGCGTTATTTCCAGCCCGACGTGATCGGATACCTGCGCTCGCGCCCAAACGCCCGCGTCGTAACACGCGGCCCTGGCGCCGACTGCCGCCGCTTGAACTCATTGAGCAACACCAGCCGCACCACACGCCGCACGGTATCGGCATGGAAGCCCTGCGAAGCGATCTCCGCCTGCGACTGCTCCGCTTCGATGAAGCGCGCAAGAATCGCGTCAAGCTCATCGTACGGCGGCAGCGAATCCTGATCGGTCTGGTTATCGCGCAGTTCGGCGGAGGGCGGACGATCGATCACGGCTGAAGGAATCGCTTCGGGCTCGCCAATGCGCGCTGCATGCTCGTTGCGCCAGCGTGAGAGACGATAGACGACGGTCTTGTAGACATCCTTCAGCGGCGCATAGGCACCGCACATATCGCCGTACAGCGTGGCGTATCCCACCGCCATCTCGCTCTTGTTGCCGGTCGCCAACAGCAGGCGGCCATGTTTGTTGGACAACGCCATCAGCGTGACGCCACGCGTGCGCGACTGCAGGTTTTCCTCGGTGGTGTCGGCGGCCTTGCCCGCAAACGCCGGCGTAAGCGCACCGAGAAACGCATCGACCATCGGCTCGATGTTGATGATGTGGTAATCCACGCCCGCCTGCTCAGCCTGGGCACGCGCGCCATCGAGCGACAGCTGCGAGGTGTAGCGCGTGGGCATCATCACGGCGGTGACGCGATCGGCGCCCAGCGCATCGACGGCCAGTGCCAGGGTCAGGGCGGAATCGATGCCGCCAGAAAGGCCTAGCAGCACGCCCGGGAAACCGTTCTTCTCGATGTAGTCGCGGATGCCGCGAACAAGCGCCGCGTACAGCGTGGCCTCGATCGATGCATCCGCCGCGGTCGGCCAGTTTTCCGCGCGCAGGGTGCGTGTTTCGCTGTCGAATTCGGCCCAGAGCATCACGTCCACGAAATTGGGGGCACGCGCGGCGATGCTGCCGTCTGCGTTCACCAGCAGCGAGCCGCCGTCGTAAACCACTTCGTCCTGACCGCCGACCAGATTGACATAGGCGATGGCGCAGCCGGTTTCCAGCGCACGCTGGGTGAGCACGGCTTCGCGCGACGCCTGCTTGGCGTCATCCCAAGGCGAGGCGTTGATCACCACGATCAGCTCGGCGCCCGCCGCCGCGGCCTTGGCCGCAGGCTCGGGCTGCCAGATGTCTTCGCAGATCAGCATGCCGACGCGCACGCCGTCGAACATCGCCACCGCGCTGTCGTGCCCGGGGCGGAAATAGCGCTTGTCGTCGAACACGCCGTAGTTCGGCAAGGCCTGCTTGTGCGTGGTCAATTCGATGGTGCCGCCGCGCAGCAGGCTGGCCGCGTTGTACACCTCGCCCTCGCTGTGCGGATGACCGACCAGCGCGGCGACGCCGTTGGTGCCGCCAGCCAGCGCATTGAGCTCGCACTGGCAGGCCGCCAGAAAGCTCGGGCGCAGCAACAGGTCTTCCGGCGGATAACCGCTCAGGGTCAGCTCGGGAAACGCCACCAGCGCCGCGCCGCCATCGCGCGCCTGCGCCAGCAGGTCTCCCACCTTGGCCGCATTGGCCGCAACCGCGCCTACGGGAAAATCGAACTGGGCCAGCGCGAAGCGTAAGGAGGGCATGCCGGGGGAATCCATACTCTTGGGGTCTGAAATTGTACCCGAGGCCCGCCCCGGCCCACCGCCGGGTCAGCCCGCGGGTTGCCGCAGCAAGACCACGGCCAGCACCAGCATGAACGCGGCGATCGCCACATCGAACACGCGCCAGGCCAGCGCGCTGCGGAACACCGGCAGCAGCAGGCGCGCGCCATAGCCCAGCGAGAGGAACCACAGCACGCTGGCCGTGGCTGCACCGCCGGCAAAAAACCAGCGCGCG
>Ga0209672_100693_pt1 | contig 16869 bp, 9 predicted proteins | sample AraplaCol_mMS_r2_FD_184273 | JGI IMG/M metagenome (GOLD analysis project Ga0209672, IMG submission 184273) | Arabidopsis root microbial communities from North Carolina, USA - plate scrape CL_Col_mMS_r2 (SPAdes) (version 2) | ecosystem: Host-associated > Plants > Roots > Endosphere | place: USA...
CCGCTTCAAGCTGGACTGGGTCAAGAGCCAGTTTTCGGGCCGGATCTCCGATCTGGCCCGTGAATTCTGGAACACGCCGATCGAAGTCCAGTTCGTCCTCGATCCGAAGGCCGGCATGCGCAGCGCCGCCGCAGGCACCGCGACGGCCGCGCCACGTGCGCCGCTGACCCCGAACGGCCCGGCCGCGACGGTCGCCGCGATCGCCGCCAACCTGACCGCGAATGCTTCCGCTGCGCCTGCCGCGCCGGCCGACGTGCCGATGACGCCGTCGGCCGCCGCCGCACACCATTTGAACGCCGACGACGCCGACATCGACCTGCCGAGCCTGCCCGCGCACGAAGCTGCGGCCGGCCGCCGCACGTGGCGTCCGGGCCCGGGCGCCGCGCCCGCGAACGGCGGCGAAGCCGATTCGATGTACGAGCGCTCGAAGCTGAACCCGGTGCTCACGTTCGACAACTTCGTGACCGGCAAGGCGAACCAGCTCGCGCGCGCCGCCGCGATCCAGGTCGCGGACAACCCCGGCATCTCGTACAACCCGCTGTTCCTGTACGGCGGCGTCGGCCTCGGCAAGACCCACCTGATCCACGCGATCGGCAACCAGCTGCTGCTCGACAAGGCCGGCGCGCGAATCCGCTACATCCACGCCGAGCAATACGTGTCGGACGTCGTGAAGGCGTACCAGCGCAAGGCGTTCGACGACTTCAAGCGCTACTACCATTCGCTCGACCTGCTGCTGATCGACGATATCCAGTTCTTCTCCGGCAAGTCGCGCACGCAAGAGGAATTCTTCTACGCGTTCGAGGCGCTGGTCGCGAACAAGGCGCAGGTGATCATCACCAGCGACACGTATCCGAAGGAAATCTCCGGCATCGACGATCGCCTGATCTCGCGCTTCGACTCGGGCCTCACCGTCGCGATCGAGCCGCCCGAGCTGGAAATGCGCGTCGCGATCCTGATGCGCAAGGCGCAGTCGGAAGGCGTGAACCTGTCGGAAGACGTCGCGTTCTTCGTCGCGAAGCACCTGCGCTCGAACGTGCGCGAACTCGAAGGCGCGCTGCGCAAGATCCTCGCGTATTCGAAGTTCCACGGCCGCGAGATCTCGATCGAGCTGACCAAGGAAGCGCTGAAGGACCTGCTGACCGTGCAGAACCGGCAAATTTCGGTCGAGAACATCCAGAAGACCGTCGCCGACTTCTACAACATCAAGGTCGCCGACATGTACTCGAAGAAGCGCCCCGCGAACATCGCGCGGCCGCGGCAGATTGCGATGTACCTGGCGAAGGAACTCACGCAGAAGAGCCTGCCGGAAATCGGCGAGCTGTTCGGCGGGCGCGATCACACCACCGTGCTGCACGCGGTGCGCAAGATCGCCGACGAGCGCAGCAAGGACGCGCAGCTCAACCACGAGCTGCACGTGCTGGAACAGACGCTGAAGGGCTGAGCGCGCGCACCGCGCTTGATAATTCGGCCTCCGCCCCAATTTAAGGGGGGCGGTTCGGTTTTGAGGCACAATACTGGTTTGACCGCCCCGGTGGTGGCGGGCCAAGAGCCCGGCCGGCGGGGCGCTGCGTGGCTGCTGCGCTGCAGGCCGTTACTCAACGAAGGAACTCTATGCAACTGGTCAAGACCGAACGAGACACCCTCCTCAGGCCGCTGCAAACGGTCAGCGGCATCGTCGAACGCCGCCATACGTTGCCGATCCTCGCCAACCTGCTGATCACCAAGAACGGCCCGGACGTTTCATTCCTGTCGACCGACCTGGAGCTGCAGATCACCACGCGCGCCGATTTCGGCGTCGGCGGCGACCAGATCGCGACCACCGTCGCGGCCCGCAAGCTGCTCGACATCCTGCGCGCGATGCCTGACGGCCAGGTCACGCTGTCGCTCGCCGACAAGCGCCTCACCGTTCAATCGGGCAAGAGCCGCTTCGCCCTCCAGACGCTGGCGGCCGACGAGTTCCCGACCGTCGCGCAGGCGAAGGATTTCGGCGCCACGCTCACCGTCCCGCAGAAGTCGTTCCGCCAGTTGCTCGGCATGGTGCACTTCGCGATGGCGCAGCAGGACATCCGCTACTACCTGAACGGCATGCTGCTCGTCGTCGACGGCGACCAGCTGATGGCGGTGGCCACCGACGGCCACCGCCTCGCGTTCTCGTCGATGAAGCTCGAAGGCGGCACGTTCGGTCGCCAGGAAGTGATCGTGCCGCGCAAGACGATTCTCGAGCTGCAGCGCCTGCTCGAGGACATCGACGACACCGTCACCATCGACATCGCGCAGACCCAGGCCAAGTTCACGTTCGGCCAGGTCGAGCTCGTGTCGAAACTCGTCGAGGGCAAGTTCCCCGACTTCCAGCGCGTGATCCCGAAAGCGCACAAGAACACGTTCGAGATCGGCCGTGAAGAACTGCAGCGTTCGCTGCAGCGCGCGGCGATCCTGACCTCGGACAAGTTCAAGGGCGTGCGCTGCATCATCGCGCCGGGCCAGCTGAAGATCATGTCGACCAACGCCGATCAGGAAGAGGCGCAGGAAGAACTCGAAATCGCCTACCAGGGCGATACCGTCGACATCGGCTTCAACGTCACGTATCTGCTCGACGTGCTCGCGAACCTGAAGGTCGACACCGTGCAGGTGAGCCTCGGCGACGCCAGCTCGAGCGCGCTGATCACCGTGCCCGAGAACGACGAGTTCAAGTATGTCGTGATGCCGATGCGCATCTGACGCGCTCGACATCGCGACACACACTAGGGGGCGGCAAGCCCCTTTGGCGTTTTTATGGCGAACCGACAACCCGCCCTTTTGGTGCCTTTTCGGCACTTGGGGCGGGCCAGGAAACTGGAGCGGCCCGGCGATTTCTCGCTGAAACGCACCGCGCCGCCACGAGAGTGGCCCCGCAGAACCGGAAGATATCCATGAGTGAACAGCACAATTCGCAACCCGATAACAGCAGCTACGGCGCTTCGTCGATCCAGATCCTCGAAGGTCTGGAAGCGGTGCGCAAGCGCCCCGGGATGTACATCGGCGACACGTCGGACGGCACCGGTCTGCACCACCTCGTGTTCGAGGTGCTCGACAACTCGATCGACGAAGCGTTGGCCGGGTACTGCAACGACATCCACGTGACGATTCACGCCGACAACTCGATTTCCGTGACCGACAACGGCCGCGGGATTCCGACCGACGTGAAGATGAACGACAAGCACGAGCCGAAGCGCAGCGCCGCCGAGATCGTGATGACCGAGCTGCACGCCGGCGGCAAGTTCGACCAGAACAGCTACAAGGTGTCGGGCGGCCTGCACGGCGTGGGCGTGTCGTGCGTGAACGCGCTGTCGAGCTGGCTGCGCCTCACCGTGCGCCGCGACGGCAAGAAGCGGTTCATGGAGTTCCATCGCGGCGTCGCGCAGGATCGCGTGCTCGAGGTGGTGGACGGCGTCGAAGTGTCGCCGATGCTCGTGACCGGCGACACCGAGAACCGCGGCACCGAAGTGCATTTCATGGCCGATCCGACCATTTTCGGCACGGTCGAGTATCACTACGACATCCTCGCGAAGCGGATGCGCGAGCTTTCGTTCCTGAACAACGGCGTGCGGATTCGTCTGACCGACCTGCGCTCGGGCAAGGAAGACGATTTCGCGTTCGCCGGCGGTGTGAAGGGCTTCGTCGAGTACATCAACAAGACGAAGACCAACCTGCACCCGACCGTGTTCTTCGCCAACGGCGAGAAGGACGGCGTGGGCGTCGAAGTCGCGATGCAGTGGAACGACAGCTACAACGAGAACGTACTGTGCTTCACGAACAACATTCCGCAGCGCGACGGCGGCACGCACCTGACCGGCCTGCGGGCCGCGATGACGCGCGTCATCAACAAGTACATCACCGACAACGAAATCGCGAAGAAGGCGAAGGTCGAGACGACCGGCGACGACATGCGCGAAGGGCTGTCGTGCGTGCTGTCCGTGAAGGTGCCGGAACCGAAGTTCAGCTCGCAGACGAAGGACAAGCTGGTTTCTTCTGAGGTTCGTGCGCCGGTTGAGGAAGTTGTGGCGAAGGCGCTGGAAGAGTTCCTGCTCGAGACGCCGATCGACGCGAAGATCATCTGCGGGAAGATCGTCGAAGCCGCGCGTGCGCGGGATGCCGCGCGGAAGGCGCGTGAGATGACGCGCCGCAAGGGCGTGCTCGACGGCGTCGGCCTGCCGGGCAAGCTCGCGGACTGTCAGGAGAAAGACCCGGCGAAGTGCGAAATCTACATCGTCGAGGGCGACTCGGCAGGTGGGTCCGCCAAGCAAGGGCGTGATCGCAAGTTCCAGGCGATCCTGCCGCTGCGCGGCAAGGTGCTGAACGTCGAAAAGGCGCGCTACGACAAGCTGCTGTCGTCGGAACAGATCGTCACGCTCGTGACCGCGCTTGGCTGCGGCATCGGCAAGGAAGACTACAACCTCGACAAGCTCCGCTATCACCGCATCATCATCATGACCGACGCGGACGTCGACGGTGCGCACATCCGGACGCTGCTGCTCACGTTCCTGTATCGCCAGATGCCGGACATGATCGAGCGCGGGTACGTGTATATCGCGCAGCCGCCGCTTTACAAGATCAAGGCGGGCAAGGACGAGCGGTATCTGAAGGACGACGTGGAGCTCAACGCACACATGCTGCGGTTGGCGCTGCAAGGCTCGGAGCTGGTGCCGGGTGAGAATGCGGCGGCGATTTCTGGGGATGCGCTTGGGGAGCTGGCAAGGTCGTATCTGCTGTCGCAGAGCGTGATCGATCGGTTGAGCCGGTTGTATGACCCGGCCGCGCTGGAAGCCGTTATGGACGGGGTGGTGATCGATCTCTCCACTGAGGAGTCGACCGAGGCTTCGGCTAAGGCGCTGCACGCTGCGTTGCGTGATGAAGCGCTGAAGAACGAAGTGCGCGTGGTGCCTTCGTATGACGCGGTTCGCGAACAGCGGGCGCTGCATGTCGAGCGCACGCATCACGGCAACGTGCGGGTTTCGGTCATCGACCAGGAATTCCAGCATACGGCGGATTATCAGCAGCTCGTGACGACGGCGAATACGTTCAAGGGGCTTATTGGGGAAGGGGCGGTCATCAAGCGCGGTGAGCGCAGCATGGCCGTGGCCGACTTCAAGAGCGCGATGAAGTGGCTGCTGGCGGATGCTGAACGGAACGTGTCGAAGCAACGCTATAAGGGCCTCGGCGAGATGAACCCCGAGCAGCTGTGGGAAACGACGATGGATCCAGCAGTGCGGCGCCTGCTGCGTGTGCAGATCGAAGACGCGATTGCGGCGGATGGGATCTTTACTACCCTCATGGGGGATGACGTCGAGCCGCGGCGGGCGTTTATTGAGAGCAATGCGTTGCGGGCGGGGAATATTGACGTCTAACGTAGCCACCTAGTCGTAGAGCGCCAGATTAAATGCGACTGGCGCCACTGTTTTGCACTTGGGTGACTAAGTTGACTTGGGTGACCAAGTTGTCGCGACTACCTACACATCGCGGACACCACTTCATGATCGCTCCGCAGACTCTTAATCCGTAGATCAAGTGTTCGAGTCACTCACGCCCGACAAGACAAATTCAAGGGCTTAGCCTATGCTAGGCCCTTTTTTTCGTCCCAAGCCAGCTCATTTTGAGGCTTTGCCACAGCTCGAAACTTGGCCTCGGATCAACGTCCGAGGCTTACGATGACTAGCATCATTAAGCGCGGGAATTACTGGCGAACCCAGATTATCTGCAAAGGGTTTACGTTCGATACCACGGTGGAGGCCGAAGCTCGGGCACGCACCACCGAGTCGGAGATGGATCAGGGGCGGTTCGCCTCATGAGTCGAAGCCAAGCGCACCAGCCTAGGCCAAGGGCTCAAACGTTACCGGATCAATCACTGGCTCCGACAGCCTCTCCGATATTTCGCGCTGGCCAACCTCACGGGCGCAGGAAATCGCTCTCATCACGACTCCATGATATACAGGCACTGATTTCTCTCGAACGAGACGGCCCCCTCTTGCGTCTCCATTGTGTACCTGATGGTCGACGTGGTAGACAGTGCTACGCATAGCCGGATAATGTCTCTGATATACATGGACGCGATAACAAGGCGGAAATCCTGATTCGCAACCTATTCGGCTCCATCTTCACGCCCGCGATCTTCCAGGGAAGCCTGACATCACGCTGTCTCGCCACCATACTGTAGTATTTGTGCATGCCTGCTTCTGGCATGGGCACGATTGCCTACTGTTCAAGTGGCCAGGGACCTGCCCGGATTTCTGGTAGGAGAAGATTGGGTAAAACCAAGTAAACGGCAGCCGGGCCAAGGAAGCTATGCTGGCAAATGGCCGGCGCACTGGTATTATTTTGGGAGTGCACTCTGCGCGGCGCTAGGGAAAATATCGAGGGCGCAACACAAAGCCTTGCCAATCGGCTTCGTAGTGACGCCCCATCTTTTGAGATACGGGGATGAAGCAAGGGTATCTGTCGGAATATTTTGAAGGGGTCGCCGCGAAGAGACTCAGCGCGGTAGAAGCCGACGAGACACGGTCAAACCAGCACGAATATCATGCTACGAAAAAGGTTCGGGCATTTCTCGGGAGTCCTGAAGAGAAAACGAGAATGCCTGCTCGTTTCCTCTATCTCACCGACGATGACCCCACCCCTATTGTGGAAGATGCGTTCCTGACGCTCTATAACTGCCGAAAAGGCAAGCCACGTGCTCCAGAATATCATCTATATTTCCCTACCACGACCGTATCTCTGAATGCCAGCGAAGGGGATCTGCTTGTTATCGCCAAAAAGCGTGATGGTGGCCTGCTCGTCATCATTGCCGAGAATGGTTCAAGCATTGGGCGGCAAATTGAATGGTTGTTTGGATTTGTGGACCTTGCACATCCCGGCTTCTCAGTCAAATCCGAGCTGGAAACGGAGCAGGATCGCATCGAGTTTGCCTCGTGGTTCATTCTGGAAAATATCGGCATTGCGGTGGAAACCTCCGAGGACACGTACCTTGATGACATGCTTTCTCGCTTCGCCGGCCGCTTTCCGACTACCCGTGAATTTTCAGCATATGCTCGATCAACCCTCAAAGATCTTTCACCACAGGATCAGCCAGATCTTGTCTTGATGACCTGGATGGAGCGAGAGGAAATCCTCTTCCGCACGCTTGAGCGTTATCTTATTGCCGACCGTCTATCGCAGGGATTTACCGGCACGGCTAGTGACGGCGTTGTTGATGTTGATGGTTTCCTATCGTTCTCCCTGTCGGTCCAAAACCGGCGCAAAAGCCGCGTCGGCCTTGCCTTAGAAAACCATCTGGAATTGCTGTTCGCCGAAAACGGCCTTCGCTACACGCGGACAGCAGTGACGGAGAACAAGGCAAAGCCTGATTTTCTGTTCCCAGGGGTGGCCGAATACCATAATCCGGCGTTCGATTCACTGAAGCTTACCATGCTCGGCGTGAAATCGACCTGCAAGGACCGCTGGCGGCAGGTCCTCGCCGAAGCAGACCGGATTGATGACAAGCATCTTCTGACGCTAGAAACAGCAATCTCAGCAAATCAAACTGACGAAATGGCAGCAAAGCGGCTGCAGCTCATTCTACCGCGCAGTCTGCACCAAACTTATACCCCCTCCCAGCAGGCATGGCTCATGGACTTGCAAACATTCATCGGCCTGGCACAACAGCGTCAGAATTACTAATAACGATGAACTCTGCCGCCATGAATAGTGCTAAGAAAAAGTTAGGCTGGGACGCAGATCAGCTTAGGGTGATCGAGCAAGATAAGGATGCCCGGCTTGTCGTGGAGGCGGGGCCCGGAACCGGAAAGACGGCCGTTGCTTGTGCGCGCCTTGCCCACCTGATCATTGAAGAAGATCTCGAACCAAGCAACACTTGGATGATCAGTTTCACGAGGACCGCCGTAGCAGAGATCCGTGCGCGGCTTCAATCATACGTCGGCGATGCATCCTTTGCCATCCGGATCGCGACCATCGACTCGCATGCGTGGTCCATCCATTCCGGGCATGACCAGAATGCTAGGCTGACTGGATCTTACGAAGAGAATATCGCCCGAGTCATCGAGCTATTGAAAACTGACGAGGATGTGGCAGACGAGCTGTCGCAGATTGAGCACGTCGTTATTGACGAGGCGCAGGACCTCGTTGGACCGCGAGCGGACCTGATCGAGGCACTAGTGGCACGGCTGCCTTCGGACTGCGGGGTCACAGTCTTCGCCGACGAAGCCCAAGCAATCTATGACTTCTCCGACGACAACACTGGACGTCGCAATGCGGCAGGTTCCATACTCGATAAGTCGTTGCTCGATCGTTTGCGGGCCACGAAAGCACTGGGCTTCACTACGCTGGCCCTAAAGGGGATTCATCGCACGTCCTCTCCTGGACTCCGAAAGATCTTTTCGGAATTGCGCCAAGACGTCCTCGACAAACAGAAACACCGCAATGGATTACACGCTGCGACAGCAGAACGAATCCGCGCGCTGGCCGACAAGCGCGGGCTGAAGTGGACCGAGATGAAAGTCGCTGACTTTACCAGCGACGATCTGCTGCTTTTCAGAACTCGTGCCGAAGTACTAATGGCGTCGCAGTTCTGTGACTCTCCCCATCGGCTGCGCCTGTCTGGCTATGGGATGACGCTACCGGCATGGCTGGCAATCTGTTTCTTTGACTTCGTGGAGCCGTTCCTCGCAGAGCGACACTTTCTCGATCTTTGGGTGACGCGCATCGAAAACAAGATCGCTCCTCAGTACGGGGCCGTCGAAGCCTGGCAGCACCTCTTGCGCGTTGCAGGGTGCAGGGATGGGAGCATCGACATGCAGAGGCTGAGACGGCGGCTGGGCCAGACCCGGCCCCCGGTCGAGCTAACTCTCCCTGAGTTCGGCCTTCACGGACCGATAGTTGGAACAATTCACGCGAACAAGGGTCGCGAGGCGAGCAATGTCCTCCTCCTCTTGCCGAACGGCGCGAAGTTCGAGAGTATCGATGATGAGATCGAAGAGGCACGGGTGCTTTTTGTCGGCGCCACGCGAGCGCGCGTATCCCTCACCGTCGGCGAGATCAACGCCTTTAGAGCATCAACTTTGCCATCGGGACGGGTTCATCACACCGCAAGAAATGGCAAATCGACAATGGTCGAGATTGGTCGTGACGGCGACATCACCGCACGCAGTCTCGTTGGCCGCCGCGAGTTCAACGCAGCCAATGCCTCGGAGGGCCAAGCTTTTCTGACTAAGGTCACCGATGTTGTCACCACCTACAAACTCGAAGCCGATCCTGATCTCAATTGGCGCTACAGGATCCTTGCTGGTAGTGAGGGGCCCTGTGTTGGTGCCCTGTCGCGCAACCTCACATACGACCTCCGGGAAATACTCGCGAACAAAAACCAGAAGCACAGCCACAAGCCGCCGAGATACGTGAAGCATGTGAGAGGTCAGGGCTGCGCAACGATCGTTCTAGGCCCCGACGACACTGATCTTGAGGCCCTGAATGAGCCGTGGGCTTCCTCCGGTTTCGTTCTGACACCGAGAATTGCAGCGTTCCCCCCCTTCTTTTTTTTCGGCCGGAGGTAGCTCCCATGGAGGACAAATCACAGGATAGAGATATCGTCGCCTGCAGGCTTGCCGAGGACCTCGTCGGGCCGCGTGCAGAGTACGAGGAACTGACTGCACGTCCGTCCGATGCGTATCTCACCGGCATCCTCTGGCCCCAGCGCACGGCGATGTCGGGGGAAGATGACGATCGCCTTGGAACGGCGGGCGCAGGCTCAGGTGAGGAGAGCGACGGCGAAAATGACGCTGTCAGAACCGGTTCGATCCAGAAACCCTCCGTGGCCGGCATATCGTTCAGCGCCGCATCAAGTGATGTACCGCTAGTTCGAGTCATCTGCAGCTTCGCCACATACCGGATTGAAAAGCGAGACGGCGGTGACATCTGGATTCGCCAGCCTCACCGGGGCGAAATTGCGTGCCTCGATCTGGTGCCCGGTCCAACGCGCGAGATCGCGCTTGCGGCATACGGTGAGGGACTACCCGACGTCTCACTGAGTGTCCGATGCATCAATGCCGGGAGCGCCGTCTTGGCCACTCTAGCTCTCGTGAATTCAGCCGTTCCAGAGCGGGGCCGAAACGAGATCGAGGCCGCGTCGCTGTTCCAGACGTCGCTTCGCGTCGAACCCTGTGAGGGCACCCTGCTGGTGCCAAAGCCTCCTCGACGCGCGACGCCGATGCATCAACGAGGTGGCTGTGGAACTGGCTCAGTCAGCGACGAGGAAAGCGGGATACTGCTTTACAGGAGAGTGGCGGAGTTCGCTGTCGGACATGTCTGCTCAGCCGGGTGGGAAACCGCGGATCACGCAGCCGGAATGCAGCCCAGTGCACGATGGGTTGGGACGACTTGGCTCCCGTCAGCCATCGTTGAGAGCGTTGACCCGAATGGTCATGCCTTCTTTTCCGGGATTGGCAAGGAGAGCGGGGCGTTCGATCCGCTTTCGGCCGAGGCACTGGCCTCCGCCGACATGACGACCCTCGAGAAAGGGCTACAGCTCTTCTGCGATGCCTACGAGCGCTGGGTACAAGTGCAGCGAAAGCGAATCGACGACGCGACGGACGTGCGTCCTGAACTGAAGTACGTCGCTGAAGCACATCTTGCTCGATGCGAGGAGGCGCTCGGGCGCATGCGAGCATCGGTCGTCGAACTCGGCAACGATCCGCGACTGCGGCGAGCCTTTCAGCTGGCGAACCTCGCCATGCACCTGCAGCACTCGTGGGACAGTTCCAAGAGCCGCCACGGCCCACTGCGCTGGCGGCCGTTCCAGCTGGGGTTCCTGCTTCTCAGTGCACCCTCCTCGGTCATCCGCGAACACAAGCACCGTGGAGTCATGGATCTCCTCTGGTTCCCCACCGGCGGCGGCAAGACCGAGGCATACCTCGCACTGATCGCGTGCATCGCCGTGTATCGCCGCCTCTCGGATGATCCGAATGACCACAGTGGCGTCTGCGCCCTCATGCGCTACACGCTCCGCCTGCTCACGACCCAGCAGTTTGCCCGGTCTGCCGCGATGATCGTCGCTCTGGAGGCTATACGCTCCGGCCGGGTTGCGTCCCCCGACGGCTTACCGCTTCAAGGCGACGAGCCGTTCTCGATCGGCCTGTGGGTTGGCGGAGACGCCACTCCCAACAAACGCGCAGATGCATTCGCTTCGCTCCGGGGGTCTTCGGAGGTGGCGTCCCCAAAGCAGCTTGCGCGCTGCCCCGCCTGTGGCGAGAAACTGAAATGGTCTATGGCGAGCGTCACCTCACCCGTTGACGCCGAATGCACGAACAGGGCGTGCACGATGTACGGGAACCTGCCTGTCTTCACAGTAGACGATGATGTCTACGACAGCCGACCGACACTACTGATCGGAACGGCCGACAAGTTCGCGCAGATCGTCCGCGAGAAGAGAACCAACAGCCTATTCGGCGTTTCGGATGGCTCTCCGCCGGACCTCATCATCCAGGACGAGTTGCATCTCATCTCTGGCCCCCTTGGGACGATCGCTGCGGCGTATGAGGCAGCATTCGACCTGATGTTCGCCGCGCGAGGGCATCGAGCAAAGGTCATCGGCTCGACTGCAACGATTCGCAGAGCGTCGGAGCAGGTGCTGGCACTGTTTGATCGCGAAGCATTCCAGTTCCCGCCGCCGGCGATCGATCACGACGACTCCGGTTTTGCGGTTCGTGATCGGCGGCCAAAGGCAGTGGGAAGACGCTATCTTGGCGTCACCACGGCCGGTCGGTCGGCAAAATTTGCCCTGCAAGCCGTCGCAGGTTCGCTGCTGCAAACGACTTTTGGGGCTTTTAGCGATGATGTTCGCCGGGACGCCTACTGGACGCTCGTTGGGTACTTCAACTCACTTCGTGAGCTTGGCGGTGCACTCGTCCTCATGCAGGACGACGTCACCGACAGTATCGCGCTGTACGCTAACGCACGCTCCGAAGAGAGAAGGCCTCTTAGCAACGTCGAGGAACTGACATCAAGAAGGGCTCAGGAAGACATCCGCGAGATGCTCGACCGTCTCGATATCAAGGTCGGCCTTCCCGGTGCAGTCGATGCGGTACTCGCGACGAACATGGTCAGTGTCGGCGTAGATATCTCGCGTCTGGGACTGATGCTGGTCAACGGGCAACCCAAAACCATCGCCGAATACATCCAGTCCACCAGCCGCGTTGGTCGCGGAGAAGTGAGCGGACTGGTGGTCTCTGTACTCAACAATGCCAAGGCGCGCGACCGTTCACATTTCGAGGCGTTTTGCAGCTGGCACCGCACCCTCTACAGGGATGTGGAAGCAACAAGCGTCACCCCCTTCGCGTCACGGGCTCGCGACAGAGTGCTGCATGCTGCGCTGGTAGCTGCGGTCCGTCATCTTGTTCCCAATATGCTCGATTCTCCAAACATGGATGACGAAGCAGAAGACAACGCAATGGACCTAATAGACCTACTCGTCGAGCGCGCGAAGCGGATCGATCCCGAAGAGACCGCCGTCCAAGAAGAACTGGAACGACGTCTCGACACATGGAGAGCGAGGCTACCCGAGTTCTACTGGAGTGACTTCAAGGGAGGAAAATCCCTACTCCAGAGCGCCGAGCGGGCCGCCGCTCGCCGGGCCGCCGGCCGAGACACCGGTGCAGCATGGCCGACCCTCAACTCCATGCGGACTGTCGAAGCCGGCAGTCCCTTCAGGATGGCACCTGTCCTCAAGGCAAAGGATGATACACATGAAGAATGATCTTCAGGAACTGCGGCGCAGCGCAGTCGTTTCTACATTCGGGCCTGGCTCGATTGTAGATTTCAGAGCGGGTGGAGGAGCCGTTTCGGGTATCGCTGCGGGACTCGAGGAGTGGGATCGCTCCTTTCCTCCAGCTGGTCTGGCCCACCCGCAGGTGATCCGCGAGACGCGCTTGCAGAAGAAGCTTGGCGTTAAGGGCTTCAGGACACCGCCTGTGACGCTCGAGCGGGGAAAGGATGATGATCCGGACACCCGGCGCCTTGTCGCCGTGCGCTTCCCGAAATGGCTACAGTGCCCGAAGTGCGATGTCATCAAGCCGGAAAGGCGATGGAAGAACGATCCGGGCAAGGCCTATCGCTATTGCCCTACCTGCACGGAAAAATCCAATGGAGGTAACAAGGTCTTCGTCATCCCGGTCCGTTTCGTCATGGCCTGCAAGCATGGCCACGTAGACGAGTTTCCTTGGGACTGGTGGGTAGGGCACGAGCCAGGTTGTTCGGTTTCGAAGCGTGACAACGCAGAGCGTCATCCCGGGCTGATCCTACAATCCGAGAAACCTGGTCTCGTTGGACTTATCGTCAGTTGCCCAAAATGTGGCGCACGCCGGTCAATGGACGGCGTCTTCTCGAAGAAAACATGGGAACATGGTCCGAAATGCCGGGGGCGTCGACCATGGCTGACCGATGGTGACGAACAATGCGGCAAGGAGCAGTACGCCGTCCAACGAGGCGCGTCAAATCTCTACTTTGCCGTGACGGAGTCGGCCCTTAGCATTCCGCCTTGGTCCGACCGATTACAGGAGGTCCTAGGTGCCTGGTGGAGTTCTCTCACCAATCTCGACGACCTGTCAAAGTTGGAGGCGTACATCAACTTCCTTGCGAAAGGTGATCTGGAGAGCACCCTGAGGGAGCTGGAGATGTCGCCCGCAGAACTGGCAGAGGCGATCCGGACCCGACTCACGGCGTACGGACAGCTGCGAACCGACGACCTGCGCCCGGCAGAATATCGGCAATTCGTCACCGAACCTGGTCGCAGCCGAAACCTTGGGATCGACTTCGAAACCCGTAGGGAATCCGTATCCCCGGAGATATCTCCGTGGTTCTCGCGAGTGGTACGGGCGGTGCGCCTACGCGAGGTTCGCGCGATTAAGGGATTCACCCGGATCAATCCACCCGGCGATCCGGACTCGCCCGAGATTGCTCGACTCTCCACGGAGCCACTTGAATGGCTCCCGGCGATTGATGTGCGCGGTGAAGGTATCTTCCTTGCACTGAATGAGGAACAGCTGTCAACCTGGGAAAACCGACCAGATGTCAACGCGCGCGTCTCCGAGTGCGAGATTCGACGCCAAGGGGACTGGAAGGAGCGCTATGGCGATGACGCGAAGCTACCTTTGGCGATAACCCCGCGCTACATGCTCTGCCACACCCTTGCACACGTGCTCATGCGCCAATTGACACTGGAGTGCGGTTACTCCTCAGCGTCCCTGCAGGAAAGGATATATGCCGGGACTGGCAATGAGCAGATGGCCGGGATTCTGATTTACACCGCGACAACTGACTCGGACGGAACGCTCGGCGGCCTCGAACGGCAGGGAAAGGCGGGACGTATCGAGGGTATCGTGCAGCGTGCGATCGAGGCGATCGAGTGGTGCTCATCCGATCCGCTCTGCATCACGGACATGATGGGAGCGATCAGCAGCTATTCGCATTCGGTGTGTCACGCCTGCTGCCTTGCTCCCGAGACATCATGCGAAGCCTTCAACAGCTTCCTCGACCGCGCGCTCCTGACCGGTGACGGAACGGGTTCCGGCCTCGGGTACTTCGAAGACATGCTCAGGAGAACGTAATGGCAGTGCTCTGGCCGAGGAAACTGCCCCGTTCGGTACTGGATGATCCGAGACGCCGGGCGGAGGTTCGTGTGTATGACAGGCTCGCCCATGTTCTCGACGACACTTTTCATGTCTTCTACTCGAGCCCTTGGCTGGGTACAGACAGGCTGGGAAACGAGAAGGATGGCGAATGTGACTTCCTGATCGCACACCCCAGCCACGGCATACTAACGATCGAGGTTAAAGGGGGAAAAGAAGTTTCGTTCGATCCGAAGAACGCGCAGTGGCGGAGCAAGGATCATGGCGATTTCGTCCACAAGATCAAGGACCCGGTAGCGCAGGCGCGAAGTGCAAAGTATGAAATCCTCAAACGGCTCAACGAGTCACGCAGATGGCCACGCCGCTACATACATGCCGCTCATGGGGTTATTTTCCCTAGCGCAGGGTCACCTCCCAGCAATCTCGGTGCTGATCGTCCGGCCCGGATTTTCTGTTGTTCACACCAGTTACAGTACGGTCTGCGCGAGTGGGTCGCCGAGCGACTAAAGGAAGGGCAAAGTCCTGATAACTGCGGGCCTCTCGGTCACGACGGCATAGCGGCACTAGAGAAGCTGCTGGCACATCCCTTTACCCTGAGTTTCCGGATCGGCGCCGCTCTCGCAGAAGCTGTCGGAGAGTTCCGCGTCCTTGAGCCCTCCCAGTACTATGTCCTCGACGCTATCACCGAAATCCCACGGGCGCTGATTCGGGGCGCCGCGGGCACCGGCAAAACCGTGGTTGCAGTCGAGGAAGCGCTACGGTCCGCCGCGGCGGGCAGGAAGACCCTCCTGACCTGTCACAGCCGCCCGCTTGCAATGAACCTTGAACGAGGACTGAAAGGCGTCGAGAACCTCACGGTCTTCGGCTTTCACGCGCTGTGCGGACGAATGGCAAGTCAGACAGGCGTTCAGGTACCCTCCAACGTCAGCGAACGCGAACTCTACGAGAGCCTGCTGCCGAATGCTCTCTATAACGCGATGGAAATCGAGCCTACTCTCAAGTGGGACACAATCATTGTCGATGAAGGCCAAGACTTCCGCACCGAATGGTGGATTGCAATCGATGCATGTCTGAAACGCAGCGGAAACCTCCGTGTTTTCATGGACAGCAATCAAAAGGTGTACGACGGCGCCGGGAATGGTGTTCATGATCTGAGCGTGGTTCCCGTAAGACTCTCCCGTAACCTCCGCAACACCAAGAACATCCACAAGGCTGCTTCAATTCATTATTCCGGCCCTGACATAGTTGCAGACGGGCCCGATGGTCTTGAGGTATCCTGGATCAGCGCTGAGGATCGCGATTCGAAAATCGAAGCCGCATACAAGGAGCTTCGACGGCTCGTGTTCGGCGAAGAGGTGGCCCCTGGTGACATAGCAGTGCTTGTCAACGGGCCAGCCGCCAGAAAGAGCTTTCTCGAAAGAAGCAGCCGGACAAGCATTCCGCTTACAGATGCCGAAACCATGGCGCTCGAAGATGTGGTCGTCGATACCGTGCGGCGATTCAAGGGACTTGAGCGGCCAGCAATAATTCTAATAGTCAGCGGCGATGAAATGGAGCGTCGAGAACTTGCCTATGTCGCCCTATCGAGGGCGCGGGCCTATTTGTGCGTAGTATGTTCCAAAGATGAATTTCGATGGCTTTCAGAAAATTAAATGCGCGACGATTTAGGTACTAAAAATCCGACGATTTACTGATATCTTCCAATTGTCATTTTTAATTACTAGCAAACCATTAGTAAACGTATTAATAATGATGAATCGTGCTATCAGTTGCTTGAAAAGCACTATCCGCCACTATCCCCTGCACCGGTCGCGAGGCCACTCGGCCGGAAACCCTCAACTATGGGCAGTGGCACGGCTAGTACGATCGCCGGCACCACAATCGGTGTCGGGATGGTACTTGCCAGTACGGAACTCGCTGTAGTCTCCACCAGACTCATCTTCCTGATCAAAACATGCCGTACTTGGATCGTCATCTTCAAAGAGGCCAATCATCTGGTCGATCAAGGTCTGAATAGGGAAGAGGCAGAACATTACCGAAACTAGGTTGGCCCCGGCTTCGATGCCGAACGGTTCGATCTACGTGCTGCCAATGTCATACGTAAGCGTCAATCTGAGGCCGTCTTGACGATCAGAACTTGACCTCTGAGAGGCGCTGATTCGCGAGCACGAGATCAAAGGCGGCGGGATCGAAGCTGCCGCCACACCACTCGAGGAAGTGGTCGTGC
>Ga0209672_100695_pt1 | contig 16861 bp, 14 predicted proteins | sample AraplaCol_mMS_r2_FD_184273 | JGI IMG/M metagenome (GOLD analysis project Ga0209672, IMG submission 184273) | Arabidopsis root microbial communities from North Carolina, USA - plate scrape CL_Col_mMS_r2 (SPAdes) (version 2) | ecosystem: Host-associated > Plants > Roots > Endosphere | place: USA...
TGTCAAGGTGGTGTTGCGGGTCTGCTGATCCTGCAGGCGCGCCGCGTTTTCGGCGACGGCCTTGTGATCGAGCTGCAGCGCTTCTTCCGCGCGCTGACGCGCATCACGCTCGCTTTTCAACGCCACGCCGTCGCCGGCCGCGCCGGACTTGTAACGGGCCAGCTCGGCCTGCGCCTGCTCCAGCGCCTTGCGGGCCTGGTCGCGCTCGCTCTCCGCCGAGGCCTTCTGGGCTTGCCAGCTGGCCTGGTCGTTCTGCAGATCCTGCAACTGGCTGCGCGCATCACGCAGCTGGCTGCGCAACTGTTCTTCCAGGGTCTGCGCGTGCAGCGAGCCCGTCAACCCAAGCAAGATCAGCAACAGGTAGAAACGTGACTTGGCTTTCATGGGCAACCTCCTCAGAACTTGGTGTTGATCTCAAGCTGCACCACGTCGATGGACAACGGCGGCCCGTAGATCTGCTTGGCGTTGAAGTAGCGCGCCGACAGCCAGGTACGCGTGGCAATGCCGTAGTCCGCGGTGAAGATGAAGCCCTTGGCATTGGTGCCACCGAGGTGGAAGTTCACGTCGGTGAGGCCGTCGAGCACGGCATCGGGCTGCAGGTACTTGTAGCCGAAGGTGACGTTCCAGTCGTTGGCGGCCATCGGGTTGGGATTGCCCAGGATGCCGCGCAGCAGCCAACCGACCGGGCCGCTCTTGTACGGGCCGGTTTCGGTGGCCGACGTGCCGTTGTCGTAGTTGTTCACCGGCGTGCCCAGGCCGTTGGCGTAACGCGTCAGGGCATCCTTGGCGTGATAGGCCATGTTGCGCACGTAGTCGGCCTGGATGCGTGCCGGCGTTTCGCCGATCTTGAAGTCGAACGTGGACGTGACGTTGGCCAGGTGGTAGTCGTACGACAGGCCGACGAACTGCGGCTGCGCATAGTTACTCGGCGAGGCCGGATCGGGCACGATGTCGCGCAGCAGGAACAAGGTATTGCCCTTGAGCATGAAGGACGGCGCATCGTCGTCGGTGCTGCAGTAGTTGATGCCGGTGTAGATGGGACACGGCTCGGACAGCTTGCCGCGCATGCCCTCGAAGTAGTAGTACGCCAGCGCGGCGCTCCACTTCATGTCGTCGTCGATGTGCCAGGTCGCGCCCAACTGCAACGCAGACATCCAGCGCTCGTCCGAGTGGTTCTTGTCGTAACCGAACGCCTGCGACGGCGTGTTGTTGCCGGTGTACTGGATCGGGAACAAGCCCGCCGTGGCGAAGCCGTCGATCTCGCTGTTGAACGGCACCTTGAACTTGCCGGCGATACCGTCGAAGTTGAGTTCCGGCGAATAGATCAGGTCGGTGACGAAGAACGGATCGGCCATGCGGCCGGCGGTGAGCGAGCCCCAGCTATAGGGCTGCCACTGGATCCAGGCGCGGTCCAGCCAGAGATCCTTCTTGACCAGGCCGCCGCCCAGCGCCTGCGTGGTGGACACCGGGTTGTTGTCGTTGCCGGTACCGATGCGCACGCCTGCCGTCACCGTATCGGCCACCTTGGCGGTCATCGCCAGATGCGCCTGCATGTCCAGGATGGACATGCGGTTCTGCTGTGAATTGAGAATCGGCGGATTGACACCCTGCGAAATCTGGTTGATGTCGAACGGGCCGTTCTTGTTGAGCGCGGCGTAGTCGATGAAGTACGGCGAGTTGCTGCGGCTATACAGCCACGATTCGTCGCGCACGCGGATATCGCCCGACCAGCTGATGCGATCGAGCCATTCCGGCAAGGCATTGGGCGTGGCCCAGTGCTCGGTCTTGGCCTGCGCGACCACTTCCTGCTTCACCTGCTCGCGGATTTCGTTGCGCACGCTCTGCGGCACGTAGGTGACGCGCACATCGCCCGGCTGCGCGCCGTCGACCGGCGGCTTGGCTGCTTGCGCGGTGGCTGCCGTGCGTTGCGCCTGTAGAGCTTCTGCGTTGGCCTGGGAGATCAGGCCGTCGGCATCGGACTGGCTGATCAAGCCCTTCTTCACCATCAGCCGGATCAGGTTGATGGTGGCGTTGGGCGACGGCGCGGCATCCTGCGCCAGCGTGGACAGCGAGGTGACTGCCAGCAGCATGGCGATGCTGGCGCACAGTGCACGGCGCGTGAGGCGCGCGCCTGCGCGCAGAGCATTCCTGGAACTCATGAGTTTCTCCAATGCGTGGTGTTGCCGTGCGGCAAGCAAAACAAGAACAAAGAAGTGAGGTTCATACCGGTCGACGTCCACGGATGGCCGCGCGTATCGGCATGCGCATGTTCGGAGGCGGCGGTGTATCGATATGCAGGCCTTGCAGCACTTCGACCAGCGCGTGATCGGTGGTGGAGGAGCCGCTGGGCGTGATCAGTTCGATGCGCGACACGCGGCCGTCGGGCTCGATCCACAGGCTGGCCTTCACGTCGAAGGCGAGACGGCGGGTGCGGTCGTCGCGTTCGATGGCCTGCTGCAGCGCGTAGCCGAGGTATTGCTCGTACGACGCGCCGCCGACACCGTTGCCGCCGCCACTGCCGACCATGCCGCCGCCATCGCCGGCGCCGATGTTGAACGAGTCGTTGCCTGCCTGCGCCGGACCATTGATGGTCACCTGCTTGGCCAGGTCCGGCGCCTGCTTGGGCGCGTCGACCGGTTTCATCGGTTCGTTGGGCTTGGGCAGTTCCTGCTTGGTTTCCTCGACCTTTTTCGGTTCGGGTGGCTTTTCTTTCGGCGGCGGTGGCGGTGGCGGCAAGGGCGTGATGGTGGCGATGCGCGGCGCCGAGCGCCGCACGCCCACCTGATGCCCGGCGAACTGCCACAGCAGCAGCCCGGCGATGATCACGCTGGCGGCGACGACGATGCGTCTGCGCCAGCGTTTCCATCCGCCATTCCTTGGTGCCGGTGCGTTCATGGGTGGCCCTCGCACCGTCAGCCTTGCTGCTTGCCGGTGACCAGGCCGACCTGCGAGAGATCCAGGCGGCGCAGGAGATCGAGAATGTCGACCACCTTCTGGTACTGCACGTTGGAGTCACCCTTGACGATGACCGGGAAATCAGGCGTCACCGCCTTCTGCGTGCGCAGGCGCTGCTCGAGCTCGCTGAGCGACACCGGAAACGCGTCGAGAAAGATCTGCCCGCTGTCGGAGACCGTGATCGCCTTGGTCTGCGGCTTGGCCAGGCTGACCGACGTGCTGGCCTTGGGCAGGTTCACCTTCACGCCCTGCACCGAGGCCGTGGTCATGATGATGAAGATCACCAGCAACACGTACGCCAGGTCGAGCATGGGCGTGATGTTGATGTCGTCGTACGGCTTGTCGTCGTCTTGAACCTGCATGGCCATTCTCCTCAGGCAGTGACCGCGGGCTGGTCGATGTCCCGATGAAGCTCGGCGAGGCGCGTGACGAATTCATCCACGAACACCTGCATGTTCGCGGTCACCGCCTTGTTGCGGGTCAACAGGTAGTTGTAGCCAAACAGCGCGGGAATCGCGACGAACAGGCCGGCCACGGTGGCGAGCAAGGCCGCCGAGATGCCGGGCGCGATGGCGTTGATGTTGACGTCGCCCGCCGCGGCAATGGCCGCGAAGGTGATCATCACGCCGACCACGGTACCGAGCAGGCCAAGGAAGGGGCCGCCGGAAATCGCGATGGTGAGCATCACCATGGAGCGCGAGAGCTTCTGGTTTTCGCGCACCAGGGTGGAGTCCATCACGGCGCGGATCGCTTCGATCGACTCGCTGGCGATCACCAGGCGACCGTGGCTGTCGCGACGGCGCCACACTTCCTTCTTGCCGACCTCATAGAGGCGGTACAGCGAGGACTCAGCAAATTCCTTGCCCAGATTCTGCCCATCGGACATACCCAGCAAGTCGCTGCCCAGGCTGCGGAAGCGATCGATGAAGCGATCGTTGGCGTTGGTGACGGTGCTGACATAGCGCCCCTTGTTCCACATCACCACCCAGGAGATCAGCGCCATCACCAGCAGGATGGCGATGACAACCCATGCGTCGACCGTCACCGACTTGACGATGATGCCGAAGTAACCGAAGCCGAAGCCCGACTTCTTCTCGTCCTCGCCGTATTGCAGCAGGCGCGATTCGGCGCCCTGCGAGGCGGCGTCCATGGCAAACAGTGCGGCGGGACGCGCCACCCGCGATAGGCGCAGCTCGTCGATCTCACCGGTGAGATTGGCCAGCGGCGCACCCGAGGCGGTGACCGTATCGCCGCCGAGGGTGGCGATCGAACTCAGGGCGGGGATCGATGCTGCCACTTCGCCATACGACCGGCCATTGACGTAAAGACGCACGTGGCCGGCTTCACCCGTCACCGCAAGATGCGTCCACTGGCCCGGCTTCAGCGCTTCACCCGCCGGCGTGCGCAGCGACTGCTCGCCATCCACCTCGACATACGGTGCGCCATCGGCAAGCGCGATGATCAAGGCGCGACCTTCCTGGCGGCGCACATAGATCGCCGTCGGCGCCGTCGGCACGGCATCCAGCTTGATCCAGCTGCTGAAGGTAAAAGCACCACCGTCGGTGACATTGAGCGAGGTGCTCGCCGGCACTTCCACCGATGCCGTGCCGTCGAAGCGCGCGGCGCGGCCGACGATGCCGCCGTCGACCGTGCGCACCACACCCTTCTGCGCATTGTTGGCGTAGGCGGTGGCGTCCTTGGGCGGGCTGCCGGCGGCTTCGTCGAAGTGATAGACCAGGGTGTAGTCGGCATCGAAGGTGGCCGCACCGCTGCTCTGCACCGGCGCCTTGGCGTTGCCGTAGTACATCCAGATGGTCTGCTGGCCATTGGACGGCAAGTCGGCGGTATCCACCCAGACCTGGCCCACGCCCATGACGGGATCGAAGGTTTCCACTTCGTAGTTCAGCGGCGTCTTGCCGTCGGCGGCGATGAAGCGCAGGTCCGCTCCGTTCTTGGCCACGCCATCGAACTGGAAGTTGCCCGAATGCAGGCGCACCAGCAGCGGCACGCGGCCGGTGGCCGGCGTCATGCTGGCGCCCTTGGGCGTGGTGTCGATGGTGATGGGCTTGCGGTAGGTCCAGTCGTCGTTCCACCAGGAAACGTCGGCGGCCAGGGCAGGACGCGCCATCCACGAAAGGCATAGCAAGCATGCAAAGATCAGGTAACGCATCGTAGTTCCACCCCTAAGCGTCGGGAATCCATGGTTTGAGCGGTTCGCGGCCAGGACCTTCACAGGTTGGCCTTCAGGCTGAAGAGCACCTGCCCGTTGCGGGCACGCGTGCGCGTGCCGTCATGCAGCGGATAGGCATATTCGAGCTCGCCGTTGAGCACGCGGAACAGGCTGAAGCGCGTGCCGACGCCGGTGCTGACCAGGTTGAAGCGGCTTTGCTGGTCGGGCAGCGGATCGATCAGCAACACGCGTCCGCCGTCGAGAAACAGATGGAAGCGCCAGTCGTCGACGAAGCGTCCAACCACGCTGGCGAGTGACGGGCTGCGCAGTTCCACGGAGGCCACGACGCCGTTGTCGCCGGTTTCCTCGGCCGACAGATAACCGCGCACGCTGCTCGCACCGCCGGCGGCAAACTGTTCGCTGGAGATCAGCGGCGAATCGGCCAGCTGCACGCTGCCACGCAAGGCGATGGAGAAATCGCCGCCCAGCAGGTGCGTGTAGTTGATGTCAGAATGCACATAGATGTAGTTGTCCTTCGCCTTGTAGCGAAGGTTGTCGAACTCGGTGCGCGAGCTGCCCAGGCCGCTCCAGCCAAGATTGCCGGTAAGCGTGAAGGCCAGGTTCGATCGTTCGCCGCTGCGCTGACCGTTATAGGTCACGCTGAGCGGGTAGTAGGTGATCGGTACCTTGGAGGTCTCCTCACCCAGCGTGATGTTCTGATCGAAGTGCTTGTGGCTGATGCCGAACGACAGCGACTGGCTGTAGGCACCCAACAACGGCAGATTGCGCGTTGCCTGCAAGGTTTCGGAGTTGCCCTTGCCGAGCACCGTGGTGCCACCCAGCGTGTTCGCGTTGCTGTTGGACTTGTAGCCCGAACCCAGCAAGGCCCAGTCGCTGTTGAGTGGCGCGAGATAGGACAGCGCATAGACCTCGGCCGCGTGGCGATCCTGCGGCGCGACGATATACGTGGCGGAAATCGTGTGGCCCGCTTGCCACAGGTTGTCGTAGCGGACGTTGGCGACGGTACGCAGCTCGGGCGTATCGGCGCTGTGGTCGTTGTTCACTTCCACGCTGGCGTGCAAGGGATAGGAGTCGGTGACCTTGAGCGTCACGTCCATCGTCTGCGGCAAGGACCCGGGCTTGAGCATCGGCACCACTTGCTGGCCGGGCTGCGTGTTCACCTGCGCCAGTTCCGCCTGCGCCTGGGTGAAATTGGGCACGTGACCTTCGGCCAGCGAGGGCACGGCATCGCGGATCGCTTCGGGCGAGTGGTACTTCGCCCCTTCCACGCGCACGCGGCCGATGCTGTTCTCGGTGACCTGCAGCAACAGCACGCCATCCTTCACCTGCTGCGGCGGCACTTCCACCACGACCGACTGAAAGCCCTTGGCCTGGTAGGCCTTCTGCAGGGCGTCGCGCGCGGCATGGACATCGTCGAGGCTGCGACCCGGGCCGAGATACGGCTCGACGGTCTGCTCGATCTCAACGGCATCGAGCAGATGGTTGCCGCGCACCAGGTATTCGTTGACGTCGAAGCGCGCGGGCGGTGCCGCGGCATTGCTGCCTTGCTGGGCGTGCGCCACGCCAAATGCGCACATCAGCGCGAAGGCCAGCGGCTTGAAACGCGCCGGCCGTGCCAGTCCCTTGCCATTGATCATGCGCACACCCGCCCCCTGAGCGTTCGCGGCACGCTTCGCGCGAGCGCGACAGGCAAGGGTATGCCCGCGGTTCTAACCGAACGGCGACAGCAGGATGTCCGATTCGCTTCGAACGACTCGGCGGCGTTCGATCCTGTGCCATGCAAAACACGGCGCAGCGCAACACGTCGATGAACGGCGCCGCGCTCACTTCCTGTGGACGGCCTTCCAAACGGCCAGACGTCGTTCGATCCCATCACGCAAAGCCTTCCCTGGGCGAGCCCGCAGGCTCACCCTTCCCTCTTGCCTATACGGCCGCCCGGGACTATCCCGAACGGAAGAGAAAGTGGGCATCCCAGCCCCAGCATTCGTCCTTGCCCAGAAAGACGGAGGACTGACGGAGGGACTGAACCAAGTCACGAAAAATTCATGTCAGCGACTGTTTCAGCCTGTTTTCGCCCGCCTGGACACGAAACTGTCATTCAAGCCGTCACGCAACAGACGCGCGAATGCGCCCGTGGCGCGCGCCCCGGTCGCGGCCATCGATAGACATCCAAGGAAATATCAGCTGACCAGTACGATGCCGCCGGGCAAGGAACGCACCGACGCACCGAAAGCCTGGTGGATCAGCGACGCGACGTCGCCGAGCTGGTTGAGCGAAACCTGGGCGTGCACCTTGCGTGACGCCAGTTCGTCGTTGGTGAGGATGATCTTGCCGGGCCGGTAGCGATTGATCTCCGCAATCACATCCGACAGCGGGCGGTTGTCGAACACCAGCACGCGGCGACGCCAGGCGATGGCCTCGTCGGTATCGGCCGGTGCCACGGGTGAGAGGCCATCACTGCCATAGCCAGTCTGTTGCGCGCGACCCAACTGCTCCGACCGTCCCTGGTAAGCCACGCGGATGTTTCCGTCCAGGCCGGTCACTTGGACCCGGCCATCAAGGCAACGCACGTTGCAAAGCGTGCCCGAGGCCGCGTGGATGCCTCCCTGCAATGCATTCACTTCGAACGTGCCGGCATGCTCGCCCGACACCTGCAACTGGATTTCCCCCGTCAACAGTTCGATCCCTACGGCGTGCCCTTCGGACATGCGCACATTCATCGCCGTCTGCGTGTTCATTTCCACGACGACGCCGGGACTCAATTCGATCTGGCGCTGCTCGCCCGTGGCCGTGCGGTAATCCGCCATGACGTCGGGCAGGCTCGGCCATAGGTGCAAGGGCGAGCGGGCCACCAGCAAGGCCGCCGAGGCCGCCACGGCGCCACCCAGGAAGGCGCGGCGACTCATCCGCGCGCGCTTGGTGACGGCTTGCTCCCGCTCGCGATGATTGCGTGCCGCCGTGCCCAGGTTTTCCCACAGCAGGCGCGTTTCGGCAAAGGCCTGGGCATGTGCCGTGCTCTGCGCGCACCACTGCTTGAAGCCCGAGGCATCGTCCGTGGTGGCACGCCCCGAGGTGAGCACGAGCAGCCAATCGCGCGCCTCGCGGTGAAGCGCCGAATCGTGGCCCATGGCGGAAGAACGTGAACTCATACCCTTAAGACTCTTTTCCGGCCCCGGGACCGAACCGCTGGACCACCCGCCGATCGAGACGCCGTCCACAATGTTCCAGCGCCCGCTTCAATTCCTTGCCCACCATGCGGACCGAGATCCGGAACCGGTCGGCGATTTCCTGCTGCGGCAGGTCGTCGACCCGCGACGCGATCAGGATGGCGCGCTGGCGCTCGGTCAGCTCCGCCATGGCCTGCTCGAGGGCTGCCACCTCCATCCGCGCATGGACGATGCGCGCCGGATCGAGCGCGTCATCGGCAAAATGCAGCAGGTCTTCCACCTCCTCGCCGGTCAGGTAACGCGAGTCGGCCTGGCGCTGGTCCGCGGCGACGTTCAGCGCCATCCGGAACAGGTAGCCCTCGGGGTTGTGCGATACGACCGAGGCGTCGCCCATCCGCTCCACGCGCAGATAGGTCTCCTGCAGCACGTCGTTGACCAGTTCTTCGGAGCCCAGCCGGCGACGCAGGCGGCGGCGCAGCTCCGGCTGCCATTCCATGAACAGGCCAAGCAAGGAGAGAGACGAAGGCCCCATCGCGATGCCTCAGCCGCGCGAGGCCACGGGGGCCTCGCAGCGCAGCGGGTGCGATTTGTTCGCGGGCAAGAGCAGCAGCGTCATCGGCTGACCCAGGCCCGCCGGCGGCGGTTCCACGTGCGCGCCCTCAAGCGCGCCACTGATGGTGGCATCGCGTGTCTGCAACCCGGTCGTGCCCAGCAAACGTACCCGATTCACCCTGCCCTCTTCGTCGATCCATACCTGCAAGGCCAGCCGGTACGTACCCGGTTTCGCGTTCGGCACGCGGCACAACTCCCGTTCAAGGGCGGCCTGCAAGGCAGCGCCGTAAACTTCCCAGGTATTGTCGACCGGGCCTTGGGCATCACTCTCGTTCAAGCCTTGCGTGCTGCTGGTTCCAAACGGTTCAAGCGTGAACGCCTTGTCGGAGGCATAGCGTTCGCGCAAGCCAGTACCGGCAAGCAAGCGGCGTAGCGCATCTTCGGTGGTGAACTCGCCACGCACTCCCGGCGACACCTTGCCGACCAGCAGTCGCTCATCCACCAGCAACGATTGCCCGGTGATATCACTGAACGCTTTCACCGCGGTGCTCAACGGCTGCGGGCCAATATCGAACGCATAGACACCAACGGCGCTGCCAGCAGCGATTGATGCCTGTAATCCACCTGCATGGCTCGTCCCCCAACAAAGCCAACCCGACAACACGAGCGCCCACCAGGCGTGCGACATGAAGTGCTTCCAGAAGACCGAATGACGGGTTCTTGCATCGAACGCGGTCACTCGCATATCCCGAAAAATGGTAACGGTAACTTATGTCAGTTGGATAACGCGACGGGTTTATGAATCTATGCGAAGGCCAGGTGAATATGACAATGCGGATGTCTGATCAGTGACAAATACAGCTCAAATGAGTGAAGGCCACCTCGCCAGGGTGGCCTTTCTCGTGGCGCGCCAAAACCTGGACGGCTAGAGCGCCATGCCACCGGATGCCTCGATACGCTGCCCATTGACCCAGCGATGGCTCTCACCCAGCAGCGACGCGATCAGCGGGCCGATGTCGTCGGGTACGCCGGCGCGGCCCAGTGCGGTCATGCCGGCGACGCGCTGGTTGAGTTCGGGATTGTCGCGGACCATGCCGCCGCTGAAATCCGTGGCGATCGCTCCCGGCGCCAGGGTGTTGACGGCGATGCCGCGAGCGCCGAGTTCTTTGGCGAGATAACGCGTGAGTACCTCGACGGCGCCCTTCATCGACGCGTACGCGGCGCTGCCGGGGATGGTGATGCGGGTGAGGCCGCTGGAGATGTTCAGGATACGGCCGCCGTCGTTGATCAGGGGCAGCAGCTTCTGGGTGAGGAAGAACACGCCCTTGAAGTGGACCTGGTAGAGACTGTCCAGCTCCTGCTCGGTGGTGGCGTCGATCGGTGCGTGATGCGAGGTGCCTGCATTGTTGACCAGGTAGTCGAAGCGCTCGGCGCCCAGCGTCGATAGGGCTGCACGCACCTGGCCAACGAACGCATCGAAGTCGGCCGCGTTGCCGGTATCCAGGCGCAAGGCAATCGCCTGTCGCCCGGACTGTGCAACCTGCTTCACCACCTCCGCGGCCTCGGCCTCGTTGGATCGATAGGTGAAAATGCTGTCGACGCCTCGCGCGGCGAGGTTGAGCACGGTGTTGCGCCCCAGTCCGCGGCTTCCGCCGGTGACGATGGCGATCTTCTGTTCCGGTGTGCGAGTAGCGAGGGTGGTCATGCCTATCTCCAAGGTGATCAGGATGGGCATCAGCTTAGGCGCGCCAGTGTCCGCGCCAAATGCCGGAACTGACCACCTTCTTGCCTAATCCTGCCCGGCGGTGATCAGGCCGCCAAGAATGGGGATAGCATGGAGACCTGCACGTTGGGAGCGCGCTTTATGCCGGACGCCTTGACCGAAATCGTCAAACGCTACACCGACTCGCAAGCAGGGTCCGGCCCCTTTGTGACGCCGGTTCCGGGCCTCACCTTTTTGCGCTCGGATCATCGCAAGCACCCCGCGCATCTGGTCTTCAAGCCGGCACTGTGCGTCGTCGTACAGGGAGCCAAGTGGACCACCTTTGGTGGCCAGCGCTTCGACTACAAGCCGGGACAGGCGCTGGTGGTGAGCGTGGAAACGCCGGCGCTGAGCCGTGTCGTCAAGGCCAGCCCCAGCGAGCCTTACCTGGGCATCATCGTGGAGTTTGACCTGGCGGTGATGCGCGACGTGCTGGAAGGACTCGCTACGCCGCCGCCACCGGTGACCAAGGTGCAACACGGTATTTTCGTCACGCATTTCCAGGGCTACATGGCCGAGTGCGTGTACCGGCTGGTGCGCCTGATCGATACGCCGCAGGCCATCCCGGTGATTGCACCGATGATCATGCGCGAGCTCTGCTACTGGCTGCTCACCGGGCCACACGGTGGCGAGGTGGCGGGCCTGGTGCTGGCCAACGGTCATGCAGAGCGCGTGATCAAGGCCATCCATGCCTTGCGCGATCAGTTTGCCGAGGCCGTGCGCATCGAGGACCTGGCGTCCATCGCACAGATGAGCCCCTCCGCGTTTCATAGGCAGTTCAAGGCGCTGACCGCCATGACGCCGCTGCAATACCAGAAGCAATTGCGCTTGCTGGAGGCCCGTCACCTGATGGTGAGCGGTATCGCCACCGCCGAATCGGCGGCGTATCAGGTGGGTTATGAAAGCCCGTCGCAGTTCAGTCGCGAGTACTCGCGCATGTTTGGTGCCCCGCCCAGGCGGGACGTGGCGACGTTGGTGCCTGCTGCGGTGTAAAAGTCAAAAATTTGCGATTGACATCAGTTCGACATGTGGATGCAGCATGATGTACGCCCCGCGTTTTGGCGTTGCATGCTCCCATGGCCGATGGTCTTATCGAATCGCTCGACGTCGATGCTGTACTCGAGATGGTTCATGGTCGTCGCGAGTTTCGTGGCACGTTCTGGGTGATGCCCCGAGGGCGGCCGATGATGTCCGGCAGCACGCCACTCACCTATCGAAGAGAAATCGACGCGATTGGCGCAGCGCGCAAGGCAGCGATTGCCATCGCCTTGTATGCGGGCGACTCCTGATCGTCAACGCAGGCTTGCCTGGCCACGCAGCGCTTCAGGCTTGACTCTCTGAACGCCCGATCACGCAGCTTGCGAGAAATTTACGCCGTTGCACGCGTTCCAACGTAGCGCCTTTACGGCACCACGCCGCACTATGGTGCGTTCGCTCTGAGTAGCCGTGTCGAGTGCGATGTCGTGAGTATCCTGATTGTCCGTGGGCCGCACAGCAGCGGCCATTCCCTCACTGCCGATTTGCTCTACAACCTGCAGCAACAAGCCCTCCAGGCCGGTCGCCTGCTCGAAATGCGTGCATGCGGCGCCTTGAGCAATTTCATAGCACTGGTCAGTGAGGCCAAGTCCGAGGCCACCGAATTCGTACTGCTCGATCCCGGTGACCTGGCGCCCGAGATGCGGGCGCATCCCGAAGCGGGATTAAGCGCGGCCATCGACGATCTACGTGTGCCGTATATCGACGTCCACGACGATTTCGGTGATGGCATCGAATGCTGCGCCGGCCTGCACAAGCCTCCGGTCGCCACCGTCATCATCAACGGCAACATCGAAAGCGGCTACCGCATCGGCCTGCGCCTTGCCCTTCGTCGGCTGGCGATACGTTCGCCGACCAGACCGGCTGAACCCGAGTGACGGTGTCACTTGGCTGATCTTTGCTCCATCGTTTTCGTCCTGGCAGGCGACGGGACCTTCGGACGACTGGCTGCGCCTCCGCCGATTTCCCTCAAGGTTGGCGGATGGCGCAGTCCAGTTTTTTAGATCCGAGCGGACAGCCATGCGCGCCATGGCACTGCCCTTCTTGCGCACGATGCGGTCTCATAGCGACCTCTTTCGACGCTTGCTCCCATGGCACATGGATTCGCTACCGACCCAGCCTGCCCATTCCGCTGATATTGGCCATCCCTTGGAGGTGGGGCGCGTCTTTCTGCGACTGGGACTGACGTCGTTTGGTGGTCCGATAGCGCACGTCGGTTATTTTCATCGCGAGTTCGTGGAGCGCCGCCGCTGGCTGGATGACGAGCACTTTGGTCAGCTGCTCGCGTTGTGCCAATTCCTTCCAGGGCCGGCCAGCAGCCAGCTGGGGTTTTCGATAGGCCTGTTGCGGGCAGGCTGGATGGGGGCCTTGGCGGCCTTTATCGCATTCACCTTGCCGTCCGCCCTGCTGATGTTCGCCTTCGCCGAATGGAGCAGCCATTTGGCGGGGCCTTGGGGCGAAAGTGCGATTCATGGCTTGAAGCTGGTCGCTGTCGCGGTGGTTGCCCAAGGCGTGCTGAACATGGCTCGCGCACTCTGCCCTGATTGGCAGCGCGCACTGCTTGCGCTGGCCGCTGCTGCGGTGTGTGTCTTCAACACCAGCTCGTGGACGCAACTGGCCGTTGTGGTGTGTGGTGCGACGCTTGGCCTGTGGGTGTGCCGTCATGTGGATGGCAAGCCAGGCGAAGCGTTTTCGCTGCGCTATGGCGCGAAGACTGGCCGTTGGCTGCTGCTGACCTATGGCCTATTGCTGGCTGTCGCGCTTGCAGCAACCGCTGCCCTGCCCTTGCTGGTTCAAGTGGCGTGCGCTTTTTATCGAAGCGGCGCACTCGTGTTCGGTGGCGGGCATGTGGTGCTGCCCTTGCTCAAGCAAGCGGTGGTGGATCCGGGCTGGGTCACACCCAGCACGTTTCTCTCCGGTTATGGCGCCGCACAGGCCATGCCTGGCCCGATGTTTTCGCTGTCGGCCTTCCTGGGGCAGCAGATCTACCGGGGACACGCAGCATGGTTGGGCGCCACGGTGAGCGTGCTGGCGATCTTTTTGCCGGGATTGCTCCTGGTGTCCGGCGCGCTTCCGTATTGGCGCGTGCTGGCGTCCAAGGCGTGGGCGGCGCGCATGCTGGCCGGCGTCAACGCCATCGTCGTGGGTCTGCTTGCAGCGGCGTTCTACAACCCCGTGTGGACAAGCGCGGTGCACGGCGGCAAGGACATCGCCATTGCCGCCGTCGCCTTTGCGGGGCTCACCCGGGCGCGATGGCCTGCCCTGATCGCCGTCGCGTGGTGTGTTGGGGCGTCGCTGTTGCTTCGGTGATTTCAGCCGTGCACTTGAGCAACGGTTCCGTCGTTGCCCGATAAAGTGCCTGCGTCCCAATCGCCACCCACCGCCTTTATCAAGCGTATATCCGACTCCAGCTGGCGGCGCGACAACTCGACGTAGACGCGCCGCTGGTCAAGGCTCACGCTTTGCGTGGTGACCACTTCCAGGTAATCGGTGGCTCCCGCCTTGTAGCGCGTCAGTGCGAGTTGTTCGGCACGACCGGAGGCGTCAACGGCGCGCTGCTGTGTGCCGGCTTCCACGCCCAGGACGTGCACGGAGGACAAGTTGTCCTCCACATCCTGGAATGCCGACAGCACCGTCTGTCGATAGTCGGCAGCGGCACCGTCTTCGCGCGCCTCGGCCTGGTGCAGCGCCTGCTTGCGGCGACCACCGTCGAACAAGGTGCCCACGAGTGCCGGCCCGATCGCCCAGAAGCGGCTGGGCAACGTTGCCAACTGGGTGAAGCGCGACGCTTCGACGCCGCCTGAAGCAGAAAGCAACAAGTCGGGAAAGAACGCAGAAGTCGCCTCGCCGACGTCGGCATTGGCGGCAGCCACTCGACGCTCGGCAGCGGCAATATCCGGGCGTCGCTGCAGCAAGGTCGAAGGCAGGCCCGGAGGCACGGCCGGCATGGCGATCGCGCTGGTGGATGCGGCAATCGACAACTGGGCCGGTGCCACACCAATCAAGGTGGCGATGGCATGTTCAAACCGCGCGCGACTCTCGCCCAGGTCCACCAGCTGCGCGCTGGCGACCTGCAACTGGGTTTCTGCTTCGGCCAGATCCGAATCCGAGGCAATGCCGCCGGTGAAACGTACCTGCACGAGATCGCGCGCCTGCTTGAAGTCGGCCACGGTCTGCTGCAGCAAGGCCGTCTCCGCATCCACGCTGCGCAGGTCCACATAGTCGATGGCGAGTTCTGCATGCATGGCCAGTCGAACGGAGGCGAGATCCGCCTCGTCGGCCTGGTAACGCGCCTTGGCAGCGTCGACCTGGTGACCGATGCGATCGAACAGATCCGGCTCCCAGGAGACATCCAGTCCGGCCTGATAGTCCGACACGGTCTTGCCGGCCAATGAACGCCCGACGACGTTCTGCGAGGTGTGGTTGCGGTCGGCGGCGACACCGGCCGTGATGGTCGGGTAGTACGCGGCACGTGCCTCCTTTTCCTCGGCCTTCGCGGCCTGCAGGTTGGCGATGCTCTTGGCGATCGACTGATTGCCTGCATCGACACGCGCCTCGAGCTGGTCGAGTGTCTGGTCATGGAACAAGGTCCACCAGTCGCCACGGCGTACCGTGTCGTTCGGCTGCGCGGGAACCCAGCCTGGCGCGGCGCGCTGTGCCTCGGTTGCAGCGGGCGCCGCTTCCTTGAAGTGATCCGGCACGCTGATTGACGGCCGTACATAGGCTGGGCCCGGCGTGCAGCCCACCGACAAGCCCAGGCCGACAGCGACTGCCAGCGTGCTGGCGACGCGCGAAATAGTTGGGTTACGCATGGCTATGCCTCCGTCGCTCAGGTTGCGTCAGCGGGGTGCGTGTTGATGCTCACCGGTTGCCCGTTGCTGACGGCATCACCCGGATTGACGATCACACGCTCGCTGCCGCTCAGGCCGGTGAGAATCTCAACGCGCGTGCCGAAATCCCGGCCCAAGGTGACCGGCATCAAGCGCACCTGCCCCTTGCCATCGACCGTCGCCACCTGCACGCCCGATGGACGAAACAGCAACGTATTGGCCGGCAACGACAGCATGGCCTTGGGCGCTGCAAGGGCGAGACTTACCTGGGCATACGCGCCAGGCGGAACGACGCCATCGGCGTTGTCCATATCCACCTCTACGCGCAGCGTGCGGCTGACCGGATCGATCGCGCCCGCTGTACGTGCAACGCTGCCCACAAAGGTTCGCCCGGGATATTGCGGCAGTGTCAGCGTCGCCCGCGCACCCAGCTGGACATCGGCGGCGTTGTCCTGCGGCACATTGACGAAGATGCGCAGCTTGTCCGTTTCGGCCACTTTGAACAGCGCTGCCGGCGTGCCGCCGTTGCCGGCGTCGATCAAGGCGCCGACATCGATGTTGCGCACGGTGACGACGCCATCGAAGGGAGCGTAGACCTTCTCGAACGATTGCAGCTGCTGCAGTCGGTCCACGTTCGCCTGTGCGGCTGCGAACATGGCTTGCTTGGCCTTCATCGTGCTCACGTTCTCCTGGCTGGATTGCTCGGATACCGCGTTGCTCTTGAGCATGCTCTCCCAGCGCGAGGCGGTGACCTTGGCGATCTGGTAATTGGCCGACGCCGTCGCCGCATCCGCGCGGGCTTGCGCAAGCTCTGCGTCCACTTCGGGCGATTGGATTTCGGCGAGCAGCTGTCCACTGTGGACATGCGTACCGATATCGGTCAGCCACCGCCCCAGGTAGCCGCTGGTGCGCGCATAGATGCTGGCCTCCTGGAAGGCCTCCACATCGCCTGGCAACACGAGTGACTGCTTAAGCGGTGCATGGTCCGGGGCAACCACGGCCACCGTCGGCGTGCTGAGCGCCGCTGTCTGGCGCACGACGGCCGCGTGTGCAGACAGCCTCGGCAATCCACCGGCGGCCAGCGCAAGGCAGATGGCGGCCACCGGAAGGACGATGGGAAGACGCGAACGTGACGATGTCGGAACTGGAATAAGCGCGTTCATGGTGACTCTCCCATCAGGGCGTCGGAAGCGGGGAAGGAAGTGCGGGCACGGCCTGTTGGCGGCGGCCGAGCCAGGCGTGCACGGCGGCGAATACCACCGGGACAAAGACCAGCGTGGCCACGGTGCCGAACATCAGGCCGCCGATGACGGCGCGACCCAGGGGCGCGTTCTGCTCGCCGCCATCGCCCAGGCCCAGCGCCATCGGC
>Ga0209672_100696_pt1 | contig 16849 bp, 11 predicted proteins | sample AraplaCol_mMS_r2_FD_184273 | JGI IMG/M metagenome (GOLD analysis project Ga0209672, IMG submission 184273) | Arabidopsis root microbial communities from North Carolina, USA - plate scrape CL_Col_mMS_r2 (SPAdes) (version 2) | ecosystem: Host-associated > Plants > Roots > Endosphere | place: USA...
TGTTCGAACAAGCGGCTCCGCTATGGCGCGAAGCGCAGCGGCAATTCAGCGAGATGAATGGCGCGAAAGATGTGCGAGCCTTGCGGCAAAGTCTTTCGGGCATGAAGACGGGCGATCTGTCCAACCCGTCGTTCGAGTGAGCGTCCGCCTCATGCCGCTGGAACCCCCTGAACATCCTCCCGGCTAGAACGTGTAACGCACCCGTCCATACCAGTAGGCGCCATTGCTGCCGATCGGCGAGATCACGTCGTACGGGAAATTGCCGCCGTAGTTGATGTCGCTGTTGGAGCGGGTCGGGTATTGGTTGGTGACGTTGTCGCCACCGAGCGCAAAGCTGAGATGGTCGGTGGCGCGGTACTCGACCTCCAGATCCAGCTGGAAGCGGGGCGCATAGGTCTGGGTGGGGATATAGCCGTCGCCAAAATCGAACACGCGCGTGGTCGCGCCCTGGCGGGTGACGCGGCCGAGCAGGCCCCACTGTTTGTTGTCCCACTTGGCCGTGAAGCTGCCGCGCTGGCGTGGTGCGGCATCCGTCAAAGTGTTGCGCGCTTCCACGCCGAACAGCATATTGTCGGCGCCCGCGGCAATCAGTGCGGCTGGCGTGGCTTCGACACTGCGGATCTGCGTGTTGTTGTGGCTATAGGCCAGGGTGAGCAGCAGGTTGCCGTTGGCGACTTCGGTGCGATAGTTGCCGACCAATTCCGCGCCGCGCGTGATGGTATTCACGGCGTTGGTGAAGAACTGCACGCTCTGCACGCCGGCCACGCCGAAATTCTGCTGGATGTATTGCTCCAGCCCGTCGTTGTCGATGGTCTCGGACAGCGTCACGCGGTGGTCGATGGCGATCTGATAGGCATCGAGCGAGAAGTCGAAGGCGCCGCCGAGTTGGCCGGTGATGCCGATGCTGAAGTTGCGGGACTTTTCGGGCTTCAGCGGTTGCGCGCCAAGGTCGCGGGCGAGCGGGTTGTTGACCGACAGGATGCGGCCGGTGACCAGCTTGCCGTCGGCGCCATAGCCGGTGGTGGTGGCTTCGTAGCCAATCTGACTCAGCGACGGTGCGCGCAGATTGTTGGACGCCGCGCCGCGCAAGGCAAAGCCGGGGGCAAATTCCCAACGCGCACTGAGCTTGCCGCTCCAGTTGCCGCCGAAGTCGCTGTAGTGTTCATAGCGGCCCGCAGCATCGGCAAAGAAGGTGTCGGTGATATCGCTGGAAACTTCGGCATAGGCCGCCTGCACTCGCCGTGAGAGATCCGCCGCATCCTGCGGCTGCAGGCCGCCACCGGCCTGCGCTCCGGCAGGCGCATCGATCGGTCCGACGGCGTAGGACGCCGGATCTCCTGCGCCGGTGTGGAAGTTCTCATAGCGGTACTCGCCACCGACGGCCAGGGTCACGGGCCTGCCCGCCACGTCGTACTGGCGATTGGCATCGAGATTGGCCGTGCTCTGGTTGAACGTATAGCTGCCGATATGGAAGTACGTGGGGCTGGCTGCACCCAGCGAGGCGTTGAGCGAATCGCGCAAGTCGTAGTCGAACGCATTCCTGCCCCAGTTGAGGCTGCCGTCGTAATTCCATTCGCCCAGCGTGCCGCGTATGCCGCCGGCCGTTTGCGCATCGCGGTTATGCCCGATGGACTGCGGCAGGTAGCCATCGGGATAGATGGCAGGCACATTCGCGTCGCTGTCGGGATAGCGGAAATAGTTGTCGCCGATGGTGTGGCGCTGCGTATACGTGCCGAAGGCATACAGGCTGGCGTGTTCGTTCAGCGGCAGCTCGCCGTTGAACCAGCCGTTGTAACTCTCATTGGGCGGATCGCCGGCGGCGTAGTTGCGCTGCCCGCGCAGGGCGAGGTTGGCGGGCGTGGGATCGGCGATGAAATCGGGCACGGTGTCGTAGCCGGCGCGATTGGTGCCGGCATGATGGCTGGTCTCCACGCCCGCATGGAGATAGCCGCTGCCGGCCAGCGTGGTGCCGAAATCCGCGGCCGCATAGCCACCCTGGCCATCGGTGATCTCGCGATCGGTGGGCCTGAAATGCGTATGGTAGGCGCCGTAATCGGCCGTGACTTCGCCGCCGCTGGGCGCGTCCTTGAGGATGATGTTGATGACGCCGGCGATGGCGTCGGAACCATATTGCGCACCGGCACCATCGCGCAGTACCTCGACACGCTTGATCGCGCTGATGGGGATGGCATTGAAGTCAACCGGCGTGGTGCCATTGCCGATCTTGGTATCGGTGTTGACCAGGGCCGAGGTATGAAAGCGCTTGCCGTTCACCAGGACGAGCACTTCGTCGGGCGACAGTCCGCGCAGCTGGGCCGCACGCACATGGTCCGATCCGCCCGAATTTGACTGGCGCGGGAAATTGAACGAAGGCAGCAGCACGGCCAGCGCCGCGCCCAGTTCGCCGTTGACCGCGCCGGCGTTTCGCAAGTCCTGTTCGCTCAATACATCCACCGGTACCGGCGAATCCAGCGACGTGCGATTGCTGGCGCGCACGCCCGTCACCACGACCTGGCCCAGCGTCTTGGGCTGCTCATCGGCGGACTGTGATTGTGCCTGGGCCAACGGTGCGGCCAGCGTTGCGGCGACGAGTGCAGTGAGCAAGCGGACGCGCGGCAGCGCGGCGTGGCGGTTCGGCATGGCAATTCCTTAGGGGTGCAACCGTCCATTGCGTGAACCCCAAGGGCGACGCTGGACAGGATGGATGGATAAATGCCGGCGCCGGGGAGGCGCGGATGAGCGACTACGCCAGGCAACATCGCCGCATGGCGAGGCCATGCGGCGCGTGCGGGCTCTCAAGCATGTAATCGATCATGTTCGACAAACCTGATCCCCAGGTACAGCTGGCAGTGGGCTCGACCTCGCAAGGCGGCCGGTGGTTATTTGTTGCATTGCGCAAGTCATGTTGTCAATACTGCGCGAAGATCAACGAGCTTTGACGCTCTATCCGTATAGATGTCCAAATTGGTATGAGGAAATAGCCATGTTTCATTTGCGTTTGGCGTGGGCGGTGCTCGCAGCCGGATTGCTCTCTGGTTGCATTGCCACGGTGGCTCCCGCGACTGCCACGTTGCATGGCGACGCGGCACATCCCGCGCAAACGCAAGGCTGGGTGGATACGAAGTTGTATTTCGGGCTGGGCATCGCGGGAGACGACAGCCATGGCATCAGCGAGCAGCGCTGGCGGGCATTTCTCGACGCGCAGGTCACGCCGCGGTTCCCCGATGGCTTGAGCGTGGTCGACGTGTATGGCCAGTGGCAGGGCAAGGGGCAGACCGCACCGGAACGCCTGCGCTCCAAGATGCTGGTGATCGACTATCCCGATACGACGGAGAATCGAGCTAAGGTGGAGGCCATACGCGCTGCCTGGAAGCAGCTGACGGGTGACCAGTCCGTGCTGCGGGTAACGCAGCCTGCCGAGGTGTCGTTCTGAGATGAGCAGCATTCGTTCGCAACATTGGCTCTCTCCCGGCGACGTCAATGGGTTTCTTGGACTGGTCGTCGACAACCTGTCGATCATGGCCTTTCTTGCCACCGCCTTGATCGGCATCTTCGGTTTCCCCGCCGATATCGTGTTTCTGCGCATGTTCCCCGGCACGACCTTCGGCGTGCTGCTGGGCAACCTGGCCTATACCGCGATGGCGCGCCGGCTGGCGAGGCGCGAGGGCCGTAATGACGTCACCGCCATGCCGCTGGGGCTGGACGCGCCCACCAGCATCGGCATGGCGCTGCTGGTGCTTGGTCCGGCGTTCCTGCAATTCAAACAAGGCGGACTCGATGAGCACGCGGCGGCGATCGCCACCTGGCAGCTGGGCATGGCCTCGCTGGTGATCATGGGTGTGCTGAAGTTCGTGCTGTCCTTCTTTGGCGGCATGGTGCAGCGGCATGTGCCGCGCGCGGGCCTGCTAGGTTCCATCGCGGGCATCGCGCTGGTGCTGATGGGCTTTCTTCCGCTGATCGAGATACTCAAGGTGCCGGTGGTGGGTTTCGCCGGCCTGGGCGTGGTGCTGTATGCGCTGGTGGCGCGCGCACGCATGCCGTTGGGGTTGCCTGGCGTGCTGGTGGCGTTCGTGATTGCCGCACTGCTGTATTACGGCCTGGGCCCCTTGGGCTGGCTGGGTAGCGGCTATCACGCGCCGGTCGCCTGGCAGTGGCGTTTTGCACTGCCGCTGCCGACGCTGGAATGGATGAAAGGCCTGGCAGCGGCCACGCCTTATCTGCCGTTGATCCTGCCGTTTGGCTTGCTGATGGTGGTGGGCGGCATCAATGTCACGGAAAGCGCGCGCGTCGCCGGCGACGATTACCGCACGCGCGACATTCTGCTGGTGGAAGCCTTGGCGACTCTGGTGGCAGGCTTCTGCGGCGGCGTCGCGCAGACCACCCCCTACATCGGCCAGCCGTCGTACAAGGCGATGGGTGCCCGCAGCGGCTACACGCTGCTGACGGGCTTGGTGATCGGCTTCGGCGGTGTGTTCGGTTATCTGTCGAACCTGGTCGAGCTGCTGCCCTTGTCGGTGCTGGCGCCAATCCTGGTGTTCGTCGCGATCGGCATCACGGTGCAGGCTTTTGAAGCAACGCCGGTCCGTTATGCCGCGGCCGTGGTGTTCAGCTTCTTTCCGGCCATCGCACGCATGGTGACGATCAAGCTGAGCGATCCGACCTACGTGCCGAGCGACCGTTACGCCGCGCTGTTCGCCGAGCATGGCCACGGTATCTCGGAGCTCGCGGTGATCACCGTACTTGGCAACGGCTTCATCATCACCTCGATGATCTGGGCGAGTTTCCTGGTGGCCTTGATCGACGGCCGGACGCGTCGCGCGGCAGGCATACTGCTGTCCGGCGCGGCCTTGAGTCTGTTTGGCATCATTCATTCGGTGGAGCTCGCTGGCGGGATCTATGTGCCCTGGACACTCGATGAGGCATCACGGCAGTTGGTCTGGCAGTTCACTGGCGCCTATGTGGTGCTCGCCATCGTGTTGCTGCTGCTTGCGTTGGCGGCGCCGCGTGAAGTCCGCAGTGCAGCCTGAGCGGATCTCGCGCGGCGTGAGGATGGATGGCATTGGCCGGCGATAAGCAAAGCAGCTCCCGGGCCCGGGGACGGCACGGATTCACGCTGTCCCTCGTGGTGGCCACGCTGCTTGGCGTGCTTGTGGGTTGGCTTTGCAATCGCAGCCTGGCGACGGAGCAGGCGGCTGTCGTCGCCGCCGATCTTTCTGTCATCACCGATATCTTTCTGCGACTGATCAAGATGATCGTCGCACCCTTGGTGTTTGCCTCGCTGGTATCGGCGGTAGCACGCATGGGTGGTGCCGCAGAGATCGGGCGCATTGGTATCAAAACGCTGGCATGGTTCTTTGCGGCCTCTTGCGTGTCGCTCACCGTTGGCCTGCTGATGGCGCACTGGCTGCAACCGGGTGCTGCGCTTCACGCCATGCCCGCGTTTGCACATCTGCCTGAGGCAGGCGGCAATGCCGCCGCGGCCACGAGTTTTTCGCTGGCGGACTTCATCAATCACCTGATCCCTCGCTCCTTCGTCGAAGCCATGGCGGACAACGAGATCCTGCAAATCGTGGTGTTCTCGCTCTTGATCGGTCTTGCGGCGGCATCGTTGAAGGAGAAGGCGCAAGGCTTTGTCGAGTTGGTCGATTCTCTGGCCGCGGTGATGTTCAAGATCACGGACTATGTAATGAAGGTCGCGCCACTGGCGATCTTCGCGGCGCTGGCCAGTTCGATCTGCGTGCACGGCATCGCCATCATGGGCACGTATGCGCGCTTCGTGGCGGGTTTCTACCTGGCGCTGCTGATCTTGTGGGCGCTGCTCTTGGCTGCGCTCAGCCTGATCATCGGATCGCGCAGCCTGCGTTTGCTGGCCGGTATCCGGCAGACGGTACTGCTCGCCTTTGCCACCTCATCGTCGGAGGCGGCCTATCCGCGCCTCCTCGAGCAGCTGGTGGCGTTCGGCATACCGCGCCGCATCGCCAGCTTCGTGCTGCCGCTGGGATACTCGTTCAATCTCGATGGCGCGATGATGTATTGCACGTTCGCCATCCTGTTTATCGCGCAGGCCTATGGCGTCGAACTCAGCGTGGGGCAGCAGATCACGCTGTTCGGACTGCTGATGCTCACCACCAAGGGGCTGGCCGGCGTGCCGCGCGCCGCCATCGCGGTAATTGCCGTCACGCTGCACTACTTCCACCTGCCGGACGCTGGTGTTGCGCTGGTGTTGGCAGTCGATCACGTGCTGGACATGGGCCGCTCGGCGACGAATATCGTGGGCAACTCGGTGGCCGCCGCTGCGGTGGCATCGTGGGAAAGGCAGCTTGATGCGCCGGCCGACAACGATCACCCGTGAATACTTTCTTCCGCTTCCTACCCCGTACATCGCTCATCCCTAGCGAGGTCTTATGCCTGCGATTGCCTATCTCGAATGCTCCCGCTGCCATGCGCGACTGCCGGCCGATGTGCCGCAGACGCTGTGCACGCAATGTCCCGAACAGCCTGCGGGCGCACTCTACGTGCGATACAACCTCACGCCTCTGGTCGGCAGCTCGCCAGCCGATGTGGTGAACGGCGGCGATGCGACGACGCCCTGGCGAGGCATGTGGCGTTATCGCGCCGTGCTGCCCGAGGTGGCGCCCGTGACACTGGGCGAGGGCTGGACGCCGATGCTGCGCAGCAAGCGTCACGATGCGCTTTTCCTCAAGGAAGAGGGCGCCAATCCCACCGGTTCGTTCAAGGCGCGCGGTCTGTCGCTGGCGGTGACCATGGCGCGCCACTACGGCCTGCGCAAACTGGCGATTCCGTCGGCCGGCAATGCGGCCGGCGCGCTGGCTGCCTATGCCGCCGCGTCGGATATCGAGGCGCATATCTTCATGCCGCGCGATGTGCCGCTCGCCAACCTGGTGGAAGCGACCGCCTATGGCGCCAAGGTGACCTTGGTCGATGGCGTGATTTCCGATTGCGCGCGCATCGTCGGCGAGCGCAAGGCGAGCGAGGGCTGGTTCGATATTTCCACGCTCAAGGAGCCGTTCCGCGTGGAAGGCAAGAAGACCATGGGCTACGAACTGGTCGAGCAGCTCGGTTGGGAATATCCCGATGCGGTGTTCTATCCCACCGGTGGCGGCGTCGGCCTGATCGGCATGTGGAAGGCGTTCGACGAGCTCGAGCAACTGGGCTGGGTGAAGCCGGGCAAGCGGCCGCGCATGTTCGCCATTCAGTCGTCCGGATGCGCGCCGGTGGTGAAGGCCTTCGACGAAGGTGCTGCGGTCAGCCAGATGTGGGCGGATCCGAAGACGGCGGCCTCAGGCCTGCGCGTGCCGAAGGCCTACGGCGACTACATCATCCTCGATATTTTGCGCGCATCGGGCGGCAAGGCGGTCGCGGTATCGGATGAAGACACCTTTGCCTCGTTGCGAGACTGGGCGGCCAACGAAGGCATTTTCCTTTCGCCGGAAGGGGCCGCGGCCACCGCCGCCTACGATCAGTTGATTGCCTCGGGCGACCTGAAGGCGTCGGATCGCGTGGTCATCTTCAACACCGGTGCAGGTTTGAAGTACACCGACGTCATCGCCGCCGAGCTTGGGTTGTCACCCGCACAAGGATCGTGACCTCACGCCAGCGCCTCGCGTCGCAGGTCATCGGGATCGGCCGTGTGGAAGTGGCGCTTGAACGCCACTTCGCCGGTCACCGGTTCCTGCAGTTCACGCGCGTAGCGGTGGCCGGCATAGATCGCGTGGGCGATCAGGCCAGGCGCTTCGGCGTCGCCGATGCAGCGCACAGAGCGGACGCCGGCACCGCCCCAGTGCGCCTGGCGTTGCAGGAGCTGCTGGTAGAGCGTGTCGTCGGGCAGGCGTGAGGTGATGGTGACCACGGCATCGCAGGGGCGCTCGCTCTGCTGCTCATCCCAGGCGTTTTCCAGCGTCAGCCTTGAACCGTCGAAGCCGGCGATGTTGTGCGACACGACGGCCTCGATGCCGAGCTTGGCCATGCGCTTGCGGATATGGCGGTAGTCCAGCGTATTGACGCTCCAGGGCGCGATGCTGTCTTCGGGCGTGACGTAGGCGACCTCGCAGCCGCGTGCGCGCAGCAGTTCGGCGGCCACGCTGGCGTAGTAGAAGCCGTCGTCGTCGAACACCGCGACGCGACCCTCGGGCAGGCGACCATCCATCAGATCGTCGAGCGTAAAGACGCGTGCGTTGTCAACGAGGCTGGGAATGCCCAGGCCGTTGCTGCGACCGAAGCCATCGCGGCGCCAGTGGCATCCCGTGGCGAGCACCACGTGTTCGGCGCCGAAATCGATCACGTCCTGTGCAGTCAGCGGCGAATCGAGATAGACGCTCACGTTGTTGAGCTTGCCGATCTGTCCCATGCGCCAGTCGCGCACGCGCGCCCACTCGGCGAGCCCGGGTAGCCGGGCTTCGCGTGTGACACGGCCACCGAGCTCCTTGCGCGATTCGGCCAGGCTCACATCGTGGCCGCGCTGGGCCAGTGCGCGCGCGGCCTCCAGGCCTGCCGGCCCGCCGCCGACCACCAGTACGCGAGTGGGTTGGGGTGCGGGGCGGATGCGTTCGGGGTGCCAGCCCTTGCGCCACTCTTCGCCCATGCTCGGGTTCTGCGTGCAGCGAATCGGCGAGATGGTCATGTCGCCGGAGACGCAGATATTGCAGCCGATGCACTCGCGGATATCGTCGACGCGACCTTCTTCGATCTTCTTGGGCAGGTAAGGATCGGCGATCGACGGACGAGCCGCGCCAATCAGGTCGATCACGCCGCGCCGGATCTGCGAAACCATGGTGTCGGGCGAGGTGAACCTGCCCACGCCGACCACCGGCTTGGTAGTGGTTTTCTTCACGAAATCGATGAACGGCTCCTGCGCGCCTTCGGTGGCGAAGCGCGAAGGCACCGAGTCGTTGTACCAGGCGGCGAGGTTGACGTCCCACAGGTCGGGCAGCTCGGCCAGCATCCCGACGATATCCTGCGCCTCGGCCAGTTCGACGCCGCTGGGGCCCAGCAATTCCTCGGTGGCGAAACGCAGCGCGACGGCGCAGGTGTCGCCCACGGCATCGCGGGTGTCCTGCAGCACTTCGCGCAACAGGCGCACGCGGTTTTCCAGCGAGCCGCCGTATTCGTCGCTGCGCTGGTTGCGGCGGCGCTGCAGGAAGTGCATGGGCAACGACAAGTCATGCGCGGCGTAGACATAGATGATGTCCATGCCGGCGCGCTTGCCGCGCAGGGCGGCCTCGCGATGCCAGCGGCGATATTCGCGGATGTCGTGCAAGGTCATCGCGCGCGCTTGCGAGGGATAGCCGTATTTCGAAACCTGATGCGAAGGGCCGAGCAGCACCTCGCGCGAATACAGATTGGACGCCGTCGGGCCATTGTGCGAAAGCTCGAGCGCCGCCAGCGCGCCATGCGCGTGCACCTTGTCGCACATCAAGGCGAGGGCAGGTATGTCGCGGTCATCCCACAGGCGTGCTTCGACGTAGGGCGTGAGGTCGCTGCTGGGGTGGATCTCGCACTCTTCGGTGGACACCACGGCCCAGCCGCCTTCGGCCTTGATCTCGCGCATCGCCGCGTGCGCCATCGGCATCGCGTGGCCCATGCCGTTGCAATGCGGCACCTGGAAGAAACGGTTTTTTGCAGTGACCGGGCCGATCTTTACGGGGGTGAACAGGATGTCGTAGCGCGGGTCTCTCATCGAACTCATACCTTGGCTTGTGCGGGTGCGCTGTGCGGCGATTTGCGGCGCAGTCGCATGATGGCGTAGAGAGGCAGGCCTGCCGCGATCAGACCCATCGCCAGCAGGAAGGGCTCATGACCGCTGCCTACAAAGGCAAACACCGCGTAGATCGCACCACCGATCGCGATCAGCAACACCTTGTGTCCCATGCCGACACGGGCGCTTCGGCGCCAGAGCACGGCCAGCGCCAGCGAGCAGCACAGATACAGGGGAAGGTTTGCCGCCGTGACCACGCGGGTGAGGAAGGTGAATGCCGCAACCAGTGATTGGCTGTAGCTCATCCAGGTCATCACCGATGCGAGCATGCCGGTGACGACCAGCGCGATGGCGGGCGCGCCGCGCCGATTCTGCCGCGCGAACACGGCCGGCAGCACGCCGTTATTGGCCATGGTGCGGGTGAGTTCACCCATCAGCAGCGTCCAGCCATTGAGCGCGCCCAGACCGCTCACCACCACGAACAAGGCAAGCCATCGACCGGAGCCGGCCGCGGAGAAGCGATCCATCAGCAAGGCGAACGGTGCATTGGCGTTGGCCAGTTCCGTCTGCTCGATCAACAGCAGCGGCACGGCCGAGACCACGATGTAGACCATCGCGACAAGGATGGCGCCTGCCATGGTGGCGCGCGGAATCGTGCGACCAGGGTTGTTGACGCGCCCGGCGGGAATGCTGGCCGACTCGATGCCGAGCATCGCGTACAAGGCGATGGTCGAGGCAGCCAGGATGCCGCTGAAGGTGATCGGCGTGGTCGGCGGGTGCGCCACGTAGCTGCCAGGCGAGGTGAGCAGGACCCATCCACCGAGCAGCGCGATGGCGACCATGGGCAGCAGCTTCAACGCCGAGGTGACAATCTGCACGGCGCCTCCCGAGCGCACGCCGAACAGGTTGATGATCACGAAGAGCCATAGCAGGCACAGCGCGAACAGCGCCGGCTGGATCACCGCCAGCTGCGGCATCACCACCGTGATGTAACCGACCACGCCGGTGGCGAGCGCCGCATTGGTCAGCCACAGCGAGACCCAGTACGCCCACAAGGCCATGAAGGCAGGGAGATCGCCGAGGGTGCAGCGTATGTACTCGTACGGTCCGTCGGCTCCCGGCAACGCTTTGGAGAGATGGGCGAATACGCGGGCCAGGATCAGGCAGCCGACCAGGGTCACCAACCAGCCGATCAACGCATTGAAACCGTAGGGAGCCAGCGACGAGGGCAGGATGAAGATGCCCATGCCGATCACGTTGCCGACCACCAGGGCGGTGCAGGTCCAGAAGCCGATCTTTTTGCCCTCGCTCACGTCGTCTGCACCCGTTCGGTTAGTCGAGGGAAACCGTCTCACCCGCCTTGATCACTCCTTGCACCTTGCGCAGGCATTCGACGTCCTGCAACGGGTCGCATGCCACGGCGACCAGGTCGGCCGCCTTGCCGGGCGCAATCGAGCCGAGTTCCTTCTCCTTCCCCATCAGGCGCGCCGCATCGATGGTGGCCGAGCGGATCGCCTGCAAAGGCGTCATTCCATACTTCACCATGTACGCGAATTGGCGGGCGTTGTCACCGTGCGGATACACGCCCGCATCGGTGCCAAAAGCGATATGAACACCGGCTTTTACTGCTTTGCGGAATCCTTCGCGCTGGGCATCGGTGGTTTCGATGTTCTTGCGCAAAGTCTGCTCGGACCAGCCTTCGCGGCGACCCACGCTGTCGATGTAGTCGCCGTTGTAGATATCGGCCACCAGCCATGTGCCGTGCTGCACCATCAAGGCGATGCCCTCGTCGTCGATCAGCGAGCCGTGTTCGATGGAGCGCACACCGGCGCGGGTCGCCCGCTTGATGCCTTCGGCGCCATGCGCGTGCGCGGCGACGAACTTGCCGCGCTTGGCGGCTTCCACCACGGCAACGTGGATCTCCTCTTCGCTGTACTCCGACACACCAGGTTCGGTGTTGTCGGCCAGCACGGCGCCGGTGGCGATCACCTTGATGTGGTCCACGCCATGATCCAGCAGGAAGTCGACATGCTTGCGCACATCCTCCACGCCCTTGGAAACGCCGACGCGGAATTCCGGCGGCACCACCGTGCCCGGCGGCAGGCCGGTGATCTCGCCACCGCCGCCGGGGATGGTGATATACGCACCGGCAACGAACATGCGCGGACCCGGCACATAGCCGGCGTTGATGGCATCGCGCAAGGCGATATCGGCAAAGCCGCGGAATACGCCGACGTCGCGCACCGTGGTGAAACCGGCGCGCAGCGTGTCGTGCGCATTCTTGGCGCCGATGAAAGCGTCGCGCGCCGGGTTGCTTTTGAGCGCGGCACCGTAGTCGGCGGTCTCCATCTCATCGGCCAGATGCGTGTGCATATCCATCAGTCCAGGCACCACGGTATAGGCCGTCCAGTTCAAGACTTTGGCACCGTTGCCGCTGCTGGCCGTCCACGGCTGCACAGACACCACGCGACCGTCGACGATGGTGACCGCCTGATCGCTCAGCAGCTTGCCGCTGTCCACATCGAGCAGATGGCCGGCATGCACCACGGTGCGCTGCGTGCCTTGCGCATTGCCCAGGGGCGGCGTGCAGGTCAATACGATGGCGCACAACAGGCTGGACAACTTCATGGTCATGCAGGATCTCCAGCGCCTTGGGCATAGGCCGTGCGCAACAGGTTGTGGAAATGCCAGACGCCGCCTTCGCGCTTGGGACACAGGCGGCCAGGCTGGTAGTAACCGGAGGCGAGGCCCTTCTGCACGGCCTCGCAGATATCGATGTCTTCCTGCTGCACCTCGTCGCTGAACGACTGGTCGGCCGCGATGCGCTGCTGCGCCGCGTCGTCCTGTGTGTAGTAATAGTCGAACTCCACGCGGCAACGACCCGGACCCAGCGGCAGGATGCGGTTGGTCTGCAGACGCCCCGGCATGATGTTCAACATCACGTTGGGATAGATGAAGTAATAGAACGCCTGGCCGTCGCCGTAGATGTCGGCGCTGTTGCGCAAGGGCGACGACTGCAGCGAGTGCCACGGGAACAACTCGGTAGCGTAGGCGCGGTAGTCCAGCACGCGGGACAGACCCGGATGCACATGGGGCAGGTGGTAGCCCTCCAGGAAGTTGTCGATATACACCTTCCAGTTGCAATCGAGGTCGTAGCTGTCGCGGCGCAGATAGCGCATCGCGGACAGGTCGATCGGCGCGATGCGTTCGGCGATGCCGCCATAGACCTCGTCGAAGGCGGGCGTGTTTTCGTCCAACGCTACGAACACCAGGCCTTGCCACTCGTGCACGCGCAGCGGCGGCAGGCGGATGTCTTCCACCTTGAAGTCACAGGCGTCCTGCATTTCCGGGGCGCTGCGCAGCTGGCCTTCGAGGGTGTAAGTCCAGCCGTGGTATTTGCAGTGCAGCGAGCGCGCCCCCTTGCCATTGCACAGCGCGAGCGGGCCGGCACGGTGGCGGCAGACATTGGGGAAGGCGCGCAATACTTTGTCCTGGCCGCGCACGATCAGCACGGGCACGCCGCCGATATGTTCCACCACGTGGTCGCCCGGTCCGGTCAGCTGTTCCTGATGGGCTACCAGCTGCCAGCTGCGTGCGAATACCGCACGCTGTTCCATCGCCAGCATGGGATCGCCGAAGTAAAACTTCGGGTCGAGTGCGCGAGCGAGCGTGAGGTCGGTGATCTTCGTATCAGCGTGCATGCGAGGCGGGCTTCCCGGGATAGACTGATCCAACAAACGGTCGAACTCTGGAGTCTCCATGCCCCGCTGTCGTCTCGCGTTTGCACTGTGTGTCCTGTGCGGTGTCGCCTCGGCGGCCGAGCCCCGCGCCAGGGATCTTGGTATTCCCTTCGATGGCACACCCGGTCCGCTCAATGCGATCACCGATGTGGCGGGCGTGACGGTGGGTCAGGTGACCCTGATTGAAGATTTGCCGGACGGACACAGGGTGCGCACGGGCGTCACCGCGATTCTTCCTCGCGGACACGACAGCTTCGACATTCCCACCTTCGGCGCATCGTTCGCGCTCAACGGTAATGGCGAGATGACCGGCACGGCCTGGCTGGAAGAGTCGGGCGAGTTGGAAGGCCCGGTGATGCTGACCAATACGCATAGCGTCGGCGTGGTGCGTGATGCGGTGATCGCCGAGCGCGTGCGCGCGGGCGGTGCGGATGCCTCGGGCTACTGGTGGTCGCTGCCGGTGGTGGCCGAAACGTGGGATGGCGACCTCAACGACATCAATGGTTTCCACGTTCGGCCCGAGCATGCGGCACAGGCGCTGCGCGACGCGAAGGCTGGTCCCGTGGCCGAGGGCAACGTCGGCGGCGGCACCGGCATGATCTGCCACGAGTTCAAATGCGGTATCGGCACGGCCTCGCGCCGCATGCATATCGGCGAGCGTAACTACACCGTCGGCGTGCTGGTGCAGGCCAACTACGGCTTGCGCGACAGCCTGCGCATTGCCGGTGTGCCGGTTGGCAAGTATCTCCGTGACGACCGCGTGCGCAGTGCCTTGAATCCGGCCGCTGCCGACACCGGCTCGATCATCATCGTGGTGGCCACCGATGCGCCACTGTTGCCGCAACAGCTCAAGCGCATCGCCAAGCGCGCCGGCATGGGGCTGGCGCGCATGGGCAGCTACGCCGGCAATGGCTCGGGCGATATCTTCGTGGCGTTTTCCACCGCCAATGCCCAGGCCTTGCACGACACCCCGCTGCAGCAGGCGAGCTTTATCGGCAATGACCATGTGGACCCCTTGTTCGAGGCCACGGCGCAGGCGGCCGAGGAGAGCATCGTCAATGCGATGATCGCCGCGCGCGACATGCAGGGTGATGGCGGTCACTACGCCAAGGCCATCCCACATGCGGAGCTGATCAAGCTGCTCAAGCGCTTCGGGCGCTACGAACCGTCGCATTGACGCTACTGTAATCACGGATTGGCGCCCGCCGATTTGAGGAAGCGGTCGTACCAGGCCAGGTTGCGTTCCAGGCGGTCGCGCAGATAACTCGGTACGGTCAGCGCGTGATGCTGGCCGGGATACATCACCAGCTCGGTGGGTACGCCCAGCGAGCGCAGCGCCTGGTACATCTGCTCAGCGCCGATGCAGGGCACGTTGAAGTCGCGCTCGCCGCACTGGAACATCGTGGGCGTCTTGATCCGGTCCGCATGCAGAAACGGATAGCTGGCGCGGTCGTAGGCATCGCGGTTGGCCCAGGGCGTGCCGAGTTCGAGTTCGTACTCGCGCGCGTACTCGTCGTCGCCATACATGCCATACATATTGCCGGAGCCTGCGCCGGCGATGGCGGCCTTGAAGCGCGTGTCGCGGGCGATCACTTCGTCGGTGAGGATGGCGCCGTAACTCCAGCCGCCGATGCCAAGCCGGGCGGGATCGGCAATGCCCATCGCTACCGCGCGATCGACGCCGGCGAGCACGTCCTGCGTGTCCTTGTTGCCCCAGTCGGCATAGATGGCCTTTGCAAACTCGAAGCCGCGGCCCGAGCTGCCGCGCGGATTCACGGCGAGCACCGCGTAACCATGCGCTGCGTAGACCTGCCAGTCGGGCATGAATTCATGGCTGAACTGGTACACCGGGCCGCCGTGCACGCGCACGATGGTCGGATATCGGCGGCCGGGCACATAGCCGACCGGTTTGGTCAGCAGCGCATCCAGCGCGATGCCGTCGGTGCTTTGCAGGTGCAGTGTCTCGGTGGTCGCCAGATGCTTTTGAGCCAGCCACGCGTTCTGATCATCCAGCAGGCGCAGCCGATCTTGATCGACTGCCGACAGTTGTGGCGGGTGCTGGCTGTCGCCGCCCAGCACGACCACGCGGCCATTGGCCGAGACATCCAGGTCGGTGTCGAAACGATCGCCGTGAGTCAGTTCGGTGACCTTTCCGCCAGGCACGTCGATACGCGACAAGTGCGTGACCTGCGCTTGTTCGATCAAGGCATAGACGCTGCGTCCGTCGGGCGACCAATGCGGCTTGGTAAAGCAGCGATCGATCGGCGCCGGCAGCGTGGCCTTGCCCGTAACGACATCGATGATCGCGAGCTGCCAGGGCGCGTAGTAAATCCACTTGTCCTCGCCGCTCTGCAGGTAGGCGATGCGCGTGCTGTCGGGACTCCACGCGGGCCGCGTTTCCCAGTACGGATCGAGGTCGGCACCGGCAAAGGTGGTGAGCTGCCGCTCCTTGGCGCCAACCCGCGGGGCGATCACATAGATATCGAAATTGAGATGCCGATCGGGATCGTCGCCGCGCTTGGTGACATAGGCAATCAGCTTGCCGTCGGGCGACCAGGCGGGCAGCTGTTCGTCGTGCTTGCCCGAGGTGATCTGGGTGGCAACGCCGCTGGCGATATCGACCAGGTAGAGATGCTTGTGCCGGTTGCCGAGCCAGCCGGTGTCATCGTCCTTGAACTGGAACCGATCGGTGACGATGGGTAGCGGATGTTTGGGTTTCTTGCTGCCTGGCGGGTATTCGGGATCGAAGGCGATGGCCGCGAGCTGCTTGCCGTCGGGCGAGAGCACATAGTCCTCGACGCCGCTAGGCAGGTTGGTGACGCGATGCGCTTCGCCGCCATCGCTGGGCATCAGCCAGACCTGGTTCTTGGTGTCATCGTCACCGGCCTCGCCATCGACTTTGCGATCGGAGAGGAAGGCAATGAATCTCCCGTCGGCGGACCACTGCGGACGGCCTTCGTTGCTGTCCGGCGTGTGGGTGAGCTGCACGCGGCCGGTGCCGTCATAGCGCACGCGCCATAGATCCGACTGCGGCTCGTCACGTTCCAGGTTCGCCGTGCTCACGCTGTAGACGATGGATGCGCCATCGCGCGACAACACCGGTTCGCTGATCTCGGCAATGCGATTGATGTCGGCAACGCTGAAGCGTGTGTCGTCGGCTCGGGCTGCGCCGGAACTGAAGAACAACGCCCACAGGACCAAGGGCAGGCACTGGGTTCGCTTCATCGGGTGCCTCGTCTGGGTTCGGTGGGCGTCGGGTTGCCGGCCAGGGTGCGATACGCCTCGCGTGCCTGGTTGAGGTAGTCGAGCGTCGCCCGCTTTTCCTCGGCGGTGTTGTAGTCGTCGCGCGCGGATGCGGCTTCGATGGTTCGGGTCAGCCAGTCGGCGAACCAGG
>Ga0209672_100697_pt1 | contig 16844 bp, 14 predicted proteins | sample AraplaCol_mMS_r2_FD_184273 | JGI IMG/M metagenome (GOLD analysis project Ga0209672, IMG submission 184273) | Arabidopsis root microbial communities from North Carolina, USA - plate scrape CL_Col_mMS_r2 (SPAdes) (version 2) | ecosystem: Host-associated > Plants > Roots > Endosphere | place: USA...
TTCTTCTTGTTCTTCTGCGTGGTGTAGAAGTGGCCGGTGCCGGCCGAAGAGATCAGGCGGATCTTGTCTTGCTTGCTGTTAGCCATGGCTCAATCCTCAGATCTTTTCGCCGCGGGAGCGCAGGTCGGCCAGGACGGCTTCGATGCCGTTCTTGTCGATCGTGCGCAGGGCATGGTTGGAAACGCGCAGCTTCACCCAGCGGTTTTCGCTCGGGACCCAGAAGCGGCGCTCATGCAGGTTCGGCAACCAGCGGCGGCGAGTTTTGTTGTTTGCGTGCGAGACGTTGTTACCAGTCTGCACACCCTTTCCGGTGACTTGGCAAATACGGGCCATGATGACCTCCTGTTAGGCGCCCAAAGGCGCGTTTGCCACCCGTTAGCCAGGGCGGCATCGGCCCAGCGGCCCTAAGGCCTCGCGATGCTGGAGATGGTGCTTTTCGTGCCTGCCGTGAGGTCCGTATCGCGTGGCGGACGTGCCCGATGGATCGGGTCGGCATGGTCGAGCCGGCTATTCTCCCAGAAATACAGGCCGGTGCGCAATATTTGCTCAACCGGGCTCCGGGCGCATGGCGGCCCGCAGGGATGTATGGAACAATTAAACCCTTTGCGTTTTCACGCACCGAACACTTACGAGGAATACCCCATGGCAGACGTTTCCGCCAACGGCCAGGCCGGCCAGCCCCAGCTGGTGCTGCAGAAGATCTACATCAAGGACGTTTCCTACGAGGCGCCCAACGCCCCGCAGATCTTCCAGGAAGTGGGCGAGACCGAGATGCAGCCGCAGGTTCAGCTCAACCTGGGCCAGAAGTCCGCCGACATGGGCAATGACCTGTACGAAGTGGTGCTGAGCCTGACCCTGACCTGCTCGCTGAACGACCGCACCGCCTATCTGGCCGAAGTGCACCAGGCGGGCGTGTTCGGCATTTCGGGCTTCTCCGAAGAAGACCTGGCCGGCATCCTCAACAGCTACTGCCCGAACCTGCTGTTCCCGTACGCCCGCCAGATGCTGTCGTCGCTGGTGCTGGAAGGCGGCTTCCCGCCGTTCCTGCTGCAGCCGATCAACTTCGACGCGCTGTATGCCGAACAGCAGCGCCGCATCCTCGGCGGCAGCGCCGTCCCGACGCTCAACAGCTAATCCAAGAGTCTGTGCTCATGGTTGAGCGTCCGACCCTGGCCGTACTGGGTGCCGGTTCCTGGGGCACCGCCCTGGCGGCCCTGGCCGCCCGCAATCAGGTGCCGACCCGGCTGTGGGGGCGTGATGCCTCCGCGCTGAGGGCGATGGCTGAAACCCATTGCAATCAGCGCTATCTGCCCGACGTCGAGCTGCCGGCTGAGCTGGACTACGAAGCGGATCTGGCCGCCGCGCTGCGCGGCGCCCAGGTCGTGCTGATCGTCGTGCCCAGCCATGCCTTCGCCTCGATGCTGGAGGAGATGGCGCCGTACCTGGAGCCCGACGCCCGCATCGCCTGGGCGACCAAGGGTTTTGAGCCGGGCACCGGTCGTTTCCTGCATGAACTGGTCGCCCAGCGCTTCCCGGGTCGTGCGGCGGCGGTGGTCACCGGCCCTTCGTTCGCCAAAGAAGTAGCCTCGGGCATGCCCAGCGCCGTCACCGTGCATTCGGACGACGCGGCATTCGCGCATGAGATGGCGCTGATCCTGCACGCGCCTAACTTCCGCGCGTACTCGGGCAGCGACGTGCTCGGCGCCGAGCTCGGTGGCGCCATGAAGAACGTGCTGGCCGTGGCCACCGGCGTAGCCGACGGCATGGATCTGGGCCTCAATGCGCGCGCCGGCCTGATCACCCGCGGCATGAACGAAATGCTGCGCCTGGGCATGGCGCTCGGTGCGCGGCCGGAAACCCTGATGGGTCTGGCCGGGCTGGGCGATCTGGTGCTCACCTGTACCGGCGATCTTTCGCGTAACCGCCGGCTCGGCCTGGCGCTGGGTCGCGGCAAGGCCATCGACGAGGCCGTGCGCGAGATCGGCCAGGTGGTGGAAAGCGTGCTCACCGCCGACGAAGTCGCGCGACTGGCCGCCAAGCACGGCCTGGATCTTCCCATCAGCAGCGGCGTGCGCGCCGTGCTGCATGGCGAAGTGACGCCGGCCGAGGGACTCAAGCGGCTGATGAGCCGCGAGCAGAAGCCGGAATATCCGCACGGCCTGTTTACGCCGACGGCCTAAGCCGGTTTTTGATCGTTCGGTCGCCCACGCTGAACGCTTCCATGATGCAAACATGCATCGGTTTGAAAAAACCGGTGCGTGAGACGCGCACGCACGCAAGACCCTTGCTAAGCTGAATCTTTTGGTCGCCCTGGATCGAATGCGCATGCAGTCACCGGACGATAAACGACACACGCAACGCGACGACGCTGCCGTCAGCGAGCCGCTGCCCGGCGTCTGGCGCAAGCTGCTGGCGCAGGCGGCGCCGCTCGCGCCGGCGGAGCCCCTGGTGCTGGGCTTCTTCCTGGACGTGGTGCCGGAAGAAGGCGTGGCCTACGCGCATGTCGATGTGGCGCCGGTGCTGCTGGCGATGGCCGACCAGACCCGCTACGTGCGCCCGACGCCGTTCGACAGCAAACACCTGTCGCAACAGCCACTGCAGCCGCACGAACAACGCCTGGCCGCCACCGTGCTCGGCCTGCCGCAGACGCTGCGCAAGAGCCGCACCTATGCGCGGCTGTCCGGTCATGTGGGCGATGCGCTGCTGGCGGAAATCCTCGACACCACGCCGTGCTTCCTCGGCGGCCTGGCCGGCCTGCGCCTGTCGCGCGGCAAGGGTCATCAGCTCAACTGGCAATGGCATCTGGAAAACGACGGCAGCCAGCGGCTGATGCCGTGCATGCCGGCCAACCATCGCGTGCTGCGCATCGACGCGCTGTGGTACCTCGATGCCGAGCGCGCGGAGATGGGCCATCTGGATGCGCCGCTGGAAGAAACGTCCTGGCTCGACCTGCCGGCGCTGAAGCACGAATACAGCCAGATACTTCGCGACGCGCTGCCGGGTAGCCGCCTTTCGCATCGCCTGCCGTTGCCGCAGGTGCTGGGTGAGCTGCGTCGCGCGGAGCTGTCGCCCAAGCCGGTACTGACCCTGCACGCGCTTACCCGCCATGCCCGCCTCGCCGCAGGCACGCCACCACTGGCCTATGCGCGCCTCAATTTTGACTACGCGGGCGAGCGTCTGCCCGGCCGCGGCGGCGAGCCGCTGGTGCGCCGCGTGCGCAATGGCCATCTGGTGGAAATCATCCGTCGTCGTGCCGAAGAACTCTCGGCGATGGAACAGCTTGAACGCGCCGGCCTCACGCCCGGCGTGGATACCGAAGGCCTGCCCTGGGATCTTGCCGACACGCTGCCCGAGGACGCCTGGCTGTTCCCCGGCAAGGGTTATGCGGGCGCGCTGGAAGTGAACACGCCGGCACGTTGGCTGGCGCTGCGCCCCAAGTTGGAAGCGGAAGGCTTCGTGCTCGACTACGCGCCGAGCTTCCCCTTCGAAGTGCTCGAAGGTCCGGTGCGCTGGTACGGCAACGCGGTGGAAGACACCGACGACCACGCCTTCGACCTGGAAATCGGCATCGAAGTGGAAGGCAAGCGCCACAACCTGCTGCCCGCCGTGGCGCAGGCGCTGGCCGATCATCAGTTGAACCTCAGCCCGGTACCGAACGAGCCGGAAGACGCCGTGTGGTATGCACCGGTCGACGAACGTCGCCGCGTGCCGGTGCGCCTGAAGGAACTGCGCGGTTTGCTGGCGCCGCTGGCCGAGTACCTCGAACGTCCGCGCAAGAAGCTCCATCTGCCACGCGTGCAGGCCGGCCGTCTGGAAGAACTGGTCGAGGCGCTGCCCACCGGTGGCGAACTCGTCGCGCCCGATGCGCTGCGTGGCTTCACTGCGCGTCTGCGCGATGCCGCGGAGCGTGCCAGCGATGTGGTACCTGAGGGCCTCACCGTCGAGCTGCGCCCGTATCAGCGCGAAGGCCTGCGTTGGCTCAACGCACTCGCTGAAGCCGGCGTGGGCGGTGTGCTTGCCGACGACATGGGTCTGGGCAAGACGCTGCAGCTGATCACTCATCTGCTGTCGCTCAAGGACAGCGGTGCGCTGACCGAGCCGGCGCTCGTCGTGGTGCCGACCAGCTTGATTCCGAACTGGCTCGCCGAGGTGGCGCGCTTTGCGCCCGCACTGCGCGTGCTGGCGCTGCACGGTCCGCAGCGCAGCGGCGATTTCTCGCAGATCGCTACGCACGATCTGATCCTCACCAGCTACGCGCTATTGCCGCGCGACGTGGTGTCGCTGCGCAAACAGCCGTTCTCGCTGATCGTGCTCGACGAAGCGCAGCAAGTGAAAAACCCGCGCACGCAGGCACGCCGCGCCGTGCTCAGCCTGCGCGCGCCGCGCTGCATCTGCCTCACCGGCACGCCGCTGGAAAATCACCTGGGCGAACTGTGGTCGCAGGTGGATCTGTCCGTGCCAGGCCTGCTCGGCGACGAGGGCGCGTTCCGCCGTCACTATCGCGTGCCGATCGAGCGTCATCGCGATACCGATTGCCAGGACCGGCTCAACCGTCGCCTTGCACCCTTCATCCTGCGTCGTACCAAGTCGCAGGTGGCGAGCGAGCTGCCGCCGAAGACCGAGATCACGCGTCGCGTGATCCTCGAGGGTCGTCAACGCGAACTCTACGAAAGCCTGCGCCTGTCGCTGGCGGAAGAACTGCGCGAGGTCATCGCACAGCGCGGCATCTCGCACAGCGGCATCGTGGTGCTCGATGCGCTGCTGAAATTGCGCCAGGTCTGCTGCGATCCACGCCTGGTGAAACTGGAAGCGGCGCGCGGCGTGCGCGATTCGGCGAAATTCGAATTGCTGATGGACATGCTGCCCGCGCTACTGGCGGAAGGCCGCAAGGTGCTGCTGTTCTCGCAGTTCACCGAAATGCTCAAGCTGATTGCGCATGAGCTGGATCGCCATCGCATCCGCTACGTCACCCTCACCGGCGAAACGCGCGACCGCGCCGAACCGGTGCGCCAGTTCCAGGAAGGCGAGGTGCCGTTGTTCCTGCTGTCGCTGAAAGCTGGTGGCGTGGGCCTCAACCTCACTGCCGCCGACACCGTGATCCATTACGACCCGTGGTGGAATCCTGCAGCCGAAGCGCAGGCGTCCGATCGCGCCCATCGCATCGGCCAGGACAAGCCGGTGTTTGTGTTCCGCCTGATCACCGGTGGCACGGTGGAGGAGCGCATCGAGGAGTTGAAGGCGCGCAAGGCGGAGCTGGCGGAGGCGGTGCTCGAGGGCGGCGGTACGCGCGAGAAGTTGAGTTTTGATCAGTCGGATCTGGATGCGTTGTTGGCGCCGGGGTGATTGTCAGTCTGTAACCCTCGATATCTCCTCTTGGGGGAGCGCCCTGCGTCTCCTTGTGGGAGCGCACCCTGTGCGCGACTGGCACTCGGTGGTGTACCGCTCCGTAGGTTTGTCGCGCACAGGGTGCGCTCCCACAAATAGCGGGCCGTCGGTTTTAGTCACTACTTGCAAGCACGCGGCTCCTACAAGGTTTTCGCCGGGTGCGTTACATCGCCGGCCTGGTCCGCAACAGCGCATCCACCGCTTGCTGCCATTGCGGCGATCCCAGCGGCGATTGCGGTGCTTCTTGCCCCAGCTTGTGCTGCACGGCGGTGTTCCACTCCGATGAGCCGCGGTCGGGGCCGTGGCCGTCGTTGGTGATGTGAAGGCGGTCGTCGACCCATTCGTACCATTGGGGGGAGCCGAGTTCGGCGTTGTCGGGCGTGCTCGCTGCCGCGGCTTTGGGCGCGGGTGGTTTCTGCTCGGGTGGTGGTGACGAGGGTGAGCACGCGACGAGCAGCGCGAGGGGTAGCAGGGCGAGGAAACGGCGCATGAGCCCTCCGGTGTTGCGGATCCTCGTTCGAGACTACTGCAAGTGCTTGCAGGGCGATGAATCGACGGAAAACATAAGAAGCGAGTTAAGGGACAGGAGTGGGTGGAGAGGAGTGAGCAGTGAGAGAGCGCCAGCAGCGCCCCTCACGCCTGCCTCTCTCACTGCTCACTCCTTTTCCCTCACTCCTCGCCCTCAGCTTCGCGCCACGACTTCGTCGATATGCTTGAGCAGATCCGCCGGGTCTTCATAGACACGAAACGCGCCGGCATCTTCCAGCTCTTCCTCGCCATAACCACCCGACAGCAAGCCCACGCCAAGCGCGCGTGCACGCTGCGCGGCAAGCATGTCCCAGATGCTGTCGCCGATGACCAGGCTGTAGTGGATATCGATGCCCAGCCGTTGCGCGGCGGCGATGAAAAGATCGGGATCGGGTTTGGCGTGGCGCACCTGGTCGCGCGTCACCACCGGCACCTTCGAGGGATCCACGCCCAGCGCTTCGAGATTGTGCGCAGCGGTAGTCATGCGACCACTGGTGGCGATCGCCCAGGGAATTTCCGCGTCGGTGAGGAAGGCCAGCAATTCGCGCGCGCCGGGCAGCGGTCGCACCGAGCCTTGCGTGGCCTGGCGGTTGTACGCCTCGGCGTGCCAGGTGCGCAGGCGGGTGAGGCGTTCCTCGGTGATTTCGATGCCAGTCTCGCGCAGCAAGATGTTGGCGAACAGGCCGCCGCTCATGCCGATCTTGCGGTGGATGCGCCACACCGACAGCTCCACGCCTTCGCGATCGAGCGCTTCTTTCCAGGCCAATACATGCTGGTAGACGCTGTCGACCAGGGTGCCGTCGAGATCGAACAGGAAGGCGGTATCGCTGCGTGGCATGGGAGGCGCTCGAGCTGGGGGAGGGTGCTAAAGCGTAGCACTCGTGCCGGGCGCTTCCAGGAAGCGTGATGCAACGCACGAAGCGCTGTAGGGCTGGATGTCGGCTGACAGAAAACGTTCCGCGGCCTGCCTAACGTGGGCGTCGTCGAACTAGCGACTCCGGCCGGGGGCGGGGAGCGCACGTCGTCGCAAGGCGGAGCGCGCGAGTTGCATGGCGCGTCGCCGACGGCGACCTTCGCCCATGTGGACATCCCCGGCAAATCGCGCGCGCGACGACACCATCAACGCGAACAGGGGAATCTCATGAACAGGAACAGGTTGATCGCGGCGGCAGGCCTGGCGACATGCGTGATTGCATCGACGGCGGCTGCGCAAGAAGGCTATGCGCAGCTCATCTTCAGCGGCCGCATCGTGCAGGAGGCCTGCAGTTCCGGCCTCGCGCCGCTCGTCACCCGTGGCGGCGAACGCAGTTGCGGCAGTGGCAGCTCGCGCGCCGCCTTTGTCGAGAACACGGCGATCGCCCGAGACGCTACAGGCGTCGCCATGCTCGATTATTTTGCCGATCGGCCCGACGGCGGCCGCAAGCTGGTGGTGACGCGCCAATACCGTTGAGCATCGCCAACGGCTGACGATGCTCAGCCGTTGGGCACCAGCGCTTTGCCGGCGTCGAGCACGGCCAGTGCGGCGGCGCCGAGCAAACCTGGATCCGGATGCATCATGGCCACGGTGGGCACCTGTTCCATGGTTTCGCGGAAGCGGCCCTTGGCTTCGAAGCGTTCGCGGAAACCGCCATGCTTCAGCCACGGCAGCAGGATCGGCAGCATGCCGCCGGTGAGATAGACGCCGTCCCAGCCGCCCAGGCTCAACACCAGGTCGCCCGCCACGCTGCCGAAGATGCCGGCGAGCGTTTCCACCGTGCGCACACACAGCGGATCGGAGCCCGATTCGGCGCGCGCGGTGATGTCTTCGGGGGTGTATTCCTCCGGCGGCTGGCCGGCGATGTCGGCCAGGGCGAGGTAGAGATTCACCAGGCCATTGCCGCAGATCATGCGTTCATTGGAGACGCGGCCGAAGCGTGAGTTGAGGCGATGCAGGATCTCCACATCTTCGGTGGTGTGCGCGGCGAAGCCGGCATGGCCGCCTTCGGTTTCCAGCACCATCCAGCGCCCTTCGCGACGCATCAGTCCCGCCACGCCAAGACCGGTGCCCGGACCGACCACCACAAAAGTCTGCGTTTCGCGCGTACCCAGCTCCGTGATCGGCTGCGGGCCGACCGAGGACAGCTGATCGCGCGTATGCAGCGGCACGGCCATCGCCTGTGCGGCGAAGTCGTTGACCAGGTGCACCGCTTCCATGCCCAGCTCGGCCTGCAGCGCATGCGCCGCCACCTGCCAGGGATTGTTGGTGACCTTCACCGTTTCGCCTTCGCTGACGCGACCGGCGGCGGCGATGATGGCGCGCTGTGCAGTGAACCCCGTGTCCTTGAAGTACTGGCGCATGGCTTCGGCCAGCGAGTCGTGATCCTTGACCCGGTAGCGACGCACGCTGTCCTCCATCAACGGATTCGCACGGCTCGTATCGGCCAGTGCAAATCGCACGTTGGTACCGCCAAGGTCAGCAAGCAAGGTGGGGGCGGCACGGGCGGGTGTTCTCATGGACGGTCCTGCACTTGGGGAGACGGTAAGCGTGACTCCCTCGGGCTTTTTCGTCCAGTACTGCGGTGCAACGAAAACCCGCCATTCGCGACCGAATGGACGGCCTTATGGCCGTCCACTGGTGTCTGACGGGTTCCTGCGTCGTGGCGGGCGATCAGCCGCCCAGATAAGCCGCGGGCGTGGCGCCAAAGCCCGCCTTCACGAACTTGGCGGTGTCATCGGCCAGTACTTCGGCGTCGCCGCGCTCCAGAGCTTCCAGGGTGCGGGCAGCGACATCGGCCGGGCTGGTCTTGGGCGCGTCGACATGGCTGACCATGTCGGTGTCGATATAGCCGGCATGGATGCCAAGCACCTGGGTGCCCTGCGCGCGCAACTCGATGCGCAGGCTGTTGGTGAGCGCCCATGCGGCGGCCTTAGTCACCGAGTAGGCACTGGTGCTGTCCAGGCTCAGCCAGCTCAGCGCGGAGAGCATGTTGACCAGGGCGCCGCCGCCGTTCTTCTTCAGCACCGGCGCAAAGGCGGCGCTTACCGCGTACACACCGTACAGATTGGTTTCCATGATGCGGCGCAGGTTGCTCTCGCCATCGGTCGCGTCGAGCAGCGGCGTGCCGCCGGTAATGCCGGCGTTGTTGATCACGATGTCCACGTCCGCAGCCAGCTTCGCCGCAGCCGCGACGTCCTGCGGGTTGGTCACATCGAGCTTGACCGGCACGACGCCGGGCAGGGTGACGGTGGACGGATCGCGCGCAGCGGCATAGACCTTGCGCGCGCCGGCGGCCAGCACGGCCTTGGCGAAGGCGAGACCGAGGCCGCGGTTGGCGCCGGTGATGAAGACGGTGGAACCCTGGATTTTCATGATGGTGTGTCCGGTAGCGGGGGAAAGAGAACGGCGTTTCTTTATATGACTCAAATCATATAATTCGCATACTCAGCGGTTTCAAGGGCTCGGCCGACGTTTTTTTGCACCGGCGTCTTTCACGCCGCCCTCACAAAAAGTCACTTGCATTTCGCAAGTTACGCTTTATATGATGCACATCATGTAATGAATCAGGGCCTCCCGCCGTGCGCCACACCACCGCCGAAAACATGCAATGCCCGATCGCCCGCGGACTGGACCGGGTGGGCGAGTGGTGGAGCATGCTGATCCTGCGCGATGCCTTTTATGGCTTTACGCGCTTCGACGATTTTCAGACCAGCCTGGGCATCGCGCCGAACATCCTCAGCCGCCGCCTGGCGATGCTGGTGGAAACGGGCATGCTCGAGCGCCGTCGTTACAGCACCCGCCCCGTGCGCCACGAGTACGTGCTTACCGAGCGCGGCCGCGACTTCCGTCCGGTGCTGCTGGCGATGATGGCCTGGGGCAACCGGCATTTCGCCGAGGAAGGCCAGGCCATCGAGCTGGTCGATCGCCAGCTGGGCCACGTCGTTGAACCGGTACTGGTCGATCGCCAGACGGGCGAACCCATCACCCGCGAACGCCATGAATTGCGCGCTGGCCCCGCCGCCAGCGAACGCATGCGAGCGCGCATCGAATTTCGAAATTCACGGGCGCAAGCCCTGCAAACCCTTTCCCATCCCAAGTCTCCGGAGTCACTCCCATGAATGCCGTCACCGTTGCCGAGCGAGCGGACGCACCCGCCGTTACGGAATCCGCTCCCCGCAGCCGAAAGAAGCAGCTGCTCAGGCTCGCCATCGGCGCGGCGGTGATCGCCGGCGTGATCTATGGCGGCCACTGGTGGAGCGTGGGCCGATTTATTGAAGACACCGACGATGCATACGTCGGTGGCGATGTCACCGTGATCGGTCCCAAGGTGCCCGGCTATATCACCCAGGTCGCGGTGACCGACAACCAGGTGGTGCACGCCGGCGACCTGCTGGTGAAGATCGACGATCGCGATTACCGCGCTGCACTGGCCAAGGCCGATGGCGCCGTGGCGGCGCAGGAAGCCTTGCTCGCCAATCTCGACGCCACCGAAAAACTGCAACTGGCGGTGATCCGCCAGGCGCAGGCCAGCGTTGCCGCCGCCGCCGCGGAAACGCAGCGCTCGCGCGATGACGAAGCGCGTTACCGCGATCTGTCCAGCCGCTCGGCGGTGTCGATCGAAAGTGCGCAGCGTGCCGATGCCAACTACAAGACGGCGCGCGCCGGCTCGGACAAAGCCGATGCCGCACTCATCGCCGCGCAACGCCAGATCGACGTGATCGAATCGCAGAAGCAGCAGGCGCGCGCCGCCCTGCAACAAGCGAAGGCCGAGCAAGACATCGCGCGCCTCAACGAGGGTTACACCGAGCTGCGCGCGCCGGTGGATGGCGTGGTCGGCAACCGTCGCGCACGCACTGGCGCGTATGCCGCCGCAGGAACGCAGTTGCTGTCGGTGGTGCCGTCGCACGGCCTTTGGGTGGACGCCAACTTCAAGGAAGACCAGCTCGCACGGATGACCGCCGGTCAGTCGGTGGAAATCCGCGCCGACGTGGTGCCTGGCCGTGTGTTCCACGGCCATCTCGCCAGCCTCGCCCCGGCCACCGGCGCACAGTTCAGCGTACTGCCGCCGGAGAACGCCACCGGCAACTTCACCAAGGTCGTGCAACGTGTGCCGGTGCGCGTCGTGCTGGACAGCAAGGATGACGAGCTGGGCGTGCTGCGCCCGGGCCTCTCCGTGGTGGCTGATGTGGATACGCGCAGCAGGACTGCCACGCCATGAACGCCCATGCCGCCAGCGCGCCGCTGAGCGGGCCCATCGATCCGGCCGCACTCAGCGTCGCGCAGAAAGTATTCGCCTTCGCCAGCATGTGCGTGGGCATGTTCATCGCCTTGCTCGACATCCAGATCGTGTCCGCGTCGCTGCGCGATATCGGCGGCGGCCTGTCGGCGGGTGCGGATGAAACGGCCTGGGTGCAAACCAGCTATCTGATCGCGGAAATCGTGGTGATTCCGCTGTCGGGCTGGCTGTCGCGCGTGATGTCCACGCGCTGGCTGTTCGCCGCCTCGGCGATCGGCTTCACCATCACCAGCATGCTTTGCGGCCTGGCGTGGGACATCAAGAGCATGATCGTGTTCCGCGCGCTGCAGGGCTTCCTGGGCGGCTCGATGATCCCGATGGTGTTCACCACCGCCTTCGTGTTTTTCCAGAACAAGCAGCGCGTGATTGCGGCGGCGACCATCGGCGCCATCGCCTCGCTGGCGCCGACGCTCGGGCCCACGCTCGGCGGCTGGATCACCGATCACTCGTCGTGGCACTGGTTGTTCTTCATCAACCTGGTGCCGGGCATCTTCGTTGCGGTGGCGGTGCCCTTGCTGGTCAATATCGACCGCTCGGATTACTCCCTGCTGCGTCACGCCGATTATCTCGGCATGGCCTTGCTGGCGGTCTTCCTCGGCTGCCTGGAATACACGCTGGAAGAAGGTCCGCGCTGGAACTGGTTCAGCGATCAGACGATCCTCACCACGGCGTGGCTGTCGGGGTTGGCGGGCGTGGGCTTTATTGCGCGCAGCCTGACCTACGATCATCCCGTCGTTGATTTACGCGCGCTGCGTGATCGCAATTTTGCGCTGGGCTGTTTCTTCTCCTTCGTCACCGGCATCGGCCTGTTCGCCACCATCTATCTCACGCCGCTGTTCCTCGGTCGCGTGCGCGGCTACAGCGCGCTGCAGATCGGCGAGGCGGTGTTCTCCACCGGCGTATTCCAGATCCTCAGCATTCCGCTCTACACCTTTCTGGCCAAGCGCTACGACCTGCGCTGGATCATGATGGCGGGGCTGGCGGTGTTCGCCATCTCCATGTGGGATTTCACGCCGATCACGCATGACTGGGGTGCCCACGAGTTGCTGCTGCCGCAGGCTTTGCGTGGCATGGCCCAACAGCTGGCGGTGCCGCCGGCGGTGACGCTTACCCTGGGTGGCCTCGCGCCGAACCGGCTGAAACTTGCCTCGGGCCTGTTCAACCTGATGCGCAATCTTGGTGGCGCCATCGGCATCGCGGTGTGCGCGACGATCCTCAACGACCGCACCAATCTGCATTTCTATCGTCTGTCCGAACATCTCAATGCGAGCAACGAAGCGATGAACGGCTGGCTGGCGCAGACCACCGGCCATATCGCCGAGCTTGGCCAGAATGTCGACGACGCCACCAATGGCTCGCTGCATCAGTTGTGGCAGCTGGCGTATCGCGAAGCGCAGACGCTGTCCTATGCGGACGCCTTCCTCGCCATCGGCCTGTGCTTTGTGGTGGCCACGGCGATGGTGCCGCTGATGCGCAAGGTGGCACCGCCTGCCGCGCCGTCCGCCGATGCGCACTGATTCGATTTTCTACCTTCTTCGAGATATCACGATGAACACTTCGCTTTCGTCATCGGCCGGCGCGTCACGCTCATCATCGCGTCGCCACTCGTTAACGCTGGGCGCACTTGCGGCAGCCCTGATCGGCCTGGCCGGTTGCACGGTCGGCCCGAACTACGTACGGCCAGAGGTGAAAACCAACGCCGACTACGCCAGCCAATCCATGCTGCAGCAGCGCGACGCGACGCGCGCCGCACCCGAGCTCGATGCGTGGTGGCAGGGTTTCGATGACCCGCAACTCACCCGCATCATCAGCCGCGTGATGGCACAGAACCTCGACCTCGCCGCCGCGATGGCGCGAGTGGATCAGGCACGCGCGGCGGCGCGCGAAGCGGGCGCGCAGCTTGCACCGCAAGGCAGTCTTGATGCCCAGGTCGTGCAGCAGCATCAATCCACCAAGGGGCCGCTGGGCGAGATCGCCAGTCAGACTCCCGGCTACAAGCGTTCGCAGACGCTGGAGACATTGGGCGTCGGCGCAAGCTGGGAGCTCGATCTGGCCGGCGGCCTGCATCGTGGCGCCGAAGCCGCGGATGCCGAAGCGCAGGCGGCCGAAGCCAGTCAGGACGGCGTGCGCGTCTCCGTGGCCGCCGAGGCTGCGGACAGTTACTTCCAGGTGCGCGGCGCGCAGGAACGCATCCGCCTCGCGCAGCAGCAGATCGATACGGAAAACCAGCTGCTGGAGTTGGTCAAGCTGAGGCTGGCCGGTGGCCTGGCGACCACGCGCGAAGTGGCGCAGGCACAGGCGCTGGTGCTGCAGGCCAAGACCACCTTGCCCCCGCTGCGCATCACGCTGGCGCAGCAGCTCAATCGCCTCGACGTGCTGATGGGCGCTGCGCCCGGCACGTACGCGGCGGAACTTCAGGACCACGCGCCGACCTTCACTGTCCCGGTGATCGGCACCGACGGTGGCCCTGACATGCTGCTACGCCGCCGCCCGGACGTGATCGCCGCCGAACGCAAGCTCGCCGCGTCGAACGCCCGCATCGGCGTCGCCGTGGCCGAGTACTACCCGAAGGTGTCGCTCGGTGGCCTGCTCGGATTTGAAAGTCTGCAGAGCGGCTCGCTGTTCTCCTCCCAGGCCTTCCAGCCGCAAGCCGTGCTCGGCCTCCACTGGCGCCTGTTCGACTTCGGTCGCGTGGATGCCGAAGTGGCGCAGGCCAAGGGCGCCAATGCCGAAGCGCTGGCGCAGTATCGGCAGTCGATGTTGCGTGCCACGGAAGACGTGGAGAACGCCATCGTCTCGCTCGCCGAACTGGAAACCCAGCACCGCGATCTGACGCTCGAAGTGCAGGCCCACGTGCAGGCACGCGATGCCGCCCAGGATGCCTACAAGGGCGGCGCGGTAAGCCTGATCGAAGTGCTGGACGAAGATCGCCAGCTGCTGACCTCGCGCGACGAGCTCGCCCGCGTGCATGCGGATGACGCGCGCGCCGCCGTGGCGACGTTCCGTGCCCTGGGTGGCGGTTGGTCCGGCAGCGAGGCGAAGGCGGTGGCAGCGCGTTGAGCGCCGCCACGCATCGAGATTATTTCGACGGTGCAGGCGTTGGCGGCAGCTGGTCTTCCGCGTCGGGCTTGAGTTCGTTGGGATCGCGTACCCGCGGATCGTAAGTCGTCATCAAAGGCTGGCCGACGGGCGGCTTGTCGCGCAGATCCGAGACCTGATTCGCCGTCACCGCACCCCCGCGATTGCCCCAGCTGGAGCGCACGAAGGTAAGGATGTCCGCGATCTGCTGATTGTTCAGGCGTTCGCGGAAGGCCGGCATGCTGAACTGCGTGGGCGCGTCGCGGCCGGGCGGCATGGTGGCGCCATGCAGCACCAGACGCACCGCCGAGCCGGGGTTTTCGCTATTGAGCACGGGATTGCCGGCCAAGGCGGGATAGACCTGGCCATAACCGTGACCGTCGGTGCGATGGCAGGTGGCGCAGTTGTCGATGTACAGCTGGGCACCCGGTGCGCTCACGTTGCCGCTGTAGAGCGCGGTGTGGGTGGCCGCATCGTAGGTCACGGCCTGTTCCTGCCGTGCCGCCGGCAAGGACTTGAGGAAGTGGACCATGGCGGCGAGATCCGCATCGCTCATGTACTGCGTGCTGTGCTCGACCACATCGCTCATGCCGCCAAACACGGCACTGCGCTCGGTGCGGCCTGACTTAAGCAGGGTGATCAACTCATCCTCCGGCACGCTGCCAAGACCGCTGGCCAGTTCGCCGCGCAGGCTGGGCGTGACCCAGTAGTCGTTGACGCTGCCGCTGAGGTACGCCGAGCCATCCTTCGGGCTCAGCGCCTTTTCCTGCAGGGTGAACGCGCGCGGCGTGTGGCAGGCACCGCAATGCCCCAGGCCTTCCACCAGGTATTGACCGCGCGCCATGGTCGCATCGCCGGTGGCAGCCGTTTCGATCGGCGAGACCTTCGGTGCAAACAGCCAGCGCCAATAGGTGAGCGGCCAGCGCATGGACAGCGGCCAGTGGATGTCCTCGGCGTGATTCTCTTGTTTCACCGGCTGCACGGCATGCGTGAAGTACGCATACAAGGCCTGGATATCCTGGTCGCTGACCTTCGCGTACGAGGGATACGGCATGGCGGGGTATAGCGTATGGCCATCCGCATTGATGCCGCGACGCACCGCGCGCTCAAACTGGCCATACGTGTACTTGCCGATGCCCGTGTCCGGATCGGGCGTGATATTGGTGCTGTAGATGGTGCCGATCGGCGAGGCGATCGGCAGGCCGCCGGCATAGGCCTTGCCGCCGGGCGCGGTGTGGCAGGCCGCGCAATCGCCCAGGCGCGCAAGGTATTCGCCTTGCTTGATCTGATCGGGCGTGACTTCCGCCGCCTTGGCCGTAGGATCGCCGCCGCCGCCCGGAAAGAGCATCGCAAGCAGCCATACGATCACCAACAGCACGATCAGTACGACGATGACGCGCCAAAAACCGCCGCCACGACGAGGCTTCGCATAGGTGTTCATGCCTGCACCAGAGGCCCAGGATTCTTGAGGTAGGTCTCGCGGATGGCCTTGACGGACATATACGTGAGGCCGCCGATAAGACCGGTCGGGTTGTAGCCAAGATTCTGCGGGAACGCCGAAGCGCCCGTCACAAACACGTTGTGCACGTCCCAGTTCTGCTGGAAGCGATTCAAGGCGCTGGTTTCAGGCGAGGTGCCCTGGATCACGCCACCGGTGGTGTGCGTGGTCTGGTACTGGCGCACGTCGTAGTGGCCGCCGGGTTTGCGTATCGTCTGCGAGGTCTGCCTGGGCTTCATCGCATCGGCAATCTCCTGCGCCTTATCGGTCAGGAATTGCGTCATCTTGTATTCGTTGTCGTGCCAGTCGAAGGTGATGCGCAACAGCGGCAGGCCAAACGCATCCTTGTAGGTCGGGTCCAGATCGAGATAGCGATCGCGATAGGACATCACCGAGCCATGCGACTGCACGCCGGTGGTGTGCAGGTAACTATCCTTCGCCGCACGCTTCCACTTCTCGCCCCACGCCGGCGTACCCGGCGGCACCAGCAGCTGCTGGATCGGCCGGCCGCCGGTCTGACCGCCGAGGATGTAACCACCGCCCACGAAACCGTGCGGCCCGTGATCGAAGTGATCGGAGTTGAACTCGTCGATGATCTGGTTGCCGCCGGAGCCGGCGCCAATGAACGGATTGATCGCCACGTCCTTGTCGAAGAAGACGTTGACGTTGCTCATCATCTGGTACGCGTAGTTCTTGCCGATCACGCCCTTGCCGGTGCTGGGGTCGTACGGCGCACCAATCCCGGACATCAACATCAGGCGCACGTTGTGCATCTGGAACGCCGATACGATCACCAGGTCGGCAGGCTGCTCTACCTGTTGGCCCTGCGCATCGACGTAGGTAACGCCGGTGGCGCGCTTGCCGGTGGAGTCGAGGTTGATCTTGATCACGTGGCTATTGGTGCGCAGCTCGAAATTCGGCTTGCGCATCAGCACGGGAAGAATGGTGGTCTGCGGCGACGCCTTGGAATACATGAAGCAACCAAAGCGCTCGCAATAGCCGCACAGATTGCACGGACCCAGCCGCACGCCATGCGGATTGGTATACGGCCGCGATGCGTTGGACGAGGGCTGCGGGAACGG
>Ga0209672_100700_pt1 | contig 16731 bp, 15 predicted proteins | sample AraplaCol_mMS_r2_FD_184273 | JGI IMG/M metagenome (GOLD analysis project Ga0209672, IMG submission 184273) | Arabidopsis root microbial communities from North Carolina, USA - plate scrape CL_Col_mMS_r2 (SPAdes) (version 2) | ecosystem: Host-associated > Plants > Roots > Endosphere | place: USA...
CGCGGCGCACCGTTCCGGCAGTTTTGAGTCACAGGTTTTCGAAGCTTGAGGTCAGGAGATTCGCGCATGTTCGGCATCGTCCACTTTCCCTTTTTTCTCGCGGCCGTTTTCCTGCTGAACGTGACGCCCGGCCCCGACACCGCGTACATCGTCGGCCGCAGCGTGGCTCAGGGGCGCAGCGCGGGGCTGGTCTCCGCGCTCGGCATTTCGGCGGGCTGTTGCGTGCACTCCCTGGCGTGCGCGTTCGGCTTGACCGCGCTGCTTGCCGCATCGGCCACCGCATTCACAGTCATCAAGCTGGTCGGCGCTATTTATCTGATCTATCTCGGCGCGCGGCTGCTGTTCGCATCGCGCACCGAGCCGCGACAGGCCGCGGATGACCGGCCGCAGCGCGTCCCCGATGCGGACAAACCCCTCGCGCAGCTGTTTGTGCAAGGGTTCTGGACCAACGTGCTGAACCCGAAGGTCGTCCTGTTTTTCGTTTCGTTCTTCCCGCAATTCGTCTCGGCCGAAAGCGACGGCAAGGCGCTGGCATTCCTTTCCCTGGGCCTCGTATTCGTTGCCATGAGTACGGTTTGGAACAGTTTCGTCGCCTGGATCGCGGGCAGCGTCACCCAGCGGCTCGGCGGCAAGCCGGGCGTGAAAAAGTGGCTCGACCGCGTGGTCGGCAGCGCGTTCGTCGGACTTGGCCTCAAGCTCGCCACGGCTCAGCGTTGATCGTCGGCGGCCGGCGCACCGGGGTTGAATTTTTTGCCCGCGCCGCAAACTAACGAATAGCTTACAATCGATCGTGGCCACTGCGGGCATATTGGCGCCCCGCAGTCCCTGGTGCAAAGGAAACGGGAAAAGGAGATCTCATGTTCAACTGGGTCAAAACCGCGATGTTGATGGCGGCGATCACGGCCCTGTTCGTCGTGATCGGCGGCCTGATAGGCGGCTCGCGCGGGATGACGATCGCGCTTGTCATCGCGCTCGCGATGAATTTCTTTTCGTACTGGTTCTCCGACAAGATGGTCCTCAGCATGTACAACGCTCAGGAAGTCGATGAGACCAGTGCGCCGCAGTTTTATCGGATGGTGCGCGAGCTTGCGACGCGCGCCAATCTGCCGATGCCGCGCGTTTATCTGATCAACGAAGACGCACCGAACGCGTTTGCGACGGGACGCAACCCCGAGCACGCGGCCGTGGCCGCCACTACAGGTATCTTGCGCGTCCTCTCCGAGCGCGAGATGCGTGGCGTGATGGCCCACGAGCTGTCGCACGTGAAGCATCGCGACATTCTGATTTCGACCATCTCGGCGACGATGGCCGGTGCAATCTCAGCGCTCGCGAACTTCGCGATGTTCTTCGGCGGGCGCGACGAGCAAGGGCGTCCCGCCAATCCGATCGCCAGCATCGCGGTGGCTTTGTTGGCGCCGATCGCGGCGGCCATGATCCAGATGGCGATTTCCCGCGCGCGCGAGTTCGAAGCCGATCGTGGCGGCGCGGAACTCTCGGGCGATCCGCAGGCGCTGGCTTCGGCGCTCGACAAAATTCACCGTTATGCGGCGGGGATTCCATTTGCGACCGCGGAGGCGCATCCGGCCACGGCTCAGATGATGATCCTCAATCCGCTGTCGGGCGGCGGCATCGCGAACTTGTTCTCGACGCACCCGGCCACGGAGGAGCGGATCGCTCGCCTCATGGAAATGGCGCGCACGGGCCGCTACGAGTGACGCGCCGCGGCCCGCGCACGGTGCCGTGCGCGCCGTGCGCCGAGCCGGGCCGACAAGCGCGCTAAAATGCGGCGTTTGTCCTGGCCCTGCCGGGGGCGCCACAAGGCGTCTCCCGCTCCACCGTTGTTTCCATGACCCGATCCTTTTCAGCGCACCGGCCGCACGGCTCGGCGCGCGCCGTGCGTCAGACGCGTTTGCCGGCGCTGCCGCTGCTGCCCGATTCGCTCGGATTCGCGCTCGATGCAGCCGCACAGGCAGTCGCTGCCGTGCGCGCCGGCCGAGCACTGCCGGCCGCGTTAGCCGCCGTTCGCGCGGGTGTTCCGTCCGCATCGGCCGAGATCTCGCGTCAAGCGGTCCAGGACATCGCGTATCGGACGCTGCGCCGTTTGGGCACCGCGGACTGGCTCGTTGCGCGTCTCGTGCGCAAGGCGCCGCCGCCGCATGTCGGCAATCTGCTCGCGTGCGCGCTGGCGTTGTTGATCGATGACGCCGCACATGCGGCTTATTCGGCTCATGCGGTAGTCGATCAGGCAGTGCGCGCGGTGAGCGCGCGCCGCGATCTTGCATTCGCGAAGGGGCTCGTCAACGCGGTGCTGCGGACATTCCTGCGCGAGCGCGAGGCGCTGATCGAAACCGCACAGGGCGACCCCGTCGCGCGGTGGAACTATCCGCGCTGGTGGATCGACGCGGTTCGCCAGGCGTGGCCCGAGCAATGGGAAGCCATTCTGACGAGCGGCAATGCGCCGGGGCCGCTTACGCTGCGTGTGAACGCGCGCCGCGCGTCGGTGGACGGTTATCTGCAAACCCTGCGCGAGGCCGGCATCGAAGGCACGGCGATCGGACGATACGCGGTAAGGCTTGCGACGCCGATGCCGGTCGAACGTATTCCCGGCTTCGCAGACGGCGTGGTCTCGGTACAGGATGCAGGCGCCCAACTGGCGGCCGAGTGGCTCGGTGCGCGCGACGGTATGCGCGTGCTCGATGCCTGCGCGGCGCCGGGCGGCAAGACGGGCCATGTGCTCGAGCTGGCCGATGTGACGCTCGTCGCCTTGGAAAGCGATGCGACGCGCGCCGAGCGTATCGTCGAAAACCTCGACAGGCTGCGCCTTGCGGCCGACGTGCGCATCGGCGATGCGGGCGCGCCCAGTGCCTGGCACGACGGGCAGCCGTTCGACCGCATCCTCGCCGACGTCCCGTGCTCGGCGTCGGGCATCGTCCGGCGCCATGCCGATATCCGGTGGCTGCGCCGGCCCGACGATATTGCCACGCTTGCAATCGAGCAAGCGCGGATCGTCGACGCGTTGTGGCCGCTCTTGGCGCGTGGCGGCGAGCTGCTCTACGTGACATGCTCGATCTTTCCTGAAGAAGGCGAGGCGCAGGCCGCGCGGTTTGAACGCGTCCATCAAGATGCGGTACGATTGGACGCGCCAGGGCAGCTGGCGCCGGTATCGTCCGGCGCGGCACATCCATCCGGCGCTCCCGTATCGGCCGGACTGCGCGCCGCCGGGCGCACCGGGTCAGACATCGACCACGACGGTTTTTTCTACGCGCGCTTTCAGAAACGGTGACGATCAGCAAACGCTTCTTTCCGCTTCGGCTCGTGGCCGTGCTCCTGACCGGGCTGACCCTTTGCCTTGCCGCAGCGGCGCCGGCGCTCGCCGATTCGATCGCCGTGCAGCGCGCGTCGCTGCAGGCGGACGGCTCGGGATGGAGCCTGGACGCCCGTTTCGAGTTCGAGCTCAACAACAGCCTCGAGGACGCCGTCAACAAAGGCATTCCGCTTTACTTCACGACCGAGTTCGATCTGACGCGTGCCCGCTGGTATTGGTTCGACGAGCAGCCGGTGTCCGCCTCGCAAACGCTGCGCCTGTCGTTTCAGCCGCTCACGCGCGAATATCGCGTCTCGAGCGGCGGGCTGCAGCTTGGCTTCGCGTCGCTCGCCGATGCGCTCGCCGTGATCAAACACGTGAGCTCGTGGCACGTGATCGATCGCACGCAGGTGCGACCGGGCGAAACCTATACGGCATCGGTGCGCATGCAGCTCGACACCGCATTGATGCCGAAGCCGTTCCAGGTCGACGCGGTCAACAATCGGGACTGGGCGCTGGCATCGGATTGGAAGCGCTTTACTTTCACGGTGAACGAACATGCTAAGTAGCGTGCGCCGCGTCGCCAATGTGAAAAGCATCGTCTTGCGCGTGCTCGTGTCGACGGTCGCCGTCGCCGCGCTGCTGCTTCTCGTGCTGCTCGCGGCGGCGAGCGCGAACACCGAGTTCTTCGACCGCTATTACTCGTGGCTCTATGCGGCCAATATCGCGGTCGCGCTCGTTTTTCTGCTCGTCGTCATCGCGCTCGTCGCGATGATTCTCGCGCGTCTGCGCAAAGGCAAGTTCGGCACGCGGCTGCTCGCGAAGCTCGCGATCTTTTTCGCGCTCGTCGGTGTCGTGCCGGGTGCGATCATCTATGTCGTTTCGTACCAATTCGTCTCGCGCAGTATCGAGTCCTGGTTCGATGTGAACATCGAGACCGCGCTGACATCGGGCCTCAATCTCGGGCGCGGCATGCTCGACGCGTCGCTCTCGGATTTGCAGACGAAGGCGCGGCTCATGTCCGAGCAACTCGCGAGCGCGAATCCGGCGAACACCACGATCACGCTGCTGCGGCTGCGCGATCAGTTCGGCGTGCAGGAGGCGATGCTGATCGAGACGACGCGCGGCGTGGGCGCCTCGCCCGATCTGCACGTGCTGGCGCAGGCATCGAACAATATCGCCAAGCTCGTGCCGGACGATCTGCCGACGCAGCTCATGATCGATCAGGCGCGCGGTCGCGGCTTCGCGGCCATCGAAGGCGAGATCGACGGCGATCCGCATGCGTCGGGCAGCAAGGGCACGCTGCGCTTGCGTGTCGTCGAGCGCGTACCGGATGCGACGACTTCGCTGTTGCAGCCGACCGAGCGCTTCTTGCAGATCACGCAGCCGGTCTCGCCGACCCTGGCGCGCAATGCCGACGCGGTGCAGCGCGCCTATCGCGAGTATCAGGAAAAGGCGCTCGGGCGTACCGGCTTGCGCAAGATGTATATCGGCACGCTGACGCTCGCGCTTTTTCTCGCCACCTTCATTGCGATGATGCTGGCGCTCGCGCTCGGTAACCAGCTTGCACGGCCCCTGTTCTTGCTCGCCCAAGGCACGAAGGAGGTCGCCGAGGGCGACTACACGCCGAAGCGCGAGATCAAGACGCGCGACGAACTCGGCTTTCTGACGCAGTCGTTCAATGCGATGACGCGCCAGCTTTCGGAGGCGCGCGCGGCCGTCGAGCGAAACCGCATCGCGCTCGAGCATTCGAAGGCCTATCTCGAACGCATTCTCGCGAACCTCACGGCGGGTGTGTTCGTGCTCGATCGGCAATTCCGGCTGACGACCGCCAATCGCGGCGCCGAGCGTATTTTCCGGCAGCCGTTTCAATCGATGCTCGGTGCGTCGCTCGAGCACATCGGTGTCGCGGCCGAATTCGGCGCGATGGTGCGCAAGGCGTTCGCGGATCGCGATGCCGCCGATCACGGCGAGCTCGACGATGGCCATTGGCAGCAGCAGTTCGCAGTGCAACTGCCCGGCGAGAGCGAGCCGCTGACGCTGCTCGTGCGCGGTTCGCGGCTGATGTCGGGCGCGCTCGACAGCGTGCCCGAAGAGGGACGCACGGCAGGCTACGTGGTCGTGTTCGACGATATCTCCGACGTCATCTCGGCGCAGCGCTCGGCGGCATGGGGCGAGGTGGCGCGACGGCTGGCTCACGAGATCAAGAACCCGTTGACGCCGATTCAGCTGTCGGCCGAGCGTCTGCAGATGAAGCTTGCGGACAAGCTTTCGCCGCACGATGCGGACGTGCTCAAGCGCGGCGCGACGACGATCGTCAACCAGGTGGCGGCGATGAAGCAGATGGTCGACAATTTCCGCGATTACGCTCGTACGCCGCCCGCGGTGCTCGTCAACTTGCAGCTGAACGATCTCGTTGCCGAAGTGCTCGCGTTGTACGGTATCGAAGAAGGCAAGAGCCCGATCGTCGTGAACATGCACGAGCTGCCGATCATCAAGGGCGATGCGACACAGTTGCGCCAGGTCATACACAATCTGCTGCAAAACGCGCAGGATGCCGTGGCCGAGGTCGAAAATCCGCGTGTCGTGCTCGAAACCAAGACAGTAGAATATGGCGATCCCGACGCGCAGGGCAAAGTGCGCGTCGCCGTGCGCCTCGCGGTGTCGGACAACGGGCCGGGCTTCCCCGCGCGCATCCTGACGCGCGCATTCGAACCTTACGTGACGACAAAGGCAAAAGGCACCGGGCTCGGGCTCGCCATGGTCAAGAAGATCGTCGACGAGCACGGGGCACGCATCGACATCCGCAATCGCGGCAAGGACGCGGCGGTCGAAGGTGCGCAAATCTCGATTTTGTTCCTGCAGATGGCGGACGACAGCGCCCCGATCGAATCGGGGCAGGCGGCAACGCGTTCCGGCGCATCGCCTGGAACGACAAAAGCAATAGCGCAGACAAGGGCAGCATAAATGGCAACCATCCTGGTGGTAGACGACGAAATGGGTATTCGGGAATTGCTCTCGGAAATCCTGAGCGACGAGGGACATGCCGTGGAAGTCGCGGAAAACGCGCAGCACGCGCGCGATTACCGCTTGCGTCAGGCCCCTGACCTGGTGCTGCTCGATATCTGGATGCCGGACACCGACGGTGTCACCTTGCTCAAGGAGTGGGCCGCGCAGGGTTTGCTGACGATGCCGGTCATTATGATGTCGGGGCATGCCACGATCGATACGGCGGTCGAGGCAACGAAGATCGGTGCGCTGAACTTCCTCGAAAAACCGATCGCGCTGCAAAAGCTGCTCAAGGCGGTCGAGCAGGGTCTCGCGCGCGGCACCGCGTTGCCGACGGCTGCCGCGGCAGCGGCAAAGGTGGCCACGGCCGGCGCGGGGAACACGATCGCGGCTGCAGTCGCGTTGCCCGTGCTCGCGCCCGACAACATGGCGGGCGCACCGGCTCTTGCCCAGACGGCATCGATCTCGTTCGACATTCCTTTGCGCGATGCGCGCGACGCGTTCGAGCGGGCTTATTTCGAGTATCACCTGGCGCGCGAGAACGGCAGCATGACGCGCGTTGCCGAGAAGACGGGACTCGAGCGCACGCATCTTTACCGCAAGCTCAAGCAACTCGGTGTCGATCTCGGCAAGAACAAAGGCGAGTGAGGGGTGTCCTGAAAGTGCCCGAAAGCACTTGAGCACGCCCTGAGTCCCTGATATACTCTCGCTTCTTCGTGGCCCGGTAGCTCAGTTGGTAGAGCAGCGGATTGAAAATCCGCGTGTCGGTGGTTCGATTCCGCCCCAGGCCACCAGCAGTATCGAACCCCAAGAACCGAAAGGTCCTTGGGGTTTTTCTCATGGCATTGGCATCCGTATGCGTCACGGCGGGTACTGTGTATAAGCGCCGCGGCGCCTGTCCCCAAGAGCCGAGGCCTATACTGCTCGGGTGGCGCGGCCCGTGCGTTCGCGCTGCTTGGTCCTCACGGAGTTCTAACGGTGGTTCAGACAGACGCTAAGAACGGCGCGCTCGTGTTGTTTTCGGGTGGCCAGGATTCGGCCACGTGCCTCGCGTGGGCCCTCGATCGTTATGACACGGTGGAAACGATCGGCTTCGATTATGGCCAGCGCCATCGTGTCGAGCTCGAATGCCGCGAGGGCGTGCGCAGCCAGCTCGCGCGCGAATTCCCGGCGTGGGCGGCGCGTCTAGGCGAGGACCACACGATCGATCTGTCGGTGCTGGGCGCGATCAGCGATACGGCGATGACGCGCGAGATTCAGATCGAGGCAGCTGCGAACGGGTTGCCGAATACGTTCGTACCCGGGCGCAATCTGATGTTCATGACGATAGCGGCGGCGCTCGCTTATCGGCGAGGCCTGCGCGTGCTGGTCGGCGGGATGTGCGAAACGGATTTTTCGGGCTACCCCGATTGCCGCGACGATACGATGAAGGCGCTGCAAGTCGCGCTCAACCTCGGCATGGCGAGTCGGTTCGTGCTCGAGACGCCGCTGATGTGGCTCGACAAGGCCGATACGTGGCGACTCGCCGAATCGCTCGGTGGCGCGGCGCTCGTCGAGCTGATTCGCGTCGAGACCCACACCTGCTACGTCGGCGAGCGCTCGGAGCTGCACGACTGGGGCTTCGGCTGCGGGGAATGCCCGGCATGCCGCCTGCGCGAGCGCGGCTATGAAGCGTTTCGCGCGGGCGAAAAAGTGACGCAGCAGCCGGCTTAGCGCCACGGCGCTTGTGGGGCCGTCGGCTGGCGACGGGCGGTACCGGCATAGACGGCGCTTGTGCGCCGCCCGGCCCATCGGGATAGACGACAAAGCAATCATGACGTACGCGGTCAAGGAAATTTTTTACACGCTGCAAGGCGAGGGCGCGAATGCCGGCCGACCTGCCGTGTTTTGCCGGTTCGCCGGCTGTAACCTCTGGTCGGGCCGGGAAGAAGATCGCGCGCAAGCCGTCTGCCGCTTTTGCGACACCGACTTCGTCGGCACCGACGGCGAGAACGGCGGCAAGTATCGCGACGCGGCTGCCCTCGTCGAGACCATCGCCGCGTTGTGGCCGGCCGGCGAGGCGCACCGATTCATCGTGTGCACGGGCGGCGAGCCGATGCTGCAAATCGACGCGGCGTTCGTGGATGCGCTGCACGCGGCAGACTTCGAGGTAGCGATTGAAACCAACGGAACACTGCCCGTGCTCGAATCGATCGATTGGGTCTGCGTGAGCCCCAAGGCGGACGCACCGCTCGTCGTGACGAAAGGCAATGAGTTGAAGGTCGTGATTCCTCAGGACAATCAGCGCCTCGCGGAGTACGCTTTGCTCGATTTCGAGCATTTTCTCGTGCAGCCGATGGACGGGCCGGGGCGCGAACTCAACACGCGGCTTGCCGTCGATTGGTGCAAGCGGCATCCGTTGTGGCGGCTGTCGATGCAAACCCATAAGTACTTGAATATTCCCTGAGCCTGCTGTGCTGACGATTACCCGAAAACTTGAGTTCGATGCGGGCCACCGCATTCCCGATCACCGCAGCCAATGCCGCAACCTGCACGGGCATCGCTATGTGCTCGAGATTACGCTGCAAGGCGATATCGTGGAGACGGAAGGCGCACCCGATCGCGGCATGGTGATGGATTTCGCCGATGTGAAATCGCTGGCGATGGAGCACCTCGTCAATCGCTGGGATCACGCGTTTCTCGTCTATGCCGGCGATACGCCGGTGCGGACGTTTCTCGACTCGATGCCGGGGCACAAGACCGTCGTGCTCGATCGCATACCGACTGTCGAGAACCTCGCGGCGATCGCGTTCGAGACGTTGGCCGCCGTCTACGACGCCCACTATGGCGTGAATCTGCGCCTCGCGCGCGTGCGGCTCTTCGAAACGCCGAACTGCTGGGCCGATTTCGCGCGCGACGCCTAGCCTGGAGCCGCGTGGAACGCTTGCAGTGAGCGCGCACGGTTCCTCGCTCGATTGTCGCGGTATGATCGTGACGAGCCGGTTGGCGCGAGGAGGCGCACGATGAGCCCGTTCACGAATCCCCTCAAAACGCTGGCGGTGCTTACGCTGGGTCTCGCCGCGGCCGGTACGGCCGTCACGGCGTGCGCCCAGGCCGCGCCGTTAGCTGGCGTACCGCAAGCAGCGGCCGACGCCGAGACGCAAAGCGCGGTGGCCGACTACAACGCGGGCGCATTCGATGCCGCCCTGAAGGGTTTTCGGCACGCGGCCGAGCATGGCAGCCGGCTGGCCGAATTCGATTACGCGATGATGCTGCTCAATGGCGAAGGCGGCCCGGCGAACGTCGAGGAAGGCCGCAAATGGTTGCGCAAGGCGGCTGACGCGAATATGTCCCACGCACAGTACGTCTACGGCAGGATGTATGACGACGGCGAGTTCGTCGCAAGAGATCCCGCCGAAGCGCATCGCTGGTTTTTGAAAGCGGCGCAGCAAGGCCATGTGCAAGCGCAGTTGTCGCTCGCCAATCAGTTTCTCGACGGACGTGGCACCGCGCGCGATAACCAGCAGGCGTTCTATTGGTACAAGAAGGCCGCGGAGGGTGGCGATGCGACGGCGCAGTACGTCGCGGGTTCGTTTTACGAGCGCGGCGGCGACGGTGTGACGCGCAATCTGAATATTGCCCGCGCGTACTATGCGGCGGCCGCGGCGCAGGGCGATCCCGCGGCGCGGGTCAAATTCAGAGAGCTGAGCCTCGAATTGCAGCGCGAAGCGAAGAGCGCGCCGAAGCAGAACTAAGGCCCCGGGCCGGTGTCAGCTCTTCATCAGCCGCTTATGCCGTCCGACGCTCATGATGAGTCCCACGGCGATCCCGAGCGTCGTAAGGGCCGTGCCGCCGTAGCTCATGAACGGCAATGGCACACCGACCACGGGCAGAATTCCGCTCACCATGCCGATGTTGACGAACGCATAGGTGAAAAACGCCATCGTCAACGAACCGGCCAGTAATCGTCCGAACAACGTGGCGCCATTGGCGGCGATAAACAGTCCGCGCGCGATCAACGCGGTATAGAGCAAGAGCAAAACGACCTCGCCGATCAACCCGAATTCCTCCGAAAACACGGCGAAGATGAAGTCCGTGTGCTTTTCCGGAATGAAGTCGAGGTGCGCTTGCGTACCCTTGAGCCAACCCTTGCCGAGCGGTCCGCCCGAGCCGATCGCGATGACCGCCTGGATCGTGTGGAAGCCCTTGCCAAGCGGATCCGAGGTGGGATCGAGCAGCGTGCAGATGCGGTGCTTTTGATAATCGTGCATGAGCGGCCATTGCACTTCAGGCTGACAGATCCGATCCTGAAAAACGGCGACCGAGCCGGCGGCGATGATCACGGCGATCAGCACCGGCGCGATCAGTTTGAACGAGAGCCCCGCGAAATAAATGACGAAGAAACCGGCCGCGAACACGAGCATGGCGGTGCCGAGATCGGGCTGCTTGGCGATGAGGCCGACCGGCAGCAGCAACAAGACGAAGCCCACGATGAAGTCGTACCAGCGCAGGCCCGCTTCGCGTTTTTGGTAATACCAAGCCAGCATCAGCGGCGTGGCGATCTTGAGAATCTCCGAAGGCTGAATGACGACGCCGACGTTGATCCAGCGTTTGGCGCCTTTTTTCGTAATGCCGAACAGTGCCACGCCGATGAGCAGCGCGATGCCGAACGTGTAGAGCGGCACGGCGAAGCGCATCAGCGTGGTGGGCGGCACCGTGGCGAGCACCCACATCAAAAAGAACGTGAGCACGATGTTGCGCAGCTGATCTTCGACGCGCCCCGGGACGTCCAGGCTCGCGCTGTACAGCGTCACGATGCCGACGCAAAGCAGCAAGAAGACCGTCAGTGCGAGCGGGCGGTCGAAGCCGGTGAACATGCTCTTGAGCCGTTCGAGCCAGACGCGTTTATCGAAATTCAAGCGGGCCTCCGTTAATCGTCGGCGCTGGCCGAGGCCGGCTTGGCGGGTACGGCGCCTGAGGTGCGCATCGCGCGATTCTCACGCGCGGGCGCGGCGGCGTCGGCCGATCCAGTGTGCGGTTTCGGCGGCGTTGGGGCGGGCTCTGATGCGGCCGCCGACTGGCCGGCCGACGCGGCTGCCGATGGCGCCGGAGCAGCCGAGGTCAGACCCGAAGCCGCACCCGGCACGTCAGGCAGCGGTAGCGGTTTGAACCCCGGTGCGACCGTGACAGGCGTGACACCGCTTGCCGGCTGTGCAACGCTTTGCCCGATCGCGGGCTCGGACGCCGCTTCCGTGGCCGAGGCCGCCGTTGCGACCGCGGCTTGCAACACGCCGGGCTTGTTGCGCTGGAGCAGGTAATAGTCGAGCACGCTGCGTACGATCGGTCCGGCGACGCTCGCCCCCCACCCGCCGTTCTCGACGATGGTCGCGACGGCGATCTGTGGATGATCGGCCGGCGCGAATGCGATGAACAGCGAGTGATCGCGCAGATGCTCGGCCAGCGCGCCGCCATGATATTTCTGGCCTTGCAGCGAAAACACCTGGGCGGTGCCGGTCTTGCCGGCGACGAGATAGGGCACATTCCGGAACACCTGATACGCGGTGCCCGACGGGTTGCTCGTGACGGCAACCATCGCCCGCTTCACGAGGTCGATATCGGCCTGCGTGACAGTGGTAATGCGTCCGCTTTCATGCGGCACCGTGAGCCGCATCTGGTGCGAGATCGGGTTCTCGATTTCCTTGACGAGGTGCGGGCGCATGATGATGCCGTCGTTGGCCAGCGTGGCCGTGGCGTGCGCGAGCTGCAGCATCGTGAACGAGTTATAACCCTGGCCGATACCGAGGCTGATCGTCTCGCCTTCATACCAACGCTGCTGCTCGGGCTTGCGATAGGCCTTTTTCTTCCACTCCGTCGAAGGCAGAATGCCGCGCGCCTCGCCCGCGATATCGATGCCCGTGATCTGTCCGAAGCCCCACGGCTTCATGAAGTTCGCGATGTTGTTGACGCCGAGATCGTGCGCGAGCATGTAGAAATAGGTGTCGTTCGAAACCATGATCGCGCGGTTCATGTCGATCCAACCCTGCCCCTGCGGCACATCGTTGCGAAACGTATGGCCGGCGAAGGTATAGAAGCCCGGGTCGTGGAAGCCCCATTCCGGCGTGCGCTTTTTCAGCGCGAGCGCGGCGAGTGCCATGAACGGCTTGTAGGTCGAGCCCGGCGGATACGCGCTGTGAAGCGGCCGGTTCAAGAGCGGGTGGTCCGGCGAATTGTTCAGCGCATCCCAGGTCGATTGATCGATGCCGTCGACGAACGCGTTCGGATCGAAGCTCGGCGCCGAGACGAACGCGAGCACGTCACCGGTTGCGGGCTCGATGGCCACGAGCGCGCCGCGCTTTCCCGCAAACGCCTGCTCCGCCACTTGCTGCAACCCGATGTCGAGCGACAAGACCAGATTGTTGCCGGGCGTTGCCTGGGTTCGCGAGAGCGTACGCACGGGGCGGCCGCCGGCCGTGACTTCCACCTCCTCGAAACCGGTCAGGCCGTGCAACTCCGTCTCGTAGCTTTGCTCGACGCCAATCTTGCCGATGTAGTCGGTGCCCTTGTAGTTGTTCGCATCGAGCCGCGGGTCGTAATGATCGGGGTCGCTGTCGTTTTGTTCGCTGGCCGCATCGATGCGCTCCTGATCGCGCTGCGAGATGCGCCCGATGTAGCCGATGACATGGGCCGCGGTCATGCCGAGCGGGTACTGGCGAAAGAGCCGTGCGCGCACATCGACGCCGGGAAAACGAAAGCGCTGTGCCGTGAAGCGCGCGACTTCCTCGTCCGTCAGCCGGGTGCGGATCGGCAGGCTTTCGAAATTCTTCGAGTCCTCCAAGAGCTTCTTGAAGCGGCGCCGGTCGAGAGCATCGATTTTGACGACGGTGGCGAGTTTGTCGATGACGTTTTCGAGCGAATCGTCGAGCTTCGAGGGCGTGATTTCGAGCGTATAAGCCGAATAGTTGCGCGCGAGCACGACGCCGTTGCGATCAGTGATGACGCCGCGGTTCGGCACGATCGGCGCCACCGAGATCCGGTTTTCGTCGGCCTGCAGCGAGTACTTGCTGTAATGCCAGACCTGCAGAAAGAGAAAACGGAAGACGAGCAGCCCGAAGCACACGAGCACGAACACGCCCGCGGCGGCCACGCGCACGCGAAACCGCGAAAGCTGCTGCTGGGTGTTCTTGAATTCGGTCATGCTTGCCGGGCTCGCATGCTCAGATGGGCCGCGTATCGTCGGGATCGGCCGGACGGCGTTGCGGCATCAAGAGCAGGGTGCACGCGAGCGGCCACAGCGCCGCCTCGACGAAGCCGTGTACGAGATAGCCCCAGCCCGGGAACGCCGCGCCCATCACGAGCCGTGTAATGAAAGGCACGAGCTGGGCAATGACGAGCAGCGGCGCCACGGCGAACACTTGCAGGCCGCGCGGCATCCACAGCACGCGGCGGTGGATCGTGATCGCCCCATATGAAAGCAACGTGTAGGCGAGTGCGTGTTCGCCGAGCAGGCTCGCGTCGTGTACGTCCATCAGCAAGCCGAGAAAAAACGCGATGCCCATGCCGACCTTGCGCGGCTGATGCACATTCCAGAACAGCACGACGAGCGCGACGAAATCGGGCACCCCGATCAGATGGCCCCAGGGCATCAGGTTCAGCAGGAACGCCGCGGCGAGACTGAACGCGATGAAGTACGGGTTGACCGGCAGCAGGATGTATTGCGGACGATTCATCGCTGCACTCCTGCCGGCGCCGCGGCCTGCGTTGTCGTGCGATCGGCGGGCTTGGCGGTGAGGGGCTGCGCGCCCCGCGGCTTCTCGCCCGCTTTCGGCGCGGCATGTTCGCCGCCCTTTTCCGGGCCCTTATCGGCGCCCTTCTCCGGACCTTTTTCCGTGCCTTTGTCGGCACCCTTGTCCGCGCCCTTCTCGCCTTTTTGCCCTTTATCGGCGGCTTTGCCGGCCTTTTTGCCCTTCGCGTCTTTCGCGTTGGGTTCCGGCTGCGGCTCCGGACGCGGCGGCAGATTGCTTTGGTAGTGGATAACGAGGACGTCGCGGGCGCCGCGCACTTTGGCCACCGGAACGCAGATGACGCGCGCGAAGGCCGTATCGGCCAGTTTGTCGACGCGCGCCACTTTTGCCACGGGCAGCCCCGGGGGATAGACGCCGTCGAGCCCGCTCGTGACGAGTTCGTCGCCGGCGACGATATCGGCGCTGATCGGCACGAAGCGCAGCTCCAGCGCGTTGCCCGCCGGCGTTCCGTAGACGACGCCCCGCAGTCCCGTACGAACGATTTGCACGGGCACGGCCTGGTCCTTGTCGGTGAGCAGCGTGACCTCGGACTGCATCGGGAACACACGCGTGACCTGGCCGACCATGCCGTCTTCACTGACGACAGGCGAGCCGTTCTGGATGCCTTGCTGCGAACCGCGGCCGATCACGACCTTTTGCGTGAACGGATCGCGCGTGTCGTATTGGATTTCCGCCGGCGTCGTCTGCGTGCCGATTTCGCGGGTCAGGTCGAGCAGTGCGCGCAGGTGAGCGTTTTCGGCCGCAAGCGAGGCATTCCGATTGGCTTCGGTCGACAGCTGAAGATTTTTTGCCGCGAGCTTCTGGTTGTCGCTGCGCAACGTCACCGTCGAGACGGCAAAGCTCGTGGCGCCGAGCGCGAGATCGCGCGGGACCAATGCCGCGCGTTGCAGCGGATAGAGCCCGACATCGAGCACGCCGCGCACGATCTCGAGTGTCTTGAAACGAGCATCCGAGATCAGCAGCGCGAGCGCGAGCGCAACGAAGAAAATGAGCCGCGCAAGCGCGGACGGGCCTTGCTTGAAGAGAGGCGGCGGACTGTATTCCATGGTCGACGCCGGGGGCGTGAATCGTTGGCGGGCGGCGGCGCAGTGCTCAGCGCACCGGGAGACCCGGCGGTACCGTGTGCGCCGCGCCCGCGAAACTCATCACTCGTACGAGAAGATGCTGCCGAGCTTGTCCATCCGCTCGAGCGCCATACCGGAGCCGCGGACCACGCAGGTGAGCGGATCTTCGGCCACGAGCACGGGCAGCCCCGTTTCTTCGGCGAGGAGTCGGTCCAGATCGCGCAACAGCGCGCCGCCGCCCGTCAGCATCATGCCGCGCTCGGCGATATCGGCACCCAGTTCCGGCGGCGTTTGCTCGAGTGCGATCTTGACCGAGGAAACGATCTGATTCAGCGGATCGGTCAGCGCTTCGAGGATTTCGTTGCTCGAGATCGTGAAGCTGCGCGGAATGCCTTCGGACAGGTTGCGCCCTTTGACTTCCATTTCCTTGACTTCGGAGCCGGGGAACGCCGAGCCGATTTCCTTCTTGATCGCTTCGGCGGTTTGTTCGCCGATCAGCATGCCGTAGTTGCGGCGGATATAGTTGACGATCGCTTCGTCGAACTTGTCGCCGCCCACGCGCACCGAGCCTTTATAGACGATGCCGCCCAGCGAAATGACGCCGACTTCGGTGGTACCGCCGCCGATATCGACGACCATCGAACCGGTGGCCTCCGAGACCGGCAGGCCCGCGCCGATCGCGGCGGCCATCGGTTCTTCGATCAGGTAGACCTGCGAGGCGCCCGCACCGTGCGCGGCTTCCTTGATCGCGCGGCGCTCGACCTGCGTCGAACCGCAGGGCACGCAGATGATGATGCGCGGCGACGGCGAGAACATACGCGATTCATGCGCCGTCTTGATGAACTGCTTGATCATCTGCTCGGTGACCGTGAAGTCGGCAATGACGCCGTCTTTCATCGGGCGGATCGCCTCGATGTTGCCCGGCACCTTGCCGAGCATCTGCTTGGCTTCCCGACCCACCGCCTGGATGGTCTTTTTGCCGTTCGGACCGCCTTCCTGGCGGATCGAGACGACGGAAGGTTCGTCGAGGACGATGCCCTTGCCGCGCATATAGATGAGGGTATTGGCGGTGCCGAGATCGATCGCCAGATCGTTCGAGAAGTAGCTGCGCAAAAAGCCGAACATGAAATTCCTGTCTCGCCGGGGAAGAGCCGGGCTTCGCCACCGTTGGGCGCTGCCGCGGCAGCGGAAAAAATAAAAGCCTCGGGATCGGGCGTGAACGGTGCGCCGACACCTGCGTACCGCCCACCGCGAGCGCGAAGCTGCGATGAATTCGACCGGAGGGCCGCACGAGGCGAGGCGGCAGCTTGATTTTCAGCGCCAAAAACCCCTGCGAGGGACGGTCCGGGTTTGGTTCGAACGCGTAATGATACCTTATAATTTCGACCTATTTGTAGTAAACGGACGGTCCTTTTTGCCGTTCCCAGCCCCGTATTCGAGGGTCGGAAACGGCACTCCACAGCTTCGCCCGGCACCGCTTCGGACGCCGCGCATGGCCCTTTTTTCCGGTGAGACGCATGGCATTGACCCTGACCGATGTGAAACGCATCGCCCATCTCGCGCGGCTCGAGCT
>Ga0209672_100704_pt1 | contig 16670 bp, 14 predicted proteins | sample AraplaCol_mMS_r2_FD_184273 | JGI IMG/M metagenome (GOLD analysis project Ga0209672, IMG submission 184273) | Arabidopsis root microbial communities from North Carolina, USA - plate scrape CL_Col_mMS_r2 (SPAdes) (version 2) | ecosystem: Host-associated > Plants > Roots > Endosphere | place: USA...
GGCGTATTTGGCCGCACGCAGCACTTTGTGGCCGTTGTCGCGTTTCTCGGCCATCAACACGCTGATTCCCTGGCGGTTCAGTTGCTCGAGGAGCTCGACGATATCATCGACGATGTCCGGTGGCAGCCCCGCGATCGGCTCGTCGATGAGCATGAGGCTTGGGCGCGACATGAGCGCGCGAGCCATGCCGAGCAGTTGCTGCTCGCCGCTCGACAGCGAGCTCGCCCGGTGCGTCTCGAGCGCCTTCAGACGCGGAAAACGCGCGAAGAGCTGCGTGGCGTCCGCCTCGACTCGCGAGCGATCCGGTTCGCGCCAGACACCGGCCAGCAAATTGTCGCGGACCGACAGGTTGCGAAAAAGCAGCCGATTGTGCGGGACATAGGCAATGCCGCGGGCGACGATTTCATTGGCCCGCTTGCGCCGGATTTCCTCGCCCGCGAAACGGATCGAACCGCTCTTGCCGCGTAGCAAACCGGCAACCGTCATCAGCAGCGTGGTTTTGCCGGCGCCGGCCGGTCCGAGCACGCAGGCGGTGGTGCCGCGCGCAACGCTCAAGGAGACGTCGTCGAGCACGTCCAGTTTGCCGTGTCCGGCGGTCAGTGCTTCGATATGCAGCAGCGGCGGGCAGATCAATCGTCGTCTCCAGATCGGGGCGCGTCGTCGAAAAGCGAGTGGAATGCGCGCAATGCCGACGATTTGACCTGGGGTACTCTGCCGGGGCAACTACTAGAAATTGGGGCGTGCGTCCGCGGTGCGCGTGGGCTCGCACGCTCAAACCTCTCTCTCCAGCATGAACAGTCTGCAAATGGATGGTCGCCGTGCTTATGAATTGTCCTTGCTCGAGCTGCCGGCCCTGAGTCGGGCGGGCGTCGAGGTGCGGCTCGTGGCGATCGACCTGTCGGCGCCGCTCGACGCGCCGGAATTCTCGGTGCTCGATGATGACGAGCGTTCGCGCGCAGCCCGCTTCCTGCGCCGGGAGGATGCGGTGCGCCATGCCGCCACCCGCGCCGCGTTGCGCGAAGTCCTCGGCGCTCGGCTCGGACAGCCGGCGCAGGCGGTCCGGTTCATACGCGATGAGGCGGGTCGACCGCGGCTTGCGGATGCCGTCGACGCCGGGCGTACGGACGCCCGACGTATGGACGCCCCACGTATCGACGCCCGACGTACGGACGCCCCACGTATCGACGCCCGCCTCGATTTCAACATCTCGCATTCGGGGGCGTTCGCACTCATCGCCCTATCGACCTCGCGGCGCGTGGGCGTCGACATCGAAGCGCGGAGAGAACGGTTCGATTGGCGCGCCGTGGCAAAAAGCGTTTTTGCTCCCCGCGAGATCGCCTATCTTGAATCGCTGCCCGAGGGCGCGCGCGGCGATGCCTTTTACGACGCATGGACGGCCAAGGAGGCACTCGTAAAAGCGCTCGGCACAGGGATTTCGCTGGCGGGCGGCATCGTCGGATTCGAGGTGCTCGGCGGGGAGCGCGGAGTGGGTCGCGCGCCGCGGGTACGGCTCGTCGACCCAAGTATGTTCGGCGACGCCGGGGTCGCCGCCTACGAGGCGCTATGGTGCCCGGCGCCCGAAGGCTATGCGGCGTGCGTGGCGTGGTCCCGCGACGCACGCGCGCCGACCGGCGCATGAGCGGCTCGTGGCGATCAGCCGTTGCCGTTGCCCGATTCGTCGGACGTCGGTTCTTTGCGCACGGCGTCGGCAAAGCGAGCAAGTGCGGCAAGCGAGCCGCTGACGCTCACATATTCCTGCTGGCCGATTCGTGCGTCGAGCATCACGGCCATGCCGGACTCTCGAGCCAATTCAATGAGGTCCATCTGTCCCTGTCCTTGTTTCGTTTGCGTTTTCGTCATGGCTTCAATCAGGTTCGCTCGTCTGCCGAATGGGTCTGCCGAATCAGTGCATCGGCGAACGCGGAGCGCGATCGGTCGCGCGCCTCTGCCCCAGGTGAAGCACAGCCCGTACCTGTAGCGCGTATCGAGGTGCGCTCGGCAACGAGGCGCCGCCGCGGTGTGCGCTGCGCCGAGACGGGGCGCACGGGAGTGTCCCGGGCGCGCCACTACGGTGCGCTAATGCGAACGCAGGCCGCGTTGCCGCGGTGGCGGGACGCCATGGCGAAGCACGTGAGCGGCCCGGTGTCGGAAGGTGTATAGACAAGATGCGCGGCTCGCACACGCGCATCGCTTACGTGGCCGCCCCAATGAATGGTTTGTTCAAGGTAGCTTCCATGCTGCCGGGAGGCCGGTGTCGTAAAGCCGACTGGCAAGATTCCGCTGACGTTTCGCCATTATGGAAATCCCTGACCGCCAGCATGTAAAAATGAGTTGTATAGACAAGATGGCGGGGCTAGACTGCCACCTCATCGATAGACGCGACAGGATCTTTCCATCATGATGCTCACGCCCGGCCACCTGGATCTCGCCCAGCTTCGCCGCATCGCCCGCGAGCCGGTCACCCTCCGGCTCGATCCCGCCAGCCACGCCGCCATCGACCGAGGGGCCCAGGCCGTTGCCGATATTGCGGCAGAGGGTGCGCCCGCTTACGGTATCAATACCGGCTTCGGCCGCCTGGCAAGTACGCATATTCCACACGATCAGCTCGAATTGCTGCAACGCAATCTCGTGTTGTCGCATGCGGTGGGGGTGGGCGAGCCGATGTCGGCGCCCGTCGTGCGCCTGCTGATCGCATTGAAGCTCTCGAGTCTCGGGCGTGGGCACTCGGGCATCCGTCGTGAAGTCATGGATGCGCTCATCGCGCTCTTCAATGCCGACGTATTGCCGCTCATTCCGGTCAAGGGTTCGGTCGGGGCGTCCGGGGATCTGGCGCCGCTTGCACATCTGTCGGCTGTCTTGCTCGGCATCGGCGAAGTGCACGCGCGCGGCGAGCGCATGAGCGCCGCCGAGGGTCTCGCGTTGGCCGGGCTCGCGCCGCTCACGCTGCAAGCGAAAGAAGGGCTCGCGTTGCTCAACGGCACGCAGGCGTCCACCGCGCTCGCGCTCTACCATTTGTTCGCTATCGAAGATCTCTTTCGCACGGCACTCGTCTCGGGTGCGCTGTCGGTCGACGCCGCGGCTGGCTCGGTCAAACCGTTCGATGCGCGCATTCACGCGCTGCGTGGGCACCGCGGGCAGATCGATGCGGCGGCCGCTTATCGCGCGCTGCTCGATGGCTCCGGCATCAATCTGTCGCATCGCGATTGCGGCAAGGTGCAGGACCCTTACAGCCTGCGCTGCCAGCCGCAGGTGATGGGGGCGTGCCTCGATCAGATGCGCCATGCGGCCGATGTCCTGCTCATCGAAGCCAACGCGGTCTCCGATAACCCGCTCGTGTTCCCCGATACCCGCGAAGTGCTGTCGGGCGGCAATTTTCACGCCGAACCGGTGGCATTCGCCGCGGACAATCTGGCGCTGGCAGCGGCCGAAATCGGCGCGCTGGCCGAACGCCGCATTGCGCTGCTCATCGATGCAACGCTGTCGGGCCTGCCCCCCTTCCTGGTCAAGGATGGCGGCGTGAACTCGGGCTTCATGATCGCGCACGTGACCGCGGCGGCGCTGGCTTCGGAGAACAAGACGCTCGCGCATCCGGCGTCGGTCGATTCGCTGCCGACCTCGGCGAATCAGGAGGATCACGTATCGATGGCGACGTTTGCGGCCCGCAAGCTCGGCGATATCGCCGAGAACACGGCCCACATTCTCGCCATCGAACTGCTTGCGGCGGCCCAGGGCGTCGACCTGCGCGCGCCGAATCGCACGAGTGCGGCGCTCGAAGGCGTCATGGGCATCGTACGTTCGATCGTTCCGCACTACGAACTCGACCGTTATTTCGCACCTGACATCGCGGCCATTGCGAAGCTCGTGCGAGATGGCGCCGTTGCCGCGGCGAGCCCGTTTGCGTTCGCATCGCAATTGCAATCGGTCTGAGGACGCAGCCCGCGAAAGCGAGGCGCGAAAACGATGAACGCACCGGCTTATCAGGGCATCAAGGATTTCATCCTGGCCCGCATCCATTCGGGCGAGTGGGGCGAGGGCGATCTCGTGCCTTCCGAGAATGAGCTTGCCCGCGAGTTCAAGGTGGCCCGCATGACGGTCAACCGGGCGCTGCGCGAGCTGACGGCCGAGCAGGTGCTGACGCGGGTGCAGGGGGCGGGGACGTTCGTTGCCCGGCCCAAATACGAATCGACGCTCGTGGCGATACGCAGCATCTCCGACGAAATCGCAGCGCGCGGCCACCTGCATCGCGCGTGCGTGCTCTCGCTCGGCGCGACGGTGGCCGATGCGGCGCTCGCCGAAGAGATGCAGTTGAAGCCGGGCAGTCCGATCTTCCACTCGCGTGTCCTGCATTTCGAAAACGACGAGCCGGTGCAATTCGAGGAGCGCTGGGTTAATCCCGCCACCGCGCCCGAATATGCGCTGCAGGACTTTACGCGGATCACGCCGAACCAGTATCTCGTGCGCGTCGCGCCGCTCTCGCGCGTCGAGTACCGCATCGAAGCGGCGCTGCCTGAATCGGACACGCGCGCGCATCTGGCGATGACGGACAGCGAGCCTTGTCTCGTGTTGCACCGGCGCACCTGGACGCAAGCGCTCGTCGCGTCGATCGCCAATCTCTGGCATCCGGGCACGCGCTACCGCTTCACCGGACATTTCTGAATACGTATCCAGCCGAAACGCAAAGAGGCCCCCATGAACGATCCGAAATCCGCCGATCCGCGCTACGACGTTTCGCGCACGGTGCGCGCGCCGCGCGGACCGATGAAGTCCTGCAAGAGCTGGCTCACCGAAGCCGCATATCGAATGATCCAGAACAATCTCGATCCCGAGGTTGCCGAGCACCCGCATGCGCTTGTCGTCTATGGGGGCATTGGCCGCGCGGCGCGCGACTGGGCATGCTTCGATCGTATTCTCGCCACGCTGAAGACGTTGAACGACGACGAAACGCTGTTGATCCAGTCGGGCAAACCCGTCGGCGTTTTCCGTACGCACGCCGACGCGCCGCGCGTGCTGCTCGCGAACTCCAATCTCGTGCCGCATTGGGCCACCTGGGAGCACTTTCACGAGCTCGATCGCAAGGGGCTCATGATGTACGGACAGATGACGGCCGGCAGCTGGATCTATATCGGCAGCCAGGGAATCGTCCAGGGTACGTACGAGACGTTTTACGCGGTCGCCAATCAGCATTTCAACGGGCGGGCACAGGGGCGCTGGGTTTTGACGGGCGGCCTCGGCGGAATGGGCGGCGCACAGCCGCTCGCCGCGACGATGGCGGGCTTTTCCATGATCGCCGTCGAGTGCGACGAGACGCGCATCGACATGCGTCTTGCGACACGCTATCTCGATCGCAAAGCGAAAACGCTCGACGAGGCGCTGGCGATGATCGAGGAGGCCAAGGCGAGCGGCAAGCCGGTCTCGATCGGTCTCGTCGGCAATGCGGCCGATGTCTTTATCGAATGTGTCGCACGCGGCATTACGCCCGATTGCGTGACCGACCAGACGAGCGCGCACGATCCGATCAACGGCTATCTCCCGCAGGGCTGGACGCTCGACGAATGGCGGGAGCGCCGCAAGGTGGATCCGCAAAGCATCGTCGTACCCGCGAAGCAATCGATGGCCAGGCAGGTCCAAGCCATGTTGACGCTGCAAGCGCGAGGCGCCGCGACGCTCGACTACGGCAACAACATCCGTCAAATGGCCAAGGACATGGGTGTCGAAAACGCGTTCGACTTTCCGGGATTCGTTCCCGCCTACATCCGGCCGCTCTTTTGCGAAGGGAAAGGGCCGTTTCGCTGGGTGGCGCTCTCGGGCGACCCAGAGGACATCTACAAGACGGATGCCAAGGTGAAGGAGCTGATTCCCGATGCGCACCTGCACAATTGGCTCGACATGGCGCGCGAGCGCATCGCGTTCCAGGGCTTGCCGGCGCGTATTTGCTGGGTCGGCGTGAAAGACCGCTATCGGCTCGGCCTTGCATTCAACGAAATGGTCGCGCGCGGCGAGCTTCAGGCGCCGATCGTCATCGGCCGCGATCACCTCGACACGGGCTCGGTCGCCAGCCCCAACCGCGAGACCGAAGCGATGAAAGACGGCTCCGACGCCGTGAGCGACTGGCCGCTCTTGAATGCGCTGCTCAACACCGCCGGAGGTGCCACCTGGGTCTCGCTCCATCATGGCGGCGGGGTGGGCATGGGATTCAGCCAGCATGCGGGTGTCGTGATCGTCTGCGACGGCACCGACGCAGCGGCGCGGCGCATCGAACGGGTGCTGTTCAACGATCCGGCCACCGGCGTCATGCGTCATGCGGATGCGGGTTACGAACTCGCCGAGCGCACCGCTCGCGATGTCGGCTTGAATCTTCCTATGCTCGGAAGGTGACCTTGATGGCACACGTCATCGATGAACGTGCGGCCTATGCCGGCCTACGCGTCACGCGCGGCGCGCAGCTGCATGCCACGCCCTGGAAAAACGGCGGCGGTATGACTCGCGAGCTTGCCGTTCATCCGCCCGGCGCCGGGTTCGACGATTTCATCTGGCGCGTGAGCGTGGCCGACATCGAGCAATCGGGGCCGTTCTCGCGCTTCGCCGGTGTCGATCGGACGCTCGTATTGCTGGCCGGAGCAGGGATGCATCTCGTCGACGGACGTGGCGTCGCTCATGCGACACTCGATGAGCCTTTCGCGTTCGCCCGCTTTCCGGGCGAACTTGCGTTGACAGCCGACCTGATCGACGGCCCGACGCGCGATTTGAACGTCATGCTGCGACGAGACAGCGTGCGCAGCACGAGCGAGCTTTGGCAGGGTGCCGGTGCCCACGTGCTCGACGCCGACGCGGTGGTGATTTTCTGCGCGCGCGGCACACTCGAAGTGACGATCGCGGGCGTCGAGCCGATGCGGCTCGACGCGATGGATGCCCTGCATATCGATGCACCCTCGCGCTTGCCGTGCGTCATGGCGGGCCGCGGTACGGCGATCGCTGTCGGCCTTTGTTGCTTCGAACCGTGATCGCGGCGGCCCTCATCGAACATCTCGCCTTTAATCTGAGCGCAATATGAACGATCTGGTCTGGCAGCACTTGCATCTGTGCCCGCGCGGCGACCCGGAGGAAACGATTGCCGATGCGGCGCTTGCCGTGCGCGACGGCAAGCTCGTCTGGATTGGCGCGCGCGTCGACTTGCCGCGCGATTTTCATGACTGGCCGCGTGAGGACCTGGGCGGCGCCTGGGTGACGCCGAGTCTCGTCGATTGCCATACGCACCTCGTCTATGGCGGGCACCGCGCGGACGAATTCGCGCTGCGGCTGGCCGGCGCCAGCTACGAAGAGATTTCACGCCGCGGCGGGGGTATCGCGTCGACGGTGCGTGCGACGCGCGCGGCCGACGAAGCGGCGCTCGTCGCGTCGGCCGGGCAACGGCTCGCGGTATTGATCGAGGACGGCGTCGGCGCCATCGAGATCAAATCCGGCTACGGCCTCGATCTGGCCAGCGAGCGCAAGATGCTGCGCGCCGCCCGCGAGCTCGGACGGCGTTACCCTGTCTCGGTCTATACGACGTTTCTCGGCGCGCACGCCTTGCCGCCGGAGTTCGCGGGCCGAGCCGACGCCTATATCGACGAGGTCTGCGAACGCATGCTGCCGGCGCTCGCGGACGAAGGCCTCGTCGATGCGGTGGACGTCTTTTGCGAGCGTATCGGCTTCACACTCGCGCAAAGCGAGCGGGTGCTCGAAGCGGCGGCTCGCCGCGGCTTGCCGGTGAAAATGCACGCCGAGCAACTGAGCGCGATGGGCGGTACAACGCTCGCCGCGCGTTACCGCGCGCTCTCGGCTGATCATCTCGAACACCTCGACGAGGCGGGCGTGGCGGCGATGAAGGCTGCGGGCACGGTGGCCGTGCTGCTGCCGGGTGCCTATTACTTTATTCGCGAGACGCGGCTGCCGCCGATCGAACTGCTGCGTCGCTACGAGGTCCCGATCGCACTCGCGACCGACAGCAATCCGGGGACTTCGCCGGCAACGTCGCTCGTCGCGATGCTCAATCTTGGATGCACGCTGTTCCGGCTGACGGTCGCCGAGGCGCTGCAAGGTGTGACGCGGCACGCCGCCCACGCGCTGGGTCAGGGAACGCGGCACGGCGCGCTCGAAGTGGGGCGTGAGGCCGATTTCGTTGCATGGTCGGTCGAGACGCTGGCCGAGCTCGCGTATTGGATGGGCCGTCCGCTTGCTGCGCGCGTCGTGCGCGGGGGCATGACGGTGCACGCCCGAGCGCGGCCGGGCTTTGCGGGGAGCGCAACGTGACACAGCCCATGCAGCATGTCCGGTCGCTTTTCGCGCGATACGCCTATTTGCCCGATGGATGGAGGCAGGACGTTTTATTGGAGTGGGACGAGCGCGGTACGCTCACGCGCATCGAGCCGGGCGCGTGTGCGGGGGCATCCGACGTGCCGCGAGCCATGGGCCCCATCATGCCGGGCATGCCGAATCTCCATTCGCACGCGTTTCAGCGAGCGATGGCCGGCCTCGCGGAATATCGCGGCGAGGGGCGCGACACATTCTGGAGCTGGCGCGATTCGATGTACCGCTTCGCCGCACGCATGACGCCCGAGACGCTCGAAGCCGTGGCCGCCTGGCTCTATGTGGAGATGCTCAAAGCGGGCTACACGTCTGTCTGCGAGTTCCATTATCTGCACCACGCGCCCGATGGCAGCCGCTATGCAAACCCGGGCGTGCTGGCCGAGCGCGTCGTGCGTGCGGCCGAGGGCGCCGGTATCGGCATGACGCTGCTGCCCGTGCTGTACGAAGCGAGCGGATTCGGCGGGCGTCCTCCGCGCGCGGATCAGCGGCGCTTCGTCAGCGATCCTGACGAATTGCTCGAGATGATCGACGGCTTGCGAAGCGCGCATCCCGAGGACGGCACGCGAGCATACGGCGTGGCGCCGCATTCGTTGCGTGCGGTATCGGCGCAATCGTTGCGCGCATTGACCGAGGGCATGCGCGCGCGTGCGCCGCGCGCGCCGATTCATATTCACATTGCGGAGCAAACGGGCGAAGTCGACGAATGTATCGCGGCAACGGGAGCGCGGCCCGTCGCGTGGCTGCTCCATCATGCCGATGTCGATGCGCAGTGGTGCCTCGTTCACGCCACGCATCTCGACGATGAAGAGACGATTGCGCTCGCGCGCAGCGAGGCCGTGGTGGGACTGTGCCCGACTACCGAAGCGAATCTTGGCGACGGTCTGTTCCCGGCGCGGCGCTATCTCGATGCGCAAGGGCGGATCGGCATCGGTTCGGATAGTCAGATTGCGGTGGACTGGCGCGCCGAGCTGCGATTGCTCGAATACGGACAGCGTCTCGTGCATCGCGAACGGAACGTGCTTGCCTTGAGCTGCGGCAGGCGATTGGGCGAGCAGCTCGTCGATGCGGTACTGGCGGGCGGGGCGCAGGCAACGGGACGCCCGACGGGTGCGTTGCGCACGGGAAGCCGCGCCGACTGGCTCGTGCTCGATCCGGACCACCCGAGTATCGACGCGCGGGCCACTGATTCGTGGCTCTCCAGTATCGTTTTTTGCGAGCACGGCGAGACCCCGATCCGCGATGTCTACGTCGGAGGGCGCTGCGTCGTGCGCGAGCGGCGGCATATCGACGAGGCCCGCACTTACGCGGCGTATCGTTCGGCGGTAGCGAAATTGATGACGTGATCGCTCGCCGTGAGACCAACATGAGCAGAAGCAGGAGCGGAAGATGAATACCTCCGTCCACGGCCACGGTGTGGGCCCCGAACGACAAGCGCCTATTGTCAGTTGACGGCTCGGTCGTTCCCCGATAATGTTCGGCCCATGGCCGATTCCGACTTCATCCACCCGGGCGCGATCGTGCGCCAGACTTGCCTCGAACGTTTCAATCTCAGCGTGACTGAGGGCGCGGCCGTGCTTGGCGTGAGCCGCCAGGCGCTGACCAATTTGCTGAGCGGCAAGTCGGGCATTTCGCCCGAGATGGCGCTGCGACTCGACAAGGCATTCGGCGGCGGGGCCGAAACCTGGCTGCAGCGGCAGCTCGTGCACGATCTGGCCAAGGCGCGCGAACGGCTCGACGAACTCGACGTGGTGTCGATGGCGCGGCAACGGCAGCGTTCGTTGTTTTGAGCGCATCGGGGCGTTGACGCGCGGCCCCGTTCACTGCTTTCCCACGCTCAACTCCGCGAGAATCTGTTCGGCTAAAAACTCGCATTCGGGGCGATTCGAGCTGGCGCTGCGCGCGAGCACGATTTCGAGCGGCGGCAGGGAAGGCAACCCCTGCGCGCGGCCCAACTGGACGAATCGATCGGGCAGCGCGCAGCGTGCAACCGGCGCGACGGCAAGACCCGCTTCGACCATGCTCAGCAACCCAAGCAAGCTGGGGCTTTCATAGGACATGCGATAAGTAATACTTGCGCGTTTGAGCGCACGTATTGCGTTGGCGCGCGCCACGCTGCCCGGCGTGAAGACCGCGATCGGCAAGGGGCGTTCCTTCCATAACGCGTCGCCGCGCGACGCACCCGCCCATACGGTGGGTTCGAGGCGAATGAATTCCCCCCGGACGCCTTGTGTGCGTGTCATGCAGGCAAGATCGATCTTGCTGTCCTTCACGAGCGGCACGAGCGCGTGGCTCGGCAAACCGATGACCTGAATTTCTACTTTCGGGTAGGTTGCTGAAAATCGACGCAGCACGCCGGGCAAGAGCGACGACGCGTAATCATCGGGCACCCCGATTGCAACACGCCCCTTGACGTCGGGGTGCACGAGCGATGCCCACGCCTCGTCACGCAGCGCGAGCATGCGCCGGGCGTACTCGATCAGCAATAGCCCTTCGGGCGTAAGCGTGACGCTGCGCGCGCGACGCACGAAAAGCGGCTTGCCGAGCGCGGTCTCGAGCGACTTCACCTGCATGCTCACCGCCGATTGTGAGCGATGCACGAGCGCCGCGCCGCGCACGAAGCTGCCGCTGTCGGCCACGGCGACCATCATTGAAAGCACGTCGAGATCGAGCGTTTTCATTGTTTCGCTGCTATCAGAAAAACTGAACGAAACGATCAATATAACGCGTTTGTCTGAATCATGACGGATGGGCATACTGGTTCCGACGCGCTATCGAAGCCGTGGGCTTCGAGCGCCGGAACGAGAGGGACTCACCTTGAACACGCTGCGCTCAACCGGCTACGACGATTTCGTCGCAAAGCATCTTTCGATCGACATGACGCGCGGCAAGCCGGCTGCGGCGCAACTCGATTTGTCGCGCGCACTGCTCGACGAGGCAGCGACGGTGGGATACCGCTCGCGCGATGGTATCGATTGCCGCAACTACGGCCACGTGCTCGGCTTGCCCGAGGCGCGCGAATTCGGCGCTCGGTTGCTCGACGTACCTCCCTCGCAAGTCGTCGCCGCCGGCAATTCGAGCCTCGAGCTGATGCACGACGCACTGGCGTTCGCCATGCTGTTCGGCCTGCCCGAGGGCGAGCCGTGGCGTGATGTGGATGAAGTCGCGTTTCTGTGCCCGGTGCCGGGTTACGATCGACACTTCGCGATTTGCGAGGCGCTCGGTATCCGCATGATTCCGGTGCCGCTGCGCGAAGACGGGCCCGACATGGATATCGTCGAGGCGCAGGTGGCCGATCCTGCTGTCAAGGGCATATGGTGCATGCCGCTTTACAGCAACCCGACAGGCACGATCTACTCCGACGAAGTGGTGCGCCGGCTGGCTGCGTTGCCTGCGGCCGCCCCCGATTTCCGGCTTTTCTGGGACGATGCCTACCGCGTCCATCATCTGTCCGAGCGGCGGCATGTCAGTCCGAACATCATCGAACGATGCGTCGAGGCAGGCCATCCCGACCGGGCGTTCGTCTTTGCATCGCTGTCGAAAGTGACGTTCGGCGGCGGCGCGCTTGCGTTCCTCGCTTCGTCAGCGCGCAATATCGACTGGTGGCAGCGCCGGGTATCGGTTCGGACGATCGGCCCCGACAAGTTGAATCAATTGCGGCATGTGCGCTATCTGCGCGATTTGCCGACGCTCGATCATCTGATGGGGCGTCATCGCGCGTTGCTGCGCCCAAAGTTCGACATCTTGCAAACGACGTTCGAAGCACGGTTGAGCAACGTTGAGGGCGTCTCGTGGACTCGCCCCGAGGGCGGCTATTTCGTCAGCCTTTATACGCCCGAAGGCCTGGCGAAGCGGACCGTTGCGCTGGCGGCGCAAGCCGGGATCGTCCTGACGCCGGCCGGCGCGGCGTTTCCGTACCGCGTCGATTCGGCCGACAGCCACCTGCGGATCGCGCCGAGTTTTCCGGAACTCGCCGACATCGAGCGCGCGGCCGTTGGCATTGCCCTTTCGGTGCTGCGCGCAATCGACGAGCGTCAATACGGCTTGCCGTTGCAATAGCATCGGGCGAGACGCCCGCGTCGTGTCCGACTCAACCGCTGACCCGCGTCGCAAGGAATTCACCCTCGATTCGCCACGTTTGCCCATCGGAATCGAGTGCCTCGCCGATCCAATGAAAGCGTTCGGGGGTGATCTCCGTGAACCGCCAGCGTGTCGCCTGGCCATCGGGCCGCGCACCCGTTTGAACGATATCGCGACCCGCGCGGCGGCCGATCTGGGTTTCGCGATGCCCGGCCGCCGGGTTGTTCCACGCAATACGCCAGGCTCGTAGCTGCGGGTCCCAAGTGCGCAGTGTCATGCCGTACATGTTCATACTGTTCATCCCCGATGCGTGCCATTCAGGCGTTTCGCGCGAGCCCCGGGCAGGCATGATCCAGACGTCGCCGATCGCGCGGCCTTCAAGCACCCTTGCGAAATGCGCTTCGGCCATCAGCCCCCGGCCGCACAAATCCACACCGCGATAGTGCACGACTTCGAGCGACCAGCTGCCGATCAACCAGCCATAGATATCGTCTGCGGCGTCGATATCGGCGGCCAGGTCGGGCGCCGTCAGTGCGCGCGGAAATGCGTATTCCAAGCTCGTTTCGGTAGTATTCATGGGTTGCCTTCGTGCAATGAACGGTTCATTGATTCATCGATTCGCGCATCGTGTCGCGGGAGGCCACGATGCGCGCGATGTTCTATAACGATCCTATGGCGAAGTGAGGGGCGAATCTTGGCAAATATTGCGGCCGGACTCGACGCGGCACTGGCATCAAGGCGCCGCGCCGGCGCACGCGCGCGCACGACGCCGCGTACACTCGCGGCCGGCGACGGTTGGGAGGCGGCGGACGTACTTTGTACGCATGGCCCAGCCGACATACCGTTCGAGGAGCGGCACTCCCGCGTGCTGGTGGCGCTTGTCGTTGCGGGGGCATTCGAGTATCGGACATCGACGGGGCGGGCGCTGATGACACCAGGCTCGGTGATGCTCGGCAACGCTGAAGCGTGCTTCGAATGCGGACACCGTCACCGCGAAGGCGATCGCTGCATTGCGTTTCGCTTCGCGCCGGCATACTTCGAGCGGATTGCCGCGGATGTCGGCGTAACGGCACGCGGCGCGCGTTTCCGTGCCGCGCGTATCGCGCCGTCCCGCGCCTTCGCGTCGTTTGTCGCCGCTGCCTGCGCGGGCGTGTCGATGCAAAGCGCGCGCGGGTGGGACACGCTTGCCGTGGCGCTGGCCGCGCAGACCCTGCGGCAAACGGCAGGGCTCGCGGCACGGGACACGCGCGGCGCGTCGAGCGCGACGAGCGAACGCGTGATGCAGATTCTGCAGTTGATCGACGCGGCGCCCGAGAGCCATCTCGGCCTGGAACGCCTCGCCTCGCTGGCGGGGCTGAGCCCTTATCATTTTTTGCGCACGTTCGAGCAGGCCACGGGCACGACGCCGCATCAATACGTCGTGCGCGCCCGGTTGCGGCTCGCGGCTCAGCGTCTTGCCGATGCGCCCGGCAAAATCATCGACGTCGCGCTCGATTGCGGCTTCGAGGACGTTTCCAACTTCAATCGCGCGTTCCGAACCGAATTCGGCGTCAGCCCTCGTGCGTACCGTGCGCGGCTCACTGGCTGACAGCGCATGAAGGTTCGCTCGTGTCCGAGCTGCCGCACAGGCGGCGCTCCCCGCGCAGCGCTCGAGATCGGGTTGGCTTTCGCTTTCGCCTTTGCCTTTTCGATCTCATGCGGCCGCGCCATGGCGCAAACGCCGCAAGACTCGCCGTCAACCCTCGAATCGGACGTGCATCGCTTCATCGTGCAGCGCGACGGCACGCTCGAGGAGTACGACGATACGACGTTGCGGGCGAACACGTCGAGCGGCGTCGATGCGATCGCACAGCATTACGTCTGGTTCGACAAGGACACCGAAAAGCTCACCATCGTCACAGCCGAATCGATCGATCCGAACGGCGGGCGGCATCCCGTCTCGCCGGACGCGATCCGCGACGTGCAGGAGCCGCGCTCGTCCGGTGCGCCGATGTTCGAGGACGGCGTATTGCGTACGATCATTTTCCCGGGCGTGGAGCCGGGGTGGCGCATCCATGTCGTATTTCACAAGGTCCGCAGCAAGCCTGTCGAGCCCGGCGTGTTCAGCTATTTCGTCGAGCCGACACGCGAGCCCGTGGAGTCACAGCAACTCATCTTCGATTTGCCGTCCGATATGCCGCTTACCGCGGACGCACGCGGATATCGCGCCGAGCCGCCCGTGACTGAAGGCGCGCGCACCCGGTATGTGTTCGACTATCGGCACGGTCCTTATTCGCCGATCGAGCCCGGAGCCGTAGGCTACGCGCAAGACGGCGACCGGCTCATGGTGACGACCGTCGCGGACTTTGCCGCGTTTGCCGAGCGATACCGCGCGGGCGCGGCGGACGCAAGCGCCGCGGATCCTGCCGTCATCGCACTCGCTCAGGCGTTGACCGTGAACGAGGCGGATCCGTTTTCGAAAGCGCGCGCCATTTACGATTGGATGCGCGCGAACATTCGCTACGTGGCGCTTTTCGTCGGCGAGACAGCGGCGCGGCCGCATCGCGTGATTGACGTGCTGCACAACCGCTATGGCGATTGCAAGGATCACGTCGCGCTGTTTGGCGCGCTGCTTGCCGCGGCCGGTATCCGCAACGAGCCGGCGCTCATCGGCCTCGGTCCCGTGTATACATTGCCTTCCGTGCCCGGCTACGGCGCGAGCGCAATCAATCATGTGATCGTCTGGATTCCCGAGCTGGAGCGGTTTGCCGACACGACCTCAGGCGGCATTGCGTTCGGCTATCTGCCGCCCGCCGTCATGGACCGGCCCGCGCTGCTCGTCGATGAGGGGCGCATGGTGCGCACGCCCGCTGTCGAGCCGCGCGAACGTGCGTCACGCGTGCAGATCGACATCGATGCGAGCGGCGCGGCGCGTTACGCTTATCGCGTCGAAGATCGCGGGTGGACAGCCGAGCTCGAGCGCAACGTATTTCGCCGCGCGACCCACGAACGGGTCCAGCAAATTGCCTATGAGCGTCTGCGCAATACCGGTTTGCGCGGGAGCGCGACGATCGTTGCCGACGATGTCGCGGCCACGAGCGGACCGTTCGCGGTATCGATGACCGGTGCGCTCGAGCATGTCGTCTGGCCCGACGGTATGACCGGCATGCCGGCGGTATCGAGTTTGTCCGGTGGCATCGCGACGCAAGTTCAGCAGTGGCTGGCGGCCGGTGTGCGTACGCAGCCTTTCGTTTGCATAGGCGGCGGTTTCGACGAGGCAGGGCAGATCGCGCTGCCGCCCACCCTGCGCACGGTGTTCGTGCCGAACGACGTCGAACTGAGCGCGGGCGGATTACGTTACCGCTCGCATTATGTGTTCGATCCGACGACGCATATCGTGCAAATCACGCGCCGGTTACAGGCGCAGTTCGGCAAACAAGTCTGCACGCCTGACGAATTTGCGGCCATGCGCGCGGCGCTCGAACGCGTGGAGCGCGACGCGCTGGCGCAAATCATCGTCGCGCCGCTTGGCGATCAAGCTTCCCGTTCCAGGTGATACGATGCGAGATCGCCTGGGCCGGATTGCGCCGAATGCGAACGCGTATTCAGCCGATCATCGGCCTATGTTCCGAAGCGCCATCTGTGCTCAAACCCCATGCTGACCTTACCCACCTATTCCGATGTCGTTGCAGCCGCCGAGCGTATTGCCGGCGCGGCGCGCAAGACCCCCGTGTTGACCTCGCGTACCGTCGACGAGCAAACAGGCGCACGCGTATTCTTCAAATGCGAGAATTTCCAGCGTATGGGGGCGTTCAAGTTCCGCGGTGCGTTCAATGCGCTGTCGCAATTCGACGATGGGCAGCGCAAGCGCGGCGTCGTGACGTTTTCGTCGGGCAACCATGCCCAGGCCATCGCGTTGTCGGCGCGGCTGCTCGGCATTCCCGCGACGATCGTCATGCCGCTCGATGCACCCGCCGCGAAAATGGCCGCGACGAAGGGCTACGGCGCGAACATCGTCACCTATGACCGCTATCGGGAAGACCGCGAGGAAATCGGCCGCGAGTTGGCCGAGAAGCAAGGTCTTACGCTGATTCCTCCGTACGATCATCCGCACGTGATTGCAGGGCAGGGCACGGCGGCGAAAGAGCTGATCGAGGAGGTGGGCGAGCTCGATGCGCTCTATGTTTGCCTGGGCGGTGGCGGGTTGTTGTCGGGATCGGCGCTTTCGGCGCGCGCGTTGTCGCCCGCATGCAAGATCTACGGCGTGG
>Ga0209672_100705_pt1 | contig 16645 bp, 20 predicted proteins | sample AraplaCol_mMS_r2_FD_184273 | JGI IMG/M metagenome (GOLD analysis project Ga0209672, IMG submission 184273) | Arabidopsis root microbial communities from North Carolina, USA - plate scrape CL_Col_mMS_r2 (SPAdes) (version 2) | ecosystem: Host-associated > Plants > Roots > Endosphere | place: USA...
AGCCAACTACTACCGACAACACGCCTCCAGCCTGGCACTGGCAGCATGATCACTTAAACCAAACAGCCTCCACCAAAGCCGGGGCGGTTCAGAACCATGTCTTCTCGAAGGCTAAGGATTTCCCCCAACTTCGGGTCGGGTTCGCGCCAAGCGATGCACTCTGCATATGCACCTTGAGTAATGGCTACAGGGACTTTGAAACCCCAAGCCCTTGCAGACGGCAATTCAATCAGTACCCCGTCACTCAAGGCATCAGCACGGGTATAGCTGAAAATCACATCGGCATCGGAAAACAAACGGTCGTTGCTCATGGCCTTCCTCTCTCGTCATTTCTGGCCCGTCAGGGCAGTGGGTGGAAACACACTGCCGATGGCAGACCCGTTGTCCGGAGTGAGGCGCGGTCAAGGGAGGAAGAGAGGAACTGGCGCGGGATGGAGCGTTAGCGACTGACTCGGGTTTCGAACGACCCTTGACCGGACAAGCCGAACGTGAGGACGGCTCTTATCAAGAAAAAAGCCAGCTCCATGAGCTGGCCTCGACAGAAATGCTTGTGATGTAAGTGGTCATCCGTGACCAACAACAGGTCGTTCTTACAAGGTCTAGAAAACTATTTCAGTAGTAATACATAGACTACAGAGAAATCCTTCTTCCTATGAAAGAACTGCGGGCACGCCAAAAGGGCCTGATGCTCAAGCCTTCATGCATGATGTTTTTCAACATGTCATGTCCGCCGATTTTGTCAAGACATCTTCCCCGACAAAATTTGAAGCATCGCTGGATCGCTAACTGATCCCGAGCCACGCTACAAAGCCATTCCTTTGAGCGAAATTAGGTCGTTTTGATCAGACGAAAAACTTCGTTGACAGCGTTGAAAATTTTGCTAAACAAGTCCATCGCCAATTCCCTTCCCAACCCACTACAGGAATACGCGCAACTGAAAATTTAGGACTTCTATGTTTGCAAAATTACTCGACAAGATGCTTGACTTCGAACCATCCAGCTTGTGCTGCGAAGTCAAAACCAATTCAGGCCTCACCGTCACCGTCATTGGTGAACGTAGCCTCTCCACCGTTTTTGAAATGCTTTCACGCTTCGGCTTTGTGAATCCATCCACGCCGACCGACCTTCCAGCTCTAGAACACATCGAAGGTGATGAGGCACCCCTACTAACACCTACCACCACCGTCGCGCATCCATTCATTCCTAACTTTGAAGGACGTGGCTTGGTGACCTGTATCAAGCAAGCCATGAAGGACGCCGTGGCTGAAAATACGGAGGCGATGGAACAGATGGTCAAGGACTTGATGGCAAGAGCGGATGTCAATGGCCACCTCACCATCATCGAAGCAAGAGAATTATTTTTCGCGAGCTTTGATAAAACAAAGAAGCATCATACGTCCGTCACCAACTTTTCGTTCTTCTTTTCCTCGTTCACGGACCTTGTTGGCAACAAGAAACTCCGAGACATCAAGTCCGAGGATGTCAATGATTACCTGCGCGCCCTTGACCATCTTCCACCCGACCCATCTAAGAATCCGGAGTACAAGGGCTTGTCGTTCAAAGCCATTGTAAAACGGGCTATGGAATTGAAGGCAAAAGCCATCCAAACGGGAACGAAGAAAAAACACATCAACTTCATGCGTCGATTCTTCAACTGGTGTTATCAATCACTGGACCTCCAAAGAAACCCTGCATCTTGCATCGACTACACCCGCTATAAGAAGTCCAAGGTACAGTCACGCACCGCGTTCGAGACGGAAGACCTTATCAAGATTTTTGATAGGAAGCTGGTGGAGACTTACTACAAGCCCCATAAGTTCTTTGCACCTCCCGTTGCGCTTCTGACAGGAATGAGAGTCAACGAAATACTTCAGATGTATGTGGACGACATTGTCTATGTCGAAATTGGCTTGGATAAGGATGGCCAACCCATCAAAGTCCCATGTTTTAAAGTCGAAGGGGTCGAGGAAATCAATGCCAGCGGAACGGCGGACAAACATGTAAAAACAGTCAATGCAGAGCGCGTTATCCCCATCCACCCCAAGTTGATCGAAATGGGCTTTTTGGATTACGCCGAAGACCTTCGCAGACGAGGTTTGAAATACCTATTCCCTGGTGTCAAACGCGGTAAAAATGGCCCTGGTGCCGTAGTGTCGTCCTGGTTCAACAAGAGCCTTCTTCGCACCAAGTGCAAGATTGAAGACCACACCAAAACTTTCCATAGTTTTCGCAACACATTCTGGACGCTTGGAGATAGGTCTAGGGTTCTTGTGACGTCAATGCGTAAACTGGCCGGCTACAACGCGGGTGAAAATGTTGAGCAAATCCACTACATCAAACGCTCCAACGTCAAAGAGTGCCTTGAAGCACTGACGTCCATCCAGTATCCAGCGATTGACTTCGTTGCCTATGACGCGAAGAAGTTTGAAAAATATCTGGATAAAGTCAGGGCCAAGGCAACCCCCGAAGAACTGGTGTCGGCTCCAGTGATGGTCACCAAGAAGCCTGGAAGACCACCCAAAGCCAAACCACCTCAAGCGCCTGCGTTGACTTCTGTCATCAACACCGAAGCCATGGCACCTTTTGATGAGGATGAGGATTAGCATCGAAAACGGTTGGGTGCAGGCCCAGTATTTTCATAGAGCAAGCCTCAGCGATGACGGTGGCAGGGCAACTACGGTTTCTTGCACCAATTATCAAAGCCAAGAAGCGTCTCTGGATCTAGTCTGCGTCCACCCCAATACGGGAAGTTGGAGGCGTTATTTTTGAATTGGTCCATCAATGGCTGTAGGTCGCTTTTTGTCTTGATTCCGAACAGGTGCGCAATCTTGGCAAAGTAGGCCAATGATTCACATCGAGCAAACACTACAAACGGCATGCGGTGCGATGCGTACAGAAGTGTTTCGGGCCACCAATGACCGCCATCCTTTCTAGACCTTACAAAAAGCAGAAGGTCGGCCTGCATCAGGACGCTGAAGTCGTAACCTGATCCTTTGACGCGCTCCTTGAGAAAATGAGCAGGGTAAGAAATTTTCCTCTCACTTTTTTTATCATTGCAATACTCGAACGCCAAAAGCTCTCTATCCATAACGTCGAAAGACACGAGTGGCCTGTTGCCGACGTTCGCGTTGTGCTCAGAGTAGTACGACTTTGATACCAGCTCGTTCGCCAAAGTGAATTGCTCAACATGGATGGCAATCCCTACGGCGTACAAAAACAATTCACGGATGAAGAAGGAAAAATTGTCAAAATCCCACTTCTTGTAAGAACCCTGGCCTTGCGTGAAAAACATGTAAGGAATGAGCTTCTCAAAGAAACGGTGCAACTTCACCCCCATCTCTTCGGTTGGACTATACGTGCAAATCGAAGCCACCAACTGGATGAACTCATTTCGAGCTGGCAAAAGAAGCTCAAGTGTTTTAAAGAGCTCATCGACAAACTCATCCTGCGGAAGCGATGTCTTGACTCGAAATCGCTCCAAGTTTGTTGCGAAGCTTGAAAGGTATTCTTCAACCGCACCCATTGCGTGAGGCTTGTGGTTCTTGATGGCATCGTTTGCACGATGAAACAGCGCAGCAGTACCCGAAGTGATGGGATTCTGCTCACTTAGAAAAGCCGGCACATTCCCAAGTTCTGGTTTGACATGCAGTGGCTTATCGTAGACCCAACGCAACAACTGTTCGAAGCCTTCCGCGTAACGGTCTTCACTGCTCAAATCAATGAAGATACGTCCTTTGTAATAGGTTGGAAGATAAGGCTTCCCTTCTTCATCGCGTGCAGAAACGACCAGAACAAACTTGCCTTGTTCCTGAGACTCGTATACTTCTCGCGAGATGATTTGAGTTTCAGTTCCAACACCACCTTTGCGACCATCGGCCTTTTCCGCGTAAAGCTGGTCTGCAATGATGGCAACCTTGGTGATGGTTGCGTCTGTCACCATCTTTTCCATGAATGCGTAAGCATCATGGCCTTCCTTGAGATCCCACTTATCCAAAATGACGTCTACACCCGACTCGCGTAGTTGGGTGGCGAGATCGATCACCCACTGCTGATGGTCTGGATTTGACCAACTGTAGGAAATGAAAAGCTTCTTGGTTTCCATCAACGTCCCCTGTCTGACCTGTTGACTACGCCGATTACTTCTTCTGGTCCTTCCGTACCAACCTAGCTGGACCTAACTTGCCACTCTTCACCCGTCTTTTGACTTCAGCCAAAAGTTCATCAAGAGAGGGCTGACCGTAGAGTTCGCACAGTTCGCTGACGACAAAGAAGTCTGGCCGTCGTTCGCAAATCTCTAGATCCGAAACCGCCGTTTGCGCGATACCCACTTGCTCAGCCACATCGGCCTGGGACAGGCCCGCATTGAGCCGTAGCTCTCGCAACAAACCCGCCAAGGCCACTTGGTTCGGTCGGTGTACGGAAGCCTTTTTCATGACCTGGGTCCTCGCTAGGAGCCCAAGGATTTTTTACTCCAAATTCATTTAACCCATTTTCACTCTTTTAGGATATTTTCCTTTAGGATCAGGCCCACCACCACCAAGGAACAGGGCACCTATGAACATGACAGCCACTTACACAGGTTCCAGCCAGACCAGGGATTCCACCAGCCGTTATGAAGTCCAAGAACAACCCGACGGCCAACTTTGCTTCCAGACCTACCCCGCTTCCAAACCCGTCTTCACCTTCGACTCGGGTGTCATCATCGCGGGTTTTGCAGTCCCCATCCTTGGCTTGGATTACCTCCTCCTGACCTTGGACAACTACACGGTCACTTTCGTCACCACCATCATGGCCATCGGAGTGGCCTGGTTATGCCTGCGAATTCTCCATCGAGAGCGTCGCCATGGGGTTCGGTCATGTCGCTTCTATGTGTCCAACACCACCATCAACATTCCACCGCCCAACAACAGCAACGACAAAATGACTTCGTTGCAAGCATCCACCATTGATCGTCTTGTCATTCGCCCTACCCTAGACCACACAGAAACGACCACATACAGCTTTGGCCACGTTGGTGCAAAAGGTGCGCAAGCTCGAGATCGCCGAACAGGATGGTTTGCCGACCATTCTTATGTTTTGGAAGCGCAATCGGGTGGGCGTGGATACCTGCTTGCCAACGGGTTGGATGAAACGACCGCACACGGCTTGATGCAGGCCGTCAGCCGAAAGCTGAATTTTTGATTTCCACATCAACACAGGGAGCATGTGATGAAGCGATTTATTTTAAAAGCAGTTCCATTCTTGTGCCTCAGTCTGATACTGACTGCATGCGCACCATCAGCACCCAGCAACGATGATGTATTGAGCGCTTACAAAAATTGGGTTGCGTACCGTCAGAAATCTGGGGCGAGTGCATTGCCCCTTCCACCTCAAGCCATCGTTGACCATTGCGAAAAAGACGACAATCCCCCGCTCAGCAAAGGTGTCTTCTTTGACTGTTACATCAAGCGCGGTGGTGCAAGTGACACCAACGTCAATCCCGTCAAACTCCAACGCGGTCCAGATGGCACATGGAGCATGTGGGATTGAATCCATCCGTAGCATGTCAATGAAGTCGCACACCCTCCTTCTTGGGTGACGGGGCTGCATCGGAGAAATTCTCCGAATGTTGCTCATCCATCAACTTCCCGCCTTCGATTGGGAAAAGAATCGGAAGTTGCTCTTTGATCAAAGCTCTCTCACTTGATGGGAGAGCCTTCATCATTTCTGGAAGCATCGGCGACTTGGCTCCGTCCAATTTCACGACAGCGTTTCTGATGGTCGATAGCGTCTCTTGCTGTTTGGCTTTCAACTCACTTGCTTCTCTTTCCAACGCGACCACTTCTGTTGCTTGGTTGGCAATGGTTTTTTTCAGCGCCTGAACGTGACCATCGTGAAGCTGGATTGCTGAGCGTAGTTTTTCGTGGGCTTCCATCGGAAGACCACCCATCGAAGCAAACAGTTTGATGCGCCAACGGTTCTCCTGCTCCCATCGCGCCAGTCTTACTTGTGAAAACTTCCGCCTTTCACGGCTTTGGTCAGCTTGGAATTGAGCATCGAGTGATGAGGCGCGAGTGGCTTGGATGATTTGTAAAATATCATCGATCTGGTTTTGCAATTCGTGATACGTCGCAAACGCTTTGTCTAAGGCTTCAATCAACACCAAAGACCTTTCCAACTCATCGGCCTCCTCTTTGCTTTGAGGCGTTGGTGCTGAAGCACGAAGGCGATATGCAAGCGAACCCTGGCGAAGAATCAGGACTGGGACCATCCCCCTAGACTTCTGTGGCTTGAACAACGCAACCGTCTTCTTCTGCAATGCGTTTGGTTGGGCTTGTGTGCCCTTCCTTGCTTCACGCCTCATATCGGCCAACGCTTGAGCGTGTTGCGTCTCCAAAATGCCGGCATGGGCCTTCTGGTAAACCTGGGCCACAGCCAAGGCTTCACGAAGTGAATCACCCCGATTGGTGTAAATCCCTCGACGTTCCAGCGCACTGGCTGATTGCCCAAGCGTTGGCTGTGGGGTGAGATTCAAACCCAAACGCTTGTAGCTCTTGTATTCGAACTTGAGATCCGAACCATTTTTCCTTGAAAAGTCGTTGGCAAGCTCCGACCACTTGCAGTTGAGCATCTCGATGAAGGGTGCGCCCAAGCTCATCTTGGACAACACTTCAATCTTGTCGCCAAACCCCGTTCCCGAACTGCCATCATCTTCCCCACCTTCTACAGCATCAATGATGCGACGGGATGGAAAATAAATATGGGCATGAAAGCCCTGCTTTTCAGTTGGCTTCAAATTTCCAAGCGCATCACGGTCGGCATCACGATGCAGGCCAAGAGAAACGGGCGTGTGTAGTTCGTCCGAGATGAAGCGAGCCATTTCTTCAGCCAAGTCACCCGCCAGTTCATCGGTCAGGCCAAAGGGGATAGGAATGCGATAGTCGCGTGCGACCTGGGCATCCTTCCGTTTTTCGGATGCTTCAACTCTGTTCCAAAGCTGAGCTGGGTCGGTGGCCCAGGTTGGAGCACCAACAGGAGCGACCGTCAACGCCTTGACGATTTCTTCCCCGAGTTCGCGTTTTCGATAGTCATGCCAAACCTTGGCTCTTTCATCAAAGAGCTTCAAACCCAAGCGATAGGCAGCGCCGGCGACGGAACTATGACCTTTGGAACGGGTATGGATTTCGAGATGTGGGCGAGCGTGTAGATGCATAAGCGTCCTCCGTGAAGAATTGAAAACAGGTCTTCCCTGACCACTCATGCATAAAAGCAGATAATCCACACATGTCAAGGATGCTTTACATAATAAAGCCAACCTCACATATGGGTTGGCGGGGTCCTCTAAGAGAGGGAACATCTTGGGGGCGGCTTGACTTTACGCGGGGTGTTGGTACAACCAATACATAGACGCGCTCTAGTTCTAAAAACTAAATGCTCGAAAAATCCCTATTTTGGACAAGAATGGAAAGTTATAACAATGTTCCGACCCGTCGACCGCTCTAATGAATCACCTCCCGGCTGGCTGGTAGGTGTCGTATTCGGGCTATACGCCATACTGACCGTAATGGGTGTATCAACCTTGATATTGCAAATCTCAGCAGGATGGATTTTTTTTGTCGCCGAGAAAAAATTATAAATAAATATTATTACAATAATTGAATATAAAGAGAATGACGCACCAGTTATAACTCTAGACAATGAAAATTTTCTTTTAAAATTAAAAAAATTAACATATTCATCAATTACTAATAAAAACATCAAAATTACTGGCACAAAAAAAGCAGCAACGATATAAAAATATACAACATTTCCAACATTTTTAGACATCAAATAAAATACAAGCCCCATGCACAGAGCAATGAGGGATAACCAAAAATAAAGCGTCTGCCAACGAGGATACAATATAGCCATACCGGCAACTATTCCAGCCAGCATTGGGAAGGAGTAACCAAGAAAATCTTCCACCCCCTCAAGACCCTGAGGTTTCCCCACGTTTTTTCATGTTTGGAAACTCATCTGATGCAGCACATCGTCAGGCGGCGATCTCAAGGCTTCAATCCATTGCGAGACATGGCCGATAGGCCATTGCCTAACGAGTGCTTCGCGCCCTAAGCGCAATATCGAGTAAAGCTTGCGTTTTGCGCTGTGTGGAACAAGCCAACGTGCCATATCCATCGCGTCGGCCGCCAAGCCCGCTACCCAACTGGCAAACGCGGCCATGGCGCTGAGCAGAAGAAGCATCTCGATGCGACGATCTTTACGCGTCAAACTGTCTTCAAACGCTTGACCATAACGATGGGATTTCAGATCACGGAACGACAGTTCAATCTGCATGCGTCGCGCATAAAGCTTGACCATCTGCTTTGGACTGACCGCTAGCTGCGGTGAGGCAACGATCAACCATGGCTCACGTTCGCGCGCGGCCGCTTTGCGGCTTGCCTTGCTGCGTGCAACCGCGCCAAGCCGAGTGCGGTGCTTACGTCCTTTGGGTATTTTGCGGTAGAGCACCAAACGGGCTAACAGCGGACGATAGCGCGCGATCTCTACCTCGCCGAGATCTTGTGGTTGAGCGGTAGCCAACACATGCAGCGCCCGACAGGGTAGCCACGCGTCCTTCTGCGCGGTCGCGCCTGGGCGTGTAAAAAAGGTGCGATGGCGTACGCGACCTAGCCAATACCAACCCATGCTCTCTACGGCACGAAACCACGGATTTCGGAAGCCTGCGTCCGTGATCAGAATCGGCGTCATCCCGGCGGGAACGAGCGTCTTCAGTCGCTGCAAGAAGTGTTTTTCGGCGGCAGGGGAGCTTTGTTGCTTCCCGGTAAACACCATGTCCAAGATCGTTAATGTCCGTCCGCCGATCGGTACGGCTGCGCGCAGCAAACACCAGGATTTATCGGCTTTCAAATCCGACCAGTCCACGACAATCACAGGATGAGGGCCACGCAACAACCAGCGCGCCATGTTGGCATACAGGCTTTCGCGCTCGACATGCAGGTGCGGATTGCTAAGCAGCCGATCCAGCGCTTTCAGTGGTGCGCGCACTCGCTCGGCCCCTGGCCACGCACGCGCCATGTCCATCAGCGTCAATCGCCGGCCTGTCAACAAAGCGTCAACGGCTTGCATAAGGGACTTTTTCCGCAGCGCATGAATGGCTTCCAGTGAGAACGACAAACACTTCTGCAATACTTGCGTGGCGCGCATGGGTCGACACTCTTTTTGTGCTTGGTCGCCTTGAAGAATGCCCCATGCGCGCGCTTTCTTTCCACTCAGCTCAACCGCAACTTATTGAATCGGCTGCGGGAAACGTGGGGAAACCTCAGGATCCCGTTGCTCCTTCGAAGACGGAATGGCGGAAAGAGCTGCAATGGGGACTCGGCGTATTTCGCCGGTGGCTTCGACACGAGCGCTAACGATACTCCCCGATTCAATGCCATCAATTTCTACGACCTGACCATCGAAAACCCATTTGGAGCCGGCTGACAAGTCAGCTTGTCCCGGACGTTTGTTGGAATCTGCACTCATAATTTATTCCTCTCGATCTGTTAGGCGCGAGGGATCGTCCCCGCGCTGCCAAAAGCACGAAGAAGCTTGACTTCGACAAAGGAAGGGAATAGAAATGAGGCTACACAGCTTGCAACTGTTACCTCGAAGAACCTCGCACTGACATGCGGGGTTTCTTTTTTCTATCCCGTAGGGTTAGCGCATAGGCATACCTCCACCAGGCGGGTAGTAAAGCGATTCTGCTAGCGAAGCAAAGATCACTTCTGTCGACTTGCAAATTGTCATTGCAAGCGATTGCATCATCGAAAATAGATACTAGCTATTTACCTTGCCGTCTAGGTGAAAATTAAAAAGCATGAGTTTCTAGCAATGAGTAATACATAGATGATGCAGTTGTCATACAAAGTTGATACAAAATCGCGCTTCTTCCCTTAGATGAAAGGGATGAGTGCTGCGGGAAAAATAACGCAAGGCCTTCCTGTGAGAAATTACAACACACGCATTGACGGGTAACTGAGCCCCTCTTCGCAGAGCCGGCGCGGAAGTATTTGTGCTATAAAACCACTATGGCGTGCACTTATTCGCCCTATCTCGCGTCTCTCCGTCATGAAAAAAGCCGACACCAAGAGTGTACGAGTAAGCATCGATCCCATGGCTGCAATTCCAAGGGAACTCCAGGCTCAGGCCCAAGCTCTCGCGCTGCTCGATGAGACGAACATCAATTACGATGACATCCCTCCTACCCCGCTAGGCGTCGCGTGGACCAAGCCCGGCTCCAAAGGCTCTGACGTGAAAAATGAGTCTGGCGATGACTCCTAATGATCGCGAGGAACTCTATCGGCAGCAGGCAGTAGCCAACGCCATTGCTACCGTTCGCCTAGCAGGCCTGGAAATAGATTCGACAACCTTGGCTGACCTGGGGCGCATTGCTCGAGGTGAAATCACTACTGAGGAGGCGCTTAAGCACCTCCGGCAGCGTATAGCTGCAGGTGAATTTCGCTATCCGACTGGCCAATTAGAAACTAAATAGACGTTCAAGGAACGAATGGATGCCCCCTTGTTGGGGTACCATCAAATTGGCTCGCTCCGATCAACTCTATTTTTTCTCGATACTTTTCAGCAGCTTTTTCTCGATACTTTTCAGCAGCCGATCCTTCTCTGAGGACGCCAACTGATCGAATGCCAGGATCAGCCTTGCCAGGCGTTCATCATCAGCGAACAAATAGGTAGTTGGCACATTTAGAGCGCTGGCCAGCCTGGCAATCATGGCCAGGTCCGGCTCGTGAACGCCCTGCTCGTACCTATTTATTCGCGTGCTGGCCACGAAAGGATCCAACCCTGCAAGAATGCCGAGTTCTTTTTGCGAAAGCTGACGATGTTGGCGTACATCTTTCAGGCGCCTCTGGAAGGCAAGCCGAATATCTTGGCTTTTTGGCACAATCGAACCTCGCAGGGGCAGCCTACGAGATTCGTAATTTTGACTTGTCACGGATACTACGATTTTCGTAGCATCTGATGCAAGCCCGCCTGATGCCCACATACGGGGTGTGCGAATGCAGCTCGTTCTGAACGATGAGGATGCAATCTCAATCCCTATTGATGACTGCATTCGAGAGGCTTGGACTCTTCAATACGATCGAGCCCATCTTTCGGGCGGCATCGATCGCTTCCGAGAACGTCTTGCGGTCTGCTTTGCTATCAGTCTAGCTCAGTGCCTAGATTCTGACCTTCAACCCCCTACCTCGGCGCAAATGGCCTATGCAACCGCTATCGCACGGGAACTCGGTGTCGCGCTCCCAGCGGAAGCGCTTCGCTTTCGAGGCGCCATGTCTGATTTCATCGACCGATTTGCTGAAGCTCTCAGCCAAAAGCGGCAAAGTTATTTGGAAAAAAGGTAAGCACTTAGCTCTAACAGGCTGTTGAGAAACGCCGCGGAGCGGTGACAATGATAGTCGTCATCAATGATTGAGGAAGCGGCGGTGCGTAGTTTGCGGACCGGATGATCCTGCGGCACGCGTTCTTCCACTGATACATACGAGAACATGCCAAGCTGCTGAATATCCGCACCACGCATACTGGTGGATACGATTTTGAGTGAACTCGATCCACTGCTGGCCGAGCGTTACGCCGAGGGTGGTCGGGTATCCATCCCACCGGAGCGCTTGTTGCGTGCAGCCCTGCTGCAAGTGCTTTACAGCGTGCGCAGCGAACGGCTGCTGATGGAGCAAATGAACTACAACCTGCTATTTCGCTGGTTTGTGGGCCTAAACATCGATGATCCGGTATGGGATCACTCGACGTTTTCGTTCAACCGCGAGCGGTTGTTTGACGAGGCGATCGCGCAAGCCTTCTTTGCCCACACCGTGCTGCTGGCCGAAATGAACGAGTTGGTGAGCAACGAGCATTTCTCGGTGGACGGCAGCCTGAACCGCCCCGGGTTTCGAGGAGGCTCCAACTCTTGAGAAGATGGAGCCATGAACAAATCGAGCAAATTCTCCCCGGAAGTCCGCGAGCGCGCTGTGCGCATGGTGCAAGAGCATCGCGGTGAATACCCGTCGCTGTGGGCGGCGGTTGAATCGATTGCCCCGAAGATCGGCTGCGTGCCGCAGACGCTGCTGGAATGGGTCAAGCGTGAAGAAGTAGATGCGGGCACGCGTCCTGTCGTGACCAGCAGCGAAGCACAGCGCATCAAGGATCTGGAGCGCGAGAACAAGGAGCTGCGCCGCGCCAATGAAATTCTGAAGCTGGCCAGCGCGTTTTTCGCCCAGGCGGAGCTCGACCGCCGCTGCAAGTCCTGAAGCAGTTCATCGATCAGCATCGGGACCGCTTCGGGGTCGAGCCGATCTGCAGGGTGCTGCAGATCGCTCCGTCCGGTTACCGGCGTCACGCCGCCTGCCTGCGCGATCCATCGCGGCGCAGCGTGCGTGCCCAACGCGATGAACAACTGACCTTGCATATCGAGCGGGTGTGGCGCGCCAACCTGTCGGTGTACGGTGCTGACAAGGTATGGCGACAACTGCGCCGTGAGGGCATGGCGGTGGCTCGCTGCACGGTGGAGCGCCTGATGCGCCAACACGGACTGCGCGGCGTGAGGCGTGGCAAGGTGGTGCGCACGACGGTCAGCGACAGCAAGGCACCGTGCCCGCTGGACAAGGTCAATCGGCAGTTCAAGGCCGAGCGACCGAACCAACTCTGGGTCTCCGATTTCACGTATGTCTCCACGTGGCAGGGCTGGTTGTACGTGGCTTTCGTCATCGATGTGTTCGCGCGCCGGATCGTCGGCTGGCAAGTCAGCAGCTCCATGCACACCGACTTCGTCCTCGATGCACTGGAGCAGGCGCTGTATGCCCGTCAGCCCGAACGCGACCGTCGCCTGATCCATCACTCTGACCGGGGTTCGCAGTACGTCAGCATTCGATACAGCGAGCGCTTGGCCGAGGCGGGTGTCGAGCCGTCCGTAGGCAGCAAGGGGGACAGCTATGACAACGCGTTGGCCGAGACCATCAACGGGCTCTACAAAGCCGAGTTGATTCACCGCCGAGCACCGTGGAAAACCAAGGAGGCAGTGGAACTGGCTACGCTCGAATGGGTGTCTTGGTTCAACCACCAACGCCTGCTCGAACCTATCGGCTATATTCCACCAGCCGAGGCCGAAGCCAACTACTACCGACAACACGCCTCCAGCCTGGCACTGGCAGCATGATCACTTAAACCAAACAGCCTCCACCAAAGCCGGGGCGGTTCAGAATGAGGCGGCCGACTCATTGAGCCTGAGCCGCGGCAAGAGGCTGAGGAGGCTACTGCGCAGGGCCGCTAATGCGTTTCGTGGCCCGGCACGCAGTGTCGGGGCAAGACCGGGATCAATCCGACGAGTGACTCGATGGCTGAATAGTCGCGCGCGGATCTAACCCTACATTCTTGGTCTCAAGATTGGTGCAACATCATTCGCCGAGTGAGCAGACGTTCCGCAAGGCTCTCTTGGCCAACCTTTCTCTTGTCGCGCTGACCAATCAGAAACTGGACGATCATCTGTGGGTCATCCGACGTGAATATCTGCTCAGGGAACGGTGGCGCGGCGAGTATCGCATCTTTGGCAAGCTTCATTAGAAGCGGGATTACAGGAACATGCCCTATAGGTACATCGTTCTTGGTCATGTCCGGGTTCCAAACATCTTCTCCGAGGAACGCCATCGGTGTCGTTGGGTATGAACCGATTGGCTTCTGTGCATAGAAGTTCACGCACGCGTTCTGAAAAACTTCCTGCACGGTACCGCCACCACCCTCGGCAAAGATCAACCCTCCGCTCGCAAGGGTCACCAAGCCGTCCTCGCGAACGGAGTTGTAGAAATATTTGCCGATAGCCGTCGCGAATACATTTGGCGGCTCATTACCATAGAGCCAGCAGGGAATGCCAAGATTCGAGCTCAAGGGCGGAGGTATCCCATCGCTGGAGTCGAGGAGCGATCTTTTTACCTTCAACGCAGCGTTAAGCCACTGGGTGCTGTCTTTTAGTGTCAATTCTTTATCTTTCAGAACCGCGAGCTGCTCGTCCAGGTCGGCATATTCGTACCCCGCTAGGAACGCCCCTAGATTTGCGGCTTCCATGGCACCTGGACCACCACCGGTGATGATCTTGAAATTCGCCTTCCGGAGCTCTCGTGCCATGATGGCGACCTGTCGGTATCCGACGCTATCTCGCTTCATTCCATGCCCGCCCATGAAGCCAACGGCGAGGTTTGAATCGGTCGCAAGAAACTCGTCTATACCGTTTTGGATCTCAGCGTCATGTACTCGTGCACCGATGGCCTCCTCCAACGAGCGTGGCCATGGCTTGTTCGTTTCGGTGTCGAAGAACCATTTGTAGGCAACTTGGTCGTAGGTGGCGAGATAGGATTCTTGGGTTCCTTGGTAGCCCCTAAGCAGATCATCGACAGTGTAGAGGCCGGTACGATCCAAGCTAAATTTGAGCTCGTTCTTTCCCGGGATCTTGTCTATCCAATTTTTCAGATCGTCAGACATACGAGAACCTCCCTAGTGATGCGAGAGGGATCGTACTCTCTTGCGGCCCTTTCCTGTCGAGTCCCGGCGCAAGGCCACGAGCCGGCTTGGTGCTGCTGAGCCATCCAGCGCATGCCGAGATAATGAGTCAAGTTGGAGAGCCAGTGAGTCTGTCAGGTTCTACTCAAAGGAAGCTGTTCACTACCCGCGATAACGCTTCCTAATCGCTGTAAAGGCGACCGTTTAGTCATCGCTAGATAGATATCCAAGATATTTCCACGGTATATCTGCAGACTTCTTGGCCAGGCCTCCGGGATTCTGCAGGCTTAGGCGCGGCAGTTCTTTTCTATGTACACATTGGCGCGAAGCTATGCTCGGATAAGTTGGCGTTGCGCGCATCGCAAATTGCATCAAATCAATAAATTAGACATCTGCCGTTGGAGTGCGGCAGACACTTGCGTTGCTCTTTCCGGCAGCACCATGTGAGTCAACGCTTCCACACGGCAGCACCTCGCACAGTCGTTAAACGCTCCCGTGCAGGTTCAAGTTTTCCGGGACGCGGCCGACCGTTTGGAGATAGCCGACAGCAGCGGAACGGTCATGCCTCTCGCCATCAATCCCCTCGGTCCTGTCAGTGTCACACCGCAATCCACCGCCATCAGCTCGGTGGCCTTGAGTCAGGCAGCGCCCGCAGATTCCACCTCGGCGGTCACGGCTATGGCGCAAGTGAACCCGACGACGAACAGTGCAAGCCTGGATGCGGCGCTGCAGGCATTGGGCTCGGCGGCAAAATTGTCGGATGATCTGCAAAACGTCGCGAGCGCGCTCGTGCCGAGCATGCAGAAAATCATTGAAGACCGGCCTGACCTTGCGAATGCCAATTTTGATTTTCAATCCGATCACGGATCGATCAAGGTAGTGTCGTCTTCGCTCAGCGACCGCGACAAGGAGTGGCTGCAAAAGACGTTCAACGCGAACAAGGGGCTGGTCGATGCCGTCCAGACTTTCCACAGCGACGCGACGACGAGCTACGCGCTGTGGGCAAAAGCGGATGGCCAGACCTTGTCGTCGTCCGATACCGCCAAAGTGTCGCAGCTAGCCGACCAGACTTTCCATTTCATGGACATGTTTCAGCATGCCAGCCAGAGCATGCTGCAGAACATGTTCAAAGATGGCAGCTACACGACGCCCAATGGCGCGACCATCAATTTCCAACAGGGCGTGAATTCGCCACTCAGCTTTCTTGTGTTCCAGAAAAGCAATCAGTCCATCGTGGAAGGCACCGACACATACACATCGCCGCTCGGTCATGCCTACTACGGAGCGATAAGGGGAAATTTCTTTTTCGGTTCGAGCGTGATTCCGGATTTCATGCCGAGCATGTCGTCGAATTCGGTGGGCGTGAATACAACGGTTTGATCATCAAGGCCAGCCGGCTGGGTTCTATTCCCATCAACTCCCAAAAGGCATCACAGCATTCTGCGCCCTACCCTCCAAGACATTTCCCCGAATACTTGCGTGGCGACCGGATGCGGCATAACTCCTTGACTGGCATGCCGGCGTCGACCTTACGCAGAAAGCTGATGATTTGTCCTGCATTGAAACGCTTCTTCACGTCCAATCTCCTTCGATTTTGGGATTGGTGTCACCTTGATTTAGCTGCAAGTAGTGACACTCAGGACTGCTTCGCAACCCTATCGATTCAGCAAAGAATATTTCGGATGAAAAGTGGCAAGTCGCGTAAAATCAATGGCTTGCTGTTAGTCTCTGGCACTTCCCATGGAAAGATCAGAGGCAGGCATGCAGTACTGGCAGACGCCGTATCTTGGACTGCGATCAATCCCGAGGGAGCTCAACCAATTCGAGCTCAACGCCTTCTTCACCTACTCCCCCAAGGAACAACGTGCGATTCTCGCCAAGCGCGACGCGCTGCATCGCCTGGGTTTAGCACTGCAGATCGGCTTTATCCGGATGATTGGCAGCGTGCTTGCTGCCGTCAAAGTGGTCCCTGCCGAGCTGTGGGAACATCTCGGCAAAACGCTGGGTGTCGCCACACCGGATATCGCCTCACTCCGATCGCTATACCGTCGCGAACGAACTCTGTTCACGCACCAAAATGTCGCGATCGAGACATTGGGTTTCGTTCGCATGTCCGAACATCAGC
>Ga0209672_100706_pt1 | contig 16637 bp, 9 predicted proteins | sample AraplaCol_mMS_r2_FD_184273 | JGI IMG/M metagenome (GOLD analysis project Ga0209672, IMG submission 184273) | Arabidopsis root microbial communities from North Carolina, USA - plate scrape CL_Col_mMS_r2 (SPAdes) (version 2) | ecosystem: Host-associated > Plants > Roots > Endosphere | place: USA...
AAAACCAGCGCGCGTCGCCGTCGTAATGAGTGGAAAGACTACCGAGCAACACCACCGTATCCAGGTAGACGTGCGGATTGAGCAAGGTGAACGCCAGGCAGGCCAGCACCACGCGCCCCCGGCTCTGCACGCCATCACCGGCTGGCTGCAGACCGCTTTCACCCTGCCATGCGCGCCGCAGCGCCATGACACCGTAACTCGCAAGGAACGCCGCACCGGCAAAGCGCAGCCACTGCAACAGACTGGGATGCTGCTGCACGACCAGGCCCATGCCCGCCAAACCCAGCAGTATCAGGCCGACATCGGCCAGGATGCACACGCTCACCACGGCGCCCACGTAGTGGCGTTGCAGGCCCTGCCGCAGGACGAAGGCGTTTTGCGCACCAATGGCGATGATCAGCCCCGCGCCCGCGGCGAGGCCGGCCAGGTAGGCCGTGGAAATCATGGGAATGCTCCAATTAGATGGCTACTGTGGCGTAGACATCATGGACAGTAAAACTAATTATTCTTAACTTACTTTAATTGTCCTAATGCCATTGCAGGAGCGCACTTGTGCGCGACCGCGGCGCGTTAGCGCCGCCACATCGCACAACCAGCGCTCATCGCGAACGGCTGTCGCGCACAAGTGCGCTCCTACAGTGAATGCCGAAGGTGCCTGCATGAGCCTGCTCAACCCCCAACTCGCCGCCTTTGCCGCCGTCCTCGAAGAAGGCAGTTTCGACGGCGCTGCGCAGCGCCTGTCGCTGACGCCTTCCGCCATCTCCCAGCGCATCAAGGCCCTGGAAGACCGGCTGGGCCAGGTGCTTATCCTGCGGCACACGCCCAGCGAAGCGACCGAAGCCGGCCAACGCCTGCTGCGCAGCGTGCAGCAGATGCGCATGCTCGAAGCGGAGACCTTGAACGAGTTCCGCGTCGGCCCGGAAAGCAGCGGCCCGACTACCGTCGCCATCGGCGTCAACGCCGACTCGCTTGCCACATGGTTTCTTGCCGCGTTGGCGCAGCTGCACGATCGCCACCAGTTGCTGTTCGACGTGCGCGTTGAGGACCAGGACCATTCCACCAACCTGCTGCGCGACGGCTCCGTGCTCGGCGCCATCACGGCCGAGCCGCAAGCCGTGCAGGGCTGCAGTGTGAAGAAGCTTGGCGTGATGCGCTATCTGCCGGTCGCTGCGCCGACGTTTGTGAAGCGCCACTTCTCCGGCGGCGTCAATGCAGCCTCGCTCGGCCAGGCACCGATGCTGGTGTTCAATCGCAAAGACGCCCTTCAGTGGCGTTATATCCACAGCGTCACCCGCGCGCGCATGGCGCCGCCGATGCATTACGTGCCTTCGTCCACGGCGTTCGTGGAAGGCGCCGAACTGGGGCTGGGCTGGGCGATGGCGCCGGAGTCGATGCTGGCCAAGCATTTTGCAGCCGGCACGCTCAAGCCGATCGCGCCCAATCAGTGGCTCGATGTTCCCTTGTATTGGCAGTGCTGGTCGATTCGGTCGGCGACGCTGGCGACGGTGACGGACGCGTTGATGCGCGCTGCGCAGGATGGGTTGCGGCAGCGCAAATAAGCCCGCGGTCCGCACTTTGTGGGAGCGCACCCTGTGCGCGACTGCGGTGCATCGCATTCAGAGCATGGCCTGCGCAGCTCCGAAGCAGCGCGATGTAGGCGGCGCTGTCGCGCACAGGGTGCGCTCCCACAGGGGTTTCCCCACAGAGTGTCCTCACAGGGACCCGGGCGCTACCCAAAAAGAAAAGGGCCGCATTGCTGCGGCCCTTTTCACATCGATCGAAAGGACTCGATTACTTCTTCATCAAACCCGCAAGCGTCTTGCCCAGATCGGCCGGCGACTTCACCGTGGTGACGCCTGCCTTCTCCAGCGCAGCGAACTTCGCTGCCGCGGTGCCCTTGCCGCCGGAGATGATCGCGCCGGCATGGCCCATGCGCTTGCCCGGAGGCGCCGAGGCGCCGGCGATGAACGACACGACCGGCTTGGTGACGTACTCGCCGATGAACTCGGCGGCGTCTTCTTCAGCGCTGCCGCCGATTTCGCCGACCATGATGATGCCTTCGGTCTGCGGATCGTCCTGGAACAGCTTGAGGCAGTCGATGAAGCTCAGGCCGTTGATCGGGTCGCCGCCGATGCCGATGACGGTGGACTGGCCCAGGCCTTCGTTGGTGGTCTGGAACACCGATTCATACGTCAGCGTGCCGGAGCGCGATACGATGCCGACCTTGCCCGGCATGTGGATGTGACCCGGCATGATGCCGATCTTGCACTCGCCCGGGGTGATGATGCCGGGGCAGTTCGGCCCAATCAGCACGGTTTCCGGATGCTGGGCCAGCACGTTCTTGACGCGCAGCATGTCCAGCACCGGGATGCCTTCGGTGATCGCCACGATGACCTTGATGCCGGCATCGATGGCTTCGAGGATCGAGTCGGCCGCGAACGGCGGCGGCACGAAGATCACCGACGCATCGGCGCCGGTTTCGTCGACCGCTTCGGAGACCGAGTTGAAGACCGGCAGGCCGATGTGCTCGCTGCCGCCCTTGCCCGGGGTCACGCCACCGACAACCTTGGTGCCGTAATCCAGCGCCTGCTGCGCGTGGAAGGTGCCCTGCTGGCCGGTGAAGCCCTGCACCAGGACCTTGGTGTTCTTATTGACGAGAACGCTCATGGATCTTTGCTCCTCAGGCCTTGGCCGCAGCCACGGCTTTCTGCGCCGCGTCGTTGAGATCGTTGGCCGGCGTGATCGCCAGGCCGGAGTTGGCCAGCAGTTCGCGGCCCAGCTCCACGTTGGTGCCCTGCAGGCGCACCACCACCGGGATCTTCAGACCCACTTCCTTCACGGCCGCGATGATGCCTTCGGCGATCAGGTCGCAACGCACGATGCCGCCGAAGATGTTGACCAGGATGGCCTTCACCTTGTCCGACGAGAGGATGAGCTTGAACGCCTCGGTGACGCGTTCCTTGGTGGCGCCGCCGCCGACGTCAAGGAAGTTGGCCGGCTCGCCGCCTGCCAGCTGGATCACGTCCATGGTGGCCATGGCCAGGCCTGCGCCGTTGACCATGCAGCCGATGGAGCCGTCCATCGTCACGTAGTTGAGGTTGTACTGCACGGCAGCCGCTTCGGCCGCGTCTTCCTGGGTCAGGTCGCGCATGGCGGCCAGGTCCGGGTGACGGAATTCGGCGTTGTCGTCGGAGTTGACCTTGCCGTCGAGGGCGGCGAGGTTGCCGTCTTCGAGGATGGCGAGCGGGTTCAGCTCGACCAGGGCCAGGTCCTTCTCGTTGAACAGCTTGTACAGGCCCAGCATGATCTTGGTCAGCTGGCCGACCTGCTTCGCGTTGAGATCCATGGCGAAGCCGAGCTGGCGGCACTGGTACGGCTGCAGGCCTTCGACGAAGTCCACCACGATGGTGTGGATGTCTTCCGGCGTGTCCTTGGCGACCTGCTCGATGTCCACGCCGCCGTGCTTGGAGGCGATGAACGAGACCGACTTGCTGTCACGGTCCGTGAGGATCGACAGGTACAGTTCCTTGGCGATGTTGGTCGCGTCGGTGACCAGCACCAGGTTCACCGGCAGCGCGCGGCCGGCGGACTGATAGGTTTCCATGTGGGTGCCCAGCATGCCCTTGGCAGCTGCGCGCACGTCGTCGAGGCTCTTGCAGAACTTGACGCCGCCGGCCTTGCCGCGGCCGCCTGCGTGAATCTGTGCCTTGACCATCCACTGCGAACCACCAAGGGCTTTGGCGGCATCGACAGCGGCATCGGGAGAGTTGGCGACCTTGCCCGGGGGCACGGCAATGCCGTACTTCGCGAACAATTCTTTGGCCTGGTACTCGTGGAAATTCATGGATACCTCGAGAGTACGGGGGAACATGACGGCCGGCCGGTTGTGGGAAACCGGACGGTCAGGGGAACGACGGCGGTACAAGCGCTGCCGGGATGCAGTGCGCCGCCGTCTGCCTTTCGACATGACGGAAACCGCGCAATACGGCCCGGTATTTTCGCAGCAGCGGCCCCCGATGGAAAGGGGCGGGGCGGCCTAGGGGCCATCCGACCTTGCTGGAGAAGGGCTTGCCGCAAGTCTCTAAAGCCCCGTCTATACTGGTCCGGACCGCCTTTTGGGCCGACTGAGAGAGACCCGGTGTCGAGCACCATCCAGCCTGCCTATCCCGCCGCGCGCACCGCCCCCGAGGCGGCGCGCCACGAACTGTTATTCCTCAATTGCTTCCGACTGGCCCAGGCCTTGGTCTATGTGGGCCTGGCGCTGAGCCCGACCACGCTGGGCTGGCCCAAACTGGCCGATGTCGGCCTGGCGCGCGGCGTGGCGGTGCTATTCCTGCTGTTTGCGCTGGGCATGCTGTCGCTGACCCGCCGCTCCACGCCGTGGCTGCGCTGGACGGTGTCGGGCGCCCTGGTGGTGGACATCATCGCGGCGGTGCTGGCCATCATCACCATGCACGATGCCCGCATCGGCATCGCCATGATGCTGGCGGTGAACATCGCGGCGGGTGCGCTGATCCTGCCACTGCGGCTTTCGTGCTTTTTTGCGGCGCTGGCCACGCTGGGCGTGATCGGCCATTCGGTGCTCGAGGCGCAGGGCCAGGGCGGCATGGACCGCGAATTGCTCGAGTCGAGCCTTTTCGGCCTGGCCTACTTCGCAATCACCATGCTGTGCTACGTGCTGAGCCGGCAGATCCGCGCCAGCGAGGCCTTGGCCGAGCAACGCGGCGTCGACCTGGCCAACCTCGCCCAAGTCAACGAGCTGATCATCCGCCGCATGAAGACCGGCGTGCTGCTGGTGGACGATGCCAACCGCATCCACCAGATGAACGAGTCGGCCTGGATGCTATTGGGCAATCCCGCCGCTGACCAGCGCGACCTGGGCCGCGTGGCGCCGGAGCTTTCGCGCCGCCTGTACCACTGGATGACCTCAGGAAAGCTGGACGAGTCTGCCACCCAGCTCGCCGACGGCGTGCCCGAAGTGGTGCCGCGTTTCAGCCGCCTGGCGCCGAACGACGACTCGCACGTGCTGATCTTCCTCGATGACACCTCGCTGGTGTCGCGCCGCGCCGAAGAGCTCACGCTCAGTTCGCTGGGCCGGTTGTCGGCTTCAATTGCCCACGAAATCCGCAATCCGCTGGCAGCGATCCGCTACTCCGCGCAGCTGCTGGCCGAGTCGGAAGACCTGCCGCCGACCGACCAGCGCATGGTGGAGATCATCAACAACCACTGCGTGCGCTTGAACGAGATCATCGAAAACATCCTGCAGTTGTCACGGCGCGAACGCTCGCGTCCGGAGACGCTGGACCTGGGCACCTGGGCCAATCAGTTCGTCGATGAATACCGCCAGGGCAACGACCTGGGCGAGGATTCGCTGCGGGTGATCCAGGCCAGCACGCCGGTAGCCGCCGTGGCCGATCCGCAGCAGTTGCAGCAAGTGGTGTGGAACCTCGTGCAAAACGCGCTGCGCTATGGACGCATGCCTGGCGAGCCCGCCCGCGTGATGGTAGTGGCGCGTCACGGCGAACACGGCGTGCCGATCCTCGAAGTGATCGATCGCGGCCCGGGCATTGCGCCAAAGGTCGCGGCGCAGATTTTTGAGCCGTTTTATACGACGCACGAATATGGAACGGGCCTGGGGCTTTATCTCGCGCGTCAGATGAGTGAGGCGAATCAGGCGTCGTTGGAATATGTGCGCGTCGCGGGTGGCGGTAGTTGCTTCCGGCTGGTGTTGACGCCGGCGCGCGTGGGCAAGGCCACGGGGGACGCCGCAGCGGCGGGCTGAGTTCAACCGAGCAGCCTTCTGTGGGAGCGCACCCTGTGCGCGACGACCCCGCGACGAGGCGTCGACGGAGCGTTGCTGTCGCGCACAGGGTGCGCTCCCACAGGGTTATATCGCGGCGTGCGATCAGGTCTCGCGGACGATCAACTCCACCGGCAGGGTCTCCGACTGCTCCGGCTCGTCGCCAATCAACGCCAGCACCTTGCGCGCCAGCAGGGTGCCACCTTCCTGCCAGTCCTGTCGCACCGAACTCAGCGGTGGCAGGAAGCTCGCCGCCAGCGGCATATCGTCGTAACCCACCACGGACACATCGCCGGGCACGGTTCGCCCCAGCGTATTGAGTGCGCGGATCGCACCCATCGCCAGCAGGTCGCTGCAGGCGAACACCGCATCGAACGGCACGCCGCGATCCATCAGCGAATGCATGGCGTCGCCACCCGAAGCGAGGGTGAATTCGTCGCGGCGTATCAGCAGCGGCTTGATGCCGTGCGCGGCCAGCGCATCAACGAAGCCATTGAGTCGCTCGAAGATCTCGGGGTGATTCGGGTTGCCCACGAACACGGGATTGCGGCGCCCCAGACGGATGAAGTGTTCCGCCACCACGCGGCCGCCCTGGCGGTTGTCGCTGCCTACCACGACGTGTTCGTCGCCCGGGGCGCCCCACACCACCATCGGCAGGCCCAGCTTGTCGAAGCGGCGCACCGCGTCCTGGCGTGAGCCCTGGCCGAGCAGGATCAGGCCATCGGCCGCCTGCACGGCGGCGGCTGTCGCACCCTGCCGGGTGGTCAGCAGCACGCTGTAGCCGTGCTCGGTCAGTTCCTGGGAAATGCCGCCGAGCAGGATCAGCGGATAGGGATCGAGCATGGTGCGGTCGTGGGAAGGCTTCATTTCCACGATCACGGCCACCGTGTGGCTGCGGCGCAGGCGCAGGTTGCGCGCGCTCACATTGAGCTTGTAGCCGAGCTCGTGCGCCAACGCCTGCAGACGCTCGCGGGTCTCGCGCTGCACCAACGGGCTGTCGCTGAGCGCCCGCGAAATGGTGATCTTGGATACCCCGGCCACCTTCGCAAGATCCGCCATGGTCAGACTGGCGGAAGGCGCGGTGCCCTGGCGATTCTTTTGCTGACGACTCAAGACCTGGCCCCAATGTCTTGTGAGCGGTCGCACGGCATCCGGGCGACGGCCAACCTTGGCAAACCCGGACAGTGTCGTGGTTTGCACTGCCAACGTCCAACGGCGTATGGAACCATCACCTCCCCTCCACTGCCCGACTGGCCCGCCGCCATTCGGGGGCGCAAGGCCTTGCGCTCGCAACACACCATCCATGAGATCGATTTCAGGCGCAACGATGTTGTGCCGCAGCAAATGTTATCGATATCTTGATATCGATAACATTTGCTGCGAAGCTCCGCCCGCACACCCACAGGCCGGGCTGGCCCACGCGTCCTTGTGTTCCAGCCACAGAACAAAAAGTAAGCGCGGAGAGAGACGTTGGACCAACAAGAAACGGCGCAGGTCTTGCCGCCCCTTGGCCGTGCCTGGCGCGACCCGTGGGTGGTCACCCGTGAGAACGCCGACCCCGCCGGTTTCGCGCAAGACGAAAGCCTGTTCGCCCTCTCCAATGGCGCCCTCGGCGTGCGCGGTGGGCTGGAGGAAGGCGACAGCCCGAGCCAGGCCTGTTTCCTGGCCGGCGCCTGGGAACGCACGCCGATCGAGTACCACGAGCGCTTCCCCGGCTTTGCCGCGCATACCGACACCCGCATCCCGGTCGCCGACGGCACTCGCATCCATCTGCGCCTTGGCGATACACCGGTCCGCCTGAGCGAGGGCGAGTGGCTGCACTTTGAGCGGGCGCTGGATCTGCGCAGCGGCAGCTATCGCCGCCAGTTGCGCTGGCGCTCGCCCGATGGCGCGACCCTGCTGATCGATGCCGAGCGCATCGTCAGCTTTGACAGCGCTGCCTTGCTCGCGATCCGTTACCGCGTGCATTCGATCGATTACACGGGTCCGATCACGCTGGAGTCCTGCATCAGCACCGTGCGCAACGCCACCGAACAAGGCGACGACCCGCGCATCGGCACGCGCGTGGACGGCGGCCTGGCCAGCACGGATGCCGCGGCCGGCGACCTGCTTGCCCATGTCCTTCAGCGCACCGCCCATAGCAACATCCGTGTTGCCTGCATGCAGCAGCACGCGATCATCGATGAAAGCCTGGGCTTCCGCCTGGCCAACCTCGCGCAGCACGGCGTGATGCAGGTGTTCGAAGGCGAACTGACGCCAGGCCAGTCGGTGACGTTCGAAAAATATGTCGCATACGCCTGGACGCCACCCGACGGTAGCAACACCGACGCTGACTTGCTCGCCCGCACCGCGGGCGCACTCGCCCAAGCGAGCGCGCAAGGTTATGACACCCTGCTCGCGCGCCAGACCCAGGCACTCGCGCAACTCTGGCATAACGCCGACTTTGCCATCGATGGCGATCCCGCCACGGAACAGGCGCTACGCTTCAACCTGTTCCACGTGTTCCAGTCCAGCAGCCGCGACGGCCAGGGCACCACGGCGGCCAAAGGCCTCACCGGCGAAGGCTACGAGGGTCACTACTTCTGGGACGCCGAGGCTTTCATGCTGCCGGCGATGGTTGCGCTCGCACCCGAGGTGGCGCGCAGCATGCTGATGTATCGCCATGGCACGCTGGAGCGCGCTCGCGCGCATGCACGCGAACTCAACCACGCCCGCGGCGCGCTGTATGCGTGGCGCACCATCAGCGGCGACGAGTGCTCGGCGTATTTCCCCAGCGGCTCGGCGCAGTACCACATCAATGCCGCCGTGGCCTGGGCGATCCGCCACTATGTGGATGCCACCGGCGACGATGCGTTCCTGCGCGACGTGGGCGCCGAAATGCTGTTCGAAACAGCGCGCGTCTGGCTGGACATCGGCCACTTCAATGCGCGTCGCGGCGGTGCGTTCTGCATCCACGGCGTAACCGGTCCGGACGAATACACCGCCCTGGTCGACAACAACCATTACACCAACCGCATGGCGCAGCGACACCTGCGCGATGCCGCGGCGGTGGCGCACTGGCTGGCCGACACGGCACCTGACATCTATGCGGAACTCGCCCGCCGCATCGGCCTGGAATCGTTCGAGATCATGCAGTGGCAGCGCGCTGCCGAGCTGATGTACCTGGCCGAAGATGCGGAGCTGGGCATCTTTCCGCAGGACGACACCTTCCTCGACAAGCCGCGCATGCCGGCGCATGCAGCCGGCGAAGGCAAGCGCCCGCTGCTGCTGGAACTGCATCCGCTCACCATCTATCGCCATCAGGTGGCCAAGCAGGCTGATGCGCTGCTGGCGCTGATGCTTGCCGGGGACGATGTGAGCCTGGCCGCCAAACGACGCAACTTCGACTACTACGAAGGCGTCACCGTGCACGACTCGACCCTGTCCGCCTCCACCTTCAGCGTGATCGGCGCCGAAGTCGGCGAAACCGAAAAGGCCTGGCGCTACTTCCAGGACAGCTTGCGCGTGGACCTGGACGATCTGCACGGCAACGCCGCCCACGGCCTGCACATGGCCGCGATGGCCGGCAGCTGGTTGTCGCTGGCCTGGGGTTACGGCGGCATGCGCGTGGTCGACGGCGAATTGCGCCTGCGTCCGCAATTGCCCGATGCGTGGCACCGCTATCGTTTCGGCGTCGCCTGGCAGCGGGCTCATCTGCGCGTGGAAGTGGACCGCACCGGCGTGCGCTACACCGTGACGCGCGGCGACAGCGTGCGCTTCCATCACGCCGGTGAGCCGGTGCGTTTGCGGCACGGCGAATCCATTTCCATGCCGCATCGCGCGCTAGAACAAGTGTGGCTGCAAGCCGTGATCTTCGACCTCGACGGCGTCATTGCGGACACGGCCGTGGTCCATCGCGCCGCGTGGGAACAGCTGGCGCACGACATCGGCGCACCATTCGACGAACACATTGCTGAACGCATGAAAGGCGTGGACCGTCGCGGCTCGCTCGAGATTCTGCTGGAGCGTGCGCCACACGCGTACTCCGAGCGCGAGAAGCGCGTACTGGAAGATCGCAAGAACGGCTACTACGTCGCGCAGATCGAATGCTTCGGACCCGCGCAATTGCTCAGCGGCGCGCGTAACGCCGTGGAAAGCGTTCGCGCCGCGGGACTGTGCACCGCGCTTGCATCGGCCAGTCGCAACGCACCACTGCTGCTGGAGCGCCTGGGCATTGCCGACCTGTTCGACTACGTCGTCGACGCAGCGAACATCACGCACTCCAAACCGCATCCGGAAATCTTTTTGGCCGCGGCGACGGGGCTGAATGTGGCGCCGGAAAACTGCCTGGGCGTGGAGGATGCCGCGGCCGGCATCGACAGTATTCTTGCCGCCGGCATGCGTGCCGTGGGCGTGGGCGACGCGACCGTTCTTTCGCGTGCCGAGGACATTTTGGCGGGTATCGATGCGTTCGATATCCAGCGCTATCTCTACCAGCCACCGACGGCTCGGGGAACGCCGGCGGAGGCCGTGTCGAACCACTGATCAGGACCACTCTGACAGCGTGCAGTACCACTCCTAAGAAACACTACAACTGCTTTTCTTTTGATGGGGAGGAAACACCATGTACACGCAACGCATGACTCGTAGGCTGCTTGCCACCAGCATTGCCGCTTTGCTCGTCGCCAGTTCGCTGCACGCGCAGGATGCGGCGCCCGCAGCGCAGACTCCGCCCGCACAGACCCAAGGCCCCTCGGCCGCGCCCGCCGCTCCGGCGGCCAACCAGAAGAACGCCACCAATCTCGACCAGGTGGTGGTCACCGGCACCGCGGCCGCGGGCGGTTTGAAGAAGATCGATACGTCGTACTCGGTCACCGCCGCCACGCTTGACCAGATCCGCGAATTCAATCCCAAGAGCACGGCCGACCTGCTGAAGATGGCGCCGGGTGTGTTCCCCGAATCGTCGGGCGGCCAGACCGGCGCGAACATCGAAGTGGCCGGCTTCCCGGGCGGCGGCGATGCGCCGTTTGCCACACTGCAGATCAACGGCTCGCCGATCTATCCGATGCCGACGCTGTCGTTCATGGAAAACTCCTCGATGTTCCGCCTCGATGACACCATCGACCACGCGGAATTCGTGCTCGGCGGCCCGGCCGTGCTCTACGGCAACGGCCAGCCCGGCCTCACCGCCAACTTCATCCTGCGCGAAGGCACCGACAAGCCGAGCGGCGATATCGGTGTCACCTACGGTTCGGAAGGCCTGGTGCGTCTGGACGGCTTCTACGGCTTCAAGATTGCAGACGGATGGTACGGCAGCATCGGCGGCTTCTGGCGCCAGTCCGATGGCGTGCGCGATCCGCAGTTCGACGCCGACAAGGGCGGCTCGCTCACCGCCACGCTGACGCACAACTTCGGCGACAGCGGCTCGATCATGTTCTATGCGCGCGACCTGAAGGATCACAACCAGTTCGTCACCGATACGCCGATCCTCAATCCGGGCCGTGGCCAGTTCGATAACTACCCTGGCTTCGATGCACTCACCGGCACCTTCGGCAGCAAGGCCGACCAGTACGCCTTCCTTCAGACCACGCCGTGCACCACGGCAGGCTGCCAGCCGGCGGGCCAGCACGTGAACCTGGCCGACGGCCGTGGCGCCGATGTGATTTCCGTGGGCGGCAATCTCGACCTGACCTTCGGCGACGGCTGGAACATCTCCGACAAGTTCAACTTCACCGGCGGCCAGATGAACACGGTCGCGTTCTTCAGCACCGGCGCCAACCCGCAGACGCTGGGCAGCTACATCGACGACCAGATCACCGCCGACGGCTTGCCGGCCGGCACCACCGCCACCGCCACTTATGTCAACAACGGCGGTGCGGCGGACATGAACCAGAACGTCACCACGCAGGGTTACTGGTATGTGCACAAGCGCATCCAGGGTGCATCGAACGAGTTCCATATCAGCAAGGACATCTTCGAAGGCAACACGCTGACGTTCGGCAATTACACCGCCGTCTACAACGACCACGACAACTGGCTGCTCGGCAACAACATGCTGCTGCAGGCCAAGAACAACCCGTACCCGATCGCCGTCACCCTGAGCAACGGCGACGTATTGTCGAGCCCGGGCGGTTTCGTCAGCGGCCCATCCACCGCGATTCGTGAAGCGTGGAACGGCTTCAACACCGCCTTCTTCCTGACCGATTCGTGGAAGGTCGACAAGTGGCTGTTCGACGTGGGCGTCCGCGACGAACGCCAGGAGGCCAACGGCCGCATCCAGAACACGGCCACCGGCGATCTCGACGGCAATCCGACCACGCTTTACAACAACAACTCGCAGTACCTGATTGGCGGCAACACGTACATCAACTACGCCAAGACGGCGCCCTCGTGGACCATCGGCGCCAACTACGAAATCCAGAGCAACATGAGCGTGTACGCACGTGTCAACGACGGCGTGCACTTCCCGGGCTTCGATGATCTGCGCGGCCTGCCCAGCCAGCCGGTCAACAAGATCCACAACATGGAAGTGGGCTTCAAGTACCAGGCCGACTGGGTGTACCTGGACGTGAACGCATACCGCAAGTTGTTCTACAACGTGCCGTATACGATCACCCAGGGCAACGGCCAGCAGTTCTCGTTCGACTACGGCTCGGCCACCAAGGGCATCAACTTCACCACCGTGCTGAAACCGGTACCCGGCACGCCGGGCTTCCAGATTGCCTTCAGCGGCAACTACATGGACGGCCACTACACGCACAGCGCCGCGTGCACGCCGTACCTGACCCAGGATGGTGGCGAAGCCTGCGCCAGCCTCGACGGCATGCAGCTGCAGCGCCAGCCGAAGTTCCACGGCATCCTGACGCCGTCGTATCAGTGGCCCACCGGCTTCGGCAGCATGAAGGTGTGGCTGACCTACGAGTACGTCGGCAACCGCTACGGCGACCTGATCGAGCAGCAGCCGCTCGGCCAGTACCACACGCTGGCGTTCGGTGCCACGGCGAACATCGGCGACAACTGGCAGGTTAACCTGCAGGGCACCAACCTCACCAACGAGATCGGCATCACCGAAGGCAATTCGCGTCTGTTCGGCTTTGCCAGCGCGGGCGGCGTGATTCTCGCCCGCTCGATCGAAGGCCGTGAGGTCAACCTGCAGGTCAAGTACAACTTCTAAATCGTTTCACCAGGCAAGACGCTTCACCGAGCACTTCCCTCGACTGTCCCGGGCCGCCACTAGTGCGGCGGCCCGGGACCTTTTTAGAAACCTCATTACGGGGTGTGCATGAACCGGTTCCGCATGGTCGTCGCGCTGGCATCGATCTACATGGTGTTCGCGATACTGCTCAACAGCGTCGGCACGGTCATCCTGCAGTCGATCCACACGTTCGGCATCGACAAGCCGCAGGCCAGCCTGCTGGAACTGTTCAAGGACTTGCCGATCGCCGTCACCTCGTTCCTGGTGGCCTCGTTCCTGCCGCGGCTGGGCTATCGCCGCGCGATGATGCTGGCCTTGTGCATCGTGGGCAGCGCCTGCGTGCTGATGCCGCTGTTCCCCAGCTTCCATACCACCGAATTGTTGTTCACCTGCGTGGGCGTGTCGTTCGCGCTGGCGAAGGTGTCCGTGTATTCCTCCATCGGCCTGCTGACTGACAGCAAGGCCGAGCACGGCCGGCTCACCAACACCATCGAAGGGCTGTTCATGCTCGGCGTCCTGGCCAGCGGCTGGCTGTTCAGTGCGTTCATCGATCATGGCAACCCGGCCAACCCCTCGTGGTTCAATGTGTACTGGGTGTTGGCCGTGCTGTGCTTCGGCACGGTGGCGCTGCTGTCGGGCGCGCGGCTGGACGAATCGGCGGCGCATGGCGAAGTGCGGATGTCGATGGGCCAAGCCCTGCGCGACATGTACCGCCTGCTGATGCGCACGCTGGTCTATGTGTTCCTGCTCTCCGCCTTCCTCTACGTGCTGATCGAGCAGAGCTTCAGCACCTGGCTGCCGACCTTCAACAACGAGATCCTCAAGCTGCCCAATGCGATGAGCATCCAGATGGCGAGCATCCTCGCCGGTGCTACCGCGCTGGGACGCATCATTGCCGGCCAGTTGCTGCGCCGCATGTCCTGGCATGTGCTGCTCAATCTATGCGTGATCGGCATGGGTGCGCTGATCCTGCTGGTGCTGCCGCTGGCGCGTCATGCGGTGGTGGGCGTTGACGTGGGCTGGTTCAATGCGCCGATTGCCGCCTATCTGATTCCGCTGATCGGTCTGCTGATGGCGCCGATCTATCCGGTGATCAATTCGGTGGCGTTGAGCTCGCTGCCCAAGCCCTCGCATGCGGCCATGACCGGCCTCATCGTGATTTTCTCCGCGCTCGGCGGCACCTTGGGTTCGCGCATCACCGCCATCGTCTTCACCAACTTCGGCGGCATCCACGCGTTCTATTTCTCGCTGGTGCCGATGACGCTGATCCTGGTGACGCTGTTCTTCTTCAAGCGCGAAACCGACCGCTCCGCGGTGCCGCCCATGCTGGCACCGGAGGGCGCGGCGTGAGTTTCACGCGCCGCCAGTTCCTGGCGTCGGGCATGATCGCTGCGGGTGCGGCGCTGACATCCAAGGCATGGTCGGGCACCGGCAGCGCGAAGCAGACCGGAAGCGTGCGCAACGTGCTGCTGATCGTGGCCGACGATCACGGCTACGACATGTCGAGCCTGGGCAGCGCCGTGCATACGCCGGCACTGGATCGGCTGGCCCGCGAAGGCACGCTGTTCACCGACGCCTACGCCTCGGTGTCTTCCTGCAGCTCGAGCCGCTCCACCCTTTATACAGGCCTGTATTCGCATACCAACGGCATGTACGGCCTGTCGCACGACGTGCACAACTTCTCGTTGCTGGAAGACGTGAAGACGCTGCCGTGGATGCTCAAGCAGCACGGCTATGCCACGTCGCTGGTCGGCAAGCTGCATGTGAAGCCGGAAGCCGCGCTGGCCTACGACGCCTGGTTGCTACCCGAACAGGCCGGCAACCGCGACGTGGCAGCGATGGGACATGCCGCCGGGCAATGGATTCGGGCGCAAGGCACGCGGCCGTTCTTCCTGACCATGGGCTACAGCGACCCGCATCGCGCGGGCGACCCTTCGCAGTTCGGCAATACGCGCGACTGGCCGGAAGTGAAGCGCATGCGCTATCGGCCGCAGGACGTGACCATCCCTTCGCATCTGCCGGATCTTCCCGGCGTGCGCGAAGACCTGGCCCAGTACTACGAAGCCGTCAGCCGGATGGACAGCGGCGTGGATATCCTGCTGCGCGAACTCGAAGCCTCGGGTCACGCGGACGACACGCTGGTGATCTATCTGTCCGATAACGGCCGTCCGTTCCCCGGCGCCAAGGACAATCTCTACTACGAAGGCATCCATCTGCCGCTGATCGTAAGGGCGCCGCGCGCTGCGCATCGCGGCATCCGCAACAACGCGATGGTGAGCTGGATCGACATCACGCCGACCATTCTCGACTGGGCCGGCGTGGCGCCACCGCAGGGCTATCGCTATCTGCCGCTGCCGGGCCGCTCGCTGTTGCCGATCCTGGAGCAGACTGAACCCAGCGGCTGGGACGAAGTGTTTGCCACGCACTCGTTTCACGAAATCGATCAGTACTACCCCACCCGTTCGTTGCGCACGCGACGCTACAGCTATTTCCTGAACCTGCAGCCCAGCCTGCGCGTGCCCATTGCCAGCGACGTGGCGCTGTCGCCCTCGTGGAAGGCGATCACCTCCACGCCGGGTGCCCGCCTGGGCAAACGGTCGCTGGAAGCGTTCGAGCACCGGCCCGATGAAGAACTCTACGACCTGCACGCCGACCCCGACGAGATCGTGAACCTGGCCAGCGACCCGGCGCATGCCGCCGCGCTGGCCGATGTCCGCGCGCAGTTGGCGCGCTGGCGCACCGCCACCCACGACCCGTGGATGGCCGGCATCACCAATCCTTTTGGACCCGCACGCTAGGCGCGCGAGTGATCACACGATGGAACGAGGAAGACGCAACGCCATGATGTCCCTGCTACGACGACTGCCCCGCACCGCTGCCATTGGTCTGTTGTTTGCTGCCGCCCGCGTCAGCGCAGCCACCGATCCCAGCTTTGTGCTCACCGGCACGTCCGAACAATTTGGCAGCTATTTCCCGAGCTATCTCGCCAACGGCTATTTTTCCACGCTCACCTCGGTGCGCGGCACCGAGCCCACCATGGGCTACATGGTGGCAACCATGGACTATGCGAAGGACGATATCGCCCGCCCTGCCGCCATGCCGGGCTGGAACGAGATCGACTACAACCCGGGCGGCGGCTGGCTCAATTCCACCCGCGTGGCGAAGGAGATCTTCACCGACTACTCGCAGACGCTGGACATGTATGGCGCCACGCTGAGCACGAAGTACCGCTTCAGCTACGCCAACAAGTCCACCGACGTGCAGGTCACCACCTTCGTCAGCCAGGATGCGGGGCATCTCGCCGCCACCCGCCTCACCCTCACGCCGCAGTTCGAAGGCAGCGTGCAGCTGACCTTTCCGATCCGCCTGTGGTCGGAACACCAGCCGCGCTTTCCGATCGGCAAGATGACCGGCGACGAGATGATCGCCGCGGTGATCGCCAGCGGGCAGAATCTCGACAACAAACCGGTGCCGACGCCGGACCGCGCGGCCGTGTGGTATCCCGGCGTGGTGCGCGTCGGGTCGAACGGCGGCGACACCAAGACGCTGACACTGTGGCTGGACGGGCGCGCCGAACAAGGCGTGGCGGTGGCGCAGGCGGTGGCGGTGGAGTTGCCCAAGGGGCTCGAGATCGAAGACGTGCAGCTGGAGCAAGGCCCGTAC
>Ga0209672_100707_pt1 | contig 16614 bp, 13 predicted proteins | sample AraplaCol_mMS_r2_FD_184273 | JGI IMG/M metagenome (GOLD analysis project Ga0209672, IMG submission 184273) | Arabidopsis root microbial communities from North Carolina, USA - plate scrape CL_Col_mMS_r2 (SPAdes) (version 2) | ecosystem: Host-associated > Plants > Roots > Endosphere | place: USA...
GCAGATCGCTGTCCGGGCAATGCAACCCCGTCGAAAACCGCCAGACGACCGGCGCGACAGCCTCGTGGGCCTCCGAATTACCGGTGCTTTCCGGCAGCACATAGACATTCACGCGGCCCGCGCCGCGCTTGAGCGATGCTTCGATCGCCTCGACCACGCGCACCTTTTCGGTGTTGCGTACGCGGAATCGGTCGGCCACGACATCGAGCACTTTACGCACGCCGCCGGCCGTTTGCTGTTCTCGCTCAGCCTGCACGCGCGTATAGCCGCTCGCGGAGAGCCATTCGCCGATCTCTTCGGCACTCGCGCTTTCGGGCAGTTCGACAGGGAACGTGACGACAACGCGCGGATCGTCTTGCGCCGTGCGCTCGACGAGCTCCGCATAGATGGTCTCGGGCGTGTCATGACGCACCGGATGAGCCGTCACCTTATCGAACAGTTGGGCTGCCCGGGCGTACAAGAGCTTCAGGTGATCGTTGAGCTCAGTCATCGTTCCGACTGTCGAGCGCGAACTGCGCACGGGATTCGTCTGGTCGATGGCAATCGCCGGCGGCACGCCATCCACGCGGTCCACCTGCGGACGATCCATCCGATCGAGAAACTGGCGCGCATAGGCGCTGAACGTTTCGACGTAGCGGCGCTGCCCTTCGGCGTAAAGCGTGTCGAACACCAGACTCGACTTGCCCGACCCCGAGGGCCCGGTGACAACGGTCATCTCGCCTGTGCGCAGATCGAGATCGATATTTTTGAGATTGTGCTGACGAGCTCCGCGAATGCGGATCACTCCGGAAGTCATGGAACGGTCCCTCTATATGCGCACGGGGCGCTTCAATTCGATATCGTCGCCCACTTTTCGAGACAAGCAGCGGGCCAGGGGTGCAATGATAGTCCCGCCGGCGGCGGCGCGTTGCGCCCACCCGCGACGTTTCTTCGTTTATTCCGGGGCGTCATGAAGGCAATGCGCGCTGGCATCGATTGCTCGCCGAATGCGGCTAATGGAACGCCCGCCCGACGCAAACGAACCGCGGTCAACCCGCGCGCCCGAGCACCGACGCCACGCGTTCGCGCAGCACCGGCACCAGCTCGCGCTCGAACCACGGATGGTGCTTGAACCAGCCCTGATTGCGAGGGGATGGATGCGGCAACGGCAAACGCGCCGGGCCGTACTCGCGCCACGCCGCTACCGTTTCCGTCAGCGTCGCGCGCCGTTCGTTGCGCAGAAAATGCTGCTGCGCGTAGGTGCCGATCAGCAGCGTGAGCTCGATATGCGGCAATTCAGCCAAGACCCGGTCGAGCCAGAGCGCCGCGCATTCGCGGCGCGGCGGTAGGTCGCCCGATACACCGCGCCCCGGGTAGCAATAGGCCATGGGAAGCAGTGCGACACGTTCCGGGTCGTAAAAAAGCGTGGGCTCGACACCCATCCACTCACGCAGGCGCTCGCCGCTGCGGTCGTTCCACGGGATGCCAGTCGCATGCACGCGCGAGCCCGGCGCCTGGCCGACGACGAGCACCCGCGCGCGCCGGCCGATCTGCAAAACAGGGCGCGGCCCGAGCGGCAGATGCGACTCGCACGCACGGCAGGCACGGATCTCGGTCAACAATGCGGACAGACGGGAGGAAGAACGGGCGGACATCGAATTCGGTCGGACAGCTGCGTCGTTTGCGGTCATCGGCGGTGCGAAAGCTTGCTCTGGAGATAATCGCGCAGCGCGACAGCCTGATTATGCTCCGGATCGCGAGCGCCATAGACGAGCGTGATAGGCCCGCGCGCCGCAGCCTCCAGGAGCGGCTCCCATGCCGTCCGATTCGCATCCAGTTCGGCACGGTATCGCTCGACAAACTCATCCCAACGCCTCGGATCGTGGCCGAACCATCGTCTCAGTTCGTTGCTCGGTGCCACATCGCGAAGCCATTGTTCAACGCGCAAAACATCCTTCCTGATGCCGCGAGGCCACACTCGATCGACGAGGTAACGCGTTCCGTCATCGTCGCCGGGCCGATCGTACGCCCGCGAAATACCGATTGGACTGTGCTTCATGATGCTGTTGCTCCGCGTCGAGCCAGACCCGTGCATGCTCCCGTCGCGGCCGTCCTCACGCTTTCGCTTGCTCGAGTGCCGCATCGAGCGCGCGTGCGGCAGCACGATCGCCTTGCTTGACCAGCGGGGCTCGAAACACGGTCTGTCGATTGTGCCCGGCCGCGGCGGGAGAATCCCATAGCAACTCGATGTGCGAGCGGCGTGCCTGAGTGCCTGCATGCGGCAGGCGCGCTGCCGGGCCGGGCCCGCGGCGGGCGGCCGACGGTTCGCTTGCGAGCGGATGGATGCGCTCGATTGCCTCGCTCGCCGGCCATTTGACGGAAAGCTCGCGCGCAGCGTACTGACCGAGCTTGCGGCTTTCGATCCAGACGACAGCCGTATCGGTGGCCGCATCGAGCGCGATGGCAAAGCGGCCGATGGCGAACCGCCGGGCGGCGACGTTGGTGCGCCAGAGCGCCCGGGGCCGGCAAATCCAGAGCACCGCGGCATAAAGCGCGGGCCCCACGACGAGCCAGCCGTTCGTTTCGGTCACGGCGGAGACGATGTCGTGCCAGCCGGCCTGCCAGGCAAAAAGACCGATGGACCACAGCGCAAAGGCAAGCCCGAGCAAGGAAAAAAGCCGAAGTGCCTGGCGCAGCCGTTGCGGCAACGGATGAAACGGCCGTTCGGCACGCGCTCGCGCGCCCGGCAAGACGATCAGCAAGAACAGAAAGACGACGTTGATCGACGCCCATGGCGAAGAGGTCATCGCCGAAAAAGCGGCGCCATAACCCATCTGGGCCATCGAGTACAACCATCGCGCAAGAAGGACGAGTCCGATCGCGCGCAGCGCGAAGATCGTCCCGGCACCGGGCGCCGGGTTCTCCCGCGAAGGGTTCGGTCTCGTCAACTCATCCTCCTCTGAACGAATATGAACGAATGGAAACGGTTGGCCTATCGTGAGTCTGAAGGCGGGTTGCCGCACGCGGCGGCAGCGCCATTATAGAAACCCGCGCGATGCATGCCCGAAGGCCGCGTGGCTGTGCTGCCGTTACTCTGCATTGGGCCCCCGTAAGCGCTAAAGCGCTAACGGTGTCCGTAAAAAAACAAACGCCCCACCTGCCGCGGGGCAGACGGGGCGTGACGCACCGGCAGTCGGGCCGGGCGCCGATCGCGCGCCAGCGACCCGGCACGTCCGGCGCTTTAGCCAGCCGCGACTTCGCGCAGAACGGCGCGGCGCTTTTGGTGCAGCAGGTTTTCGTACGAAGCGATGTAGTTTTGTGCCATGACCTTCGACGTGAAGCGCTCTTCGAAGGCCTTGCGGACCGTCTCGCGCGGCAGCGTGTGCAGACGGTTGACAGCTGCGACGGCCGACAGCTCATCTTCGACGACGAACCCCGACACGCCGTTTTCGATGACTTCAGGCACCGAACCGCGCTTGAACGCGATGACGGGCGTGCCGCAAGCCATCGACTCGATCATGACGAGGCCGAACGGCTCCGGCCAATCGATCGGGAACAACAACGCATGGGCGTTGCCGAGGAATTCCGCCTTTTCCGCTTCGCTGATTTCGCCGATGTACTCGACGTGCGGCAACGACATCAACGGCTTGATCTGCTCTTCATAGTAGGCCCGGTCGGCCTTGTCGAGCTTCGCTGCGATCTTGATCGGCATACCGGCCTTTTCGGCGATGCGAATGGCCGTATCGACACGCTTTTCGGGCGAAATGCGCCCGAGGAACGCCAGATAGCTCGGCTTGACGTCCTTGCGCGGCGTCAGCAGGTTCTCGGGGAGCCCGTGATAGACGGTCGACAGCCAGTTCGCCTGTGGCAGCGGCGTACGCTGGTTATCCGAGATCGATACCACGGGGACGTTGTTGAACGTATTGAAGATCGGCTGCAGCTCCGGCAGATCGAGGCGGCCGTGCAGCGTGGTCAGGTGCGGCGTGGGCTGCCGCGAGAACAGCGAGAACGGGTAATAGTCGATATGGAAATGCAGTACGTCGAAATCCTGCGCCCGGCGGTGCACTTCCTCGAGCAAGAGCATGTGCGGCGCCATGGTGTCGCGGATCGACGGGTCGAGCCGCAGCGCTTGCGGCCAGAACGCCTCCAGCTTCGCCGACGTTTGCGAGTCGCCGCTCGCGAACAGCGTCACATCGTGCCCGAGTTCGACCAGCGCTTCAGTCAGATACGACACCACGCGTTCCGTCCCGCCATACAGTTTCGGGGGAACCGCCTCATGCAAAGGAGCGATTTGAGCGATCCGCATAGTGATGAACTCCTAATAAAAATTCAGGCAAAAAAGACTGCTGTTTTCTTGGAAGCGAATCGCCCGCTCACGACGCGAACCGCCGGCCTCGGCCGCCGAAACGCTTCGTTCATTGCTTGGTTCACCTGCGGTGGTTCGCTTGACTGTGGTCTTCCTTCTGGAAGCGCTCACGGGCTCCTGCTCCGCGCGACCGCGCTTTTCGGCCAGTGCGCCACGGGATCGGAGCTCTGGACGAGTTAACGCACCGCGCCGATAACCGTTGACCGGGCCGGCAGGAATTTCTAGGGGCTAACCCGTAGCCGGATTATCCAGCCGCTGCACCGCAACACCGCGAAGGCTTTCAGAAATTTTACATTGTTACAATCAGGAAACACTCTGTCAATCGCCATTTGGCGCGCGTCGCCTACACTGGGCCTTTGTGTCCTGCCGAAGCACGTCCGGGGCGTCGCTGCGCCCGCGCAGGTCTCACGTGCGGTTTCCAGGGAGCCGCATTCGTCCCGCACTGTCGCACCCGTTGCGGGTCATCCTCGGCAATCCGGCAATTTTGACCGATTCCGGTGCCGTAGTCCGTCGTGCCTCTCAAGCGGCCCCGCTAAGCAAGCGCGGTCCGCCAAGCCCGGAATATGCTGCAACGCTTCATTATGCGTTGTGCTCATCCAACGCTTGCATCGAGGCGCCTGTCCGAACCACCCATGATTACGCGGATGTTTACAATGGCGGCTTGCCAAACCATCTCGATATTGGCTCGCGGTGCGCCATCCGCAGACTATCCTTTTCATGACTTCACCCGATTTGCGTATACCGCACGAACAATTGGAACACTTGACCGTCGCCGAGCGTAACGCCCGCGATGCGAGGCTTTCGAGCTACGCGGATCGGCCACTCGCCTTCTTGCTGAGCTACATTCGCCGGCATCCGGTCGCGCACGCGATCGTGCTGACGAGCGTGTTTGCGGCTGTCGGCTGCGCGCTCGCTTCGCAATATGCGATCAAACATCTCATCGACGTGCTGGGCGGCGGCCGGAACCACCCGGGGCCGCTGTGGGGCGCGTTCGCGATCCTCGTGGGGCTCATCGCTGCCGACAATATGCTCTGGCGCGTCGGCGGATGGGTCGCCGCGCACGTTTTCGTGAACGTGACCGGCGACTTGCGGCGCGATCTGTTTCAGTACCTGAGCGGCCATTCGCCAACCTACTATGCCGAACGGCAGCCCGGCACGCTGGCGAGCCGAATCACGGCAACGTCGAACGCCGTCTATACCTCCGAAAACACGATGGCGTGGAACGTATTGCCGCCGTGTATCGCCGTGCTCGGCGCGATCGTCATGATCATCACCGTCAACCCGATCATGGCGCTATGCCTGATGGTCTGTTCGGCGATTCTGTCCGTCGTGCTCTTCAAGCTCGCGGGCCGCGGCTCGTCGAGGCATCATCACTTCGCGGCCAAGGCGGCGGCAGTCGATGGCGAGCTCGTCGATGTCATCGGCAATATGGGGCTCGTGCGCGCGTTCGGCATGACCCTGCGCGAGCAGAAACGCTTCGGCGCCACCGTTCAGGCCGAGATGGCTGCCCGCCAAGAAAGCCTGCTCTATCTCGAACGGCTGCGGCTGCTGCACGCGGGCATTACGGCGCTCTTGTCCGCCGGCCTGCTCGGCTGGGCGCTCTGGCTGTGGAACCAGGGCCGCGCGACCTCAGGCGATATCGTGCTCGTGAGTTCGCTCGGCTTCACGATCCTGCACGGCACGCGAGACCTGGCTGTGGCGCTCGTCGACGTGACTCAGCACATCGCTCGGCTGGCGGAAGCCGTCAAAACGCTTCTCGAGCCGCACGGCATGCCCGATCGCGAAGATGCGGTGCCGCTGCACACGAGCGGCGGCAGCGTCGACTTCGAAGGTGTGACGTTCGCTTATCCACGGCGGCGCCCCATTCTCGATCACTTCGATCTGCACATCGCGGCCGGTCAGCGAGTGGGGCTCGTCGGAAAGTCGGGCGCCGGCAAATCGACTGTGCTCGCGCTTTTGCAGCGTTTTTACGAAACGCAGCGGGGCGCGATCACGATCGACGGGCAGAACATCGCTTCGGTCACGCAGGAAAGCCTGCGCCATGCGATCGCGCTCGTGCCGCAGGATATTGCGCTATTCCATCGGACGGTCTACGAAAACATTGCCTACGGGCGGCCCGACGCCACGCCCGAGGAAGTCCGCGCCGCGGCGCGCGAGGCGCGGTGCACCGATTTCATCGAGGCGATGCCCGACGGCTTCGATACGATTGTCGGCGATCGCGGCGTCAAGCTGTCCGGCGGTCAGCGGCAGCGGATCGCGATCGCACGCGCGATTTTGAAAAACGCGCCCATCCTGCTGCTCGACGAAGCTACTTCGGCGCTCGACAGTGCCTCCGAAGAAGCCATTCAACAGGCGCTCGACCGGCTGATGGTCGGGCGCACGGTGATCGCCATCGCCCACCGCCTGTCGACGCTTCAGAACTTCGATCGAATCATCGTGATGAGCGCCGGCAAAGTCATCGACGATGGTTCGCCCGAAGAATTGCGCAACCGTCCCGGCATTTATCGCGACCTGCTCGCCAAGCAGCATGGTAAAGGCGTGCAGTTGCATCCGGGCGGACGCAAGGTCGGCGAGCACGCTGCATAAAGTCTCTGCGCGAGGCATCCAGATGCGCGGCGGCACCCCGCCAAGGGCGCGTCGCCGCGCCGAAACGCACGTCCAGCCGCCGGTACGACCTCAGGCCGCAATCGGCTTGCGTGCCGCTCGCGGGCGCGCAGCACGCGGCTTGGCCACCACGCCCCCCTCGTTGAGATCGCGCAGAAAATTGTCGCGCCAGACGGAGACATTGTTGTCGCGCAACTGGCCGATCATGTCGCGATAGCGCGCGCGGCGCTCCGCGAGCGGCATGGCGAGCGCCTCCCCGAGCGCGTCGGCCATTCCATCGACATCGATCGGATTGACGATCAACGCGGCGGTAAGCTCTTGCGCCGCCCCCGCGAATTGCGACAGAACGAGCACGCCGGGATCGTCCGGGTCCTGCGCCGACACATATTCCTTGGCCACGAGATTCATGCCGTCGCGCAACGGCGTGACATAACCGACATGCGACTGGCGAAAAAGCGCCGCGAGCACCTGCCGTTCGTACTGCCGATGGATGTAGCGGATCGGCGTCCAATCGAGTTCCGCGAAACGGCCGTTGATCCGGCCCGATTCCGCTTCGAGCCGCAGGCGGATGTCCTGATAAGCATGCATATCGGCCCGCGTCGGCGGAGCGATCTGCACGAACGAGACGCGGTTGCGAAATGCCGGCGCGCGCTCGAGCAGACGCTCGAATGCGCGAAATCGCTCGACGAGTCCTTTCGAATAGTCGAGCCGGTCGACGCTCATGATCAGTTGGCGATCATGCAGCGTCGCTTTCATCGTGCGGACCGGTTTGCCGCGCGTCCCCGCCTTCGCCAACTGCGCGATTTCATCGGGATAGACGCCGATCGGATAGGCGGCCGCGCGCAGCGAGCGGCCGAAGGCGCGGATGGACGCCGGCCGCGTGCCGTCTGCCTCGTCCACCTCGCCGGCCGCTTCATGCACGACGTAGTCGCAAAACGCGCGCAGATCGGGCCTCGTCTGAAAGCCGAGCAGATCGAACGCGCACAATGCTTTGACGAGATCGCGATGAGGCGGCACGGACAGCAATACCTGCGCCGCGGGAAACGGGATATGCAGGAAAAAGCCGATACGATTCTTGACGCCGGCCTCGCGCAACGCTTCGGCGAACGGAATCAGATGATAGTCGTGGACCCAGATGACATCGTCGTCGCGCAGTAGCGGCACGAGGTGCCCCGCCAGCCAGGCGTTCACGCGCCGATAGCCTTCGAACTCATGACGATCGTAATGAACGAGATCCGCGCGATAGTGGAACGCCGGCCATAGCGTTGCATTCGAAAAGCCGCGGTAATACTGATCGTAATCGCGCCTCGCGAGGCCGACCGTGGCGAACGTCACGGGCCCGTGCTCGACGAGCTGGATCTGCGGCTGTCCTGACGACAGTACGTCGCCGCTCCAGCCGAACCACATGCCGCCCGTCTCCTTGAGTGCGTCATAAACGCCGATTGCAAGACCGCCGGCCGCCGGGCCGCCTTCGGAGATCGGGGCGACGCGGTTGGAAACGATGATGAGGCGGCTCATGAAGGGTTGCGCGCCGCTGCCACGACCGAGGCCAGCCACGCCCGGAATGCGTCGACCGACTCGATGCGCGCGCGCGCCGAGCTATCGCCCTCGCCCACCTTGATCGATAGGCCGCCGCGCGCGTTGACGACGGCGAAGCCTTTCTCGTCGGTCAGATCGTCGCCGGCGAAAACCGGCATGCGTCCCGCGAAAGGCGGCTCGTCGAGAAAGGCCGCGAGGGCACGACCTTTGTCGACGTTCTTCGGCTTGATCTCGTAGACCATCTTGCCCGGTTGCAGCACATAGGCATCGGCATGCTCGCTCACGAGCCGCTCGGCCGCATCGCGCGCGACGGGCTCGGCGAGCGGCGCGTTGCGGTAATGCAGCGCCAGTGAGGCGCCCTTGATTTCGAGCAGCATGCCGGGGTGTTCGATCACGAGCTGCGCGAGCACGCGCTCCATACGCAGCAGGCGCGCATCGTCGAAACCGAGGCGCACGACGTCGCCTGCGGCATCGCGCCGTTCGGCACCGTGCAATCCGGCAACCGGCAGGTCGGACATGCCGAGAAAGCCGTCGATGCTTTCAATTCCGCGCCCCGAGACCACCGCGACCGCACCTCGCGAGAGTTGTCGGAGTTCAGTGAGCGTATCAAGCAACGTCGACGGAACGATCACACCGTCGGGCGTGGCGGCGATATCGACGAGCGTGCCGTCGAAATCGAAGAAAAATGCGGTCTCGGCAGGAGACAGGAAAGCCGGTAACGATTGCATCAGCAGAGTTCGCAAAGCGGCCGGGGGCGCCCGGACCGGAAAAGTAGAGGCATCTTACCGCGCCTTGCGTGCGATTTCGAGAAAACAGCCCGCAGGCGCGGAAGTAGCGGCACATCAATGGGCGGGCGGTAAGCAGCGCCTTTCCGAGGTTTTTTCCGCGACAAATTGTCTCTGGGCGCTAGGTTGCGCCTTCCCGGCCTGCGCCGGGCGCGCTTTTGCGCTATAGTCGCAGCCGCCTTGCGCCGCGCGCCGAACGCGCCTGCGACGGCGCTCGGCCCCTTTGCCCGCCGCATTTCTCGAGCCTCGGATGCCGTCACACTCCCCTGCCCTCGGTTCGCCGTTCGACGCACCGCCCCCAGCACTTTCTCCCGTGCTGCCGCGAAATCGGTTGCTGCCTCGCGCGCTGCGGCTCGCGGCGACCGCGATGTTTGCCCTGCTCGTGGCGGCCTGCTCGGAGCGGGGTGCGCCGTGGCAATTGACGAATGTCAGCGGACACTTGCCCGACCTGCAATTCTCGCTGACCGGCGACGACGGCAAACCCATCGACGCATCCGCCTTCAAGGGACGCACGACGCTCGTTTATTTCGGCTATACGCACTGCCCCGATGTCTGCCCCGAGACGATGGCGCGTCTGATGCAGGTCCTGACGAAGCTTCCGTCCAAGGACGCCGAACAGGTCCGCATTCTCTTCATCTCGGTCGATCCGGCCCGCGATACGCCGCAATTGCTGCGCGATTACGTCGGCGCATTCGATCCTCAACACGCGCGCGGTCTGACAGGAAGCGACCGGCAGATCGAATCGCTCGCAAGGCGCTATCGTGTCGCCTATCAGATGGAAAAGCGCGACCCGAAGGGCAATTACGAGGTCACGCACAGCTCTGCCGTCTATATTTTCGATGCGCAAGGCCATGCCCGGCTGCTCGCAACCGACCACGACTCGCCGGATGCGATCGCGCACGACCTGCGCCGCATCGTCGAAGGCGATGCGTGATATTTCCGACCTACATAGGAGCTCGATGCCCATGAATCGACAAACGACAACGCTGCGTTCCATCTGCGCTGCCGCTTTGGGGATGTCGCTCGCTTTCGCGCTTGCAACGACGGCGGCCGAGGCGGCCGAAACCGTGCATGCCTCCAACGCCTGGGTGCGGTGGTTACCGAACAAGCTGCCGGCAGCCGGATACGTGACGTTGACGAATAGCGGCGATAAACCCGTCGACCTTGATCTGGACCATGTCACGAGCCCCGATTACGGCAGCGTCATGCTTCATCAAACGGTGTCGAATGGATCGACGTCGCAAATGGAAATGGTCGACAAAGCAACCGTTCCCGCGCATGGTGTGTTGAAGATTGCGCCGGGCGGCTATCACTTCATGCTCGAAGATGCCAAACGCAAGATCGCTCCCGGCGACACCGTGCATCTGCGCCTGAAGTTTTCGGACGGCACGACACTCGACACGCCGTTCGCAGTGAAGTCCCCGGCCGAGGCTCAATAAGCCACGCGCGGACTCTAGATACTGCATACGATGAACGTGTTGTACTGGCTCGAACCCTGGGAGCCGTCGCCAACGGTAGTCATCGCCATTGTCTGCGCGGCGGTGCTGTTTTTGCGTGGCGCGCGGCGCGCGCACGTTTCGGTGCCGCGGCGCATTGCGTTCTGGTTCGGGCTCGTCGCCTTGTATGTCGCGCTGCACACGCGGCTCGACTACTACTTCGAGCATGAGTTCTTCATGCATCGGTTGCAGCATCTCGTGCTGCATCATCTCGGACCGTTCTTCATCGCATGGTCTTATCCCGGTGCCGCACTGCGCGCCGGCATTCCGTTTCGCTGGCGCCAGCGCTTCGTCAATCCCGCGATGAATACAAAGCCGATGCGTGCAGTGCTCGACGCAGTGTTCCATCCGGTTGTCGCGGTCGTGCTCTTCGTGGGACTCATCTATTTCTGGCTCTTTTCGCCGATTCATTTCACAGCCATGCTCGACTGGCGGCTTTACCGAATCATGAATTGGAGCATGGTCATCGACGGGTTGCTCTTCTGGTGGCTCGTGCTCGATCCACGGCCCGCCCCGCCCGCGCGGCTCGCTGCAGGGCGGCGCCTCATCATCGTCATTGCCGCCATCCCGCCGCAAATCGTGCTCGGCGCACTGATCTTCTTCACGCCGCATGAGCTCTATCCGATTTACTCGATTTGCGGCCGTGCATTCACATGGCTGAGCCCGATCCGCGATCAACAGATCGGCGGCCTGCTGATCTGGATCCCGGCCTCGATGATGAGTGTATTCGGCGCGTTGATTGCGCTGCGCCATTGGATGCGTCTATCGGCGCGTGCGCGACTCATCGAGGAGCGCGCGCGTGGGCACGCGAAGTCGCTGCCATCGGCTGTGGCTCGCTTTGAGCCGGGAAGCTAGGCTGAACGCATCCAGACGTGAGGGATGCCGTCTTCATCGTGGATATCGGACGACGGTTTGAAGCCGAAGGCACCGTAAAACGCTTGCAGATGCGCTTGTGCATGGAGGCTGACGGCAATGCCGGGCCATTGCGCCGCGATCTGCGCGACTGCGCGTCCGAGCAAGGCACTGCCCAGGCCGAGGCCGCGAAAACCCGCAGTGGTCAGCACGCGGCCGATGCGAACATCGGGTTCGTTTTCGTCGGGCAGCAATACGCGAAGGTAGCCGGCCAGTTCACCGTTGGCGGCATAGGCAAGCAAATGCCACGCATCTTTGTCGACGCCGTCGACATCGCCATAGACACAGTTTTGTTCGACGACGAAGACTTCGTTGCGCGCGGCCAGCAAGTCATAGACTTCGGTGGGGGTAAGGTCGCTAAAAAACTTCCAGCGCCATTCGAGGGCTTCGAGCGTCGTCGTAGTGGATTGAGCGGTCATGAGGCGATCAATGCGGTAGGTCGGCCAAGGCAATTCGCAATTATCCAGCGAGGTGACGCCGAAAGCTACCTCGGCGACGAGGCGGAGGCGGATTCGGCACGGCGTCGCATTCGCGCCGTGCTTGCTGCCGTTGCCAGGCAGCGTCGGATAGGGCTCACTCGTTCGACGTGTCGTCGGTATATTCGATGACGAAACGGTGAAGCCACTCGCGGAAGCTGCGCGCGACGAGCGTTCGCTGGTCATCGTCGTGCCAGACCCGGATCACTTGGCCGACCGTGCCGCCCTCAGCCGGATCGAAATCGAGGCAAAGATGGTCTCCCGCACCATTCGACGTGAACGGAATCCATTTGAGGTTGTACCAATCGTCTTTGATGCCATCGTCGGGCTCGGCACTGCAACCTTCGAAGTCACCGCTTACGACCAGCTCGTGCCAGACCTTCCATGCGCCGAGGATCCCTCGGATCGATAGCAGGCTATCGCCGTCGAAGAAATCGCCGGCGATCCCCGGTTGGCCATCGTGTATTTTCAGGCTCTCAGAGAAGTCCTCCGGCAGCTCGATGTCGAGCTCCGCTTCGAGCGACCGTATGTCTTCGTCGCTTGCTCCCACGTTGAGGCCACCCGGAAGTTCGTCGGGGTGGTCCATAAACCACGGATCGAGGCGAGACCAGGACTCGGGAACCGTCAAAGGTGGATTTACGATGTGTTGCTCCAATTGCTTTTCCTCCTGTTTGGGTAGCGGCGCTTCGATTAGAGATGGCAACGCGCGATTGGCTTGGCCCGGCTGCCGCGTGGCATCGAGCCGGAGAAAATGAATGCGACTGCCAGCGAGAAGGCGCGTCGCACCTGTGGGAATCGCCGCGATGACTTCTGCATTGATAAACGGCGTGATGAGATGTGGCGCTTGATCGGTAAGCGGATCGATCAGTGGCTCACCGTGGGGGCCCCAAACAATGCGCGCCCATAGCATTGCGTTTAGTTTTGGATCGCGTTCGACGTCGCGGGCCAGTTCGCCGATTTCCCAATGCGGGCCGGCTGATTCGACGAACCCATAGGGAAACTTGTGAGGGGTTTCGACGAACTCGTATAAATCCAGGATGCGCCGCACTACTGTGTGCATCAGAATGGCAACCGTGCCTGGGTGGCCGGGGAGGTTGACGAGGGTTGCTCGGTCGGCATGATAGATATGCCACTGCTCCTTGCGCCGGCCGAACTCGTTGTAGAAGTCGATTTTCTCAGTCCACGCGGGGGAACGATCTTCGCTCAACGCGAAATTGACGATTTCTCCTCGGGTCTGCCGCAGGTCAAGCTTGCTTTCGCTCCACCCCCCGAATCCCTGCATAGCGTTCAGCCCAAGGCGTATAAAAGGCTCGCCGCTGAGCATGCCACTGCCAACAATGAGGTCACACCGCGTCGCAAGCTCTCCGATGCTCCGCTGAAACGCGAGTTCGGCCTCCACGGTAGAACCCCCTTCGGGAATCGTCCTTTGACGGGGTGCGATAAATTCGACTGTCGCGACACTATGACCCCATTGTTCAAGCAAAGAACGCATGTACGCGCCGCATGAGTCCGGGGTCTGCCAACAATGGCGGATCGCCCCGGGAGCACGCCGCTCATAGCTCGATACCACCACACCGATGCGCGGCCGTTTCGCAACTTTGAGCGAGCGAACCCCCGCCGCTATCAGAAGGGCCTGGCGCTCGGCGGTGATTCGCTGTCCCTTCTCGAGCAAGGTCGCACCCGCTGAAAATTCGCTGCCGCGCGCGATGATATGCGCACCCAAACGCGGTGGTTCTCTCAGCCAAACCTGGCCAAAACCTCTGCCCGTAGGAGGCTTGTTTTCTTCGATTGAGATGACCGTATCGGCGTTTTCGGGTAGCGGGCTATGGGCGTGGACTTCGATAACCTCGTTGGGCGAGAGCGAGCGGATTAGCGGCTTATCGGTCCGCCGCTCGAGGCTCCAATTCGACCGATCGAGTTCCAACACAACCGGGCGACGCAATGCGGCCGCGCTGCCGTCGCAGGCCCGCATCGCGTATCCGTGGCAGGCTGCGATCGGCCAGCGAGGCACGTCCTCCGGCGCCTGAATAGCTTCAGCGGTGACGCGCAGGTACGCATCCTCGATCGCAATGGTCTCCGACTGGAGTCCCCGAGGAATAGCTCGACGGCAAGCATCGTAAGTGCGTTCAAGCCAGGCGGGAAAGGAAGAACTTTCTGTCATGATGGGCCTCGCGCGCCTTATGGGTTGTTGAGGTCACACTCGTCTGGCGCCGTTCCCTTCGTTCCTTGCGGCTCGACGTCTATGTAAAACTTTTCGCCGTCCAAAACCCGTTGGGACGCAAGAAAGCATCCAAGCAGCGCACCGGCTCGACGGTTATCGCTCGCATCGATTCGTTTCACCGAGAATTCGTTTCCGTTCGCTCCTTGATTCGTCGCTGCGAACGGATATTCATCGCAGTCACATTTCGTCGGCGTCTCGTCCGGATCACCGGTGAAATCGCACTGCCCGTTCACTTTGCCGTATTGAGCAACGCATCGAGTCTTCGAAGCTTCCCTGTTTTGCTTCCGTGCTTGCTCATCTCTCAAACGGGTCAATTCGCTTGAGCCAAATGCGGGCTTAATGTTCCCATCTGTCGGGGGTATGTATCTTCCCGGCCGGCCGGCAGCCTGTGCCTCTCTGATATGGAGCGCGGACTCATCCACCTCGGGGTTGTCCGTCTTGACCGAGGTCATGATTGCTGGCGCCTCCGGATATACGCACCCTTGCGTACCTTTCTTTGCCAGCCCCACATCGCATCGAATCCTCGGGACATATCCGGCACCGACGTTTTCGGCGCTGGGTCCGTCCTCGAATGACTCGCCGGACTTCACAACGCGATAGTGAATCGACGGATTGAACTCGAACAAGCTCTCTCCGCTCATATTTGGCGTCAGCGTAGCAACCAGCTCTGGCGATAAGCCGCCTATGGACAACGGCACACCCGCTATAGGACTCACGGTACACGCAGGACCGCAATCGATAACCGGCTTGATCAACAGCCCCACCCCGCTGCCCGATACGAGTCTCGTTTTAAAGCGGAACTTAAGGGGCCACGCGAGCCCTTTTGGCGCGTTGTCCGAATAGGCATAGGCCTCGATCTCGACGCGTCCGCTTTCTGCGTTGTTCTCGTCAATGATCACGTATTGGAACGGCTCGGACTTCTGGCAATATGCCCCTCGATGGACGAGCGTATCATCCGACGGCTGTTGCACTTCCCTTTTGCAAACGGTCGCGAAAGCATCTGCACCGTTCGCCTGTGCATGAACTGCTGATGCACCGCACGACAACAACCATCCCGCTGTCACCCAGCGGCACAAGACTGACTTTTTCACGGCCTCTCCTTTGGTCGATGCGCGGCGGATACCACGCAAGGAGAGGACGGTAGTCCGCGATCACAGCACAATACTTCAGCTCATCTCACTTTCGGACCAAGCGAAGCAACGGCATGCAAAAGGTATATCGGCGAGTAAAAGGACGCCTGAAAATCAAAAAGCCCCAATGTCACCATCGGGGCTTCGAGTCAATCGATTCGCGGGAGCTTGATCGATACGATCTATGCGTCGTCACCCATTCTTCTGCGCATCGAGCCAAGCCTGAAACATCAATACGGTCCAAAGCGGATGCTGCCAATTCATGCGCCCCGTCAAATGCTGCTGCCACATCCTGTCCACCCGCGCCGCATCGAGAAACCCTTCATCACGCAATCGAGCGGGGTCGAGCAGCGCCTGCGCCCAGTCGCGCAACGAACCGCGCAGCCATTCGCCCACAGGTGCACAAAAGCCTTGCTTCGGCCGATCGATGATCTCGCGCGGCACATAGCGATAAAGCAGCTCGCGTAGCAGCCATTTCGGCTTGTCATCGGGAATGCGCAACGAAAGCGGAAGACTCCATACGAACCCGACGACGCGGTGATCGAGAAACGGCATACGCGTCTCCAGGCTCACCGCCATGGCGGCGCGATCGACTTTTGCGAGAATGTCGTCGGGCAGATACGTGAGCGCATCGACCGCCATCACCTGCTCGGCAAATTCGAGCTTCACGGACCACGCCTCGGGCGTATCGACTCGCGTCGGCAACTCGCGTCCGGAAAGCGCAAGCCGCTCCGGATGATGAACCGACGACAGCAAAAGCCGATAGAGATCGGTCCTGCTTTGCGCGCCCATGACGTTCGCCAGCTTGTGCAGGCGCTCGCCCACGCGCGATCCTCCGTCGCGCGCACCCGACGACCACGGCCCCTGAAACAGCGCCGCGAACTGATCCGCGTGATCGGGCCGAAGCGAATAAAGCGCCGACGCAATCCGTTTGCGCATTCCCGATGGCACGCGCCGCAGGCGGCTCCATAGGCGTGGCGTCAGAAAATATCGCGTGTAACCGCCGAACAACTCGTCGCCGCCGTCGCCCGAGAGCGCCACCTTCACATGCTCGCGCGTGGTCTGCGCCACCACGTAGGTCGGAATCTGGGAAGCATCCGCGAACG
>Ga0209672_100708_pt1 | contig 16597 bp, 12 predicted proteins | sample AraplaCol_mMS_r2_FD_184273 | JGI IMG/M metagenome (GOLD analysis project Ga0209672, IMG submission 184273) | Arabidopsis root microbial communities from North Carolina, USA - plate scrape CL_Col_mMS_r2 (SPAdes) (version 2) | ecosystem: Host-associated > Plants > Roots > Endosphere | place: USA...
GCGGCGATGTCCGGCATATCAAACATGTGGCGCGGCTTGTTGGCGAACAGCAGGTTCCTGCGCATGGCAAGCGATGCGATCGAGCGCTTCTTGTCCGACCGATGCATGATGCTGGCGTCGGGAATCGCCTTCAACTCCGCGTTCTCGCTCGCACCTACCCTACTGATCGTTCTCGCCGTCGCCGGTTGGTTTTTAGGTGCCGACGCCGCGCAAGGGAAGCTCTTCGCCGAAGTGAAAAACGTGCTCGGCAACGAAGCCGCGGCAGCGATGCAGGACATCGTCAGTCACGCACATCGTGCATCGGGCGGCGGTATCGCGGCGGCAGCGTCCGTTATTCTGCTCATAGTCGGCGCGTCTGCAACGTTCGCTTCGCTGAATACGGCGCTCGACACGGTGTTCGAGGCAAAGCCGCGCGCAGGTGTTTCCGGCTTCGCAGTGCTCTTGCGCGTGCGGCTCTTGTCTATCGCTCTCGTACTCGGCATCGGCTTCCTGCTGGTCGTATCGCTCGTGCTCGACACCGCTATACAGATCGCGGCTCACGCCGTGTTCGGTAGCACGCCGCTCATGGTGGCGGCGGTGATCGGGCAAGCGATCGTGGGACTCCTCGCGCTTTCCGTAGCCTTCGCTGCGCTTATCAAGTGGCTACCCGACGCACCGGTGCGCTTTGCCGATGCTGTCATCGGCGCGTTTGTCTCCGCTCTACTCTTCACTATCGGACGTCAGTTGTTCGGGTTCTACCTGGCGCATACCGGTACGGTGACCACCTTCGGCGCGGCGGGCTCGCTCGCGGTGCTGATGATGTGGTTGTACTTCTCTTCACTGGTTTTCCTCCTTGGAGCGGAAGTGACCGCTACTATCCGCGCCAGCAAGGAACGACAACACGTTTCCCGGCGATCCTCGGCTGCCGTGCGCTAACGTTGGCGCCGTTTTCCGCCCCTCTGTCTCGGCCATTTCGTTGGCCGAATCGCACTCGATGCGCGCTCCCTCTGGGCATGGGCGTTGCGGCTAACCCACCATCCGCATGCGGCTGTGCCGCACACAAGCCGGAAGGGAGGCAATCATGAGACAAACCGTCGTCGGTGTTTATGACGGCTACGCTGACGCATGTGCGGCGCAGCGTGCACTGACCGAAGCCGGGCTATCGCAGGCCGACATCTCGATCTACGTGACTTCTGTCAGCACGTCATCTGGGGGCGGCCCACGCGTCTACGCGCCCGGGGGAATGGATGTGCGTCGCGACAGACCGGTCTTCGATCAGCTCGAGCAATTGTTTTCCCGGCTCTTCAAGCGCGGCGAATATCCGCCCGAGACGGAAGATTATCGCGAGGTCATCCGACGTGGAGGCGCCATCGTCAGTGTCGATGTATCGGACGTGCAAACCGATCTGGCGTGCGACGTCATGCGTCGGACGGGTGCCGCCGACATCGAGGAACGCGCCAAGGCATGGCGGCAGCGTTCCGACGAACATGCCGCTCGCACGCGCGACCGCGAGCGCGAGGACGAGCAGACGATGAGCCGCGAGGACTCGTCATCGACATCTGGAGCGTCCACGGCGTTCGCGCAGCAACAGCAGCAAGCGACGAATACGAGTCAAACGCCCTCCGCCTTCGGCACGGAAGCTTCACAGCCAGGAGCCGCCTTGCCGTCGGACAGTGAGGGCTCGGCCGCTGAGCACGCGCCGATGCATCGCACGACGCGGTGGTCCTCCACGGGTCCCGATTCGACGAGCCGCATGCAGCAGGTATCGACGCGTCCCGAAGAAAGTATTCCCCCACCGAGCAATCAAACCAGCCAACGCGGCTTTTCTTCAGGTGTTCCCGGCGACGCGCCGGACGTAATCGATCAGAGGTCCACTCGCCCGACCCGTGAATCGGAGGCAGGCCTTTCAGCGGGCGTTGCCTCGCCACGGGGCGACGATACCGCCAGTGTGCCGGAGCCGCGGCCCACGACGAGTACCGGATACGCGGGAGATCCGGGCATGGATACGTCGTTCGCTGACGATAGCGCTTACGACGAAGAGTTCCGCCGCGACTACGATAGTCGCTACGCGAATGCGGACGCGCCCTACGATGATTATCGTCGCGCCTACACCCACGGCGTCTCGGTCGCACAGGACGAGCGCAATCGCGGGCGCGAATGGACCGAAGTCGAGCCGCATGCGCGCGAACACTGGGAAGCACGCTATCCGGACAGTGCGTGGGAGCGCTTCAAAGCCGCGGTGCGCCACGGTTGGGAGCGAGTGACCGATCGGCGATAGGTACTTGGGCGTTGCGGCGCCGCCGTCATCCGTGCTCGATGCCGAGGAGCTGCGCGTCCAATCGCCGCGCCAGCGCCACGCCACCTTCATGCATGACTGTGTCATGGTTCCATTGGAACACTGGCCGCAGGAGCGGCGCCAACGCATTCATCCAGGCGCGGTTCGTACGCACGCACCAGTCATAGCGGACCACCGTGAGATTTGTTCCGTCGGTCGTAAAGCTCCATCTACCGGTGCCTTCGACATCGCCAGTGGCTTCTCCTTCCAGCACGATCAACGGATCGACGCGCGTCACCCGCATGTCGAACACGAGGCGGTACGGCAAAGAGCCTTTCCACGTATAGCGGTGCACGGCACCCACGCCTTGACCGTTGCCCTCGCGCAGTGGGTCCACGCGTTGAACGTTATTCCACCACTCGGGCCAGCTCATGGAGTCGTGAATGACGGCCCACACTTGCTGCACTGGCGCATCGATGCGCCAAATCGTGGAAAAGCGGTATTCAGCCATCCGCGCGTTGCCTCCCTCTTTCGCTCGATCACGCTGATCACTTTCGATTCGGCCGCTGTCATCGTAATGCGATTCCTGAACTGGATATCGCGTCATGGCGGTGAGCCGCTGTCGCCGCCCACCGATTGTCGACGAATCAGGCACCCAATGTCGAATGGCTGTCCGCCTGCCGCATTTCCCACCTTCCCGCTTGCGGCCGATTCGTCCTAAGCTGTACTCGTCAGCGCGGCCTTTCGCCGCCGGCGGCGGCGTCTCAGTGGGCGCCGGATGAAAAAAATGGAAATCCGCCTGTTCCCGCGGCGCCAACCAGCGCCGCTCGTTCACACGCCCGCGCGCCGGGCGCGATTCGTTTTCGTTCCGTTCGGCAGAGCCATCGTTTTGCTCGCGGTGACTTTTGCTTGCGCGGTGGCGGGCGCGCCCGTTCGCGCCAACGAAGTCGTCGTCGTACGGGTTGCCGGTGCCATCGGGCCCGCCAGCGCGGATTTCATCACGCGCGGCCTCGCCCGGGCGGCCCGTGAACGAGCCGAACTCGTCGTTTTGGAGCTCGACACGCCCGGCGGGCTGGATACGTCGATGCGGCAAATCATCAAGGCCATTCTGGCCTCCCCCGTGCCGGTCGCTGCTTACGTCGGTCCCAGCGGAGCGCGCGCCGCGAGCGCGGGAACCTATATCGTCTATGCAAGCCATATCGCGGCCATGGCCCCCGGCACGAACCTGGGTGCCGCGACACCGATAGAAATGGGCGTGGGCGGAAGCCCCGCATCGCCGCCTCAGCCCGCGGCAGCACGACCCAAAGGCCTCAGCGACGCAGCCGCCGAAGGCGCCTCGCCCGCCTCGACACCACCGCCGTCCGATACGCAATCGACAGAAGCCCGCAAGCGCATCGCGGACGCCGTCGCCTATATCCGCGGCCTCGCGCAAATGCGCGGGCGCAATGCCGACTGGGCCGAACGCGCGGTTCGCTATGCGGTCAGCCTGCCTGCGCGCGACGCGGTGGAACAGCACGTCGTCGATTTCATCGCGAACGATCTACAAGACCTCCTTGCCAAAACTAACGGTCGTACCGTGTAGACTTCGACAGGGGCGCACCGGCTCGATACATTGCACGCCACCCTTGTCACCGTCGAGCCCGACTGGCGCAGCCGCTTGCTGGCGGTCGTCACCGATCCGAACGTCGCATTGATTCTGTTGACGATCGGCGTCTATGGCCTTTTCTTCGAATTCGCCAATCCGGGGTTCGTGTTGCCGGGCGTGGCGGGCGCGATCTCCTTACTGATCGGGCTCTTTGCGCTGCAACTGCTGCCGGTCAACTACACCGGGCTCGCGCTCGTGTTTCTCGGCATCGCCTTCCTGATCGCGGAAGCGTTCTTGCCGACCTTCGGCACACTCGGTTTCGGCGGCATCGTCGCCTTTGCCGCAGGTGCACTCATGCTGATCGACACCGATGTTCCCGGTTATGGCATCCCATTGCCCGTCATTGCCGCGCTGCTCACCGCAGGCATTGCGTTCGTCTTTCTGATGTCCCGGTTCGCGGTCAAAGCGAGAAAGCGCCCCGTCGTCACAGGCGCCGAAGCAATGATCGGCAGCGTCGGCGAGGTCATCGACGAGGGCCTCTCGCCAGCGGAAAGCGGATCCCCCGAAGGCGAGCGTATGACCGGGTGGGCGCACGTACATGGCGAACGCTGGCGCGTACGCGCGCAGGCCGCGCTGCCTGCCGGCACACGCGTGCGCGTCATGCGCCGCGAAGGGCTCGTGTTGATCGTCGTTCCCCTGGGAGAATCGTAATGATCGGATTTACCTTCGGCTTCAGCAGTCTGCTCATTTTGTTCGCCATTATCCTCGTGGCCTCGTCGATCCGAATCTTTCGCGAATACGAGCGCGGGGTGGTGTTCACGCTGGGCCGGTTCTGGAAGGTCAAGGGCCCCGGGCTCGTGCTGATCGCCCCCGTCATTCAGCAAGCCGTACGGATGGATTTGCGCACCATCGTCTTCGACGTTCCGCCGCAAGACGTGATCACACGCGACAACGTATCGGTAAAGGTCAATGCGGTCGTCTATTTCCGGGTCGTCGATCCTGAAAAGGCGGTCATTCAGGTGGCGCGCTTCTTCGAAGCGACGAGCCAACTTGCGCAGACGACGCTGCGAGCCGTTCTGGGCAAGCACGAACTCGACGAACTGCTGGCCGAGCGGGAGCAACTGAACGCCGATATACAAAAAACGCTCGATATCCAGACCGATGCCTGGGGAATCAAGGTCTCGAACGTCGAAATCAAGCACGTCGATATCAACGAATCAATGATTCGCGCGATTGCGCGTCAAGCCGAAGCCGAACGGGAGCGGCGCGCCAAGGTCATCCATGCCGACGGCGAGCTGCAAGCATCGGAAAAACTGCTGCAAGCCGCGCAGACGCTTGCCAAGCAACCGCAGGCCATGCAATTGCGATATCTGCAAACACTCACTACAATCGCTGCCGACAAAAACTCCACTATCGTTTTCCCGCTCCCGATCGATCTGCTGGAGACCCTGCTCAACCGTCGCTGAGCCGTGCGCGGCGTGCTTTTCGGGGCATGTTCGATGCGTGAGCGATGGCGCGGCTCAAATAGTCGCTATTACGGCTGACAGCTGGTATGCGTATATCGGCTGTGTACAGTGAGACACATCCCATTCGACGTTGTACCGCACCGCATCAGGAGACACACCGCCCATGGAACAAGTGAAAGCCTTTCCTTTGCTGGAATCGGCAAAACGGTATTTCGGCTTCGAGGAAGCCGGCACGGATCTGCGCACCGAATTGCTGGCCGGACTCACCACATTTCTGACGATGGCCTACATCATCTTCGTCAATCCGGCCATTCTGGGCGATGCGGGCATGCCGAAAGAGTCGGTATTCGTGGCGACGTGCCTTGTTGCGGCGCTGGCCACGCTGATCATGGGCCTTTACGCGAACTACCCGATCGCCTGCGCGCCCGGCATGGGCCTCAACGCCTACTTCGCCTACACCGTCGTCAAGGGGATGGGCTTTACGTGGCAGGCCGCGCTGGGTGCCGTATTCATCTCCGGTTGCCTTTTTCTCATCGTCACGCTGTTTCGCGTGCGCGAAATGATCGTCAATGGCATTCCGCATTCGATTCGCGCCGCCATCACGGGCGGCATCGGACTATTCCTCGCGATCATCTCGCTGAAGACTGCGGGCATCGTGGTCGGCAATCCCGCCACGCTCGTGACGCTCGGCGATCTACATAAGCCGCCCGTCATCCTCGCCACGATCGGCTTTTTCGTCATCGTGACGCTCGACTTTTTGCGCGTGCGAGGCGCGATTCTCATCGGCATCCTGGCCGTGACGGTGCTGTCGTTCTTCTTCGCCGGCAATCAGTTCCACGGCGTCGTGTCGCCGCCGCCGTCGATCGATGCAACGCTCTTTCACCTCGATATCGCCGGCGCGCTGTCGACAGGCGTCATCAACGTCATCCTCGTCTTCTTCCTCGTCGAGTTGTTCGACGCCACCGGCACGCTGATGGGCGTGGCCAACCGGGCCGGATTGCTCGTCGAAGGCAAGATGGACCGCCTCAACAAGGCGCTCCTCGCAGACAGCACCGCCATCGTGGCCGGTTCGGTGCTTGGCACGTCGTCCACCACGGCATATATCGAAAGCGCATCGGGCGTCCAGGCCGGCGGGCGGACCGGGGTCACGGCCATCACCGTCGCCGTACTCTTTCTCGCCTGCCTTTTCATTGCGCCGCTCGCCGGGGTCGTGCCGGGCTATGCGACGGCGCCCGCGCTGCTCTATGTCTCGTGCCTCATGCTGCGCGAGCTCGTCGAGCTGCCCTGGGACGATGCGACGGAAGTCGTGCCCGCTGCGCTGACAGCGCTGCTGATGCCGTTCACCTATTCGATCGCCAACGGCGTGGCGTTCGGCTTCATTTCGTACGCCGGGCTGAAGCTGTTTACGGGGCGCGCACGCCAAGTGAAGGCGATCGTCTGGATCATCGCGGCGATTTTTCTGTTTCGATTCTTCTATCTGGGCTCGGAATGACGATGCGCGCGGCGCGAGGCCGCGCGCATTCACTCAACGCCTTACCCCCGCGCCTTACGCCCGTGCGTTTGCTTCGTAAAAGCGGACGTAACCGCTCCTCAGCACGGCGCATTGCGCGCGCGTCTCGGACAGTAGCCGGCGCGCCGCCGCCTCGATGCGGTTTCGATGCGCGTCGAACGCACCGACCATATCCTCGAGGCGTGGCGAGGCCGCGCCGAAGTGGTCTTCGAGCGCCTCAGCCGTGATCTCGCATTGCACGCGTTCCCCGTCGACGAGTGCCGGAAAGGCCAGCGTCAACTCGCGTGCCGAATACTCGGGAATTTCATTCGGAAAACTGATCTGCATGGGATTCGCCTTTGCCATGACGAAAGCACCGAACCGCGCCGCGTGGGGATTGCTGCCTTCTTGAAGACAGCGCGGACTGACACGGCGGAAAACGCCTGATTTCCGTCGGTTGGATGTACTTTAGGCGTTTTGCGCCGACAAGCAAGTTTTGCGGTATGCTGCGCCGCAAAATCGGCAGAATGCTTTCCCGCTCCGTACTATGTTCGCTCTTGCCCCGCCCCACGTCGTGCGCATCGAACCGCTCGGCCGCGAGTTCGAAGCGCCGGCGCATCTTTCGCTGCTGGAAGCCGCCACCGCGGCTGGCATCCGACTGCCGCGATCGTGCCGCAACGGGACTTGCCGCACCTGTATGTGCCGATTGCAAAGCGGAACGGTTGCCTATCGGATCGAGTGGCCAGGTCTGACGAAAGAGGAAAAAGCCTAAGGCTACGTGCTGCCTTGCGTGGCACTCGCGCGGACGGACCTCGTTTTATCCGTGCAGGAGGCGGAGGAAAGCTGATCCGCGCCGCGCGGTATGATCACGCTCGAAAATGGCGCAGCCGACCACCGCGACGATGTCCGAACTTGACCTGAACCTCATCCCGTACCTCGTCGCCCTCGATGAGACACGCAATGTCAGCCGAGCCGGCGATTTGCTGGGCGTCAGCCAACCGCGCGTGAGCGCTGCGCTCGGCAAGCTGCGCGAGTACTTCGGCGATCCGCTTTTCGTCCGTACGTCGCGCGGCATGGAGCCGACGCCGCATGCGCTCGCGCTGATTCCGGCGGCGCGCGATGCACTCGCCCGCATCGAGCGCGGCCTTGTCGGCCCGCACAGCTTCGATCCGGCAACGAGCACGCATACCTTTTCGATCGCGCTGTCGGATGTCGGCGAAATCGTGTTCCTGCCACGTCTCGTGCAGGAATTCGCGCGCCGCGCGCCGCTTGCGAACCTGCGCTCGGTGTCGCTGCCGCATGCGGACGTGGAACGTGGGTTGGAGGCCGGCAGCATAGACCTCGCGGTGGGTTATTTCCCCGACCTGGGCGGCACGAATTTCTTTCAGCAACGGCTCTTCTCGCACCGTTTCATCTGCCTGATGCGACGCGATCATCCGCTGGCCGCGGGACGTCTCACGCTCAAGCAGTTCATTGCATGCGGCCACGCAGTCGTGCGCGCGGAAGGCCGCAGCCAGGAGGTGCTCGAAAAGCACCTGGCGAAGCGGCGCCTCGTGCGGCGCGCCGTGCTCGAGACGCCGCACTTCATGAGCTTGCCCTACATCTTGAGCCGCACGGACCTCATCGCCACGGTGCCGCACGCGATCGGCTACGCCTACTCGACCGAGCACGCCTCGATCGTACTCGTCGAACCGCCTTTGCCGTTGCCCCGCTTCGATCTCCGGCAGCACTGGCATCGCAAGTTTCACAACGATGCACGAACCGTCTGGTTGCGCAGTCTCGTTGCGGAGCTTTTCAACGATGCGCTGGACGAGTGGCCGAAGTAGCACATCAATGATGGACCGATTGGGCGCCGAGCGGATCGGCCGATGCGTGGGGCTCGGCAAACTGCTTGATCAGCAATCCCACGCAGGCGATGGCCCCTGCCGCGGCCACCGTCGCGAAGATATCCGCGAAGCTGAAATGGCGACGGGCCAGTTCCGCGACGAGGAACGAGCCGGCGATGCCCCCGAACCGGCCCACGCCAAGCATCCATGCCACGCCCGTTCCACGCCCGAGCGTCGGATAAAACGCCGCGGCAAGGGCAGGCATCGACGATTGCGCGGTATTCATCAGCACGCCCGCGAGGAAGATCACACTGACGAGTGCGCCGGTATTGCCGGCCGCTTGCCCGATCGCATAGACACTGATCGCCGTCAGGCCATAGCAGACCGCAATCACACGATTGGCGTTGAAGCGATCCATCAACCAGCCCGATAGCACGGCGCCCACGCCGCCCAACGGGAATAGCGCCGAGATGAGCGTCGCGCTCTTGAGCGGAAGTCCGGCGTCCTTGAGCAGGATCGGCATCCAGTTGATCGACGCATAGAAAATCACGAGCCCCATGAAGTAGGCGAGCCATAACATCACGGAACCCACGATATACGGTTTGGAGAAAGTCACGCTCAAGCCGCTTCGACCTTTTTGGCCGTTTTCGTCGTTTCGGCCGTCCGAGGACGCGTTTTCCGTCAATACGACGCGCTGGGCGTCGAGCGCTGCGCCGGAGATTCGAGCGAGTGTCTTCTGAATACGGTCGAACGGCGCCGCGTTTGCCACCATGAAGCGCACCGATTCGGGCATCTTCGCGGCCGCCAGCATGAGAAGCAAGAGCGGCATCACACCGCCGAAGACCAGTACGCTGCGCCAGCCGAAATGTGGAATCAGCCACGCTGCGAGGAACCCTCCGGCAGCCGCGCCGAGCGGGAAACCGCAGAACATGAGGTTGATGATCGTCGCACGGCGACGGTCCGGGCAAAATTCGCCCATCAGCGTCACGGCATTGGGCATCGCCGCGCCGAGCCCGAGGCCCGTCACGAAGCGCAACACCGTGAGCTGCCCGAGCGTCTGCGAAAACGCCGAGCCCAAGCAAGCCAGGCCGAACAACAACACAGCGCCAAGAAGCAAAGAACGACGGCCCAGCCGATCCGATAGCGGGCCTGCGGTGAGCGCACCGCATGCGAGGCCGAACAGCGCCGCGCTCAATACCGGTGCGAGATCCGGCTTGCCCAGATGCCACTCATTCAGCAGCGCGGGCGCAATAAAGCCGATGGAAGCCGTGTCGAATCCGTCCAACAAGACGATGACAAAGCACATGAAGAAAACGAGCCATTGAAACCTTCCAAACGGATGTTCATTGATGAAGGTCTGTACGTTGATCGGCTGATTTCCGCCCATTGATGGTCTCCTTTGCAATCCAAAAATATTGAGTATTCATCCGGCGCGCGCGCCGAAATCGAGTTGCAGCCAGACCGCCCCGCGCGCAACGGTAGCTTGCATCGTTCAACGCATCGTGGCTTTGGCGTGGAGCGACGTCAAATGAGTGAAATTACCGAGCGATGCAACAGCGATGTGGCAAACCGCCGCGCACACGCGTATTCATTGGGCCCGCCGCGTCCACCGGACCACTATCTCATTTTGAGATAGTACTTATTCATTTAGCATAGTTGCGTTGCCCGCAGCGCATGGACAGACTCCGGCGAAAACATCGGTTCCATTTTCGAGGAGACAGGTTGTGCGTACGCAAGTCGGCATCATCGGCGCCGGGCCCGCGGGTCTGCTGCTTTCCCATTTATTGCATCGCCAAGGCATCGAATCCGTCGTGCTCGAGACGCGCGAGCGCGAACGGATCGAGTCGACGATTCGAGCCGGCGTACTGGAACAGCGCACGACGGATCTACTGACCGAAGCCGGTGTCGGCCAACGGATGAAAGCCGAAGGGGCTTTGCATCATGGCTTCGAGTTGGCGTTCGAAGGTAGGCGACGGCGCATCGACCTGACCGCCCTGACCGGTCATTCGATCACCGTTTACGCCCAGCACGAGGTCCTCAAGGATTTGGTCGCGGCGCGACTCGCGGCGAATGGCGCGGTGTATTTCAATGTGTCGAACACATCGATCAGCGATATCGACACCGATACGCCTTCGATTCGTTTTACCCATGGCGACGCCGAGCATGTCCTGCACTGCGACTTCGTCATTGGCTGCGATGGCTCGCACGGCATCTCGCGTGCCTCGATTCCCGCTGCCCGGCGAAAAGATTACGAACGTGTTTTCCCGTTCGGATGGTTCGGTATTCTCGTCGAGGCCCCGCCGACCTCGGACGAACTCATCTATGCGCGGCACGAGCGGGGATTCGCGCTTGTCAGCACCCGATCGCCAAGCGTGCAGCGGATGTACTTTCAATGCGATCCGCAGGACTCGACCCACAACTGGTCGGACGACCGAATCTGGTCGGAGCTGCACGCACGCGTCGATTCGGCGGAGGGTCACGCGGTCACGGAAGGCAAGATCTTCCAGAAGAACATCGTTGGCATGCGCAGCTTCGTGTCGACGACGATGCAGCATGGAAGGTTGTTCCTGGCTGGCGATGCGGCACATATCGTCCCGCCGACGGGAGCCAAAGGGCTCAATCTGGCGGTGTCCGACGTGCGTATTCTCTCGAGCGCGCTGAAGGCCTTCTACGCCGAAAACCGCATGGATCTGCTCGACACCTATAGCGAAACCGCGCTGAAGCGAATCTGGCGTGCCGAGCACTTCTCATACTGGATGACGCGGATGATGCACCGTCTCGACGACGCCTCGGAATTCGAGCAGCGCCTGCAAGTTGCGGAGCTGGAGTATGTCACTACCTCGCCTGCGGCGGCATTGGTCTTGGCTGAAAACTACGTGGGAATAGCCGCCGTTTAACCGGCTCGACTTCGCGTTCGATCGTATGGAGGCTTCTTATTCATCCATCAACCGCGCCTTCACCTTTTTGCCCTTTACCTTGCCCGCGTTGAGCTTGCGCACGGCATCGCGCGCAATGCCACGTTCGACCGCCACGTAAGTCGAAAATTCGGTCACGTTGATCTTGCCGATCTGAGTCACGTTGAAACCGGCTTCGCCCGTCAACGCGCCAAGCACGTCGCCGGGGCGAATCTTCTCCTTTCGTCCACCGAGAATCTGCAGCGTTTCCATCGGCGGCAACAACGGCGCGGCGCTTGCGGGCGCGAGCTCGGCAAGCGGGTGCCACTCCACCTCGCGAGCCTGCGCCTGTTCGATGTTGCCCACGCGCCCCATCTCGTTCATGCTCGCCAAGCTCAACGCCCAGCCGTCCTGATCCGCGCGCCCCGTTCGGCCAATGCGATGCACATGCACTTCGGGATCGGGCGTGATGTCGACATTGATGACCGCTTCCAATTGCGCGATATCGAGACCGCGTGCGGCGACATCGGTGGCGACCAGCACCGAGCAACTGCGGTTCGCAAACTGGATCAATACTTGATCGCGTTCGCGCTGATCGAGTTCGCCGTGCAAAGCCAGCGCATGAAAGCCTTGCGCGCGCAGCACATCGAGCAAGTCACGGCATTGTTGTTTGGTGTTGCAAAACGCGAGCGTGCTCACGGGACGGAAGTGATTCAACAACATGCCGACCGCGTGCAGCCGCTCGTCCTCGGTCACTTCGTAAAAGCGCTGCCGAATCTTGCTGTCGTCGTGACGCTCTTCGAGCACTACTTTTTTTGGATCGCGCAGAAATTGTTGACTCAGTTTGCCAATGCCATCGGGGTACGTCGCGGAAAACAGCAATGTCTGCCGGTCTTTCGGGCATTGCCGCGCCACCGTTGCGATATCGTCGAAGAAGCCCATGTCGAGCATTCGGTCCGCTTCATCGAGCACAAGCGTATTCAGTGCGTCGAGCGTCAGACTGCCTCGCTCGAGATGATCGATGATGCGCCCCGGCGTGCCCACGACGATATGCGCACCATGCTCGAGACTGGCCGTTTGCGGGCGCATAGGCGTGCCGCCGCTCAACGTAAGGACCTTGATGTTGTCCTCCGCGCGTGCGAGACGCCGGATTTCACGTGTGACCTGGTCGGCCAGTTCCCGCGTCGGGCACAACACCATCGCCTGGACGCCGAACCGGCGCGCGTCGAGTCGCGCGAGCAGCGCGAGCGCGAACGCCGCCGTCTTGCCGCTGCCGGTTTTCGCCTGCGCGATCAGGTCCTGCCCCGCCAGCGCAATGGGCAGGCTCGCGGCCTGGATCGGCGTCATGTCGACATAGCCGAGCTGTGCAAGATTGGCGAGCGTGGCGGGCGCCAGCGGAAGATCGCTGAAATGGGGGGCTTTCGGTTCGTGGGTCATATCGTGGCGCGGGGGAAGGGACGCATTGTGCGGCAAACGCCTCGATATGTCGACAACGCGTCAGGGTGTCAAATCCCCAGCGCCGCCGAAAGCTCTTCCTCGAGATCGTTGTCGACCACGCGAACACCCAAACGTTCCAGTACCTCGCGCCCCTCTTCGAGCGCATGCGCAGACCCTGGTGTTCCGAAAAACTCGATAAAAGGATCGTAAAGCCGCACGAGCCGCTTATTCCCTTCCCGATCGAATCCCCGTTCCATCGGTGTATTGATAACGATGATCGGCTTGTCACGCATAAGCGGATCGTCCGCCGCCTTGAGTCCTACCGCAATGGCAAATTCCTGGAATGTGCCATCGCCGCCTCGATCCACGATGACAGAATCCACGGGCGCGAGAATTTGCTTCATGCGTACAACGATGTCCGGCGCGATATGTCCAACGTCGATGTAACTTGGCAATTCGCCGCGATCCGTTTCCAGATTGAGCACCATCGGCGTGCTGATGCCGACCAGACGCGCATCGCCACCGATGCTTTTGACTCTGTCGGCGAAAGCCTCCGAAGCGAGGCCCATCATTCCCTTCGATCCACCGCCATACGACATGTCGAACTTGTTGTCCGCCAGCAAACGCCCGATGGTCGTTGCTCCTCGGGCAAGATCGATCGCAACCGACCGGGCGGAGCAAAAATAGGCCGCCGCACGCCGCTGTTCATCTCGTCCTTCGTTCAGTGCGCCACGAACATCGAACATATCCAACGAGCTGGGGAGCGGTGCGGGCCCGCGCCGATACCGTTGCCAGTGTTGGCGTACAAGCGCGAGCCCCTGTTCGTCGTCGTGGTACACGTGGGTGAGATGAAGCGGATTCTCACCCAAACCGTTCCTGTAGAGGACGGCCGACTGCCGCCGCAACACCGCCATGCCCGGATCGCTACCGTTGACCACCAGCAGCAGGTTCCTCAGATCCGGATGCTCGTGGACGGCGACTTTTCCGGAAAAATATGCGTAAGCAAGCTTTGCACGTTCGAGAGCTTCGTTGTCGCCCCCGACCGGTGTACTGACAAACGCCAACGCATCGTTTGTCGCCATCTGTCGCTCGATTTCGTGCGGATCGAACAGCGGCCTGGGACTGGCGGACGAGCCTGTCGATCGCGCATCAAACGTGTCGCGCAATTTCAACGCCGCGGGCGAGCGCGGCGAACGATTCACGCTGTCGCGAATGCGCTTTTGCCATTCCCGCCCGGTGCTCCTCGCGTTGGCATGACCAAACGCCCAAAGTCGATAGTCCACGACTCTATCGGTGGGATCGCGGTCGACAAAGCGCAGACCGGACGCCTTCATTGCGTCGATGACTTTCATCCAGGGCAAATCTTGTTCATAGTCCCCGGCTTCGCCTGCGGCGATCCGTTCACCGACAGAACGAGTATCGGTTCCGATATCGGTCTCGGGCACAAACCACCAGAATGAGTCTTCCGGGTCGGCTTCCGGGTTGTCCAAGTCCGGCTCGCGCAAGGCGTACATCGTGCTACCCGCATAGCTGTGCACGACCGGCACCGCGTTTCGGGCGCTTGACGCATCCTCGCCGACATCCAGCTCGACCATGGTTGTAACGCACACGCTTCTAATGCGCCGCTCGAGCGGTACGTCATGCGTCCTGTCGTACTCATCGTATGCACGATTCAAATGCTCGAGCAGCGCGGACATGCCTCCCGCCGTATTAGCCCACCATGTCGTTTCCGAACCCGGCGCAGCTTGCACCCTCGTATCTTGCCCACCCACCCGCCGCTGCACTTCCGCGGCAATCTTGTCCTTCAATTCCTGTGGCACATACTGCTCGATCAGATGCCAGTCCGGACATTCGATTCCCCTATCATCGGTGAAGAACCTCAGCGGGCGGCCGCGCTTGAAACCGAGTTGATCGAGGCGTTGCAGCAGAGCGTCGCGCACGCCTTCGTCGGAGAGGGCGTTCTTCAGTGTGCGAGCGAACGACTCGCCTTTTCCGCCGACCCCATCAAGTTTGGGGGACATGCCGCCCGAATTCGCTTCGTATGCGTGGTAAGGCTCCCGGGGATCGCCGAAGCCGAGCCTGGTCTCCATGAGTGACTGAAGATCGAACTCATTGCCGAAAGCATCGACCCAGTGATTCAATTTATGAAGCTGAGCACTGCCGAAAAAGAGCTGATCGATGACAATCTCATCGTCCTCTCCCTGCGCCGAACTGGTGATGACGATTTCGTTCTTGGAAACGTCGACACGGTCGTCCGACGTTGCATTCTCGTCTAGTCGATCAATGAGATCGACGCTGGCTCGAGGTAGGCCGTCGGGCGCTGTGCCGATATACGTTTCGAGCGCTTGTCGATAGTACTCGCGCACCGACACCCCGGCCGGCGGCCGCCCAAACAACCCCATGAGCAATGGCTCATAGAAACCTTGGTTGGCGACAATCAGCCGTTTGGGCCGCCTTGCATCCGGCTGCTCGTCGGTCCTGCCGTCCGCAAGGTAATGCAGAACTTCGATGAACTGTTGCGCTGCGCGCGGTCCACCCTCAGGCAGCACGAAGAGGTCCGCGTCGTCGTAACGCGCATACCGTTGATGATGCTCGCGTGGGATCTCGCCCATCCCCAGTATGGTGACGACACCCTGCTCGTTGCGGAAATACCGCTGCGCGACCCGAGCAGCGCGCACCGCATCGCCGGACGGTGCGATCGAGGGTGTATGGATGTGATCCGTGCTTGGCTTGTTGAGCTTACTTTGGTCAACGTACTCGCGGCCATGCTGCATGATGAAGTTTCGCTGTTTCATATTCTCCAGCAGCGAGACTACCCATGAGGTCGACGCGTCGAGCGATGGCTTACTAGTAACATGAGGGTTGGTGAGCGTATCGAAGATCTCCATAGCTCGCTCGATCCCGGAACGCGCACGTCTCACCGCTGCACTCACGTCCAAGGCTTCGCGATGCCCTGCGCGTGCCGCGGCAGGACGCAACCCGCTGAGCTGGCCCGATGCAGCGCTTTGACGCGATGCCGCTGCTGCAGGATGGACGCGCCCCGGCCCACGCCTATCTCCCTGGATAAATACCTCGGGATTCGTGCGCCCGCTCCGTCCGATACCAGCGCCTTCTCCAGCGATGTTACTCACGTCGGTCACTCCCCACAATCGTTTGTCTGTACGCGAACAAGCAAGGCGCAATTGTCAAGGAACGGGGATATCGCTCGTTGTCCACAAAACGAAGTCGCAAGCGACTATCCGAACAGGTTGATGCAACGCACCAATCCGAATCGACTGTCGTTCGGGTTTTTGCCCTGACTGCAACATTCCCGCGCAGCGATGCAACCGCTTCGATGGAGACATGCAAAGCGCACTCCGACGTCATATCCCCGCCGAGCAGGATAGACTTCGCCGAAGAGGGTGGTTGTCGCTCACGCTCGCTCACATTCGAAGGAGGGAAACGAGTCATGCCTGACAAACGATCCGCGGCCCCCGACAGCACCGCTGTGCGTGTCGCGCTCTGGCGAGCGCTGCACACGGAGGTCGATGCGCCGCCACCCATCCTCGAAGACACGCTTGGTCTTCAGATCGCAGCGCCCGACGAAGGCTGGCGCGCACGACCCGATATGCATCCGCAAGGCACGCGCGGCTATCGCGCATCGATC
>Ga0209672_100711_pt1 | contig 16556 bp, 14 predicted proteins | sample AraplaCol_mMS_r2_FD_184273 | JGI IMG/M metagenome (GOLD analysis project Ga0209672, IMG submission 184273) | Arabidopsis root microbial communities from North Carolina, USA - plate scrape CL_Col_mMS_r2 (SPAdes) (version 2) | ecosystem: Host-associated > Plants > Roots > Endosphere | place: USA...
GGGCCCATGTTCTCCTCAGGGGTGGCGCCCGAGGGCGCGGCGGCACGCCCATCCACGAAGCTGACTCCCCTGTCATGCGAGCCTCTGCCCAACGTGCCAGGCAAATCAATCACGACGTTGCTGGTGGACTATCCGCCCAACGCCTACACGCCAGCGCACCGGCATCCGGGGTCGGTCCAGGCGGTTGTGGTCAGTGGCACCATCCGCTCTCAGTTAGCAGGAGGCCCGCCGGTTGACTACAAGGCCGGCCAGACATGGTTCGAACCTCCGAAGGCGCTGCATATGTTCGCGGAGAACCCGGACCCCGTAAATCCAGCGGTGCTCCTGGCGACGTTCGTGACCGATGAAAATTGCGGTCCACTCGTCCTGCCGCCTTGAGCCGGGGGCTTTGCGCGACCATCGCGCCTCGCATGCAAGTGCCTATTGGACGTGACGGCCGATCGAAATGCGACTGAGTGATATCGACCTGAACCTGCTGCTTGTCTTTGAGCGGCTACTTTTTGAGAAACGGGTGTCTGCGGTCGCGCATACGCTCGGACTCTCCCAGCCCGCCATTAGCAACGCGCTGTCCCGGCTACGCAAGATCCTCGGAGACGAATTGTTTCTTCGAACCTCGCGCGGCATGGAACCCACGCCATTCGCGCTGGAGCTTGCCGAGCCTATCGCCTATGCGATGGGCATGCTGCAAGGTGCTTTGAATCACCGAAGCGTGTTTGATCCATCGACGAGTACCCGAAGGTTCGGACTTTCCGTCACTGACATTGGGGAAATTTACTTTCTACCTCGTCTTATGGAACTGCTTGAACAGCAGGCTCCCGGCGTCACCATCAGTACGGTACGCAACACGGCCGTAAATCTGAAGGAAGACATGGAGTCAGGGCAAGTGGACATTGCCATCGGCCTGCTCCCGCAACTGAAAGCGGGCATTTTCCAGCGGCGCCTCTTCCAACAGGACTATGTCTGTGTTTTTAGTGCCTCTCACCCTCTTGCCCGTGCAAGCTCGGTGAGTCTGGAGGATTTCTGTGCGGCCGACCATCTGCTTGTGCAGGCCCAGGGAACGGGACACGGAAAGGCCGACGAGGTCATGGCCGCCAGCGGAATCATTCGGCGTGTGCGTGCCACGGTGCCTCATTTTGTGGCCGTCGGACATTTGCTCGCCAGAAGCCGCATGATCGCCACGGTCCCCGAGCGGCTGGCACGAAGTCTGTCCGAGCCCTTCGGATTGGTGGTGCGCAGCCATCCTGTGAAGCTGCCGAAAGTCGCCATCAATCTTTTTTGGCATGCCAAGTTCCAGCGTGAGCCAGGCAACCAATGGCTGCGCGGACTGCTCTTCGATGCGTTCGTTGAGTCCTGATCCTTCGCGCATCTGAGGTCCTTCATCGCTTGCGGGACTTCGAGATCAGGACGCCGCATGCTGCAATCGCCCGTGCGTACAGCCGCTGCATCTGCACGATGCGGCGTCGTCGTAGGCGGTCAGTTCAATCACAGGGGGCCGGCGAACGTCATCGGAGCGCGCGCGCCAAACGATGGATGCTCGCAATCGACGTCGTGCACCTCACCGACTATTCAAGCTGCCGCCGGGTGCTTAGGGCGGGCCGACTGCCTTCTCGCAAGTCTGGATGCCGATCAACGCGCCGCTCGCCTTGTATGAGCTTCGAAGCGGGTACGGCAACGACTGCTCGCCCACCCCGAATAAAACCGAAAAGTTGCGACCGCCGTCGGGGCGCTTTGATCGACGAGAAGCACGGCAACGACGAGGTTTTCAGGTTGATGTCCCTGCGCGATTTAATTCACATTCCTCAAATCAATACGGACTATTTACAACATTCTATTGAGCAATGGCATGCCGACAGACATCATTGTTGGCACCCACAGGACGTCGTCCTCTACGACAGCACAGGAAACACAAAGCATGGATGACATATCAGCCGTCTTCCCTCAGAAAATCCACTGGGAAGGCCAAGGCACCAGCCGAATCCCCTTCATGGCCTACACCGAGGTGGAGCAGCATCGCCGCGAGCTGGAGCGCCTCTTCTATCGCAACCACTGGTGCTACGTCGGCCTGGAAGCGGAGGTGCCGGAAGTGGGCGACTTCAAGCGAACGGTTGTCGGCGAACGCTCCGTGATCATGGTGCGCGACGCTGAAAACTCGATCAGCGTTGTGGAAAACGTGTGCGCCCACCGAGGCATGCAGTTCTGCCGCGAGCGCCATGGAAACCGCAAGGCGGAGGGGTTCACCTGTCCTTATCATCAGTGGAACTACGCGCTCACGGGCGACTTGCAAGGCGTGCCGTTTCGCCGGGGCGTCAAGCAGGACGGCAAGGTCAACGGCGGAATGCCCGCCGACTTCAAGCCCGCCGAGCACGGCCTGAACAAGCTCAAGGTCGCAACCCGCGGGGGCGTTGTCTTCGCATCCTTCGATCCCGACGTCGAATCGCTTGAAGACTTTATGGGCCCGGAGATCCTGGGCTATTTCGATCGGCTGTTCAACGGGCGAAAGCTGAAGATCCTGGGATACAACCGCCAGCGAATCCCGGGCAACTGGAAGCTGATGCAGGAGAACATCAAGGACCCGTACCACCCAGGTCTCTTGCACACGTGGTTCGTGACCTTCGGGCTTTGGCGCGCAGACAACAAGTCGGAACTCAGGATGGATCGGCATCATCGCCATGCCGCCATGATCTCCACGCGCGGAGCGAGCGGCAAGGCCGACGAGGTAACGCAGGTCTCCAGTTTCAAGGAGAGCATGCAACTGAATGACCCTCGCTTCCTGGACATCGTGCCCGAGCCCTGGTGGGGCGGGCCAACTGCAGTGATGATGACGCTCTTCCCGAGCGTGATCCTTCAGCAGCAGGTCAACAGCGTCTCCACGCGCCACATCCAGCCGAGCGGCCCAGGCGCTTTCGATTTTGTGTGGACGCACTTTGGGTTTGAGGACGACACCGAGGAAATGACCCAGCGCCGGCTGCGTCAGGCAAATCTCTTCGGACCCGCGGGTTTCGTGTCAGCGGACGACGGCGAAGTGATCGAGCTGTCGCAAAAAGGATTCGAGCAGAAGCCATTCCATCGCACGCTCGCCGAACTCGGCGGACGCGAAGTGGGCGACACGGACCACATGGTCACTGAGACTCTGATCCGCGGAATGTACGAGTATTGGCGCAAGGTGATGGAGGCTTGACGTGGACTTCAAGGACTACTTCGAGCTGTCTCAGCTCTACGCAAGCTACGCGCAGGCCGTGAGTTCCAGTCAATGGGAACTCTGGCCCGAGTTCTTCACGGAAGACTGCAGCTACAGGCTTCAGCCGCGAGAGAACTACGACCGCGGCCTTCCGCTGGCGACGCTCTCGTTCGAGAGCAAGGGAATGCTTAAGGACCGCGTCTACGGGATTCGCGAGACCCTGTTTCACGACCCGTACTACCAGCGCCATGTCGTCGGCGCGCCGGTCGTGCTGAAAGCCGAAGCCGATTGCTTCGAGTCGGAAGCCAACTACGCGGTATTTCGCACCAAGCTTTCAGAGCTCTCGACGGTCTTCAGCGTCGGGCGCTACATCGACGTCGTCGTGCGGACCGAACAGGGGCTGAAGTTCGCTTCGCGCCAGGTCGTCTATGACAGCGAAATGATCCCGAACTCCGTCATCTATCCGTTGTGAGGTCACCCGTGAGCGATTCCGAATTCCTATGGACCGATGCGGCACCGGTCGATGACGTACCTGCAGACGATGTCGTGGGCATGCTCGTCGATGGACGCGACATCGCCTTGTACAGCGTGGACGGCCAGATCTACGCGACCGACAACCTCTGCTCCCACGGACACGCCCGCTTGTGCGAAGGTTTCCTGGAGGGTCATGAGATCGAATGCCCCCTCCATCAAGGCAAGTTCGACGTGCGAAATGGCGCGCCGACCTGCGCTCCCGTAACGGAAGCGATCCGCTCCTACCCGGTGAAGATCGAGGGCGGCCGGGTGTTTCTTTCACTGGCCTGATTCAGCCGCATGGCAATCCCCTTGCGGCGGCGTGAAGTGCCGGTGCAAGACAGCAGTACGCCAAGAGGAGCACGACGCTCCGACTCCCCTCACCCAAGAAGAATGGAGACATCGATGCGGCATATAGCGATGCTCGCGCCCCGAGCGCAGACACACCGCGTCCCAGCAGTCCGGAGACTCCATGAGTGATCGGACGATCGTGATCGTGGGCAGCGGGCAGGCCGGAGGGTGGGCTGCACAGACGCTGCGCCACGAGGGCTTTGACGGCCGGGTAGTGCTGATCGGGAACGAGCCTCACCGCCCTTATGAAAGGCCTCCGCTTTCTAAGGCGGTGCTCGCAGGCGAAGCACATGTGGAGACGACCTACCTGCAGAAACCGGAAGCATTCGATGCGCTGAAGCTCGACTGGCGGCCCGATGTCAGCGCAACGCGCATCGACAGAACCGCCAGGCAGTTGCATCTGAGTCGCGGCGAGCCGCTTCGCTACGACAGCCTTATTCTCTGCACCGGAGGGCGAGCGCGCCGTCCGGGTATCCCCGGTTCCGACCTGCACGGCGTCTTCGCCCTGCGCAGCATTGCTGATGCGGCGGCACTCGGCGCGGCGCTCGTCTCCGGAAAGCGACTGCTTGTCGTGGGTGGGGGATGGATCGGCCTGGAGGTAGCGGCGACGGCCCGCAAGAAGGGACTGGACGTCACCGTCGTCGAGGTGCAAAGCCGGTTGTGCGAGCGCACAGTTCCGGCGGAGATCTCCGCCTATCTGCTGCGGCTCCACACTGCACACGGCGTTCAGGTCGAGCTGGATGTGGGGGTCGAACAGTTGACCCAGGGACCTGGAGAGGCGTTGACGGCGACCTTGCGTGATGGGCGAACTCTGGTATGCGACCTGGTTCTCTTCGGTATTGGGCTGATTGCGAACGACGAACTCGCGCGCGAGGCGGGCCTGGCATGCGAAGGCGGCGTGCTGGTCGACTCCCAGTGCCGCAGTTCGGACCCGGACATCCTGGCCGCCGGCGACGTTGCGGTTTGGCACTGCGACTGGGCTACGCGCCGCATGCGACTGGAGTCCTGGCAGAACGCCCAGGAACAAGGGATCGCCGCTGCGCGCGCCGCCTTGGGCATCAAGGTGAACCATCAACCACTGCCGTGGTTCTGGTCCGACCAGTACGACGTCAATTTGCAGATCTTCGGCGTTCCAACGCCTAAGCATCAAGTGGTCGTTCGCGGCGACGTGCACTCCAACAGCTTTGTGATGTTCTTCCTCGAAGCAGACAGGGTTGCCGCCGCGCTCGGGCCGAATGCGGCACGCGACCTTCGCTTTGCACGCCGGCTGATCGAGCGCCGCACGAGCGTCGATCCTCGTCAGCTCGCCGATCTCCAGGCCCCGCTTTCCAAGCTCTGACGGTCGACAACGACCAGACGGTTTTTGTTTTCAACAGTTACACATCATGAACTCTCCTTATCTCTGGAATCCCCCCCCCGTTCCTTCTCTTCCGGTTCGCGGCACCTCGCAGCGCCTGCCAATCAACCGGCTCTTTTTCGTGGGCCGCAACTACCACGCTCACGCGGTGGAGATGGGGCGCCCCGTCGACAAGACCGTGGAGGTCCCTTTCTATTTCACGAAGAGCCCCTTGACGCTGGTCGAGTCGGGCGCGACCGTTACCTATCCACCCGAGACCAAGAACTATCATTACGAGATGGAGCTTGTGCTGGTAATCGGGGCGCCAGGCTTTCGTGTCAGTCGCAACGACGCGCACAAACTGATCTTCGGATATGCATGCGGTCTCGACATGACGCGCCGAGATCTGCAACTGGTTGCCCGCGATAAGGGCCGCCCATGGGACCTGGGCAAGGACGTGGAGCAATCGTCCGTCGTATCCGAGGTGGTGCCGATGGCCGGCAAGGTGCTCGACCAGGGCGCCCTCAGGCTCAGCGTGAACGGCCAGGAGCGCCAAAGCTCAGATCTCTCAAAGCTGATCTGGAACATCCCCGAACTGATCGAGGATCTCTCCAAGTTCTATCACCTGGAGCCGGGAGACCTGATCTTCACGGGAACCCCCGAAGGCGTGGGCGCACTGCAGCCTAACGATCGCGTCGCGGGCAGCGTGGCCGGTGTCGGCGAAATCGCACTGACGGTCGGCCCCGCCGAGTGAAGCCACGCCCCACGCAACAACCCACCCCTGCATGACCACTGAACAGCCACGCTGCGAATGGGCACCCGCCACGCTCGCGGCCTCGCAAAGGAACCGCCGATGACCGCCGATACTGTCCCCTCCCCTGTGCGCCTGAAAGCCGTCGCAGGCCCGTCGCAGCCTGATGCCACTCCGGCGCTCGAGCGGCTTTACCGAGGCTTCGAGCGCGAGTTGCTTGTTCCGCTGTGGACGGAGATTGGCGACCTGATGCCGCGCCACCCACGTAGCAAGGCAGCGCCGCATCTCTGGCGTTGGGACCGGCTCGTCGAACTCGCGGCCGAAGCCGGACGCATCGTGCCCGTCGGCCGCGGCGGGGAACGCCGCGCGATAGCGTTGGCGAACCCCGCGCTTGGCGGCAGGCCGTTCGCAACACCCACGCTTTGGGCTGCAATCCAGTACCTCATGCCGGGCGAAAACGCCCCCGAACATCGGCACACGCAGCATGCCTTTCGCTTCGTAGTTGAAGGTGAAGGCGTCTGGACTGTGGTCAACGGTGATCCCGTGCGCATGTCGCGCGGCGACTTTCTGCCGCAGGCCGGCTGGAACTGGCACTCGCATCACAACGCCGCCAGCGCGCCAATGGCCTGGATCGACGGGCTGGACATCCCATTCTCGTACTACACCGAGTCGCAGTTCTTCGAGTTCGGACGCGAGCGCGTCAGCACGGCCGAGCAATCGACGCCCGAGCGTTCGCGATCGGAGCATCTGTGGGGACACCCTGGATTGCGACCGCTGTCCCAGCCCGACTCCCCAGTGGCAACGCCGCTGCTTGCCTATCGCTGGGCCGACACGGACAAGGCGCTCGCAGACCAGCTGGTGCTGGAAGCCGAGGGCCATGCCGCCACGCTCAGCCCTGGTCATGCAGCCGTTCGATTCACCAACCCGAGCAACGGACGCGACGTGCTGCCCACGATCCGCACAGAGATGCACCGCATCCGAAGTGGCGCCACCACCCTGCCACGGCGCGAGGTGGGCTCGTCGGTATACCAAGTGTTCGAAGGTAGCGGCAAGGTCAGGGTCGGCGAGCACACCTGGGCTGTCAAGCGCGGCGACATGTTCGTCGTGCCGTCATGGCAAGCTTTTTCGGCTGCCTGCGATGAGGGCTTCCCCGGATCACTCGACCTGTTCCGTTTCAGTGACGCCCCGATTTTCGAAGCGCTTCACGCGCACAGGACCGTCTCCACCGAGTTCGAGTGACGCGAATGCCCGCTGAAAAAGTAAGGACACAAGAAAAGGCGGCCTGTCTGCAGCACCCGTCCGGAGGCGCTTGCGAGCTACATTCGGCAAGAAGCAGGTTAGGAAGTCGCCGAAGAGTTATCCGCCGCAAGTAGAAGCAACGTGGAGAGATGAAATTGGACGCTGAGAGAATCGAAAAGAGCCCGCATGCGTTCTGGATGAACACATGCGGCATTGATACCTATCGCCGCAGCACCTCTCACGCTCGCCACGACACTCCTTGGAACGGATTCAGCCAGGAAGGCGTCCTGGTCTGCACTCTTTGGCTCGATGAAATCGTCGACATCTTCGATGACTTGGAGAATCGGGTCCGACGATTCGTCGAGATTGGCGGGAAAGCGAAGGGCTGGAGGGGTCCCGCAGTCGCCCACGGCAAGGAAGCCGACGACAACTTGCGCAGAGCTTCCGCGGAAAAGCGGCGAGTGGTCGGCTATGAAGCAGAGCCAGATGCCGCCGCGCTTCAAAAAGGCGATCGCAAAGTGGCGCACTTCTATATGGATCGGGCGCATGAACTGAAGCGCATATTCGCGTTCTCGAGCGGCCAGATGCTAGAGCGCTTGAAAGTTGATGAAGCATTCCGATCTGCCCGCAACGGCGCCGACAACCAGAAGCTCGAGGCGGGCTATCTGTTCGAGCTTATCGAACCTCAAGGCGAGTTCCCAGGAAAACTCACGATTGTCGATACCTTCGCCCCATCGGGCGGCGAAGGTGTCGCGGACGACGAGGAAGACCTGTTTGACGATGCGAACGAGAAGGCCTCGACCTTCGATGAATATGCGCTGAAGGCTCTGCCCATCCTTGTAGAGCACGTCTTGTGTCAAAAAGACGATGTCCTTCGGCCCATGACATACAAAGAGCTGGCTGAGCGGCTTGGTCGCCGCAACAAGAATGGCGTGGCTTGGGCTCGCGGCCTTGGGCATGTCCTTGGCCGCGTAACTGCGCTGATCGACAACCTGACGACAGTCTGGGCGGAGCCCATACCCTATTTGACGACCGTCGTTGTTGCATCACAGGGCACCGGCAAAGGTCTGCCAGGTATAGGCATCCGCGGCAAATGGCATGGCTATGACAAGCTCACCCGCTCCGAGAAAGAGTGGAAGGTCATGGCTGAATATCAACGGATCCTGAATTTTGGAAGCCGTTGGAATGACTTGCTCAAGCTGATTGGGCTTCCTCCCGTTCTCCCGCCGGACCTAGCCAGTGCCTCCGCTGACTCTGCGAGCGGCGGCTGGGGCGGCGGCGAATCGGATGAACACAAGGCCCTCAAATCGTTCATCAGAGCCAATCCTCAGTTGGTTGGTGCCCACCAGGATTGGGCAGCCACAGAAGAGTATGCGTTGCGCTCGGGGGACGAGTTGGACGTGTTTTTTAAATCCGATCACACATGGATTGGCGTAGAGGTGAAGTCATCCGTTTCCGATGGGTTTGAGCGTGACTACGAGCGTGGGCTTTACCAGGTCGTCAAGTACAAGGCTGTGCTCACGGCCCAGGCGTCAATCGATCACCCCTCTCACCCGCCCGCTGTGAAGGTGTTTCTGGTGCTCGAGAGTGATCTGCCGCACAAGTACAGGACGGTCGCAGCAGCACTCGGAGTTGAGGTGAAAACTGCTGACAGATTGCCAGCGTAGCGCCGAAGGAGGTGGAAGAGATACTTTAAGCCGGTCCACCCACACAGGCACTTGACCCATTCGAGCATTGCGACTTGTCCCCTGCGACCAACCGTTGCTGATTCCCGCCAGCGCTTTCCAGGCGACAGAGAGATGACCTACCCGACCGCTGAGCAGGCATTTGCGTGGCTCAGGCCGCTCGGTAGGGATTGGGCGGAAGCCCCGTGTAGCCTCGATCCGAACCAGAGAAAGTACAGAAGGGCGTGCGCATGCACTCCACACGTCCCGGACGGTGCTGACGCTTCAGCCAGCTTTGTTTGCATTTCGGACATTGATAACGGACCACACCGGGGAGTTTGTCGAAGACGATCACGCCCGCTTCAGGGTATAGCTCCAGCTCGTGGACGAATGGGCTCGGTCTGCTACCGACGCACAAAATCGTGACTTCAACCTTCGCTCGGGTAAGCGCAACGTAGAAGAGTCGTCGCTCTTCATCGACCGCGCTACGCCGCGGCGGCAAAAGAGCCTCGATCAGGGGCTCGTCCCAACGATCACTTGGATAGCCCTTGTAGCCGCTGTCCATGCCGACCAGGATGACATACTCAGCTCCCAAACCCTTGGAGCCGTGCATCGAATCGCGGCGTAAGTTGAGGCCACGGGTCGCAAATTGCTCAGCAAGGCACTCGATGTTCTCGGGGTTGACGCCATCAGGCAGGCTTGCATCCTTCTTGTTCCGCATGAGGATGAAGACATCGGCCGTCGCCTTGCCACTGCCGGCGTGCTGCTGAGCGATTCGGTCCAACTGCGATTCGAGCGCAGCCCAGCGCTCGTCACCGGAGTCGCCGTGTTCGACTACGCGTACCACACCCGCCTTGCCGGCCTTGTTAGATGACACTGGTTTGTCGATCAACTCGGTGTTCCCGCCACCTTTCATGACAAACCAGCGTGCGACGTTAGCTATACCCTGCGGGCATCGAAACGTTTTCTTCAGCATCGACTGAGCCGACGAACGAGTCGCAATCGGCGCTCCAGCTTGTGGGCTGGACAGGCCGTCGTAAACCTGCCGAAAGATCCCCACGTCCGATCCTGCGAAGCGATTGATCGACTGCCAATCGTCGCCGACGCAGTACAACATCGACTCGTCGGGGTGCTGGTCAAGCAGCCCCTGCACTAGCTGAGCCCGTAGCCGCGAGATGTCCTGGAACTCATCGACGAGCACCAGCTTGAACGGGATCGTTCCTACCGGCCAGGACTTCAGCGCCGCGACGGCGCCGCCGATCATTCCCGAGTAGTCCAGCAGCGGCCGGGGTTGGCCACCGCTCGTCCCTTCCGCCATGCGTTCCTCAAGACGAACTCGCAGCGGCTTCATCCATCGCGGGAACGAAGTGGCCCGCAGACGGTCTTCGGCGTTCAACCGCTGCATTCGAGCTTCGACTTCTTCCATTGTGAGACCTGAGTCCCTGAACTTCACAAGGAAGCTGGCGATGAGGTCGACCACGGAATCTTCATCAAGGAACGTCTTCAGAGCTGCGTTCCATCGTTCCGTATCTGGGGCACCGACTGGGATGCCGCGTGACCTCAGCGCCTGTTCAAGCTGCGTGAAGATCGTCCCGTCGGCGAACTGAGCACTGGTAGTTTCGATAAAGCGTGAGGGTTCGCTGGCCGTTGGCGACTTCAGCGCTCTGAGCAGGACAGACCGCTTGTGGCGAGCGCGCTCCTCGTAGGGTCGGCCCATAAAGGCCGGTGCTCGGCCATTGCGGTCTAGGCCGAAGTGTTCGTGAAAGAATTTCCTCGCCCCGTTCTGAGCATTCGGGTAGGTGAAATCAGGCCGGTAGACTTCGATGTGCTCGGCAACCGGCAGTCCCGCATTGATCTCCTTCTTCAACCAACCGGGGGCGCCCTCTTCATAGCCGAAAGGAACCCTTCGCAAGAAGAGCCAGTTGCACAGTCGCGCTTCTTCGACAGACCGGACCCAAAGCTTCGGGTCAAAGGTTGGAATACTCGGTTCATAAGCCTTAGCCCCCTTGCGACGCGCCATCTGTCTGCACATTTGGTCGTACCGCGCCTCCCGTTCTTTTAGCGCTTGATCGTCGAACGGATCGAGTTCGGGGGCAGGAAATCGATAAGCGTCGGCCCAAGCCATCACCGCCTTGGCAAAGCTGCGGTCAGAAGAGTCCTCCGCCAATTCCAGCAGGACTGAGCGAAGCAATCGCTTGCCCTTCAGGGCTTTGGTGCCATTGTCTTTAGTGGGTTTGGCAACACCTTCGGCTTTCTCGAAATCAATGAGTCGAGGACGGCTCGGAAGTCCCTGCATCTTCTGCTGCTTCCGCCAAAGGCCCAAGCCCAGCGAATGAAAGGTACGAGCCTCTACTTTGACCTTGCGGCCGATCACCTGTTCCAAGCTGTTGCTGATGCGCTCCCTCAACTCTTTCGCAGCCGCCTTGTTATACGCAAGCACGATGATCTCGTGCTCCTGCAGCAGCCCAGATTGAATGGCGTAGCCGACCTTGCTGACCATGACGGAGGTCTTGCCCGAACCGGCCGCCGCTACGGTCACATTCGCATCGTCAAAATGCAGCGAGGCCGCGATCTGTTCGGCAGTGAGCGGGCTGGTTTCAACATTGGCGAAGTACTTCGCATACGCAGCAGCCTGCGTTGTCACGAACACAGCGTTGTGTCTGGTCCGCGTCTTCTCAGCGGAGTCCAGGAAGGCATAGGCGTCGCGAATCCTGAGGTCTAGCGACAGACGATTGGGGCCCGGCGCATGCATTGGATGGCGCAGCCACACACCGGCGGCCGTTCGAATGGGCTCGCTGGCCAGCCGCTCATGTGCCGCCAGGAGACGAGCCAGTTGGCTGTGTCGAACATAGTGCGACGGCAAGAACAGTGATCGATGGTCAAGTTCGAAGGCGTCGACTAGCGATGTCAACTCGTTTCGCAGCTTGTCGAAGGCCAGTTGAGTGGCATCGAGAACGGCATCTCTCAGTTCTTGAACCCGGAGAGCGCTTCCAACAAAGGTTCGGACTATCTCCCAACCCTTCCCTTCGCGCTTTTCGACGCTCAAGGTTGAAAGGCCGAAGAGCCGCAGCCACCAGCTTGAGCCATCTGTGACTACGCGTCGGGTGAACAGGACCGAGAGACCATCTGGCGGCAGGCCGGGACCTTTGAGGATTGGCCAAGAACGCCCAGGTTGAATCTCAAAAGTGCGCGGCCTGCGCCAGAGCAGAAAAGTCGGAAGCCAATGCTCGCGTGCCGCCACTTTCAGCGGTGAAATCGGCGCGACAGTTCGCGGATTAGGGGAACTTGTCTGCTTTGATTTCTGCATGGGCGAATGTGACCTCTTCAACTACGGAGTGTGCCTTTGCGGCAGAAGGGTTTTGACTGAGGACCGCCAGATTCGATGACAACTCGGCTGGCGCAAGACAATAGAGGTGGCAGGGGTCGGCAGATTCGTCGAAGGCCGTCGGATCTAGACAGAACAGAGGCCCGGATTGGCATGACCGGTCTGGCTTCATTCCCCCGCCGAATCGACGCATTGGCTTGGCAGTCAAGCTGGGTCGCCGCGTCTCGAAGAAGCCCATAGTGGCTCCGAGCTTGCGGCCACAACACAACGGCCTCCGGCATCGCCTATCGGTTGCAGAGACCAACGGCCAAAACCGATCACTGCTTCAGAAATACCGTACAACCGTGTTGACGGTAAGGGCTGGCGGTAAAGGCGCGCCGGCATCCGCATTCCTAGCGGCGCCAAGTCTTGATCTTATAGATGCACAAGGCGGTCAGAAAAATTGGAAGTCCATTGAGCTGCCATATCGCCCACCCAACTCCTCCACCTATCGTGAACTCCAGGACCTTCTGCGCAACGAATCCGAAAGCGGAGTAAATCACGGCCCATTTCCCGAGAAACATGAGCAGAGTGCGCTTTCTCCGCTCATAGAGTTCGGCATCGCGTCCGAATCTCTTCATCAGCCCGAACACGGTCGCCAGTACGACCAACCCGATGTTCAGGGAGACCAGCGCAAATGATGCCTTGATTTCAAGCGCCGAACTCGATGGATTCTGTGCCGCCTTTGCAATGAAAAGATAGCTACCAGCCATCGCCAGACCAACCACAATTCTTGAGCGCCAAGAAAAGATAAACAAGAATCCGATGACGGGCAGCATAAACAGGAGCAGTTGCATTTTTTCAGCGAGAGATCACATGGAGTTTGGTTGTGAAGCATAGCCAGCAATCGCCGCCTAGCGTGGCCCTGGACTTCTCGAACCATTTGGTCGAGCGATCCGCCGACGGGATGGATAGTAGGAGATCACCGCTGCTGCCGAGTTAGTGATGCTTGCCGAGCGGTTTCCGAAAGGGGGGGTCCGGGGCAGATCGCTCAAACGCACGGCAACATCAACGCGCCGGGTCCCACCACGCGGCGACACAGAGAGTTCCCGATCACTTGAATATGGGATGCCGCGCGAGTAACCAAAGATTACATTCGGGCGCATGAAACTGCTGCTCCGAACCCGGTTGTTGCTCGCTCTTTGTGCAATCGTGACGGTGACCGCATGCGGTCGGGCAACGCTTCCGGTGCTTCCCTACCCTGCCGTCCAGAGTTCAAGTCTTTTGAGTCAGTACGTGCTCGCCCTTCGTGCGATGGAGAAGCGCCAGATTGCCTACCCTGACGAACCGTTGTGGCTGCGCGATGAAGGTGGCAGAAGCGTCGATACGGTTCTGAATGCAGACAACGCGGCAATGATTTTCTATGGCCTCGCGCAAGCGGATGTCGGCAGCGAAAAGTCCACGAACGAGATTCTCAACGGCCTGCCGCCGATCTTGCAGCGCTACGAAACGGCATTCGAGAAGAGCCAGGGCAAGTGGTATCAGGACGAATACGTCGAGACGGTCGGCATCCAGCTTGCAATGCTGACCGTGCTTCAGCCCAAGCTTTCCAACGCTCTGCCAGGTCCGGAGCGCATGATCTATCGCGGGGCGTCAAAAGCTGTCCCCCCGCCTGTCTCGGAAACCGCCCAGCAACTTCTTCGGTTCTACAAGACATCTCAAGGCGAAGCGAAAAATAGCATCCTCGCCAAAGCCGGTGAGCTTGCGAGATCAGAGCGGCTTAAGCCTGCAGCCAAGGATCGCCTGCAGGCGATCCTTGCGAGATACCGCTGATTGACTCATCGCAACTTTTGCTTCTGCAGACGGGGCAGTCGGGCGAAGGGCATGCACTTCGAGTCCGTCCCGAAGTATTTGTGCCGTCACTCGTTGAAATCTTGCGAATTCGTCATCCGCGAGCGCTCAGACGCGGGTCGCGGTCCTTGCTGACAGTGACAACGTCCCCCCAGCGACTCGAGCGCCCTCATCGATCGCGACTCAGATAACGAGCCCGATCAACACGTAGCTCGCTCCCAAATCCTCCACGTGCAGTGAGAAGGGAGGTTTGTTACCATTTGTCTTCCTCGGGAGGGAGTGATGAAAGAAATTGTTGGCCTCCTTGCATGCTTGGCCGCGGTCGTGGTGATTCTGGATCCCACCACCGCAAAGGTTGATCGGCGGTTTCGAACGGGCTACAAGAACAACGAGGTTCCCGTTCATACGCCCTGGAGCAGCAGATTGAGGCGAGCCGGATTTTTGGCTTGCTTGGCATTTCTATGCTTTGCTGCGCCAAGCACACTCGTAGCGTTGGCTGGTGGCGCTGCCGCGTTGGTGGGCCTAATAGCGACGTGGCATCTCTATCCGCAGTTCTGGTCCCGCTACCAGCGCAACGGCACCTCAAATGCGAAGTTCCTTGCCGCGCGAACGTCGATGACCTTGGCCATCGGTGGTCTGGCCGGGTATACAGCTTTTCAGGCCGCGTCGAATATGTCGACGGGGGATACGTCTACTGCAGTGCCTCCGACAACCGCCTCGACACCCGCGACAGTCCGCCCTAAGCCCCCGGTCGCCGCAGCGGCGCCACAAGAGCAACGCCGCACGCCTCCTCCCACGCCAGAACCCCAACCCTCCGGGGAGTCTCTAGCGACATCTTCGCCGAGTCCCATGCCGTTGACACATACAGCACCGGCGCCAACTCGAGTGCCTGTAGCCAGACCGGGTTCGAACGCACGCGATGAAGATGATGCAGACGGGGATGAATCGTCGGCTCGCGTAGCTGAAAGTCCACGGGGATTGCTCGGACCAGGTGTACGAGGGATTCCTGGCGTACGCCCTCGAAGCGAAATTCCATTTCCTCCTGCCTACGCACGGGGGGCGCTGCGATCCAACGCCAACGCATCCGCAGATCAACCGAATGCGCGCGATCAGTCAGATGTTGGTCCGATGGGTGAAGGTCCTTGACAACCCGCTTGATAGACGCTGCCTGACGAATACCTCCATCGATTCATCAATTGCCTCCAAGCCACCATGACAGATCAAATCAGCTTCGGCCAGTTCAGTTTCGACCCCAACAATAATTTTGCGGACAACGCGGAGCCGCGGTGTCCGCTCGTGCTGCTTCTCGACGTCTCGGGCTCGATGTCGGGCGCACCGCTACAGGCGCTGAACGAAGGCCTGGTGACGTTGAAAGATGAATTGGCTGCAGATTCTCTGGCCATGAAGCGCGTCGAGATCTCCATCGTTACGTTCGGTCCTGCGCAGATCCACACGCCGTTCACGAGCGCGTCTTCGTTCTATCCACCGGTGCTGACGGCGCAAGGCGACACGCCGATGGGTGAGGCCATCAGGCAAGGCGTCGAACTCGTGCGCCAGCGCAAAGAAGATTTACCGACGAATGGCACTCGGCAGCGGCACAGGTGCGGGAGGGAGAGGAGAGCAAGAAGTTCGCCTTCTTCTCTATTGGCGTCCAGGGCGCCAACATGGATGTCCTCAGGCAAATCAGCAGTCGTGCACCGCTCTCGTTGCAGGGCCTGAAATTCCGCGAGCTCTTCAGCTGGCTTTCCTCCTCCCTGAAGTCGGTCTCCCAGTCAACGCCTGGCGAACTTGTTGCCCTCCCTCCACCCTCGGGCTGGAGCTCGGTGTGACCTGGCGAGTAGTCAGCGCAACGGCGATTGGAACATCTCATCAAACCAACGGAACGGACTGCCAGGACGAATGTTGGGCTTTTGTCGAGAGCCTCGGCGGCGAGGACGTTCTAACCGTCTTTGTATCTGACGGAGCAGGATCTGCGCCCAAGGGCGGCGAGGGTGCGAACTTGGCCATCCAGGCGGCTGTCCGGTTTGTCGCTGAGGCGCTTTCCGAGCCGCACCTGCCGCTCACGACAGCATTGGCACAAGCATGCGCCCAATCGGTTCATGATGCGATCGCGGCAGAGGCGGCAACGCGCGAACTGACGCCGCGAGACTACGCCTGCACCCTTCTCGTAGTGATCTCTCGCAGGGATTCCACCCTCGTCTTTCAGATCGGCGATGGCGCCATCGTCCTGGACACCGGCAACGGCTTGGAGGTCGCCGTTGAACCAATGACAGGCGAGTACGCCAACATGACTAACTTCGTGACGCAGGCAGATCATGCGAAGGTGCTCGTTGCGCGCGTCTATCCAGCGCCTGCGCTGCATGTAGCTG
>Ga0209672_100712_pt1 | contig 16491 bp, 13 predicted proteins | sample AraplaCol_mMS_r2_FD_184273 | JGI IMG/M metagenome (GOLD analysis project Ga0209672, IMG submission 184273) | Arabidopsis root microbial communities from North Carolina, USA - plate scrape CL_Col_mMS_r2 (SPAdes) (version 2) | ecosystem: Host-associated > Plants > Roots > Endosphere | place: USA...
GCATCGAAGTGCCGCCGATGAAGCAGGCCGCGATGGCATCGAGTTCTCCCATCGTACCGGCGGATGGCGAACCCGCGGCGAGCCGCGCGGTGTTGACGATGCCCGCGAATGCGCACATGAGGCCCATCAGCGCGAACACGGCAAGCTTCACCCGGTTGGTGTCGACGCCGGACAGGCGCGTCGCTTCCAGGTTCGAACCCACCGAATAGATGCGGCGTCCGAACACGGTCTGCGTCGCGACCCAGGTGAAGACACCGAGCAGCACGAGCACGAGCAACACAGGTAGCGGAATGCCGCCATAGCTGTCGAGCACCGCGACGAACACCGCGAGAATGGCGCCCGCGCCGACGACCTTGGCCACGTCCTGCCAGAGCGGCAGGACAGCCAGATCGTAGCGCCGACGATTGGCGCGCTGACGCACGGTCAACATCGTCAGCAGTGCGAACAAAATCACCGCGAGCGCGACGCCCGCCACGCGAGGCAAGTAGCCCTGGCCGATGAAGACGAAGGGATCGGACACTGGCGCGATCGTGGAGCCGCCGGTGATCCCGAGCAGCACGCCTCGATAGGCGAGCATGCCACCGAGGCCGACGATAAACGATGGTATACGCCGGTATGTCGAGAGCCATCCGTTGAAGAGCCCGGCCAGTATGCCCAGCACCATGACGGCAGCCACGGTGAGGCCGATGGGCCAGTGACGGTTCGCGTCGAGAATGGCCGCCACTCCGCCCAGCAAACCGAGCAGCGAGCCCACGGACAGATCGATTTCACCGGCGATGATGATGAACACCATCCCGCACGCCAGCATGCCGCTCACCGCCATCTGCCGCAGCAGATTGGAGAGGTTGCGCGGCGTGGCGAACGCGCCATGCGTCAGCACCGCGAAGAAAACCCATATCACGGCCACCGCGAGCAGCAGCGCAAGGATCTTGTAGCGCGCGAACAGTTGCCTGACGCGCTCGGTGCCCGGCAGCGAGCGTTCGTCTGTCGTCCCCGCGGGGCGCGAGGAAATCGTTTCGGGAGTCATGCGGCATTCGCCTCGTTCGTTGGCAATCGACGGCCGGCGGGCTGGATCGCGGCGGTCAGGATCTGCTCTTGCGTGAGTCCATCGTTGACGAAATCGCCGCGCACCTCGCCCTCGCCGATCACGAGTACGCGGTCGCTCAGACCAAGCACTTCGGGCAGTTCCGAGGAAACGACGACGATCGCCATGCCCGCTTTCGCGAGCTCGAAGATGAGTTTGTAGATTTCGTACTTCGCGCCGACATCGACGCCGCGCGTCGGCTCGTCGAGAATCAGCACCTTGGGATGCGTCAGCAGCATGCGCGTGAGCACCGCCTTTTGCTGGTTGCCACCCGAGAGGTTGGCAATCGACAGCATCGGGTGAGCGGCGCGCACGGACAGCCGTTTCATCTCGGTGCGGATCGTATCGAGTTCGGCCGCGGCATCGAGCGCGCCGCGCCGGACAAAGCGCTGCAATACCGACAGCGTGATGTTGTGACCCACCCCGAGCTGCGGCACGATGCCGTGCCGCTTACGGTCTTCGGGCACCATGGCGATGCCGGCACGAATCGCGTCCGAGGGGCTTTTGATCGATAATGGCCGACCTTCGAGCAGCACCTGCGCGGTACTCGTTCCCGCATAGGCGCCGAAAACCGCTTGCATCAGCTCCGTGCGGCCCGCCCCGACGAGACCGGCCACGCCGAGAATCTCGCCGCGCCGCACGAAGAACGACACATCGTCGACGCGTTTGCGACGTGGGTTCGTCACATCGAGACAGGTGACGTTGCGCGCTTCGAAAACCGTTTCGCCGATCTCATGCGGCTCGCGCGGAAAGAGGTTCGTGATCTCGCGCCCGACCATCATCGCAATGATCTGGTCGGTCGCGAGTCCGCGCATGGCCTGGGTGGCCACATGACGTCCGTCGCGAATCACGGTGACCGTGTCGCACACGGCCTCGACTTCGTCGAGCTTGTGAGAGATGTAGACGCAGGCCACCCCGCGGCGCTTCAAATCGCGCACGATATCGAGCAGGATCTGTGTTTCGGTCGCAGTCAGCGACGAAGACGGCTCATCGAGAATCAAAAGCCGCGCCTTTTTGTTGAGCGCCTTGGCGATCTCGATCAACTGCTGGTGCCCCCCGCCGTAGTTCATGACGGGCTGCGCGACGTTGATCCCGACGATGCCCAGCCCGCGCAGCAATTCGTCCGCGCGTTGGAACATCGCCGCGTAATTCATGCGCCCGCCAGGCAGTGTAAGCTCGTTGCCGAGAAAGATGTTTTCGGCCACCGACAGCTCAGGAACGAGCATCAATTCCTGATGAATGATGACGATGCCCGCGCGTTCGGTATCGCGCACGCTCGACGCCTTCAGCTCGGCGCCGTCCCAGACGATCGCCCCCTCCCAAGTGCCGTGCGGATAGACGCCCGACAACACTTTCATCAACGTCGATTTGCCCGCGCCGTTCTCGCCGCACAGACCGAGGCACTCGCCCGGTGAAACGCTGAGGTCGATGCCGTCCAACGCCTTTACACCGGAAAATGCCTTGACGATGCCTTTCATCGTCAGCAAAGGTTGCGTCATTCGATTCGTCCACGTCGATGCGTGCGCACTGCTGCCTGGCCACAGCCCGGGCAGCAGTGCGCATGCGATGCCCTTTGCCCTCGCCTTAGTTGCTCGAAAGCTGCGTTTGCGTATAGAAGCCGTCCTTCACGACGACATCGACGTTTTTCTTCGTCAGCAGGATCGGCTGCAGGAGAATCGTGTCGACCTTCTTCTTGCCGTTGTCGTACTGGGCGTTATAGGAAGGCTTCTCGCCCTTCGCCAATTGCACGGCAAGCTTGGCCGCCTCGCTCGCGATTTGCCGGATAGGCTTGTAGACCGTCATCGTCTGCGTGCCCGCCATCACGCGCTTCACCGCGGCCAGATCCGCGTCCTGTCCCGACACCGGCACCTTGCCGGCGAGGTGCTGCGCGGCCAGCGCCTGAATGGCACCGCCGGCCGTCCCGTCGTTCGAGGCGACGATGGCGTCGATCTTGTTGCTGTTGGCCGTCAGTGCGTCCTCGACGATGCGCAGCGCGTTCGATGCGCTCCATTCTGGCACCCACTGCTGACCGACCACCTTGATGTCGCCGCGATCGATCGCAGGCTTGAGCACTTTCAATTGCCCTTCGCGCAGCATCTTTGCGTTGTTGTCCGTCGGCGCGCCGCCAAGCAGGAAATAGTTGCCCTTCGGCTGCGCATCGAAGACGCCTTGCGCTTGCAGCTCACCGACCTTTTCGTTGTCGAAGGAGATATAGGCATCGACATCGGCATCGAGAATCAGCCGGTCATACGAGATGACCTTGATGCCGGCCTTCTTCGCCTCGGCAACGACGTTGCCGAGCGTCTTCGAGTTGAACGGTACGATGACGATGACATCGACGCCGCGCGAAATCAGGTTTTCGATCTGCGCATTCTGACGCGCCTCGCTCGCATCGGCCGACTGGACGGAGACCGTGGCGCCGAGCTTTTTCGCGGCTTCGACGAAATAGTCGCGATCGCGCGACCAGCGCTCGACGCGCAGATCGTCGATGCAAAAACCGATTTCCGGGTGATCCTTGCTCGCATGCGCGAGCGGGGCGGCGACCGACAAACCGGCCACCATGGCCGTGCATATCAGCGAAGCCAAGAACGAACGACGCTTTGCGAATTGCATGTCTCACTCCTTTTTATATTGGGCTTGGCGCCACGGCAAAGCGAGAAGCGCTCGGTAGCGGCATATCGTCTGTCGGGCGGGCTTCGACGCGCCGGCGTGCACAGCATGCCCGCCCTCGAAGTGACGCCATACTGCCGCGCGGCACGAGCCGCGACAATTACGAAATTGCACATCCGCCATAACGATTCTTGCCGGTGCGGAGCACACGGTGTACGCGTGGCGGCTTTCCCCCTAAAATCGCGGATAAACGAGACAGGAAACGGTACCGGAGACAAGCATGCAGCCCCGACGGCAGACACGGCGTACCCGCGCGCGAACCCCACGATGACGAAACCGTCCGTGCCGCCCAAGGCGCACCGAATCGCACTGCTCTTCAATGCGAACAAGGTATACGACCGCGAGATCATCACGGGCGTCGGCAACTATCTGCTGTCCACGCGGATCGGCTGGGATGTCTTTCTCGAAGAGGATTTCCGCTGCAGGCTGACAGGCATCGAGCGCTTCGACGGCGACGGCATCATCGCCGATTTCGACGATCCAGCCGTCAGCGAGGCGCTCCAAGGCTCGCCGCTGCCCGTCGTGGCGGTGGGTTCGTCTTACGAGGACGGTTCGGACTATCCGTCCGATGTCCCATATATTGCGACGGACAACCTCAAGCTGATCTCGCTCGCTTATACGCATTTGATCGGCGCGGGCTTGCAGCATTTCGCGCTCTACAGCCTGCCGCCCTCGCCGAATCACCGCTGGGCCCGTCAACGCGAACTCGCGTTCGCGCGCCTGCGCGGCGCCGACGGCCGCTCGCCCGAAGCAATCGAGGACGAAATCTATCGCGGCCTGTCGACGAGCGCGCCCAGCTGGAACCAGGCGATCGAGCAACTTACGCACTGGCTGCAGGCGCTGCCCAAGCCCGTCGGCATCATTGCCGTCACCGATGCGCGGGCGCGGCACCTGTTGCAAGCGTGCCTGATGTCGGGTATTCCCGTACCCGAGGAGGTGGCGATCATCGGCATCGATAATGATCCGCTCGCGCGCACGCTCACGCGCATTCCGCTATCGTCGGTCATTCAGGGCACCGAGGAGATGGGACGCACGGCCGCGCACCTGCTGCATCAGATGCTGCACGGGGCGCGCTTCGGCGCGCGCCGTATTCTGGTTCCGCCCGTGGGCATCAATGTGCTCGAATCGACCCGGCATCGTCCCGTCGCGAGCCCTTATGTGGCGCGAGCCCGTCACTTCATTCGGCAATACGCCTGCCAGGGCATTCGCACGGAGCAAGTTGCGGACTACGTGGGCGTCTCGCGCTCGTCGCTCGAAGAGCACTTTCGCCGCGAGCTCAATTGCACGATCCACCAGGAAATCCTCCGGCAAAAACTCGATGCGGCGAAAGCCCTGCTGGCGCGACGCGACATGGCGACAGCTGAAGTCGCCATCCGCTGCGGGTTTACCTCGCTGCAATACATGCACGCGGTGTTTCGACGCGAACTCGGCTGCACGCCGCGCGAATTCCAGGAACGCGCGAGCGCGCCCACACCCGGCTGAGTTCGCCGCGCGTTTCATCTTTCTTTCTTCATTTCACGATACGTCATGATCAACACCGCACTACCGCGTTCCGAACCGTGGGGCTCACTGCCCGGCGCCCAGCCTGTACGGCTGTTCACGCTTCGCAATGCGCAGGGCATGAGAGTCGCCATCAGCGATCTCGGCGCCACGCTCGTGTCCTGGCATGCGCCCGATCGCGCGGGACGCCTCGGCGATGTGCTGCTCGGGCACGACACGCCTGCCGAATATCTGGCGTCGACGGCCTACATGGGCGCGATCATCGGGCGGTGGGCCAACCGCATCGCCGGCGCGCGATTCGTGCTCGACGGTGTCGAGTACACGCTCGATCGCAACGAAGGACCAAACCTGCTGCACGGCGGCAACAGCGGGTTTCATCGCGCACTGTGGGACGTCGAGGAAGACGGCGGCGGGCTCGTGATGCGGCTTCAATCCGAGGAAGGCGAGGCGGGCTTTCCGGGGAACGTGGACGTCACCGTGCATTATTCGCTCGATGACGAAGGCGAGCTCACCATCGATTACCGGGCCCGCAGCGACGCACCGACGCCGCTCAATCTGACGAACCACGCCTATTTCAATCTGACGGGCGAACCCGGCATCGACATTCGCGGGCATGTCATATCGATCGAGGCGGACCGGTTTTTCGAGGTCGACGCCGCGCTCATTCCATGCCGCGAGTCGCTCGTTGCTGGAAACGCATTCGACTTTCGACAAAGCGCGCCGATCGGTGCGCGACTCGACTGGCCTCACGAGCAGCTCTCGCTTGCGGGCGGCTTCGACCACTGCTATGTCCTGCCCGGCAATGCACTGGAAGGACGCCCCGTGCGCGAGGTCGCGCGCGTCTACGACCCGGCGAGCGGCCGCGAGCTGACGGTCTCGACCGATCAACGCGGCTTGCAGTTCTATACGGGCAATTTCCTCTCTGACGAGCCGGGCCACAATGGCAGCCGCTACGGGCGGCACGCCGGCTTCTGTCTCGAAGCGGGCGCGTTTCCGAACGAAATCAACCGGCTCGAGCGCGATCACCTGATCGTGCGCCCTGACAAGCCGTATCGTCAGGTGACGAAGTATCGGCTCGGCGTGGCAGCGCACGCGTAAGCCTGCCGTCGCAAATTCGGGGCACGGCGTAAAATGCGTGCACCCTCAGCCATATCGATACCGACAGGAGCCGTCATGCTCGAGCTTTCCACCCTGGCTACTTATATCGCCATCGTGTTGGGTCTTTTTCTGATCCCCGGTCCCGCGGTGCTTCTCGTCTTGACGCGCACCGTCCAGGGCGGAAGAAAGACGGGCATCATGACGGGACTCGGCATCGCGAGCGGCGACTTCGTCCATGCGCTGGCCGCGGCCGTGGGTCTCTCGGCCGTCTTGATGACGTCCGCCCTTGCGTTCAACGTCGTGAAAGTCATCGGTGCGTGCTATCTCATCTACCTCGGCATCAAGGCACTACGCGAGCGGCCGGTCGATCCCGCACTGCCGACCATGCCGTCGGTCTCGGCGGCGAAGGCGTTCTGGCAGGCGATTCCGGCTGAGGTGCTGAACCCGAAGACTGCGCTTTTCTTCCTGGCGTTCCTCCCGCAGTTCGTGCACCCGGAGCATGGTTCCACGTTTCTCCAGTTCGCGATACTGGGCTTGATCTTCGTCGCGCTCAGCGCGATCTATACGACGCTTATCGCGATTTCGATCCGCCCGCTCGGCCGCCTCGTCAAACGGCTCCAATGGCTCGGCCGCTGGAAGGGAAAAATCATCGGTTCGACGTTCATCGCGCTGGGTCTAAGGGTAGCCACACAGCACCGCTGAAGCACGGCTCGATCGCGACGCGTCAATATCCGTAGAACTCCTCGCTATGGATCGCGTCGTCGGCAATCCCGATGTCGATCAGCGTCTGATAGACATCGCTGACCATCGCCGGCGGCCCGGCCAGGTAATAAACGGGCTCGTTGACATGGCCTATCGCCTGCCGCAGAAAAGCCTCGTCGATTCGGCCGATATGGCCGTTCCAGTGGATATTCGATTTGCCCGGCTGCGTCATCGTGGCCACGAGACGGAAATTCGAATTGGCACGCTCGAGCTGTGTCAGCTCGGAAATGAAGGGAGCATCCTCAGGACGTCGGTTGCAATAAACGAGCAGGAGGGCCTGCGGAGACTGTTCGTGAGCGGCCTGGCGAAGCATGCTCATGAACGGCGTAATGCCAATGCCGCCCGCAATGAGCACGGCCGCCCGTTTTGCATCCTTCTGGACGAGCGAACCGAACGGCCCATCGACCTTTACCTTCGCGCCCACCGGTAGCCGCTTCAATGCCTGCTTGAACGGACTGTCGCGCATCCGTGTGGCGATGGCCAAACCCTCTTCGAATGGTGCGCTCACGATCGAAAACGTATGCCGCGCACCGCGTGCCGCTTCGATTTCGCTTTCGACGAGCACGAGATCGATCGCCTGGCCCGCCCGGAACTGGAACCCGTCGGGGCGCTCGAAGGCGAACAGCATCGTGTCCATCGCCAGGATATCGCGCGCTTTCAGCGTCGTATCGTAAGTGCTCATGGGCGCACCTCCGGGTCGGTAGCCTTCCGGAATCATCCTGCAATGTGCACGATTCGTCCAGTAGCCGCCTAGCTGTGCTCCCGCTCAACCCGGTCCCCGCCCGGCATGCGTGCCAGCAGCATCTTGGCAAGCCGGGTCCGCACGCCGTGCGCGCCGACGCAATCGACGATATCGCGCGCGAACGCCCAGATCAGCGTTGCGCGTGCCTGCGGCTCGTCCATGCCGCGTGCGCGCAGTTGAGCGAGCTGCGTCTCGTCGAGCTTGCCGACGGTGGCGTCGTGCGTACATTTGACATCGTCCGCATGGATCTCGAGCTGCGGCGTCGTATCGATTTCGGCTTCGCGCGAGAGCAGCAGATTGCGGCTCGATTGATGGACGTCCGTTTGTTGCGCATCCTGATGCACGATGACGCGGCCGTCGAATACGCCATGCGCCGTGCCGTCGAGCACGCCGCGGTACGATTCGCGGCTCGTGCCGCGCGCAGACTCGTGGTCGATGCACGTGTGGTGATCCACGTGCTGTCGCGCGCCCGCAAAGTACAACCCGTTCAGATCGCAACGCGCGTCGGTCCCCGACAGACGCGCATCGATCTCGACTCTCGACAGTGCGGCCCCGAGCGCGAACGAATGTGATGCAACGTGGCTTGCCTGCTGCTGCGCACACGAGAGGCGGCCGATGTGATAAGCGCGGCCTGCTTCGTGTTGAATCCGGCAATGCTCGACATCAGCGCCCGCCTCGGCGACGATGCGCGTGACCGTGTTGGTCAGGTAACTGTCGTCGGCCACGCCGACAAATTGCTCGATCACGGTACAGCGTGCGCCGCGGCCCGCGAGCACCGCGTTGAACGGATGGATGGCGAGGCCCGCTTCGTCGGCCACGAACAACATCTGGATCGGCGCCTCGAGACGGCACTCGGGCGGCAGCACGACAACGTAGCCGTCACTGAGGAAGGCGGTGTTCAACGCTTCGAACCCGTCATGCGGCACGTGATGGGCAAGGAGTGTCTCGATGCGCTCGGGAATTTCGCGCAGCGCACGCGTGAGACTGCCAATGAATACGCCGTCGGGAAGATCGCTCGTTCGCGACAGGCGCGGCGCATGCCGGCCGTTGACGAACACGAGCCGGTGCGCAGACTCGTCAAGTATCAGATCGTCGACGATGCCAGCCACATCGACATCGTCGCCGCGCGGCGACGCGAAATGCCATTCGCGCGCGCCGATCTGCGCCACGTTGGTGTGCTTCCATTCGTGGAGCCGCGTGCTCGGAAAGCGCAATTTGTCGAACCGTTCGAACGCGTTGCGTCGCGCGCCGCGCAACCACGCGAGCTCGGCGCCCGGCAAGGTGCGAGCGAGCGTGCGGAACGCGTGATGATAACGATCGAGTGTCGATTCGTTCATACCCTCGCCTCTCTGGCTACGCTGCAGCTCATTGTAGACCCGCGATCAAAACCCTGTCGCAGGCAAGGTCGGCCCGCGCGCCCCGATATCTCCGGGACCCAAAGCGCGATACGATCCGGAACCATGGCACTCGACAGGCCGATAAAAAACGTCTTTAGCAAGGAAGCGGAAAAACATGAAGCTCGCCACCTGGAATGTGAATTCCCTCAAAGTGCGCCAACAGCACGTCATCGATTGGCTCGAGCTGAGCCGTGCCGACGTGTTGTGCCTGCAGGAACTCAAAATGCCCGATGAAAAGTTCCCGCATGCCGAGCTGGGGGCGAAGGGATACAGAAGCTGGTGCGCGGGACAAAAGACCTATAACGGCGTCGGTATCCTCGTGCGCGAAGGCATCGAGGTGGACGAGACCGATATCGTGCGCAACATTCCGGGCTTCGCGGACGAACAGCAGCGCGTAATCGCGGCCACGGTGAACGGCGTGCGGATCGTGTCGGCCTACTTTCCGAACGGTCAGGCCCCGGGCACCGAGAAGTTCGCCTACAAGCTGCGCTGGCTCGAAGCGCTCGCCGGCTGGCTCGCCGGCGAAATGGCGCGCTATCCTTCGCTCGCGCTGCTCGGCGACTACAACATTGCACCGGAAGACCGCGACGTGCACGATCCGAAAGCGTGGGAGGGCCAAAACCTGGTCTCTCCGGAAGAACGCGCGGCATTCGTCAGATTGACCGGTCTCGGACTGGTTGACGCGTTTCGCCGGTTCGAACAGCCGGAAAAAATGTTCACCTGGTGGGACTACCGCATGCTTGCGTTCAGGCGCAACGCCGGCCTGCGTATCGACCACATCCTGCTGTCGCCGGCGCTTGCGGCCCACTGCACGCACTGTGAGGTCGACAAAACGCCGCGAAAATGGGATCAACCGTCCGATCATGCGCCCGTGATCGCTCAGATCGGCTGAGCCGAGGTTATTCTGCGCACGCTTCTTCGATCGAAGAAGTGCAGCCGCATCGACAGCCCAGCTCGCTTATGCGCCAGCGGGCCGTCGTTGACGTGCTGCTCGCACCTTCCGGACGATGCGTCCGGAGGCGATTGACCTCAGCCAATAGGAAAAGCCGCTCTATGCATTTTGGAACTACCGCCGCGTTTGGATTGCTGGCCCTCAGCGTGACGAGTGCCGCCTGCGCTGCACCGTCGATCGATTTCGTCAATGAGGACGGCTCGGCCCGAACCTATCGGTCCGTTCAATGTATTGCCACTCATAGCGGTGGGCAAAGCAATACGGTACAAGGGCAGGAGCAAAGCGGAGCATCGGTGATCGCTTTGCAAAGCCTGCTGGCGGGACAAAGCGGTGAATACAAGGTCCGGTGTACCGCCGCACGCGCCGATAGCGGCGACAGCTACACCGCGGAATTCGAGGCCGTGAAATTCGCGGAGGGAGAACAGGGAACGAAAGCGCCGGAATACGACACGAATCGTTTCGGATACGGTCTGAAGATTCCCGTGGCGCGCACGCTGACTGCCTGCTATGACAGGAACAATCGGGTCATGCAGCAGGACTGCGTCGATGCCTACTATGGTGCGAAACCGCAGTATTTGAAATCGGTGGCCGGCTTGGCGGACGTCCAATTCAAATATGCGGGCGAGTATTCCTCGAACGTCGGGGTATTCCTCGAAGCCAATCCGCGTTTCAAGAGCCGCTAGCACCGCCCGCTGGACACGTGATGCTGGCTGCCGCCGCGCGCAGCGAGGCACGTCCATGTGCCTCACTGTGCTCGGGATGACCGCTGAGCGTCATGATTCCAGACGCAACTCCTGAATCTTGCGGGTAATGGTATTGCGGCCGATCCCCAGCCGTTCGGCCGCCTCGACCTTGCGCCCGCGCGTGAAGTCGAGCGCCTCGCGTATCACGGCGGCTTCGAAACGGCGAGCCAGCTCGTCCATGACGTCGGGCGCGTTTTCGCGCAGCATGCGCGCAACTTCGGCGCGCAAACCGCCTTCCCATGCGCTCACCGGTAAGCCGGTCGGCACGCTCCCCAACCCGGCCGGCGCGGTGACTGTCATCGGTACGCCGTTGCGCTCGGTCTCGAGCGGCATCGCACCGCCGGCAACCGCCGAAGCCCCCACCGCTACGCCTGCGACGATTTCATCGGCGGCATGAGCGGGCTGCTGCTGGGGAACCAGATCGGGCGGCAAATCCTTGATCTCGATCGTCTGCGCAGGCGCCATGACGGTGAGCCAATTTGCGAGGTTCTCGAGCTGACGGACGTTGCCCGGAAACGGCAGCGAAGCGAGATAGGCAACCGCGGCCTCGGAGACGCGCTTGGGCTCGACGCCGAGATCGCGCGCGCTCTTTTGCAGGAAGTGTCGCGCTAGCAGCGGGATATCCTCCTTGCGTTCGCGCAGCGGCGGCAAACGCAAGCGAATCACATTGAGCCGGTGATAGAGGTCCTCGCGAAAGAGGCCCTGTCGCACGCGTGCATCGAGATTCTGATGCGTCGCCGCGATCACGCGCACGTTCGCACGTAGCGGACTGTGTCCGCCGACGCGATAAAACTGCCCGTCCGAGAGTACGCGCAAGAGCCGCGTCTGCAGGTCGAACGGCATATCGCCGATCTCATCGAGAAAAAGCGTGCCGTTCTCGGCCTGCTCGAAGCGGCCTTGCCGCATCGCCTGCGCACCCGTAAACGCCCCGCGCTCGTGGCCGAATAGTTCGGATTCCAAAAGATCTTTTGGAATTGCCGCTGTGTTCAGCGCGATGAACGGACCGCCCGCACGCGGGCTGTGCCGATGCAGCGCACGCGCGACGAGCTCCTTGCCCGTACCCGATTCGCCGGTGATGAGCACCGTCGCCGACGAATGCGACAGGCGTCCGATCGCGCGGAACATATCCTGCATCGCGGGGGCCTGCCCGAGCATCTCGGGCGCGTCCGTGACCGAAGGATCGGCCGCATGAGCGCCACGCAAACTCTCATCGACCGCGCGATGAATGAGCTCGACGGCACGATCGATGTCGAACGGTTTTGCGAGGTATTCGAAGGCGCCGCCCTGAAACGCGGCGACGGCGCTGTCGAGATCCGAGTACGCGGTCATGATGATGACGGGCAGCTCGGGCAACCGCTGGCGGATCGACTGCAAGAGATCGAGGCCCGACGAGCCGGGCATCCGGATGTCCGACACGAGCACCTGCGGCGTCTCGTGCTCGAGGGCGGCCAGCGCCTCGCGCACATTGGGGAAGCTGCGCGTTGCCAGGTTCTCGCGCGCAAGCGCTTTTTCGAGCACCCAGCGGATCGATTGGTCGTCGTCTACTATCCAGATCGGCTTCATGGAAGGTCGTTGGTCAATTGTCGAGCGGCAATAAAATCTGAAACTCCGTGTGCCCCGGCCGGCTTTCTACTTCGATCATCCCATCGTGCTGCTGCACGAAGGTTTGCGCGAGGGTGAGGCCCAGTCCGCTGCCTCCCTCGCGTCCCGAAACGAGCGGATAGAAGATGCGCTCGCGGATGTCGTGCGCAATACCGGGGCCGTTGTCGATGACACGCAAGTCCAATGCCAGTTTGTGAAGACGCTTGGCGATCGTCACCTTGCGCGCCACTCGGGTGCGCAGCGCGATGCGCGCATCGCCTTCGCTGATGCGCTCACGCAGCGCCTGCGCCGCGTTGCGCACGATGTTGAGCAACGCCTGAATCAGTTGTTCCTTGTCGCCGCGCAGCTCGGGGACGCTCACGTCGTAATCGCGCTCGATCGTGAGACCGCGCGGAAACTCGGCCAGTATCACGGCGCGCACGCGCTCGCATACCTCGTGGATGTTCACGTCGCCTACGATGTGCGGATGCCGGTGCGGCTCGAGCAGGCGGTCGACGAGCGTTTGCAGGCGGTCCGATTCCTTGACGATCACCTGCGTGTACTCGCGCAGTTCCTGTCGCTCGCGCGCGTCGAGTTCCAACTCCAGCAACTGCGCCGCGCCGCGGATGCCGCCGAGCGGGTTCTTGATTTCATGCGCCAGGTTGCGGATCAATTGCTTGTTCGCTGTCGCCAGATCGTGAATGCGTTCCTCGCGATCGGTACGCAAGTGCCGCTCGTTTTCGAACAGCTCCAGCAAGACGTACTCGGGCGCGCTTTCGAGAAAACCGACCACGATATGGACTTGCAACGGTTCGCGGCCGGGACGCTCCAATTCGGCATCGAGGTGGGTCGCATGAAACCGTTGCTCCGCGATCGCCGCGATCGTCTCGACGAGCACATCGCCGTTCGCGAAGATCTCGGGCCACGACATCTGCATCAATTGACGCCGCGACAAATCGAGCAACGACTCGGCGGACGGGTTAGCGAACGCGACGCGCAGCGTGCGCTTTTCGAGCACGAGCGCGACCGTCGGCAACGCCTCGAAGCCCGGCAAAAGGCCCGATGCGCTGAGCGCCGCATCGTCCGTCAAGGGCTCGGTCTGGCCTTTTCTCGTCTTGATCAGGTTCTTTAGCGCCATCGTTCATCAGAGCCGCGCTGGGTCGACGAGTCGACCCAGCATGGGGCTGGAGTAAGCGCTTCAGCGCTAACTCCAGCCGACACACAAAAAAGGGACGGCGGCGCCGTCCCTCGAGACCGATCGCAAGCATGCGTTCCGCGCAACGGCCACAGAAGTGGGCGCTGCGCATTGCCATGCTTAGAGCGAGTAGTACATCTCGAACTCGATCGGGTGCGTCGTCATGCGGAAGCGTTGCAGTTCGCCTTCCTTGAGCTCCAGGTAAGCGTCGAGCATGCCGTCCGTGAACACGCCACCGCGCGTGAGGAACTCGCGGTCCTTGTCGAGTGCCTCGAGCGCCTGATCGAGACCGGCACAGACGGTCGGGATCTTCGCATCTTCTTCCGGCGGCAGATCGTACAGGTTCTTGTCCGCGGCTTCGCCCGGATGAATCTTGTTCTGCACGCCATCGAGACCCGCCATCATCAACGCCGAGAACGCAAAGTACGGGTTGGCCATCGGATCCGGGAAGCGCGTCTCGATACGGCGACCCTTCGGATTCGACACGTGCGGAATACGGATCGAAGCCGAGCGGTTACGCGCGGAGTAAGCGAGCTTCACAGGCGCTTCGAAGTGCGGCACGAGGCGCTTGTACGAGTTCGTCGTCGGGTTCGTGATCGCGTTCAGCGCACGGGCATGCTTGATGATGCCGCCGATGTAGAACAGCGCGAATTCCGAGAGGCCCGCGTAGCCGTTACCGGCGAACAGGTTCTGGCCATCCTTCCAGATCGACTGGTGAACGTGCATGCCCGAACCGTTATCGCCCACGATAGGCTTCGGCATGAACGTCGCCGTCTTGCCGTACGTGTGCGCCACGTTGTGGACGATGTACTTCAGCTGCTGCGTCCAGTCGGCGCGTTGCACGAGCGTCGCGAACTTGGTGCCGATTTCGTTTTGGCCCTGGCCGGCCACTTCGTGGTGATGCACTTCGACCGGGATGCCGATCTGCTCGAGCAGCAGACACATTTCCGAGCGCATGTCCTGGAACGAATCCACCGGTGCAACCGGGAAATAGCCGCCCTTCGTGCCGGGACGATGGCCCGTGTTGCCGCCTTCGAATTCCTTACCCGACGACCACGGTGCTTCTTCGGAGCCGATCTTCACGAAGCAGCCCGACATGTCCGTGTTCCACTGCACCGAATCGAAAATGAAGAACTCGGGTTCCGGACCGAAGAAGGCCGTGTCGCCCAGGCCGGTGCTCTTCAGATACGCTTCCGCGCGCTTGGCGAGCGAGCGCGGATCGCGTTCGTAGCCCTTGCCGTCCGCAGGCTCGACGACATCGCACGTCAGCACGAGCGTCGGCTCTTCATAGAACGGGTCGATGAAGGCCGTGTTGGGATCCGGCACGAGCAACATATCCGATGCTTCGATGCCCTTCCAGCCAGCGATCGAGGAACCATCGAACGCATGGCCGCTTTCGAACTTGTCGCCATCGAACGCCGACAGCGGAACGGAGACGTGCTGCTCCTTGCCGCGCGTGTCGGTGAAGCGAAAGTCGACGAACTTGACGTCCTCGTCCTTGACGAGCTGCATGACGTCGGCCACGGTTTTACTCATATCCTCTTCTCCATTTAATAGGTTCGGCGGTTCTTCACTGCGCGCGTGGGGCCAGCGGATGGCCTACATTCCGCCGGAAACCACCGCACAAGCGGTCGCCGCCCGTTAGAGCATCTTTCGTGCCAGGCATGCTCGTTTTCCCGCACGACTTGTTGAGTCTGTCCTGCCCGCGCCGAGCGAAGCGCCCCGCATTGGCACGCTCCGTTGCACCGTCGGGTACCGTGCCGCCGTGCGGGTCGGCGGCTCGGCACCTTCAAGGTGCATCGCCCGATTATCGCCCCTTCAAATACACCATTTCGGTGCATCGAACCTCATTTTGCACCGAATCGGCGCATTCGCCGCCATGCATGCCCCAGGCTGTTCGTTCTCCCACGGCGCGACGCCGCGCTAGAATGCCTTCTTTGCCACGAGGAGACCGGCTGTCATGAGCACGCTCGAACAGATCCTGGCGCACGCAGACCAACGCCGCGCCGAATATCAACTGCCGTATGCCGGCGCTTTCACGCCGGCCGAAGCCTTCGAGCTTCTTCAGCTCATGCCCGATGCCCGGCTGGTCGATGTTCGCACGCGTGCCGAGCTGGACTGGGTGGGTCGCCCCGTCGTCGGCGACGGCCAGTATATCCATATCGAGTGGACCCGCTACCCGGGCGGCGTGCCCAACCCCGAATTCATCGAACAACTGCGCAGTGCGGCATCGCCCGAGACGCCCCTCATCTTTTTGTGCAGGAGTGCCGCGCGCTCGAAGCTGGCCGCCGTCGCAGCCGAGAAAGCGGGCTTCGTTAAAGCGTTCGATTTGCTCGAAGGGTTCGAAGGAGCGAAGGACGGCAGCGGTCATCGCAAGACGGTCGATGGCTGGTGTCGCAGCGGGCTGCCCTGGCTCGGTGCCTGAGCGAGCCCCTTCGCCTGCGGCACACGCTACCGGGCCGCGCCCGCTTCCGGTTCGACGATATCGCCGCCAAGCAGGTGCACCCCTTCGCGCAGCTTGACGAAGGCCGCGGCCACCGCCTCCGGTTCCCCTTTCACGCCGAGATCGATGTGCCGGCGGGCATACACACCGCCGCGTTGCTCGTCGCCCACGCTCGGCAGGCTGAACACCCGCACGCCGGGAAAATCGGCTTCGATTTTTTCCATCAACGGCGTCAGCGTCGATTCCATCAGCTCGAATACGAGCAGCGATCGTTCGGCATGCGCGACCTGGTGGTGCATCCGCGCGTACTTCGTGTCGAGCACC
>Ga0209672_100714_pt1 | contig 16469 bp, 9 predicted proteins | sample AraplaCol_mMS_r2_FD_184273 | JGI IMG/M metagenome (GOLD analysis project Ga0209672, IMG submission 184273) | Arabidopsis root microbial communities from North Carolina, USA - plate scrape CL_Col_mMS_r2 (SPAdes) (version 2) | ecosystem: Host-associated > Plants > Roots > Endosphere | place: USA...
TATGCGCAGCTCGTCGAAGACAAGAAACTGCGCCAGCAGGTGTTTTCCCGCATCGTCGCGGAATGGGAGCGCACGACGCAGGCGCTCGCGCAGATCACGGGCAAGGAGGAACGCCTTTCCGATAATCCGCTGCTTGCGCGTTCGATCAAAAACCGCTTCCCGTATCTCGATCCGCTCAACCACCTGCAAGTGGAACTGCTCAAGCGCCATCGCGCGGGCGATTCGAATGCGCGGCTGCGGCGCGGCATTCACCTGACTATCAACGGAATCGCCGCCGGTTTGCGCAATACGGGCTGAGCACGCCCCGCGACAATCGTTATCGAGCACCAACCGAGGCCGTACGCGAAAGCGCACGGCCTTTTTTTTCGCTCGTTCGTTGCGCCGATAGGTCGACAACCTCAAGGACGGACCGGTCTACCTTTCAGCCCCCCAATAGATGGCTTTCGGCGCATTAAAGTTCGCGCCCGTTTCGGTCGATAAAAACTTCGAAGCCACCCGATCGCCACCATGAGCCACGCCTCCCCTATTCAATCGTCGAGCGCGCCCACGAGCCGCACGTCGCGCGTCAATCTCGCGACGGCGTTCGGGCTCGTCTTCGCGCTTTGGCTCGCGCTCGGTGCGTTCTCGACCTGGAACCTCACGGCGGAGCGCCATAGCGAGCGCTTGCAGACCGAGGCACTCGCCAGCGCGCTCGCTTCGCATACCACCCGTGTCTTGCGCGAGGCGAATCAGGTTGCCGATGTCGTCACCTGGCTCGTGAAGCGCGAAGGGCCCGAACTTCCGCTGGAAGACTACGTTCATTCGGGCCTCGTCGACCTCGATGTGTTCACTCAGGTCGCCGTGATCGACAAACACGGCATCCTGCGCGCTTCCACGTTCCATGGCTTCATGCCGATGGACCATACGGACCGCGACTATTATCGGGTCCACATGGACGACGCGAGCGCGCGCCTTTTCATCAGCAAGCCCGTCATCGACCGGATAAGCGGCGAACGCTCCGTGCAACTGTCGCGCCGCATCAACGATACGCAAGGACGCTTCGTCGGCGTGGTCGTCGTATCGGTGCCGCCGTCGGTCTTCACGGAGCTGCTCGAATCGAAGCGCATCGGGCGGGACGGCCTGTTCGCCGTCATCGGAACCAACGATTACGTGTTCCGCGCCCGCCGCACCGGCACGCACTACAACTTCGACACGAGCTGGCCGATTCCGCGCCGCTCGCCGTTGCGCATCGCACTCGCACGCGCGCCGCGCGGCACCTTCGAAGCCGCAAGCTTCTATGACAGCATCCAGCGCACGATCAGCTACGAGCGTCTGACGGACTATCCCGTCGTGGCGATGGTCGGATTCTCGAACGCCGAGTATCTGCAAGCGTTTCAGCAGCGCACGACCGCGCTCGTCGCGGCGGGAATCGTGCTGACGCTGCTCATCGTCGGCGCGGCGCTCGTTCAGGGGCGGCTGGCCAAACGCCTCGAAGCGGCGTCGGTGCGCGAGCGCGAAGCGCTGGCGCGCACGCGCGACGAGGTGGAGCGCGCCGAAGCGCTCTTCAAGGCGATTCCCGATGCCGCGGTCGGCTTTTCCGCCGAAGGGCGCATCGACGGTCACAATCCGCACTTTCTCGCGCTCGTCGGCTGGACAGCCGAGCAAGCAGCCAACGCCACGCGGAGTGACGTCGCGCGCGCGTTTTTCCGCAACGACCGAGCGCCGGAATGCGCCGCCGAGACGGAGCGCCTCGAGGCGGTGCTGGCGGGCGATGCGACACTCGGCAGCGCCCAAAGCGCGATCTTCCGGCTCGAAACGCCGGGGCCTGCCGTCTATGAGGTCCGCGCCGAAACGCGGGGAACCGCATCGGCGGGCGTGGTCGCGCTGATTCGCGACGTGAGCCGCGAGCGGGCCAGCGAAGAAGCACTGATGAACAGCGAAGCGCGCTACCGGCAGTTGATCGAACTGTCGCCCTACGCCGTCGTGCTCATTCAAGAGCAAACGATTGCGTTCGCCAATCCGAAGGCGCTTCAGACGCTCGGCGCCTATTCCGCCGCGCAAATACGCGGACTCTCGCTGATGGAGTTCCTGCATCCCGACAGCCGCGCGACGATCGAGGAACGTCTCGCTCGCATGTCGCGCTCGCGGATCGCCACGCCCGCACGCGAGGCGACCTGGCTGCGGCTGGACGGCGCCGCGTTCATCGGCGAAATGACAGCTGTACCGTATCAAATGGACGGTGTCTGGGGCGCGCTCGTCATGCTGCAAGACATCACGAGCCGCAAGGAAGCCGAAACGCAGCGCGACCGCTTCTTCGATCTCTCGCTCGACCTCATCTGCCTGACCGACGCCGACCCGGCGGGCTACTTCAAGCGCGTCAATCCGGCTTTTACGAAGGTGCTCGGCTGGTCGAGCGAAGAACTGCTGTCGCGGCCTTTCATTGAATTCGTGCATCCCGATGATCGGGCGGCGACGGTCGCTGAAATCGAGCGCCGCGCGCCGGGCGAGCCGATCGAGAACGTCGAAAACCGCTACCTATGCCAGGACGGCAGCGTGCGCTGGCTCGCGTGGAAAGCCATCCAGCTCGACGGGCTCATCTATGCGACAGCGCGCGACGTCACCGAAAGCCGGCTGGCCACGCAGCAACTGGAACAGGCACGCGCCGAGGCCGAAGCCGCCTCGCGTGCGAAGAGCGCCTTCCTCGCCGCGATGAGCCATGAGATCCGTACGCCGATGAACGGCGTGATCGGGATGACCGAAGTGCTTGCGCAAACGGGGCTCACGGCCGATCAGGGCGACATGATCACGACGATTCGCGAATCGGCGAACGCGCTTCTGACGCTCATCGACGACATTCTCGACTTCTCGAAGATCGAGGCAGGACGTCTGCATATCGAGTGCGTGCCGGTTTGCCTGAGCCATCTGACCGACGGGCTGTGCCAGTCGCTCACGCCGGTGGCCGAGCGTGCGGGCGTCAAGCTGTCGAAGTTCGTCGCGCCCGACCTCCCGCGCGCCGTCCTGTCGGACGACACGCGGCTGCGGCAAGTGCTCAACAATCTCGTCGGCAACGCGATCAAGTTCTCGGGCGGACGGCCCGATACCCCGGGCAGCGTATCGGTGCGCGTCACGGCCTCGCCGCTCGCGTCGGGACGCGTCGAAGTGGCGTTCGCGATCGCCGACAACGGCATCGGCATCTCCGCGGAGACGTTGCCGAAGCTGTTCAAGCCGTTCACGCAAGCCGAAGCATCGACTACGCGCCGCTTCGGCGGCACGGGGCTCGGCCTCGCGATCTGCCGCCGGCTCGTCGATCTGATGGGCGGCTCCGTCACCGTCGAGAGCACCGTTGGCGCGGGCTCGACGTTCACCGTACGACTGCCTTTCGACGTCGAAACCGAGGCCGTTGCGGTGAGCCGCTTTGGCGTGCACGCCACGGCATCGGGGCGCGGCCAGGCGCGCATCGAGCGCTCCGGTCCCGTCTTGTCGGTCGCGCAGGCGCGCGAACAGGGCCGGCTCATTCTCGTCGCGGAGGACGACGCGATCAATCAGAAGGTGATCCTGCGCCAACTCGGCCTGCTCGGACACGTGGCCGAAATCGCGAGCGACGGCAAGGAAGCCCTCGCGCTCTGGCGGGCACATCGCTATGCGCTGCTGCTGACGGATCTGCACATGCCCGAGATGGACGGCTACGAGCTCGTCGAGACGATCCGCCGCGAAGAGCCGCCCGGCACGCGGCTGGCGATCGTCGCCTTGACGGCCAATGCGGTCCAGGGCGAGGCGCAGCGCGTCCAGGCCGTTGGCATGGACGGCTACCTCACCAAGCCGCTCCAGCTGAACCGGCTGCAGGCCGTGCTCGAAGCGCATTTTCGCGCACCCGACGCGATGGTGCCGATGCCCGCGCCCGTTGCGGCCTCGGACATGCCCAGCACCGCGCCAACGGCCACGGCCGTCGATGTCGAAATCCTCAAAGGCATCGTGGGCGACGATCCGGACATCGTGCGCGAATTGCTGTCGGACTATCAACAATCCGTCGGCAAGCTGGCCGCGGAGCTGCGCACGCACTGCGATGCCGGGCGCGGACGCGAAGCCGGCGCCATTGCCCACAAGCTCAAGTCGTCGTCGCGCTCGGTCGGCGCCATGGCGCTCGGCGACCTGTGCGCCGAACTAGAAAACGCCGGCAAGGCGGGCGATCTCGCGACGCTCGCCAACTGGGCGAACCAATTCGATACGGCACTTGCGGCCGTGGAAGACACCCTCGAGCAATTGCTCGCGGCAGAACTGAAATAAATCGACAGGGGCTCAACGATGCTCACCGAAGCCGATCTCTCTTGCGAACACGCCTCGATTCTCGTGGCATCCGAAGCGGTTGCCGACGCTGAACTGGTCGGCAAGCTGCTCGCCGACGATTTCGGCACCGTGCGTTTGTCCGTCAAACCGGAATCCGCCGTCGCCGATTTCGAAACGCACCGTCCGGCCGTGCTCGTGCTCGCATTCGATACGATCGAAGCCGCGCAACGCTACTACCTCGGCCTGTACCGGCTCGGCACAACCGTGCATACGGTGCCGCACCGTACCGTCTTGCTGTGCAACTCGCGCGATCTTCACACCGCTTACGAGCTGTGCCGCAAGGAACACTTCGACGACTACGTGCTGTTCTGGCCGGCAACGAACGATGCGCCGCGCATTCGCATGTCCGTCCATCAGTCGCTGCGGCTCATGCGCACGGAAAACCGCGCCGGCGAGTCTTGGCTGCGCGCGGCGCCCGGTCAGCCCGCGACCGCCCGGTCCGTGCGAGCCTCGGCGCACCCCACTGTGGCACCGACGCCTCAAACGAGCGCGCCACCGGCCGCAAGCGCACCACGCGCGGGTTGGTTCTTCGAGGAGGCGCAGGGAGCGAGCCCGCATGCGGCAAGCCCCGCTGCGCAGGCGACACCGCCGAAGCCCGCCGCGAGCCCCGCGCCACGAGCGGATCGGCCGAAAGTCCTCATCGTCGAAGACGACGAGTTCCAGCAGAAGCTGCTTGCGCGGCTGCTGTCGGGCCAAAACCTCGAGCTGGGGTTCGCGGGCACGGGCGCCGAAGCGCAATCGCTGATGTGGGAGATGAAACCCGATCTCGTGCTGATGGATGTCGGCCTGCCCGATACCAGCGGCGTCGAGGCAACGCGCGCGATCAAATCGATCGCACAGTTCGCGCACGTGCCGATCGTCATGGTCACCGGCCACAGCGAACGCGCCATCGTCGTTGAAAGCCTGAAAGCGGGCGCAGTGGATTTTCTCGTCAAGCCGTTCGATCGCAATACCCTGGTCGAGAAGCTACGCCTTTTCCTTTCCGTGACCGCGATGTCGTGACGCCTTTCGCACCGCAGCGCTTGTATCGCCCGCCTCACCCATTCATCCATTCGCAACGGTGAACCGCATGACCGCCTGCACCAAACAGCGCAAGATCCTGGTGGTCGACGACGAGCCTTTCGTGCTGAAGGTGCTCGTGCGCCAGCTCACGCAGCTGGGCTACGAGGAAATACTGCCCTTCGAGCACGCACAGGACGCACTGGCCGCACTCGAAGACGAAGACCATGAGATCGCCGTCGTCTTCACCGACTTGCAGATGCCCGAGATGGACGGCGTCGAGTTTTTACGCCAACTCGTTGCGCGCGGATACGATGGACAAGTCGTGCTCGTGAGCGGCGAAGATCTGCGTGTGCTCAAGAGCGCCGAGAAGCTCGCCTACTCGCGCGGGCTGCGCGTGTTGGGCTCCCTCGCGAAGCCGGCCACGCGTGAGCAATTGCAGCAGCGCCTCGCGACCGACGCGCCAAGCACGGAGACGACCGCGAGCGATGCACCCATCTACGCTCCGGACGAATTGCGCGACGCCATTGCCGCGGGGCAGATCGCGATGTGCTATCAACCGCAGGTCGCGTTCGCAACGGGAGAGCTGACCGGCGTAGAGGCACTGCTGGCCTGGCAGCATCCGCGCGACGGGCTCGTGCTCGTCGGACGCTTTCTCAAAATGGCGGAGCAGCACGGCATCATCGAAGACGTCACGCGCAGCCTGATGCCGGCGATGCTGGACGAAGCGCTGCAATGGCGCGCGCTGGGTCCCGACTTCCGGCTCGGGATCAATCTGTCGATGGACGATCTCGCTTCGCTCGACTTTCCCGATTTCATCGTCGACGCGGCCAACGCCGCCGGCTTTCCGCTCTCCCGGCTCGTGCTCGAGATCACCGAGACACGCATCCAGCGCAACCGCCTCATCTCGCTCGATGTTCTGACGCGCCTGCGTCTGAAGCGCATCAGCCTGCTGATCGACGATTTCGGCACCGGCGACGCGGCGCTCGCACATCTGCGCGACATCCCATTCGACGAGCTCAAGCTCGAGCGCAGCTTCGTGCACGGCGCGAGCCGCGACGCGTCGCTCGGCTCGATCGTGAAAGCCACGCTATCGCTCGCGCGCCAGCTCAATATGCGCACCGTGGCGCAAGGTATCGATGACATCGACGATTGGAAGGCGATGCGCGAGATGGGCTGCGAGGTGGCGCAAGGCGCGTTCATCGGCGCGCCGATGCCGGCCGCGCAACTGGCCGGCTGGCATGAGGCCTGGACGCAACGTTATGCGTCGATGATTTGACGTCGCGCCGGGAACGACGCTCGCAGCCTTGCCCGCGCACTCATCGCGCGTCGATCATGAGGACATCGATTTCGAACGAATCGTCGTCGGTCACGGCGAAGTATTCACGCACTTCGTCGGGCGCCGCGCGCCACAGTGAGCGAATCCCTTCCACGCGGACCTCGGGCGTGCGCATGCGCGCCACCCATTGATCGAACTGCATCGGCAGCCGCCAGCGTTCGAGCACGCGCGCTTCGAAGCCCGCCAGCTCGAAAAAGGCCACCCATTCGTCGGCACGGTAGTCCCGAATATGCGACACGTCGCGCATGAGTTCGACGCTTTGCAAGTAGGTGTCGAGCAACGGATGGTCGGCGCCGGCCACATCGACGAAAATCGCTCGCGCCCCGGGCTTCAACACGCGGCGTACCTCGGCCAGCGCGCGCGGCACATCGTGCCAATGGTGCGCACTGAACCGGCTCAACACCCAATCGAACGACGCATCGGCGAACGGCAGCGTTTCGGCGGCGCCTTGCTGTGTCCGGACATTGTCGAGTCCCCGCTCGCGCGCGGCCGCAGCGACCGTCTCGAGCATCTGGGCGGAAAGATCGTAGGCGGTCACGGTCGCCGCATGGGGCGCCACCGCAAAGCTCACATGGCCCGCGCCGCAGCCCAGATCGAGCACGCTGCCGCCCGGCGCCGCCGCGAGCTCGCCGGCCAGTGTGCGCAGATCGGCACCGCTCGAATGGCTTGGGCTGACGAGATAAGCGGCAGCTGTCGAGCCGAACGCATCGGCAACTTGTTCGCGGTGTTTCATTGCGGCAACTCCTTCAAAGAGTAAAAGACGAATCGGACGCATCGCGCTGCATCGTCCGCACGGGCCGGCGACACCCCGGGGCGAAGCCCTAGGGCGTCGCATCTGGCGCTACAATACGGTTGCTTCAGTACCGGTACAAGGCAAGCGATTATCCTGGTATCCGATCCACCCGGCTTGGCCCAGGCCGCCCGCCCGTGGGCGCTGTCCGGTAGGCGTCACCCGCTGGCCCGGGAGCCGGCTATCGCGCTCAATCTTATGCATGAATCGAAGATGGCCAATACGAACGATCGACTGCCGCCTTCGCGCGACACCGCGCCATCGCTATCGTCGCGCGCTGCCAATGCGGAGCCGCTCGGCGAGACATCCGCACGCGCGCTCGGAGATTTCATCCGCGCTCATCGGGAGCGTCTTTCTCCTCAGGCCGTGGGGCTGCCGCCGGGCCCGCGCCGTCGCACGCCGGGGCTGCGGCGCGAGGAAGTTGCGCAGCTGTGCGGCGTGAGTCCGACCTGGTACACCTGGATCGAGCAGGGACGGCCGGTCTCGGCATCACCCGATGCGCTCGCGCGCATTGCGGCGGCTTTGCAGCTCACGCGCGCCGAGCGTGGTTACCTCTTTGAGCTGGCTGGGGAACGCGACCCTTGGGAACCCGCGCCGGCCGCGGCCGATGCGCCTGCTGCACTGCTCGCTACGGTACGCCATCTGGATACGCCCGCTTATGTGCTCGATCGACAATGGAATGCGTTGGAGTGGAACGCGTCGGCAGCGACGCTTTTCGTCGGCTGGCTCGATGGCGCGCCGCAGGATGCCGGGCGCGAGCGCAACTTGCTGCGCTTCACGTTCACTGTGCCGATGGCGCGCACGTTGATCGTCGATTGGGAAACGCGTGCGCGGCGCCTCGTCGCGCAGTTTCGCGCCGATTCGATCCGGCATTTGAACGACGCGCCGACACGGGCGCTCATCGATGGGCTGGTTGGCGAAAGTGAGGACTTCGCGCGGTTTTGGGCATCGCAGGACGTCGGCGAGCGCGAAGTCGGCAGGCGTGAATTCGATCATCCCCATGCGGGGCGCGTCGTCTATGAGCAGATAACGTTCAAGCCCGCGCATCGGGAGGATTTGCTGCTTGTCGTGCTGGTGCAGGGCTGATGTTTAGAGCGCGCCGCGGGACAGCATCGTCCAATCAATGCCTCGCTCCAGTTCGAATCGACAGGTAAGCCCCCGCGTCGCTATCTGCGTTTGGATGGCCTGCTCCGCGGCTGCGTTGCGGCCCCACGGCACAGTCTCCATCTCCTGTAGCAAACGCCCAAGTAAGGCAGGATCGATGCGATCGCCGTAGTGAGCGACCAAGAAGTGTTTGGCGCGCCGGAAGCGAGGGCCGGTGGACGCCAGTTTCGCGGCCAAGGCCGCCGCGCCGCAGCCCGCCACGGCGATCTTTGGGGCGTGCCGCGTGATGAGTGCTGACATTCCCAGCAGCTCCGCGCCCCCCACTGCCATGACGTGCTGCAGTTCATCCTGCAAGTCGGAGCGCTTGAAAAGGCAGGCCGCGATCAGGTCATGACCGATATGAAAGCTTTCCCTGGAGACGAGCCCCTTAAGCGCTTCTCGTGGCCACATCGCGGTCATGAACAGGCAGGCCTGCCGGAGGTGCTCGTAACGACAGCGCCATCGATCTCCACCCTCAGCGCAGATCGACAGCCACTGCGCGTACCTGTCGATCAGCGACCAACAGTGCTCGATACCAATGCGCCGGCAGCGCAGAATCAGCCCACGTACCACACGACTTTGCGCGATCGCGCCGACTGCCGAAGACATCGGCAAAGTATGCAAGGCAACATACTGCGATGCGTCCTCGAAGACCTCCCGATATCGGACCAGCGTAGCGATCACCGACGCCCAATTCGGGCCGTCAAAGCGCTCGGCGAAGCCGTCGACCGCATCGTTTTTGACGTACGAGAAGTCGTACGACGCATCGAAAAGGAAACGCGTTGCGGCCACAAAGTGTGTGAGATCGTCATGATGCCAAAGCCCTGATGCCGGCACGCCGAGGCGGATAAACAAAGTCCAGGTGCCCAATACCTGCTCGCGCCGGACCATGAGCCCCGGAAACATCCACGTGCGCAAACGATCCAGGAATACTTCGAACGCCAGGATTCGCGCGATCTCGTCGCCGCCGCAATCGGGCGGCTCCGTCCATTCCACCGTGACCTGACGCGGCGTGAACACGTAGCTTGCCTTATGCGTCCCCATCGGGATCTGAATCTCGAGAAGCGCTCGCTCAAAGCGCAAGACCTTCGTCGACCGGCTGCTGAATGTCGAGCAAAAGCGCGCGAGTGCCTGTACCCGTTGCGGTAGCGACCGCGTATCCAGTCGCAGCCCCGCCAGGGACCACTGGTGCAGGAGATTGTGCAGAACGTGCGGGTTTTCGTAGCGAGGAGCGGCCCCACGTACAGCCATAATTTTGTCAAACTCGGAACGCCAGTTGCGGTCCTCTATCTCGAACGAGCTCGGTGTCGCCTCGTCCTTCCACTGACGCAGCCATGCATCGAAGCGACGGAGCACCATGTGATCGCGATCCGATAGCGGCCCCTCACCCAAAAGAGCGATCCATTGCTGCATCACCGCGACGTATCGTTGGTAGGTTGCAGCGTCGCCCGTCTCGACCGTGCGAGCCAGCAGTCCCTTCAGCGAGGCATCGTAGGTTTCAATCAGCGATCCTCTGAGCTGCTCGGCGACATCCTTCAGATCCGCTTCGCACAACGCGTTTCGCAGGCTCGAATAGGCGTCATTCAACTGCTGCGAAAGCCACGCCGCAGCGGCTCCGGCAGACACAATTCCCCTGAACGACGCCACCGCCTGCAGGAAGGCGTCAATTGGTTCGAGTACGGCGCGATGATCCACTGCCCGCATGGCCAGTCGCGCAACGTTGGAGATCGGCAGCTCCAATGAATGGATGGACGCCAACGATCTGGCGGTCAAACCACGGTCAAAGGCACGTGCCAACGTATTCAGGTACGAACCCGTCTCATGCGCCTCATAGACCGGCAGTTGTGCGCATTCCGCGCTGACCAACGATACGGCCTCCATGACGAACACGGCAGCGTCTCGCTGCTGAGCAGCCAGTTGTATGGCTGCCGACTTGAGCAAACAGCATAGGGTTTCCGCTGGCACCCAAGACGCTGCCGCTTCACAAACCAGCAACGCCATTACGAGCCGCAAGTCCGCGCTTTCGACTAGTGGGCGTATATCGGACGACAGCGCAAATAGCGTGGGCAGTTCGCGCCATGGCTCGACGGGCGACAGCTGGACGGCGCGTTCATAGGCCTTTGCGAATTCGGTGCGCGCGACGAGTCCCCCCGCGTACCTCGAATGCCGCGACCGCCCTATCTGCGCGAGCAGGGACGGGGACTCCACCGCGCCGCCGACCCGCTGTATCCACAGTGTCGCGACTGGCTGTTCGGTGCGCGCGAGCAATCGTTCTTTGACCTCCTCGGCCAGCGGCAGCAGGTGCAGTTGAGACAGGGCGTCGGTACATTCGAGTGTCAGCTCGCCCGCGGGAGACAGCACCTCGTCCGTGAAGACGAGGGCGCAGTCGTCGGGCAAGACCAGCTCTCGGCGAACCTCTGTCTGAATTGATCGCAGCATGGTTGCCCCTATATGAACGCGTCCCGTTTGCAACAGTTTTCGTGTGTTTTGACTGACAGGATGGGCTGCAGCTCTATATCCGGCCTTGATGCAGCCAGTACTGCCGCTGCGGGCCCCGATGAAATTCGCTGACTCGCACCTCATTCTCCTGGCGAGCTCGAAGCTCTTACAACCATTCAGGTTTAGCGAGTCCCGGTCCTACCTGGCTTGTCATCACACTTGAAACGCTGCGCAACCTTTCGACGTTCACCCTGTGTTAAACGTTGGTCTTCTACCCGTGCGTGAACCGTTCAGGCCGGCTTCACGCTCACGTAGTCCTTCCGGTACGGTCGGTCATGAGCGAGTACCGCCCAGATCGTCCGCGCCATCTTGTTGGCCAGCGCGACGATCACGACATTCACTGGTCGCCGCTTCTTCATCTGCTCGACCCACGGGCCGGGTTCCTTCACATGCGTCAATACCGCACGCGCGCCGTGAATCAGCAGCGTGCGCAAATACGTGTCGCCTCTCTTGCTGATCCCGTGCAGGTTCACCTTGCCGCCCGAGCCGGTCTGCTTTGGCACCAGACCCGCCCACGCGGCAAATTCACGTCCCGACCGGAATGCCTTCGGGTCGCCCATCATTGCCACCGCGGCGGTTGCCGTCAGCAGCCCCACGCCGGGAATCTCGCTGATCGCCTTCACGGCCCGGTCTTCCTTCTTCCATTCGCGCATCCGGCGCTCGATCTCGGCGATCCGCTCGTCTAGCTTTGCCAACCCGTTCCACTGCTCGCGCAACGTATCGATCAGCGCCGCCGGCACACGTTCGGCGATGCGGCCAAGTGCGGCCGGTATTTCCTTGTCCAGCTTCGCCCGCCCCTTGCTCATCACCTCGCCGTATTCCGTCAGCAGGCCACGTAGTCCGTTGCTCTGCATCGTGCGGAATTTCACCAACTGCTCGCGCATCCGGTGCAGCGCCAACATCGCCTGCTGCATCTCCGTCTTCACCGCCACCGGCTTGCTTGGCTGCTGCACCGCCAGCCAGATCGCCCGCGCGTCCGCCGCATCGTTCTTGTTCCGAATGTTGAACGCCTTCACGAACTCGGCCGGCATCAACCTGACCTCGTGACCCATCTGCGTCAGTTGCCGGGCCCAGTGGTGGGCTCCCCCACACGCCTCCATCCCGATCAGGCACCGCGCTCGGTTCGCGAAGTGTTCCAAAAACCTGGCCCGCTTGATCGGCTTGTTCACGATCTCTCCGGTTGCCTGATCCACGTAATGCACCTGGAAAACCTGCTTGGCGATATCAACGCCCACGGCCATACTGTTCATCGTGGATCCTCCGGTTGCCGGGAAATGCGTGCATTTTCCACCTGGGCACATCGATGCCGTTGGCCCGTGAGGATCCACCTTCCTCCTGCGCTCACTCGGTCACGGGGTGGGACGCGTTCATTTCATTCTCCTCGTTTCGTGCAGGCGGTCGCTTCGGGGGTACGGCGACTATAGCCACCTTTGGCTCTCATAATCAGAGCCATTTTTGCAAAAACAGAGGAGCCAATTTCGCAGCGGCGGGCGTTTTCACACCCACATCGGTCGGCCTCCCGTATGCGATCCGGCCTATATTGAATCCATCGCCGGTTCATGACTCAACGCTCGGTTCCGAGAAATGACCACAACGCTGACCTCCGTGCCCGAGACGAGCTTCGCTGAATACGAGGATCTCAAGTCGATCCTCGATGCCGGTAGCCGGCGCATGACCATCAGCATCGTCGGCGAAGTGCAAGCTGAAGACCGACGCTTCGCCGTTCACGTTGCCACGCTGGGTTCATCCGATCCGCTTGCGCCGACCATCGGACTCTTCGCCGGCATTCACGGGCTCGAGCGCATCGGGACGCAGCTCGTGCTCGACTACATGCGCGTGCTGCTTTGCCGGCTCGAATGGGACGAGTTGCTTTATACGCAGCTTCAGCGCGTTCGGTTCGTCTTTATGCCGATCGTCAATCCCGGCGGCATGTGGGCGATGCGGCGCTCGAATCCGAACGGTGTCGATCTCATGCGCAATGCGCCGCACAACGCGGAGGGGCGGGTGCCGTTTTTGGCCGGTGGCCAGCGCATCGGTCCCTGGCTACCGTGGTATCGCGGTCGCGGCGGCGCGCCGATGGAACTCGAGGCGGCGCTGATGCTGCGTGTCGTGGAAGAGCAACTGGTCTCGCGCCCGCTCAGTTTTGCACTCGATTGCCACTCCGGCTATGGCTTTCGCGACAGTATCTGGTTTCCCTATGCGAAGTCGACGCGACATATCGAGCATCTGCCGGAAATGTATGCGTTGAAGACGATGCTCGAAGGCGCTCATCCTCATCATCGCTATATGTTCGAACCCCAGAGCTTGCAATACCTCTCGCATGGCGATCTTTGGGATTACGCCTACGATCGCGCGCGAGCACCGACTATTTTTCTGCCGCTGACGCTCGAATTGGGATCCTGGCTCTGGATCCGGAAAAACCCGTTGCAGCTGCTCAAACGCGAAGGGATTTTCAATCCCGTCAAGGCACACCGCACGGAGCGTGTGCTGCGCCGCCACACCGATTTGCTCGATTTCCTCGCACGCGCGGCTTATGCGGCCCCGAGCTGGCTGCCGCAGGGCGCTGACCGGCAGCAGATGATGACGCGCGCCGTCGAACATTGGTACAGGCGGCGGCGTTGAGCACGTGGGTCTTGCTGCGCGGCCTCGCGCGCGAATCGCGCCATTGGGCGGAGCTTCCGGCGCAATTGCGGGCTTCGGGGCTCGAGGGGGAGTTCGTCTGCGCGGATTTGCCCGGCTGCGGCGTGCACGCGCCGCTCAAGGTGCCGGCGAGCGTACCGGCGATGGCCGAGTTCGTCCGCGCCGATGTCATCTCACGTGGCCATACGCCGCCGGTTCGAATGATCGGCCTGTCGCTCGGCGCAATGGTGGCCGTCTCGTGGGCGCAGGCCCGGCCGGACGAGATCGACCAGCTCGTGCTCATCAATACGAGCATGCGGCCATTCAGCGGGCCGTCGAAGCGTCTGCGCATCGGCGCCTGGCCAACGCTGATGCGCGCGGCGATCGACTGGCGAGGACGTCGGGCGGCCGAGGCGGCGATTCATGCACTGACCTGCGAGAGGCGCGATCGCTACGATACGGACCTGGCGGTCTGGATTGCGATCTATCGCAGCGCGCCCGTCAACCGGGCCAACGCGCTGAGGCAGCTCTGGGCCGCGGCACGCTTCGAAGCCGGGCGTGCCGCCCCGGCGTGCCCGACGCTCATCGTGGCATCGAAAGCGGACCGGCTCGTGCACCCCGATTGTTCGCGCGCGCTTGCGGGTACCTGGGGCGCGGCGTACCGCGAGCACCGATGGGCGGGGCACGATCTGCCGCATGACGACCCGCTGTGGCTTGCCGAGGCTATTCAGCGATGGGAGAACGAGGTCGAATCGCAAACGGCGCGCTCGTAGTGCTGCCGCAAGCCGGCTTGTTCTATACCGTTGCTTTGGGCGTCTCCAATCGCTTCCAGATTCTGCGGTGGGCATCGACTGTGCTCTCAGAGCAAATCGTGCGTAGCCGATGCCACCAGCGACGCGGCATCGGACGAACGCGATTGTGTCGATGGCCGCAGGCGATATCGGGCCCCTTTTCATCGCCAAGGCGGCGCATAATCGCAATGGCCGTACGCACGCCGCAGCACGATTTCCTATAGCGCTCTGGTCGCGGAGGACTCCATGCAAGCGAAGAACGAAGAAGCCGTCGCTCACCTGCTGGCCGATGTCGTCGAATATGCGAGGGGACGATGGCCCGCCGAGGCATTCGGCCCGATCGAATCGTTTTTGCGTTTCTATTACGAACTCGTCGATGTGCAGGACCTTCAAAGCCGCTCGCTTGCCGATCTTTACGGCGCGGCAATGGCGCACTGGCAGACAGCGCAGAAGTTCGTGTCCGGCTCACATGTACTGCGTATCTATAACCCCGTAGTCGACGAACACGGCTGGCATTCCGATCACACCGTCATCGAGATCGTCAACGACGATATGCCGTTTCTCGTCGATTCGGTCACGATGGAAGTCAATCGCTGCGGATTGACACTGCATTCGGCCATTCATCCGGTCTTCCGCGTCTGGCGCGATGCGGCCGGCTCGATCGAGCGAATCGAGCCCGGCGTCGCCGGTCAACGCGACGACGAAGCCGTCAACAAGGCGCGGCTCGAATCGTTCATTCACTTCGAGATCGATCGATGCGGCGATGCGGCGCGGCTCGCGGAGTTGCGGGCCAATATCTCGCGTGTCCTGGGTGACGTGCGAGCGGCGGTGGAAGACTGGCCGCGCATGATCGAGACGGCGCGCCAGACCATCAAAAGCGTCGCCGCGAGGGAGTCGAGCGCCGATGCCAGCGAAGCGCGGGCGTTCCTCGAATGGATGGTGGCCGATCATTTCACGTTTCTGGGCCAGCGCGACTATGCGCTCGTGCCGCACGGCGCCGGCCTCGGGCTGCGAGCCGTACCCGGAACCGGCGCAGGCATCCTGCGCGATGCACCGCATGCGGCGAACGAAGGCGAAGTGACGCCGTTGCCGTCTTCGGCTACGGCCATCATCGAGGAAGCGATGCCGATCTTCCTCACGAAAGCCAATTCGCGAGCTACCGTCCATCGGCCGGGGTATCTCGACTATGTGGGCGTCAAGCTGGTCTCTGAGGACGGCAAATTGGTCGGCGAGCGCCGGTTTCTGGGCCTTTATACGTCCACGGCCTATACGGGGGCGAGTGCCGATATTCCGATCGTGCGGCGCAAATGCGCGAATATCATGCGCCGCGCCGGCTTTCTCGCGAAGGGACATCTGCACAAATCGCTCGTGACGGTGCTCGAGCAATATCCGCGCGACGAATTGTTTCAGGCCAATGAGGACGAGCTCTACGACATCGCGCTCGGCATCTTGCGCCTTCAGGAACATCAGCGCACGCGCTTGTTCGTGCGGCGCGACCGTTTCGAGCGCTTTGTCTCGTGCCTCGTCTTCGTGCCGCGTGAGAAGTACAACACCGACCTGCGGCGTCGCATGGCCAAGCTGCTCGCGAGCGCCTACAACGGGACGAGCGTCGAATTCACGCCGCTGTTGTCGGAATCTCCGCTCGCGCGCATTCATATCGTGGTGAGGGCGGGTACGGGTGCCTTGCCGCAAGTCGATACCGTCGAGCTCGAAACGCGACTCGTTCAGGTGACGCGTCGCTGGCAGGACGATCTCGCCGATGCGCTGCTCGAACGTTTCGGCGAAGAGGCGGGCAACCGCTTGTTGCAGCGCTACGGCGAGTCGTTTCCCGCCGGCTATCGCGAGGACTATGCCGCCCGCACGGCGGTGCGCGATATCGAATTGATCGAAGCAGCGCGCGAGGGGCAGGCGTTGGCCATGAACCTCTATCGCCCGATCGAGGCCTCGGCGCGTGCGTTTCGGTTCA
>Ga0209672_100715_pt1 | contig 16458 bp, 19 predicted proteins | sample AraplaCol_mMS_r2_FD_184273 | JGI IMG/M metagenome (GOLD analysis project Ga0209672, IMG submission 184273) | Arabidopsis root microbial communities from North Carolina, USA - plate scrape CL_Col_mMS_r2 (SPAdes) (version 2) | ecosystem: Host-associated > Plants > Roots > Endosphere | place: USA...
TGCCCTTGAGGAAGTTGCGGAAACCGTCGGCCACCGGTTCGAGCATGGCCACCGACTCCACTTCGGTCTGCTCCTGCGACGCGTCCATGCGGCCCGGCGAGAACGGCACACTGAGCGAATGGCCCGCATTTTTCGCGGCCTGCTCGATGCCGGCGCTGCCGGCAAGCACGATCAGATCGGCCAGCGAAATCTTCTTGCCGCCGGACTGGCCCTTGTTGAAGTCGTCGCGGATGACTTCCAGCACCTTCAGCACCTTGGCCAATTCGTCGGGCTGGTTGACCGGCCAGTCTTTCTGCGGCGCGAGGCGAATGCGTGCGCCGTTGGCGCCGCCGCGCTTGTCCGAACCGCGGAAGGTGGATGCCGACGCCCATGCCGTTTGCACCAGCTGGGCGACCGAAAGTCCGGACGACTGCAGCTTCTGCTTGAGCGATGCGATGTCTTGCTCATCCACCAGCGGATGATCGACGGCGGGAATCGGATCCTGCCAGATCAGCTCTTCCTTGGGCACTTCCGGCCCGAGATAACGGGCGCGCGGCCCCATGTCGCGATGGGTGAGCTTGAACCAGGCGCGGGCAAAGGCATCGGCAAACTGGTCCGGATTCTCCATGAAGCGCCGCGAGATTTTCTCGTAAGCCGGATCCACGCGCAGCGCGATGTCGGTGGTGAGCATCGACGGCGCGATGCGTTTGTCCTTGTCGTGCGCATGCGGCACGGTGCCGGCACCGGCACCGTTCTTCGGCTGCCACTGGTTGGCGCCGGCCGGGCTCTTGGTGAGCTCCCATTCGAAGCCGAACAGATTCCAGAAGAAGTTGTTGCTCCAGCGAGTAGGTGTGCTGGTCCAGGTCACTTCCAGGCCACTGGTGATGGTGTCGGCGCCCCTGCCGCTGCCAAACGTGCTGACCCAACCCAGGCCCATGTGTTCGAGATCGGCCCCCTCCGGCTCCGGACCAACATGATCGGCGGGGCCGGCGCCGTGCGTCTTGCCAAAGGTATGGCCGCCCGCGATCAGCGCCACGGTCTCTTCGTCGTTCATCGCCATGCGGCCGAAGGTGTCGCGGATATCGTGGCCGGCTGCGGCCGGATCGGGATTGCCATCCGGGCCTTCCGGATTCACATAGATCAGGCCCATCTGCACGGCCGCCAGCGGGTTTTCGAGATTGCGCCCGCCATCGGTGCGGCTGGTCTCGCTGCCATGCAGTTCCGGCTCGGCGACCAGCACGCCTTCCTTCTCGTCGCCGGGCGTGCCCTTGCCATAGCGGATGTCGCCGCCCAGCCAGGTCTTCTCGTTGCCCCAGTAAACGTCCTGGTCGGGTTCCCAGGTGTCCTCGCGTCCGCCCGCGAAGCCGAAGGTCTTGAAGCCCATCGATTCCAGCGCGACATTGCCGGCGAGTATCATCAGGTCCGCCCAGGAAATGCTCTGGCCGTACTTCTGCTTGATCGGCCACAGCAGGCGACGCGCCTTGTCCAGGCTCACGTTGTCGGGCCAGCTGTTGAGTGGCGCAAAACGTTGCTGTCCGCGTCCGCCACCACCACGCCCATCGCCGATGCGATAGGTGCCGGCGCTATGCCAGGCCATGCGGATGAACAGCGGGCCATAGTGGCCGAAATCGGCGGGCCACCAATCCTGCGAATCGGTCATCAGCGCGGTCAGATCTCTCTTTACCGCGGGCAGGTCGAGCTTCTTGAAGGCTTCGGCGTAGTTGAAGCCTTGATCGAGCGGATTGGATTTGCTCGAGTGCTGTGCGAGCAGATCCACTCGCAATTGCTTGGGCCACCAGTCCCGGTTCGTCGTACCGCCGCCGGCGGCATGGATGACGGGGCACTTTGCTTCGGTTGACATGCGCTCTCTCCTTGGGAGGATGAACCCACTACACGTATTTTCGATGCGTCAGGCGTCTATGCCCCTGTCGTGGCGGGAAACCGAAAGCGGTCACCCAAGGTGCATGAGCCTGGTCCGGTGGGCCGCCTGGACGCGCGTCGGGCGGGTTCTGGCGCGCGTCGACGGTGCCCGCAGTTGTCGGAGCTTACGCCGACCGGAGCGAAAGTTCCGTATTCTGCAGCCACCCATGCAGCGAGCCGCTGCGACTGGCCGATCCAGAGGAAACGGCGGCCATCGCCAACGCGCCACGATGGAGGTATGTCGGCGCCAGTGGCCGTCATGCGCCTGCCACACAGGGCGGGCATGGTCGCGCCGTATCGGCAAAGAGAGTGTTGCCATGGCTTATAAACACGCAGCCAGTGCGCCCTTGCGGGCCTGGGACGGTGCCGTCCCGCTGCTGATGTCGCTGGCGGTCTTGCTGATGATCGCATCCGAGCTGCTGCGGTACGGACTGCACGCGCACCACGTCAACGACCTGGCCGATCACATCGCCCAGCTGCTGATGTTCGGGCAGATTCCCATCATGTTCTGGTTCGCCGCGCCCGGTCGGCATCGCGTCCGGCAGATCCTGCCTACGCTGGCGCTGCAGCTTGCGCTCTGGGCCATCACGTTTGCCCTGGCGGTTACGCTGACCTGAGCAGGCATCGCGCTGCGGTGATGGGGAGGCCCATCACCGCAGCGCGATCAAGCCGTCTTAGGCTTTCTTCTTGGCAGTGGCCTTGCGTACCGCGCGCTTTACGGCCTTTTTCGGCGTCTTTTTGGCGGCTTTGGCGCGCTTGGGTTGCGCAGCGGAGGTGGCCGCGCCGTCGATCAGCAGATCCGCTTCGGTGACGCCGCGACGCTTGAGCGCCTTCACGAACCAGAGCGGCTGGCGTCCGCGTCCCGACCACGTCACGGACGGATCGGAGGGGTCACGATACTTCGGCGCCACCGAGCCGGTCTTGCCCTTCTTGCCCGCGACCTTCTTGCCGCGCGAGGGATAGATATCGTCCAGGCTCAGGCCCGCATGGCTCAACAGGGCATCGATCTTTTCCTTGATGGCCCGCACGTGGGCCACCCGTGCCTCCTGCATGTGGGCGCTCGCGTTAGCAATGAGAGCCTGCAGTTCTTTGGGCGAAAGGTTCTTCAGATCAATGGCCATCGATATACCTGCGTAGTGGGTTCGAGCTCAGTCTAAGCCATTGCAAGCCTCAAGGCGCCATCGACCCGTCTGATTCGTCGACGCCGCAGCATCCATCACATCATCAACACCGATCTGACTGTCGCCACGTTGACAAAATCTCCACACGATTCGTCGCTGACTCTGCAGCATGATCATCGCCAATCCATTCCTACCGCGCTGTCCTTCGTCATCGACCGCCATGGTCGATGACGAAGGACGTGGGCTCCGTGCGCGGACTGCGTCATGAGCCAACGCAAACTACGCGTGGGCGGCATCATTCTCGCAGCCGATAGCGCAAGCCGCCTCGACGCGCTCAGGCAAGTGATCGCCATCGATGGCGAGCCCACCGTGCGTCGCGTCGCGCGGGATGCACTGGCCGCACGTCTTGAGCCCGTGGTGGTCGTGGTCGGTGCGCAAGGGGACGGTGTCATTGCCTGCCTCAACAACCTGGATATCGTCCCGGTAGAAAACCAGGCCTCGTCGGAGGGTGCCGGCGGCTCCCTGGCCGAGGGCGTGAAAGCCCTGCTGGCCAGCGCAGAACCGCTACGCGCGCTGATGGTGCTCCTGGCCAACCAGGCATCGATCCGCGTCGGCCATATGGAAAAAATGCTGGCCGCGCACGCCGCGGCGCCGGACCGCATCCTGGCCTGCGGTCGGCAGCGCGTGCTGCGCTTGCCCTGCATTTTCCCGATCGCCTATGCCGAGGAACTCGCCACGCTGCAGGCGGCTGCCGGTGCGGAATCCCTGCTGCAGAAATACGCCGCGCAGGTTGACGCCTTCGACCTGCCCGAGGCCTTCGTCGATGCCGACGACCCTGACCAGGAAGGTGCCTGGCCCAGTCTGCGAGCAAAACCGCCCACGGACGACGGGGCCTTTTGAGCGCGGCAAGGGGCACTCGATTTCGAGCTGGTCGCCCCCATCTCTAGGCAGTTCCCAAGCCCTTTTCCCTGCCCGTCCGTGACGCAATTTTCGCTGTTCTCCCAAGGCCCGCTCGTGTTGCTGGACGATGCCAGCGGACGGATCGTCTATGAAGAAAACGTCATCCCCGCCGGGCAGGCGGCGCAGTGGCACGCGCTGCTGCTGGACAGCCCGATCTGGCGGCAACAGCGCCGCGTGATGTACGAGCGCGAGCTCGATGTGCCTCGCCTGACCGCGCATTTTGCCGTCGAGGATGGCGCACTGCCCGAGCCACTCGCCAACGCGCTCGAGCAGGTGCGCGCCATCACCGGTGAGCAGTTCAACAGCATCGGCCTCAATCTCTATCGCGATGAGCACGACAGCGTGGCCATGCACAACGACCGCCTCGGCGATCTGCAGGAAGGTCACCCGATTGCGCTGATCTCCCTGGGCGAGACGCGCCGCATGCACATCCGCAACAAGAAACATGTGCCGGCGCGGCGACTGGACCTTGATCTGGCGGCTGGCAGCCTGCTGCTGATGAGTTGGGAAACCCAGCTCAACTACGACCACGGCATTCCCAAGCAGAGCCATCCGCTGGGCCCGCGCATCAGCCTCGCATTCAGGACCCGCAAGCGCGACTGAGCCCCGGGCCTGAATGCGCAACGCAACACTCACACGAGCGCGACGCCGTATTGAAGAGCCAGGCGACAGCCTCGGGATACGTCCCGCAAAGGCCATCGCCATGAGCAACCACAAGAAAGAGCAAGACCCGCATCATCAACCGCCGGGCACCTCAGGCTATCCCGAACCGCAACCCACGCCATCGAAGGGCAAGAACATGCCCGACGAGCACACACCGCACGAGCCGCAAAACAACCCACGGCAAAAGCCCAAGTCCTCGTAAGCAGACAGATCAGGCCGCCAGGCTCTGAATCACCGCGTCGACAAAGGCCGGAATATCCGCGGGCTTTCGGCTGGTGATGAGTTGGCCGTCCGTCACCACGTCGCGATCGACCCAGGTGGCGCCGGCATTTTCGAGATCCTTGCGCAGGGACGGCCACGAGGTGACCTGGTGGCCTTTGACCAGGCCCGCGTTGATCAAGGTCCACGGGCCATGGCAAATAGCGGCGATCGGCTTGCCCGCGCTGCCGAAGGCCTTGACGAATTCGACCGCCTGCGGAAGCTGGCGCAAGTTGTCCGGATTCATCACGCCGCCGGGCAGCACCAATGCATCGAAACCCTCGGCCTTGGCCTCATCGAGCGATGCATCCACACGGACATTGTCACCCCAGTCCTTCTTGTTCCAGCCGGTGATCTGCTGCTTGCCCTCCGGCGCAATCACCGTGACCTGCGCACCCGCCTCTTCCAGCAAGCGCTTGGGTTCCATCAGCTCCGATTGTTCGAATCCGTCGGTGGCAAGCATCGCCACTTTGCGGCCCTTGAGTTTGGCTTGTGTCATGACGCGACCTCTCCTGAGTGGTGAGTGCCGATCCTGCAAAACCTGCCATACGGGTCGCGTCGGTTCTGCGTGGTCGATGCGTGACGAGGTCGGGCACGGCTCAGGCTTGGGCCTTGTCCGAGACTCAAGCGGTGCGTCGCGATGCGCGCTTGCGCGCAGGTGCTTTCTTCGCGGCCTTCTTGGCCGTGGCGCGTTTGCGCGGCGCGCTACTCTCCTTGGCCTTGCTGCGCGTAGCCGCTTTTTTTGCCGGCGTACGCTTCTTGCTCGCCAGGCTCTTCTGCAGCAGCGACATGAAATCCACCACATTGGTGCTGGCGTCTTCCGGTGTCGACGGCTCATCGTCGATCGGCGTCACCACGCCCTTGGACTTCATGCGCTTCTCGATCACCTTGTGCAGGCGGTCGCGGAATTCGTCGCGGAAGTCGCCCGGCTCCCATTTCCCGGACATGGAATCGACCAGTTGCTCGGCCATCTGCAATTCCTTGGCGGTGATGCGATAGCTGGCGGCCTTACCTGAAGGCAGCGCGTAGACGTCCACATCCACCAGCTCCTGCGGATAACGCAACAGCACCAGCAGCAGGCTGTCGTCCTTGGGAATCACGGCGCTGAGATAGCCGCGCGTACGTATCACCACGCGTGCGATGCCGATCTTGCCGGTGCGTCGCAGCGTTTCGCGCAGCAGCACATAGCCCTTTTCGGCCTTCTTGCCTGGCACCAGTACGTAGGGCTTTTCGAAGTATTCGGGCCCCACGGACGCAGCATCGACAAAGGCTTCCACTTCCACGGCCTCGCGCCCTTCCGGCGAGGCGGATTTGATGTCCTCCGGCCGCAAGACCACGTAGCTCCCTTTCTTGTACTCGTAGGCCTTGACGATATCTTTCCACGGCACTTCCTCGCCGGTGTCGGCGTTGACGCGCTCGTAGCGGATGGGCGTGTTGCTGCGGCTGTCGAGCATGCGGAAATGCAGGTCGACGCGTCGCTCCGCCGGCATCACGGATACCGGCACGTTCAACAGGCCGAATGACAGCGTTCCATTCCAGATGGGGCGGGCCATGGCAGGGCTCCTCGAAAGACCAACCCTGAGCAAAAGCCCTGCCGCGTGAGCCCACGGTGAGCCATGCGTGAAATCACGCGCAGCGACGCCCGCCCCCCCGCTAGGCGTGCTCGCTGGTGCCGTCCTTGATCGCCGCCAGCATCTCGCGCGCCAGGTCGACCATGGTGAACGGCTTGCTGATCAAGCGCACGCCGGGGTCGAGGACGCCGTTGTGGACGATGGCGTTACGGGTATAGCCGGTCATGTAGACCACGATCAGCTCGGGGTAGCGCTCCTTGGCCTTGCTGGCCAGCTGGCGGCCATTGGTGCCGGGCATCACCACATCGGTCAGCAGCACGCACACGTCGGGATTCTCGTCCAGCGCGATCAAGGCGGCATCCGCGCTGCCGGCCTCGATCGCGATGTAACCGATCTCGCGCAGCGCATTGACCACGAACAGGCGCACATCCTGATCGTCCTCGACCACCAGCACTTTGTGCTGTGACAGCAAGGCCTCCTCACGATGGGGCTCAACCGTTTCGTCCAAAGCCTCGGAGAAATCGCGCGGCAGATAGAGCTTCACCGTCGTGCCGACGCCGATCTCGCTGTAGATCTTGATGTGCCCGTGGGACTGCTTGACGAAACCGTGCACCTGGCTCAGGCCCAGGCCGGTACCCTTGCCCAGCTCCTTGGTGCTGAAGAACGGGTCGAACGCTTTCTGCATCACCTCGGCGCTCATGCCGCCACCGGTGTCGGTCACCGCCACCATCACGTACTGCCCGGAGGTGACCTCCAGATGCTGCTTGGCGTAAGTGCGATCGAGCACGGTGTTTGCCGTCTCGATGGTGAGCTTGCCCGAGCCGCTCATGGCATCGCGGCTATTGACCGCCAGGTTGACGATGGCGCTTTCCAGCTGCGCGCGATCGACGAAGGCCGGCCACAGGCCGCCGGCCTGCACTGTCTCGATCTGGATGTTTTCGCCGAGCGACCGGCGCAATAGCGCGGACATGTCGCGAATGCACAGATTGATGTCGGTGGGTTTGGGCTGCAGTGCCTGCTGGCGCGAGAACGCCAGCAGTTGCTTGGTCAGCTCCCCCGCCATCATCGCGCCGTTGAGCGCGTTGTTGGCGGGCCCCTGCAGGCGAGCGTCCTCCGTCGGCAGCCGCCGTATCAGCAACTCGAGATTGCCGATGATGATGGCCAGCATATTGTTGAAATCGTGGGCGACGCCGCCGGTGAGCTGGCCGATCGCTTCCATCTTCTGCGCCTGGCGCAGCTGTGCCTCGACTTCTTCGCGCTGCTGGATTTCCTGCTCCAGCGCGAGCACGGAGCGTCGCAGGACATGAGCATGCTGCCGGCCCTCGCGTATCACCATATAGGCCAGCGCGCAGGCCAGCCCGATCGCCAGCACGATGGCGATCAACAGCAGCAGGCGCTGCGTATCCATGGCCGAGGTGCGCTTGCGCAGTACTTCCTGTTCGCCCCGGTCCATGCCGGTGACCACGCTGCGTATCTGCACCATCAACTGGCGGCCGGCGTCGGTCTTGACCAGCGCAGCGGATTCGTCGAACTGACCGTTGTCGCGCAGTTGCACGGTGCGGCCCAGTTCATCCATCTTCGCCGCGATCAGATCGAACAGCTGGTTCTGCTGAGCGGCGCGCTCGGGGCTGAGCGCCACCATGCGGCGCAGCTGATCTTCGCGCTCAGGCAGTTGCGCCTTGGCCTCGAGGAAGGGCTGCAGGTAGGAGCGATCGCCGGTGAGCAGATAACCGCGCTGCCCCGTCTCGGCATCCTGCACCAGACTGAAAAGCTCCCAGGTGCTCTGCTGCAACTCCAGCGAATGCTCCACCCACCGTTCGGCGCGAAAACTCGACGCCACGGCAAACACGATCAATACGCAAGCCACGCCCAACAGCGCGAAACCGCCAACGATGCCTCGCCTCATGCGCGAGCGCATGGCTACCGATTCCATCGAACCCCCTTGAACACATCGCCGACACCGGCCAACACGACCACGGTGTGTTGCCAGCGAACTGGAAACATCACCGTTTCATAACGTTGATCCCGCGATTTTCCCCATACGCCGGGTGCTGTCAATCGGGTCTTCATGGTGTGTAGAGCGCGCAATTCCATTCACACGATTTCTTGATACGGTCATCACCTTCTCAGCCGCTACCATGCCTTCACGCGCCGTAGGGGCGCCAGGCTGGGGGAAATGGAATGCGCATGATGGCCACGCGGGAACGCAGTGTCACCTCGCTCGGGGAACGGGCGGCGTTTGACGAGGCGATGGCCATTTACCTCAGGAAAGTGGCCGATTGCCGGCGCAGGCGCCTGGGGGCGGACCTGCTGCTGGTGTTGGCCTGTGTACTGCTTGCCGGCAGTGGACTGGTATCGCCCGCGCTGCGCCTGGCGGTGTTACCGTTGGCGTTTGGCGTGGCGTGGACTGGCGTTCACCTCGGCGAGCGAGCTTCGCGCGCGCGGGCACGCCTACGCTGGTGAGCTGGACGGAGGGTTTGGATACCCTGTTGACCGAGCGCGTGAGCGCACCGAATGATCTCTCTGTCACCGACCGCGGTGACTGCAGGCAAGCCATGAATGCATCGTCGTCGAGCTTCAGCAGCGCCATCCCAGGCTGGATCGGCGAAGCGTTCGGCCGACCCTCGGCGACCGAAGCGATGCAGTGGCTGCTCGCCACCATCGGCCAACAAGTAGGCGCCGACGTCTGCCTGGTGCTGCGCCTCAACGGCGCCGGCACGCATGGCTCGCTCGCCTCGTCGTATGGCCCTAGTGCTCAAGCGCTGTCGCGCGATCTCTATCCGCTGGGCGGCAGCACGATTGAACACATCTTCAGCGCGCCGGCGCCGGTCGCGCTGGAACGCAGCATGTTCAGCCGCGACCCGTGGCTGGCCAAGCTGGGTATCGCCGGCGGCGCGGCGGTGGCTTTGCAACAAGGCCCCATGAAGTTCGGTTCGCTGGGGGTCTACTTCACCCACGACGACGTCGATGTCAGCGATACGATCGCCTTGCTCGCCGAGATCCGCATGCTGATGTGGCCGCTGCTGTGCTGGCAGATCCTGGGTGCGGAAAATGGAGCGTCCAGCGCCGCCATGGGCGCCGTCCACCGTGCCAACAATATCCTCAGCAATATCGTGCTGCTGACGGATCTCGCGCTGGATACGCCTTGCGGACGCGATGACGAGCACCTGCGCACGCTGCTCCTGCGCATGGCCAGCGAAGGCGTGCGCTGCGCCGACGTGCTCAGGGAAATCAGCCCGGGCTAAAGAGTAGCGGCGCCCTGCCGAGCGCCGCTCTCCCTGTTAGAGCGTAGTTGCGTACGAATTAATGGTGCTTGTCGAGGTCGCGCTGGCGATCGTGCTCTTTGCCGACTTCCTTCTGGATCTTGCCGGCATTCTTTTCGATATTGCCTGCGGCTTCCTTGACGGGATTGTTGGTGACCTTGCCGACGCCTTCTTTGATAGCGCCCTTTACTTCATGCTTGGTGCCTTCAACGCGATTCTTATCCATAACATCCTCCAGCGCCGCCGAATTGCGACAGGACGTTTTTAGGAATTGCGTGGTGCCCGCCCTGTGAAAATAGAAGAAAGCACGGCTTTCTTCTGAATGCGTCTTCAGCTGCGCTGCGCAGTTGTTAGCTGCACGGCAAGGGCAGATGCGCAGCACGTGCGCATTCACGCCCCAGTCGGCGCGCTCAATTGAGCATGTCACGCACCTTGGTCAGCAGCTGATCGATCTCAAAGGGCTTGATAAGAATGTCCATGCCCTCGTCCAGCAACTCTTCGCCGGTCAGCGCACGCTCGGCGTAGCCCGTCATGAAGAGGATCGGCAAAGCTGGTCTCCATGCGCGTGCTGCCTCGGCCAGCTGCCGGCCATTCATGCCTGGCAGGCCGACGTCGGTGAGCAGCAGATGGATGGCGGCATCGCCACGCAGCGCGCGCAGGGCGGCTTCCACGTCCTCCGCCTCGGTACAGTGGTAACCGGCATCGGAGAGCAGCTCGCGGGCCAGCGCGCGCAGCGAGGTGTTGTCCTCCACGATCAGGATGCTTTCGCCCTGCCCTTGCACCAGGTCGATCGAAGCATCGACCTCTTCTTCCACCTGCAAGTGTCCACGCGGCAGGGTGAGCCGCACTTCCGTGCCCACGCCCCGCTGGCTGCAGATGGCGACGCGACCGCCGGACTGGCGCGAGAATCCGTAGATCATCGACAGGCCCAGGCCGGTGCCCTTGCCGATCGGCTTGGTCGAGAAGAACGGCTCGAACACGCGCTCCAGCACCTCCGGCTCGATGCCGGTGCCGTTGTCGATCACCGCCACCTGCACATAGTCGCCATCGGGCAACTCGCTATCGCCCTCCAGGCTGATGGTGGAAGTGAGCACGCGAATCTCGCCGCCGTTGGGCATGGCGTCGCGTGCATTGATGACCAGGTTGATGATGGCGTTTTCCAGCTGGTTCGCATCGACCTTGGCGATGCCGGTGCCGTCCATCAAATCGAAGCGCAGCTCGATATGCTCGCCGATGGTCCGGCGCAGCAGGTCGCCGAGCGAACGCATCAGCTGATTGATGTCCACCGGCTTGGGATCGAGCGGCTGCTGGCGCGCAAAGGCCAGCAGGCGATGCGTCAGCGACACGGCGCGGCGCGCCGAACCGAGCGCCATATCCGCAAAGCGCTGCACGCCTTCCACCCGACCTTCCGCGACATGGCGGCTCATCAGGTCGATGCCGGTGATGATGGTGGTGAGCAGGTTGTTGAAGTCGTGCGCAATGCCGCCGGTCAGCTTGCCCAGGGCGTCCATCTTCATGGCCTGGTGCAGCTGCGACTCCGTGCGTTCGCGCTCGGCGATCTCCTGGGCCAACTGGGTATTGACCGAGGCCAGGGCCGCCACGTGGCGTTGCTCGCGGCGCCACTGCTCGGTGACGTCCTCGACGAACACCAGGCCAAGGTCCGGCGCTCGATACGGGGCGATACGCCACTCGATGTAGCGTGCGACGCCGCGAATACTCATGGAGAAGGTGCCGCGCCAGCGCTTGCGCTCCGACAGGTGCGTGCGCAATTGCTCGATGGCGTCGTCCTGATTGTGCTCGAAGGCCGCTGGCAACCTGCCGTCGTCCACGGCGCCGTCCAGCAGGCGCATGAAGGCCTCGTTCGCCTCATGCACCACCAGGCCCGAGTCCATCACCGCTATCGGCGCGATGGCGCTGGTGAAGATCTCGCGGAAACGCGCCTCGCTCTCCAGCAGCGCGTCTTCGGCAATGCGCACGCGCAACAAGGTGCGCAGCGTGGCCAGCAGCACGTCCGGGTCCACCGGGTGGATCAGATAGGCATCGGCGCCCGCGTCCAGGCCGGTGATCAAGTCGTTGGTTTCGATCGATGCCGCCGACACGTGGATCACGGGCAGCAGCCGCGTCGGGGCCTGGCTGCGCAGATGGCGAACGATGTCGAAGCCGCTGATATCGGGAAGATTCACGTCCAGGATCAGGGCGGCGAAAGTGTTCTGCGCCATCAAGGCCAAGCCTTCCGCGCCGGTGCCTGCCTCCAGCACGGGATAGCCGTGACGCTCCAGCACGCGCCGCATCGAATAGCGCGTCGCGGCGTTGTCGTCGACGATCAGCAGTTGGTTATGGCGTGGCATCGGCAGCAGCCTCCGGCAACGTGCGCGGAAGAACAACGAAGAACACCGAACCCTCGCCCGGCTTGCTTTCCATGCCGACGTGGCCGCCGAGCAATTCCGCATAACGCTTGCACAGCGCAAGACCGAGGCCGGTGCCGCGCAGGCGCTTCTGCAACGGCGATTCCAGCTGGCTGAAATCCTTGAACAGATCCTGTTGCAGGTCTTGCGGGATGCCGATGCCGGTATCGCGCACGGCGAAGCACACGGTGCCGTCGTCCTGCAGAGTTGCCGACACTTTGACCGTGCCTCGCGGCGTGAACTTCAAGGCGTTGGAGATGTAGTTGCGCAGGATCTGCGCCACCTTGCGGTCGTCGGTGTAGAGCTTGGGCATGCCTTCGGGATCTTCGAAGATCAGGTCGGCGTCGGTCAGCTCGGTGATCGGGCGGAAGGTGCCGCGCAGCGCAGAGAACAAGTCCACCATGTCGAACCAGGCCGGCGAGATGGTGATGCGCCCCGCCTCGATCTTGGCCAGGTCCAGCAGGTCGTCGACCATGTCGCTCAGTTCGCGCGCGGCGTTGGAGATGTACTTGACCTGGCGATGCTGCTCTTCGGAAAGCTGGCCATCCATTTCGTCGGTCATGATGCGCGCGATGCTCAGGATGGAACCCAGCGGCGTGCGGAACTCGTGACTCATATAGGACAGGAAGCGGCTCTTCAGCTCGGAGGCTTCACGCAACTGCTCGGCCTGCTTGTCCAGTTCGGCGTAGAGCGCAACCACGCCCTGATTGGTTTCCTCAAGCTCGGCGCGCAGCGAGTCCGACTCCTCGCGCAGGCGTTCCAACTCCTCGCGCATGGATGCCTCGGAACGGGGTTCGGTGGATTCAGACATGCGTCCGCTCCAGGGATATCACCATGACGGTGGCGTCGTCGCGAGTCCGATTGAAGTCGCGATGCAATACCGCAGCAATCACCGCCGGATGCCGCTGCCACAAGCCCGGATAATCCGCCATGCGCCACCTCGACTGCAGCCCGTCGCTATGCATGATCAGCAATTGCCCGATGATATCGCTGAAATCGAAGGCCTGTGCGCGTCGAAATTGGGCGCCGACAATGCCGGGATGCGAGGCGAGGCCGCGCGTGGCCTCCGGCGTAAGCAAGGAGGCGGAGATGTTGCCGATGCCGGAAAAACGCAACGTCCCCTGGGCAGTGTCCACACGGGCCAGCGCCACAGCGCCCCCGCGCGTGCCCATCATGGCCTGGTGCAGTTCGCCCATCAGTGCGGCAGGATCGGCCAGTGGCTGGGCCACAAACGCCTGGACCGCAGCTTCAGCCGCCATCGCTGCGGCTTCGCCGTGCCCCAGCCCGTCGACCATCAGGAACGACCAGGTGGTGTCCTTGCTCGCCAACGCCCAGCCATCCCCGCAAAACGCTTCGCCATGCAGCGCCGTCTGGCTCACACCGAAACGCAGGTCTTCGTTGGCTTGCTGACGCGGGTAGAAGCGGGTCAGCACCACCGCACCACGGCTGTCGGCGTAGACGTCCATCACCTGCGACTGTCGAACCACGGCACCGAGTCCGATGCCTCGGGTGCCCCCCGTGGAAAAGCCGTCCGGCAGGCAACTGGCAAGACTGAAGCCCGGCCCGCGATCTACCGCGACGATCTCGATGCCGCGCGTGCGCCGACCGGGAACCTCGCGCAGGTAAATCACGCCGCCATGGCCATGCTTGATGACATTGGTGGCCAGCTCGGTCACCACCAGCGCGACGCGCCCGCCATCGCCATCGTCGAAACCCGCTTCATCGGCCAGCTGCTGCCCGTAACGGCGCGCCTGACCGACCTGGGTGATTTCATCGATCGCAATGGCGACGCCGGGCGACCCGGGCAGCGTCAGTTCCATTTGGTGATGGTGATGCGCGTTCCCTGCCCTGGCGCGCTCTGGATTTCAAATTGATCGACCAGCCGCTTGGCGCCCGCCAGGCCAAGCCCCAGGCCGTTGCCGGAGGTCCAGCCATCGGTCATGGCTTGCTTCAGATCGGCAATGCCCGGGCCGGTATCGCGAAAAACCAGCTGCACTCCTTTGCGCGCACCTTCTTCCACGATGGTCCAATCCATATCGCCGCCGCCGCCGTAGATCACGGCGTTGCGGGCCAGCTCGCTCACCGCGGTTACCAGCTTGGTCTGATCCACCAGGCGCAAACCGCATTCCTGCGCCAGCTTGCGCACGGCCTGGCGGCCGAGCACAACGTCCTGCTCAGAGCGGATGGCATACGTTCCACTGCGCGGCGTACTCATTGCGTCTGGACACGCTCGCGCAGCAGTTTCATGCCGCGTTCGACATCCAGCGCGGTGCTCACGCCGGACAGGGTGAGCCCCAGCTCCACCAGCGTGATGGCCACGGCCGGCTGCATGCCGACCACTACCGTTTCCGCATCCATGATGCGCGACAGGCCCGAGATCATGCCGATCATCCGGCCGATGAAGGAGTCAACCACGTCGAGCGCAGAGATGTCGATGAGCACCCCCTTGGCCGAGGTCTCGCTGATCTTGGCCGACAAGTCGTCCTGCAAGGTCATGGCGAGCTGATCATGCATGTCGACCTGGATGGTGACCAGCAGAAAGCTACCCATGCGAAGAATGGGAATGCGATCCATGCGCTTACCCGGCCTTCGTCACGCTCAGGCCCGAGCGCTTGAGCGCCAGCGCCAGCGCGTCGGCCAGGTTGGCCTTGGTCACGATACCGCCCAGGTCCAGGCCCAGGTGCACGATGGTCTGCGCGATCTGCGGCCGGATGCCGCTGATGATGCAGTCCGCGCCCATCAGGCGGATGGCCGTGACGGTCTTCAACAGGTGCTGGGCCACCAGCGTATCCACGGTGGGCACGCCGGTGATGTCGATGATGGCGATATCCGAGCCGGTTTCCACGATACGCTGCAGCAGCGACTCCATCACCACCTGGGTGCGCTGCGAATCGAGCGTGCCGATCATCGGCAAGGCCAGCACGCCATCCCACAGCTTGACCACCGGCGTGGAAAGCTCAAGCAACTCTTCCTGCTGACGCCGGATCACTTCTTCGCGGGACTTCTGGAAAGCGCGGATGGTGTGCATGCCCAAGGTGTCGAGCAGCTCGGAGATGGCCCACAGCTCACCCGACAGCGCCGCGGGATCGCTGGCATAGGTCTTCTGCAGCAGGTCGAACAACGGGCGCTTCAGCGAAAAGATGAAGTGCGCCGTGTGATACGAGTCAAAGCCCTGCATCGCGCGGCTGCGCGACAGCGTTTCGAGGAACTGGCGCGATTCCGCCCAATCGGTGTTTGACAGATCAGCCGCATCGCCCGTGGCCGACGCGCTCACCAGCAATGCCAGAAATTCCTTCGCCTGGCGGCTCACATCGTCGCGGCTGATGCGGTTATCCGACAGCGCACCGCCTTGCTCCAGATTCGCAACCCATCCAGCGAGCAAGGTTGGCTCGTTGTTCTTGATGGCGTCGATGGTTGCCGGCTTGAGAATCGACATATGGCAGTCTCCCCGTTGAATTCATTCATCATCGGGGATCAAGCAGGGCTTGGGAATAGGCGTGGAGGAAAAGTTCGATGTGTATGGAAATTTGACACGCCGTTGACGTTCGCGCCTTTAGACAGAACGGTTACGGCCTTTCGTCCACTAAGCGACTCCATGAGCTCCGATCACGTCCTGACCATTCTGCTCGTCGAAGATGACGACGGCATCCGCACGATTGCGAGCGTGCTATTGGAGTCGGAGGGCCATCGCGTGCATGCGATGGCCAGTGGCGAGCTGGCCAGCGAATGGCTGAAACAAGGCCAGCCCGACCTGCTGTTTACCGATATCAACATGCCGGGCGGCATGAGCGGGGCGGAACTCGCGCGCCTCGCGCGACTGGCCCATCCAGGCTTGCGCGTACTGATGACATCCGGCGAGGCCGTGCCCGATCCCGCCTGGCTGGCATCGGGCATCCACTATCTGAACAAGCCGTATGACCGTCGATCGCTGCTGGCGGCCATCGACGCCACCGCCAGGGCCGTGGCCTGACCGATTACGTCCTGGCCGGCGGAGCGCCCATGCCTACCTCGGCGACCATGCGGCGAATACGCTGCAGCACCCAGTCGTGATCGTCGCGCGCCGCATTGCGCAGCACTTCTTCTGCCAGGCCTGAGAATTCCTGCCAGAACAGCGGCGGCTCCGGATATTTCCGCGCGAGCGCCTGCGCGTAGCCTTGCAGTCGATCCAGATCGCTATCGAGGTTGTCGCGATTCTTGGTCATGGTGATTCAAGCACTCATCTGGCCAACGTCTTCGGCGCCTGTGTTGTAGCGGCGCGACGTTATGCATCGCGTCGCGGACGTGTCGGCTGAGCGTGATAGGCGCAGCACTCTTGCAA
>Ga0209672_100716_pt1 | contig 16446 bp, 11 predicted proteins | sample AraplaCol_mMS_r2_FD_184273 | JGI IMG/M metagenome (GOLD analysis project Ga0209672, IMG submission 184273) | Arabidopsis root microbial communities from North Carolina, USA - plate scrape CL_Col_mMS_r2 (SPAdes) (version 2) | ecosystem: Host-associated > Plants > Roots > Endosphere | place: USA...
AGCGCCGCGGTCGCGCACAAGGTGCGCTCCTACAAGGGAGACGCAAGCCTGTGGATGGCGGACCGTTGTTGCCGCTCGGCTCTTTGTAGGAGCGCACTTGTGCGCGACAAACCTACGGAGAGATACACCCCAGCGCCGCGGTCGCGCACAAGGTGCGCTCCTACAAGGGAGACGCAAGCCTGTGGATGGCGGACCAATGTTGCCGGCCGGCTCTTTGTGGGAGCGCACCCTGTGCGCGACAACCCTACGGAGCGGTACACCGCAGCATGGCTGTCGCGCACAGGGTGCGCTCCCACAGACAAGCCAAGCGCGCGGCGAGACACCAGTGCGCGATGCGCGGCCAAGGCCGATGCGCAGCGATGCCCCGCTTTAAGTCCTCAGCGATTCGGGCGCGTTGCGTAGAGCTTTGAGGTACCCCCTGTGTACCCCCGGAGGTTGTCCCGCAACAGCGCGCCTCAAGCGTTCGGGCTTATCCCAACACGATGCTGCGGGCGTTATCAGGCCATTTTCTTTGGGTTACTTTCGACGCGAAGCTAGTCCCGTGGGATCTTTTGGGCCAGCAAAAGAAAAGTAACTCGAGCGGCGGCAGCCGTTCGAAACGCCCGCCGCGTCCCACAGGGACTAGCTTTGCGTCGTAGGCGGCACGCTGGCGGAGAGGCGACAACCGGAGACTGACGAAACTGGATCCCGGCCTGCGCCGGAATGACGAGATAGAAGCGTTCCCGCGAGCACCCGCCCCTCACCCAACCCTCTCCCCGGAGGGGAGAGGGCAAGAGCAACCTCAGAAATTCAGCCGATAATTGAGCATCCCCATCATCCCCTGACTGTTCTGCCCAAAATACTGATCCATCCCAAACTGCAGGCTAGAACGCGCCGACATCGTCCAGTCGAGCGACAACCCCACTTGCCCTTCATAGCGCGACAACCCCACCCCGCCGACAGGCGCCCACTGGTCCACCCCAGTGAAGCTCGCGTCGAACACATCGCCATGCATGGCAAACGCCTGCTGCCATTGCGCGCGCGCCTGAAGTCCGAGGCTGCCACCGGAGGCGAGCGACCAGGTATGGCCCGCGCGCACGCCGAAGCCGGCCTGCCAGCGTTCCACATCCTGCGCACCAGTCTTGAGGCCGAAGCCGTAGCCGCCCAGTTCGTTGAAGCCATCACGCTGGATATGCGCGTACTGCATGTTGGCGTAGGGCGTGACCTGGATGCCGCCCAACGAGGTGCGCAGACCGCTTTCGCCATAAGCCACGGTGTAGCGGCCGTTGGTATCGCTGGCCACGCCTGAGACATCGCTGCCGAGCTCAAGGTGACGGCGCATGTCTTCCCGGTACGTGCCGTAGCCGAGTCGGCCCATGCTGTACCAGTTGTCCTGCATGACACCGCCATAAAGCATGCCTTCGACGGCGTTGCTCTTGCCCTGGTCCGCGAATTCCGCGAGTCGTCCCAGGCCCTGGCTCTGGCTCACGGCAAAACCCAGCACGCCGTTGCTGCCCAGCTTGCGATCCTGGCCGGCCATCCATCCGCTGAGGTCATAGCCCACGTCGCCGTAGCCACTGCGGCTCATGCTGCCGTGGTAACCGAGCGTCTGCGCCCAGCCACCGGTCGTGCGGGTGTCGACCAGGCCGTCGAAATGATCCGATAGCGCGCGCGTGCCGGCGTCGATTGCTTCGAAAGTCATCGCCGCACTGGCGGCGTGCAGCTGGCCCGAAAGACTTTCCAGCGACTGCTGCAGGGCGGCGGTGGACTGCGTCTGCTGCAGGTTGGCCGCGCCGTGCATGAAGTCCGTGCCTACCGGCGTGCCTCCAACGGACGGCGTGCCCTGCCCCAGCTGCGAGTTGATGGCACCAAAGGCATTGTCGACACGCTGTGCGGCACCGTACGACGCCGTGGTGTAGGTCATGCCGCTGACCGCGCTGGCCTGCACCTGGGTCACGTTGAGCCAGGCGCTGCTGCTGTCGTAGTTGAGCGTGGCCGCGAGCAGCACGCCGGACGCTACGTCCAACCCGGTGAACTGGCCGGTGAGTCCGCCCTTGGCGGTGAGCACGTTGGTGTGCGAATTGGCCACATAGCCTTGCATGGCGCCAATCACATAGAGATTGCCGCCAGCGAGTACGGCCTGGCCGTCGATATTGAGCGAACGCCCCAACTCCAGCGCGAGTCGACCGGTTTGGCCGTCCGTAGCAGTGAAGCCCTGGTAGTAGCTGCCGCTGATGTGCACGTCTCCGCCAGCCACCACCAGGGTGCCCAGGTTTTGTACGTCCGCACCGAAGCTGTGCGCGCCGCTCATGACCGCGTCGACGTGATCGATGTAGAGGTTGCCGGCGATCGACGGCGCGACCAGCGCGCCGTGCTCAATGAACGTGTCGCCGGTATAGGTCGGGTCCTGGGTCAGCGTCAGCGTGCCGGTGCCGTCTTTGGTCAGACCGCCGCTGCCGCTGATGGCATTGCCCCAAGTGGAGTTGCTGTTGAGCGTGACGTCGAAGTTGCCCCAATCGAACTTGGCCGGACCCAGGATGGCCTTGCCGACGTCGAGCTCGCCATAACCGAAGGTGGAGTCCACGCCCGGCGCGCCGAGATCGTCCGCCGTGCCCAGCAGCGTCTGGCGCACTTGGTCATTGGTGAAGTAGGGGAAGGCCTGCCACACCACCGCCGCCGCGCCGGATACGGCGGGCGCAGAAAGCGACGTGCCTTCGACGATCCAGTAAGTCTGATTGCCGGTGGTGTCGTCCTTGCCGCTGACGACGACGTTGCCTGGTGCGGCCAGGCAAAAGTTCATGGCCACGCCGCACTTGTTCGAATAACTCGCCAGTTGCGTCGGGTTGCTGCTGTCCAGCGCGACGACGGTCAGCCAGCCTTTCTGCAGATCCTCGGCGCCCGCCAGGCTGGGCAACGCGGCGATGGTGCTGGGGTTGGGTTGTGAGTCGTTGCCCGCGGCAAACACCACCAGGCCGCCACCGTTGACGAACGGCGCATAGGCATCGTGGAAACCCTTGGTCGTGGCAGTGTCATTCGCGTCCCAGGTGATGCCGCCCCAGGAGTTGTTCATCACCTTGACGCCGGCGTTGATCAAGTCCTGATTGATGTAACCGAACGGCACGGCGTCTTGCGCCGATACCGTGGACGGCGGCGTCGAGCCGTCATCGTCCGGCGCCTTGTCGGAGATGATGCGCGCCGACACGAGGCTGGCGCCCGGCGCAATGCCGCCCGCGAATTTTCCGAAGGCGCTGCCGGCGGCAATCTCCGAAACCCAGGTGCCGTGGCCGATCACATCGTCCACCGACAGATTGTTGGTGGACGGGTCGATATAGGTCATTTCCTTGGTGACCTTGCCCGCCAGCGCAGGGTGGTTGCGCATGATGCCGCTGTCGACCACGCCAATGGTCACGCCCGTGCCGATGAAGCCGGCGTTGTGGGCAGCATAAGTATTGGTCAGCAACAGCTGCGCATCGATCGGCGGCTGGGTGAGCGGCGGCGTCGTTGGCGGCGTCGTTGGCGGTGTGGTCGGTGGCGTGCCGCCACCCGAACCAGGCCCCGTAGGCGGCGAATAACCCGGGCCAGGCGGCGTATAAGGTGCAGCCGGTTTTACGTTGCCGTTGCCGCCACCACCGCAGGCACTCAGGCCCAGCGCCACCCACACCAACACGGAAACCTGGCGGAAACGCATTCCGCCCAGACCACGATCCATTGTTCCCCCTGCGCCCCCTTAGGGCATCCCTTGCATCCATGGCGCGGCGGCCTGTTACCTGGACTCCGCCAGCACCTCCCTGGCTAATCTTCGCACAACATGCTGGGAAAAATTCCTATGGGTTCACAGGATGAAAGGAGCCCGCATCGCCACGATGCGGGCCGGATGGGCCGCACCCACCGGGGTCAGAACGACAGGCGGTAAGCCAGCGTGTCCATCTTGCCGTGCTCGTGCTCGGCGACGTATTGGTCCATGCCGAGGGACAGGCTTGCGCGACGCGAAATGGCCCAGTCCACGCTCAGCCCGGCCGCACCGCCATAGCGGGACAGGCCGATGCCACCGACCGGTGCCCATTGGTTGAGCACCGCAAAACTCGCGTCGAGCACATCGCCGCGCATGCTGAAGGCGCGTTGCCACAGCATATGCGCCTGCACGCTCAGGCTGCCGCCGCCCGGCAACGACCAGTCGCGACCGGCACGCAGGCCGGCGCCCGCCTGCCAGCGCTCGATGGTCTGCGAGGCGGCCTTCAACCCGAAACCGGCGCCACCGAGTTCGTCGAAGCCGTCAGTGCGGATACTGGCGTACTGCAGATTCGCGTACGGCGTGACGTGCACACCGCCCCACTGCATCCGGTAGCCGCTCTCGCCATAGGCAATGTCGTAGGTGCCGTTGGTATCGCTGGCGACGCTTTCCACGTCGCTGCCCAACTCAAGATGGCGACGCATGTCCTCGCGATACGAACCCATGCCCAGCCGCCCCATCGCATACCACTGGTTCTGCACGAAACCACCGTAGAGCATGCCTTCCACGGCGCGGCTGCGCCCCTGGTCGGCGAATTCGTCGAGGCGTCCCAGATCCTGGCTTTGGCTCACCGCAAAACCCATGACGCCGTTGCTGCCCACGCGACGGTCCTGGCCTGCCATCCAGCCGTTGAGGTCGTAGCCCACGCTGTTGTAGCCGCTGCGATTCATGCTGCCGTAGCTGCCCAAGGTCTGCGTCCAGCCGCCGGCGCTGTAAACGTCGCCCAGTTGGTCGAACCGACGCGATAGCGCACGCGTACCCGCATCCATCGCATCGAAGGTCATCGCTGCACTTGCAGCATGCAACTGGCCCGACAGCGAATTCAACGACTGCTGCAAAGCGCTGGTCGATGCCGTCTGCTGCAGGCTCGCCGCGCCATTGATGAAGGACGTCGGCAGCGGATTGCCGGTGACCGTCGTGCCCGAGCTCACCTGCGTGTTGATCTGATTGAAGGCGCCATCGATACGTTGTGCTGCACCAAACGATGCCGGCGTATACGTCATGCCTGTCACTGCCGATGCCTGCACCTGGGTGACATTCAACCACGCGTCCGTGCTGTTGTAGTTGATCGTGGCGCTGAGCAGGACGCCGGTGGCCACGTCCAGTGACGAGAACGTGCCGGAGATGCCGGCCTTGGCCGTAAGCACATCCGTATGCGCATTGGCTTGGTAGCCCGAGTTGATGCCGGTGACGTAAAGATCGCCGCCGCTGAGCGTCGCGGCGCCGCCCACTCGCAACGCCGAGCCCAGCGATACCGCCAGCCGACTACCTGCTTGTTGTGCGTAGTTGCCAGCCACATTGACGTCGGTACCGGCCACGGCCAGCACGCCGGCATTGGTGACCGATCCGCCTATCGATGGCGTGCCACTCAACACGCCTTGCGCACCGATGCTGACGCTCGATGCCAGCGATGCGGCCACCAGCATGCCGCCCTGTACCTGGGTCAAGCCCGTATAAGTGGACGGCTGCGTCAGCGTCAGCGTGCCCGTGCCTTGCTTGATCAAGCCGCCGGCGCCCGAGATGGGATTGTTCCAACTCGAGCTGCCGCTGAAGCTGACGGTGACATCGCCCCAGTTGAATTGCTCGGGTCCATTGACCGCCTTGCCCACGTCGAGCTCGCCGTAGCCGAAAGTGGCGTTCGGCTGGGAACCACCCATGGGATCGGCCGTACCGAGCAAGGTCTGGCGCACCAGATCGTTGCTGAAATAAGGATAAGCCTGCCACACCAGTGCGGCCGCGCCGGAGACCTGCGGCGCCGCCAGCGAGGTGCCTTCGACGATCCAGTAAGTCTCGTTGGCCGTGCTGGTATCGCTCTTGCCGCTCACGATCACATCGCCGGGCGCGGCCAGGCAGTAGTTCATCGCGATGCCGCATTTGTTCGAATAGCTGTCCAACTGCGTGGGGCTGTTGCTGTTGATGGCCACCACGGTGAGCCAGCCCTTCGCCAGATCCGGCGCCAGACTCGGCAACGCAGCGATGGTGCTGGGATTGGCCTGCGAATCATTGCCCGCGGCAAACACCACCAGGCCGCCCCAGCTGTTGATGAAGGTGTTGTAGGCGTCGTGGAAGCCTTGGGTGGTCGCGGTGTCGCTGGCGCTCCAGCTGATGCCGCCCCAGGAGTTGTTCATCACCTTGACGCCGTTGGCGATCAGATCGGCATTGACCTGGCCCAGCGGTATCGCATCGGACGAATTCACCGGCGCGGGTGGCGTGGAGCCGTTATCGTCGGGCGCACTGTCGTCGATGATGCGCGCCGACACGATGCTCGCGCCCGGCGCGATGCCGCCGACGAACTGGCCAAACGGTTTGCCCGCGGCAATCTCGGCCACGTAGGTGCCGTGGCCGTTGACGTCATCCACCTTGAGGTTGTTGGTGGCGGGATTGACGTAGGTGAGTTCCTTGATCACGCGCCCTGCCAAAGCCGGGTGGGTGGAGGTCACGCCGGTATCGACCACGCCGATGGTGACGCCCGTCCCGGTGTAGCCGGCCGCGTGCGCGGCATTGGTGTTGGTGAGCGTCAACTGCGCATCGATCGGCGGCGGCGGGGCGGTGGAGGCCGGCGGAGGTGCTGGAGCTGGAGCAGGCGCCGGCGCGGGCGCCGGAGGCGAGGGCCTGGTGTTGCCGCCGCCTCCCCCGCAGGCACTCAGCCCCAGAGCCAGGCAAACCCATACCGCGCCACGACGGTACCGCAACCCTTGCATCACCGTATTCATAAGGCCCCCGCCTGCTGAATCGCCTACAAGACCGCTGTTCGGCGCGCCCGCCACTGGTATCCCCCACGCGCGCCTCCATATTTGCACAACGAAATCGCAACTAAATGCCTGCAAGATCCCGCTGGTATCGCAAAGAGGGCCGGTTTGCCCCGGTTACTGGCGGGCTGCGATAATTCTCGGATTAAACCGGGGCCTCGCCCCATCAAGTACTTGCGGAGATCCCCATGTCGGACGTCAGCGTTGTCATCGTCGGTGCCAAGCGCACTGCCATTGGCTCCTTCCTCGGCCAGTTCACCGGCGTACCCACCCCCACCCTGGGTGGCACCGCCATCCGTGCCGCGATCGAGCAGTCCGGCCTGGCGCCCGCCGATGTCAGCGAAGTCATCATGGGCTGCGTGCTGCCGGCCAACCTCGGCCAGGCCCCTGCCCGCCAAGCCTCCCTGGGCGCCGGCCTGCCGGTGGCCGTCGGTTGCACCACCATCAACAAGGTCTGCGGCTCGGGCATGAAGGCCCTCATGCTGGGCCATGACCTGATCAAGGCCGGTTCGGCCTCGGTGGTGGTGGCCGGCGGCATGGAGTCGATGACCAATGCACCGCATATGGTCAATGCGCGCACCGGCATCCGCTATGGCGACGGCACCCTGGTCGACCACATGGCGTGGGACGGCCTCACCAACCCGTACGACGGCAAGGCCATGGGCGTGTTCGGCGAGCTGTGCGCCGACAAGTACCACTTTACCCGCGAAGAGCAGGACACCTATTCGAAGGAATCGGTGGATCGCGCCAAGGCCGCCCAGGCGAACGGCGCCTTCGCCGACGAAATCGTCCCGGTCACGGTCTCCAGCCGCAAGGGCGACATCACGGTCGATACCGATGAGCAGCCGGGCCGTTCGGACACCAGCAAGATCTCGTCGTTGAAGCCGGCGTTCCGCAAGGAGAATGGCACCATCACGGCTGCCAGCTCCTCGAGCATCTCCGATGGCGCTGCAGCACTGGTGCTGTTGTCAGCCGATGACGCGAAGACGCGTGGGCTCAAGCCGCTCGCCCGCATCGTCGCCCACGCGACCCATTCGCAGGAACCGGAATGGTTCACCACCGCACCGGTCGGCGCACTGCATAAGGTGTTGGAGAAAGCCGGCTGGAAGGCCAGCGACGTCGACCTGTTCGAAGTCAACGAAGCCTTTGCCGTGGTGGCCATGGCTGCGATGCGCGAGCTGGACATTGCGCGCGACAAGATCAACGTCAATGGCGGTGCCTGTGCACTGGGCCATCCGATCGGCGCCAGCGGTGCTCGCCTGGTGGTCACCCTGCTCAATGCACTGAAGACCCGTGGCCTCAAGCGCGGCGTGGCCTCGCTGTGCATTGGTGGTGGCGAAGCCACGGCCGTTGCGGTCGAGCTGCTCGACTAAGCCCTTGATTGGCGGTCCTGCCTGAGCCCGCCGATGAAAGCGGGGTTAACCATTTTTGCCCGTTCACACAAAGATGTGGCGGATTTTCCGCGAAAGCGCTATTAATACGCCCGCCAAACGGCATTCCACGGCAAAGGAGATTCAACATGAAGTTCACGCGTACCCTTCTCGCCTCTGCGCTCGTCGCGCTGCTGGCGGCTTGCAGCAACGGCGCGCAGGATTCCGCGCAGGACGCTCAGAAGTCGGCTGACCAGGCTCAGCAGGCTGCTGACCAGGCTCAGAAGGCTGCTGCTGCTCCGGCAGAGGCTCCGGCCGCAGCTCCCGCTTCGACCGCTGCTGCTCCGGCCGAACAGCCTGCGCCGACCCCGGCTTCGACCGCTGCTGCTCCGGCTGCCGCTTCGACCGCTGGTCACTAAGTACACTCGTGTACTTCTAAAACCGGCCGCCTTGTGCGGCCGGTTTTTTTTGGCCCTATGGAAAGCAGCGCCAGTCCATTTGCGTAAGTGAAAGTACGCAAGCCCTCTATGCTGCGACGCCGATTTAGCCCTAGGCCATGCCCCGCTATGATCGACGTTCCCCACCAAGGCAGCCTTAGCCCATGAGTGTCATCGCGTCGCAGATCGACCCCCGCTCGCCGGATTTCCAGGCAAGCAGCGCGCAGCTGAAAGGACTGGTGGACGACCTGCACCATGAGCTGGCCCGCAGTGCCGAAGGCGGCGGCGAGAAGGCCCGCGCCAAGCACACGGCCCGCGGCAAGCTGCTTCCGCGGGAGCGTATCCGCGCCCTGCTCGATCCGGGCTCACCCTTCCTCGAGCTCTCGCCGCTGGCCGCCCATGGCATGTACGACGATGCCGCGCCGGCGGCCGGCATCATCACCGGCATTGGCCGCGTCAACGGCCTCGAAGTGGTGGTGGTCGCCAATGACGCTACGGTCAAGGGCGGCACGTATTTCCCGATCACGGTGAAAAAGCACCTGCGGGCGCAGGAAGTCGCGCTGGAGAACCGCCTGCCCTGCATCTATCTGGTCGACTCCGGCGGCGCCTTCCTGCCGCTGCAGGACGAGGTGTTTCCGGACAAGGAGCACTTCGGCCGCATCTTCTACAACCAGGCGCGTATGTCGGGCCTGGGCATTCCGCAGATCGCCGTGGTGATGGGCTCGTGCACCGCCGGCGGCGCCTATGTGCCGGCGATGAGCGATGAGACCATCATCGTGCGCGAGCAGGGCACCATCTTCCTGGGTGGTCCGCCGCTGGTGAAGGCCGCCACCGGCGAAGTGGTCGATGCCGAGGCGCTGGGCGGCGCGGATGTCCATACGTCCATTTCAGGTGTCGCCGATCACTACGCCGAAAACGACGCCCATGCGCTCTCCATCGCGCGCGACATCGTCGCCAGCCTCAACCGCAAGAAAGATATGCCGCTGGCCCTGCGCGCGCCGTGCGAGCCGCTGCACCCCGCCGAGGAACTGTACGGGGTGATCCCGCAGGATAACCGCCGTCCGTTCGACATCCGCGAAGTGATCGCGCGCATCGTCGACGGCTCGGAGTTCCACGAGTTCAAGGCGCGCTACGGCAAGACCCTGGTGTGCGGCTTTGCGCATATCCACGGTTATCCGGTGGGCATCATCGCCAACAACGGCATCCTGTTCTCCGAGTCGGCGCTCAAGGGCGCGCACTTCATCGAACTGTGCAACCAGCGCAACGTGCCACTGGTGTTCCTGCAGAACATCACTGGCTTCATGGTGGGCAAGAAATACGAGAACGCAGGCATCGCCAAGGACGGCGCCAAGATGGTGACCGCGGTGGCGTGCTCGCACGTGCCCAAGTTCACCGTGGTGATCGGCGGCAGTTTCGGCGCCGGCAATTACGCCATGTGCGGCCGCGCCTATGGCGCACGCTTCCTATGGATGTGGCCGAACGCGCGCATCAGCGTGATGGGCGGCGAGCAGGCCGCCTCGGTGCTGGCAACGGTGCGCCGCGACGGTATCGAAGCGAGCGGCAAGACGTGGAGTGCGGAGGACGAAGAAGCCTTCAAGGCGCCGATCCGCGACCAGTACGAACGCCAGGGTCATCCGTACTACGCCAGCGCGCGCCTGTGGGACGACGGCATCATCGATCCGGCCGACACGCGCCGCGTGCTCGGCCTGGCGATTTCCGCCTCGCTCAACGCGCCGATCGAACCGCAGCGCTACGGCGTGTTCCGCATGTAAGCGCCAACGTTCGCCTGGCCACATGGGCAGGCGAACGAGTTCGGGTCACGCTTGAGGCATTCAGCGCGGAACGCGCAACGAGGACTCGCGCAAGGCGGTCTCGTGATCCACTTCGTCGTGCCCGGCGATGTCCAAGGTGTCGACCACGTTGTGGCCGGCCGGATGGTGGACATGCGTCGGCGAAATGATCACATCGGAGAGATCGCCGTCGGGCACGGCCGTCTCGGTGTTGGGCGTGTGCTGCATGGGTGGCTCCTGAGTAACCGCGCGAGTTTAGCGATCTGTCGTCTCATCCGCACCGAGGGCACGGGCAGGGCCTGGTCGACCGACATTCAACCAAACGGTTGACATTCGACTGAGTGAAGCGGATATTCAACTCCATGGTTGAATATCCGATGCCCACCCTGGACAACGTCTTCCAGGCCCTCACCGACGCCACCCGCCGCGCCATGCTGCGTAGCCTGGCCGACGGCGACCGCAATATCGGCGAGCTGGCCGCGCCGTTCGCGATGTCGCTGGCCGCTGCCTCCAAGCATGTGAAGGTGCTCGAGCGCGCCGGCCTGGTGCGTCGCCTGGTCAAGGGCCGCACCCATATCTGTCGTCTGGAACCGGGGCCGCTCGCTGCCGCCGATGAATGGCTGCGCTTCTACGAGCAGTTCTGGAACCGCAAACTCGATGCGCTCGAGGCATTGCTCAAGGCCGAGGACAGCGCCCTGCCCAAAAGGTAATTGTCGATGAGCACGTTACGAACCCTGCGCATCTCGCGCCATTTCGACGCCAGCCCGGAGCGCGTCTTCGACGCATGGCTCGACCCCGCCACCGCTGGTCGCTGGCTGTATAGCGCGCCCAACGGCGAGATGGTGAAGGTGGATATCGACGCTCGCGTCGGTGGTCATTTCAGCTTTATCGACAGGCGCGATGGCGAAGACGTCGAGCATGTCGGCGAGTATCTGGAAATCGACCGGCCGCGGCGGCTCATCTTCACCTTTGCCGTACCGAAGTATTCCGAGGCCACTACGAAGGTCAGCATCGACATCGTCCCGTCCGGGTCCGGTTGCGAACTGCGCATGCTGCATGAAGGCGTGTTGCCGGAATGGGCCGATGCGACGCAGGAAGGCTGGGGTGGCATCCTCGCCAAGCTCGCCCAAAAGCTGCAGCGCGATCCCCCGCGCCAGCTGCTTGCCGCGGACACGGCGCGTTTCGAACGCCTGCTGCCGGGACCGATCGAGCGCGTCTGGTCCTACCTCACCGAATCGGACAAGCGTGCGCAATGGCTGGGCAGTGGCGAGATGGAGCAACGCGTGGGCAGCCAATTCCAGTTGCGCTTCGACCACGCCCAACTGTCGCAGACGCCGCTGCCGCCGCCGCCCCGATTCGCGTCGATCGCCGCCGGCAAGACCACCCATCACCGCGTCATCGCCTGCGAGCCGCCGATCCTGCTGGCGATCTCCTGGGGCGATGCACAGGAGCCTTCTGAGGTCAGCTTCGAGCTCGCTCCCGCAGGGGAGCAGGTTCGACTCACGGTGACGCACAGCAAACTCAAGACCACCGATGTCGCCGGCGTCAGCGGCGGCTGGCATACCCACCTCAATATCCTGGAGGATCGTCTGGACGGCCATTTGCCGCAACCGTTCTGGCCGGTCTTCAGCCATCTGCTGACGCGCTACGAACAACTCCCCCATCGCTGACGCGGTGGGTGATCGAGCCGGTTGCCGGCGCGCTTTCCTGCGAGGAGGCCGCCGGCAACCATGCGATTGAATGGCGCCACGGTTGGGAGTAATTTCGACTCGCTGCCCTACCCCAGGCAGACGATGCGAGGTGTCGCCATGACCGTGCGAAATCACCTGTTGCAAGCGCCGTTCTCCGCCATCCTGCTGGCCGGGCTATGGCTCTCCCCTGCCCTGCATGCCACGGACACGGCGCTGCCCACCATCCCCATCGACACCAAGGCGCCGCCGCCGAAAGTGGTGAGCTACAGGGCCACGCCGGACGTTCCCACCAGCCGTACCGATCCGTTCAATCGACCGGAAGACGACGGCCGTCCGGGCGAATACTTTTTCTATCTTGGCGCGCTGGCCAACCAGAAGCATGACTACGAGCACGCCATCGCGATGTACAAGGTGTCGGCCTCGTGGGCGTACAAGCCGGCCGAGTACAACCTGGGCGTGATGTATCTCAATGGCCACGGCTCACCGGTCGACCTGCCGCGTGCCATGGCCTGGTTCGCGCTGGCCGCCGAGCGCAACGAAACGCAGTACGTCTACGCCAAGCAATTGCTCTACGCGAACATGACGCCGGAGCAGTTCGAACAGGCGAATGTGATATGGCGCGAACTGTTGCCGACTTATGGCGACGCCACCGCACTGGTGCGGGCCAAGGCGCGCTGGCGCGAAGTGCTGATGTCGGCGACCGGCTCGCGCGTGGGCTCGGCAGCGCCCCACCTGGTCGTGGGCGGCACCACCGGCAGAAACAGTCACGAGTCGCCGATCAGCTATGACGTCGGTAACGGAGGCATTCAAGCCTTCACCGCGGGAGAAGTCACCGGCGTGCACCAGACGGATGGCGTCATCGCCTATGAACAGTTGCGCGCCAGCGATGACCCGTACGATCCGAAGTTCGCCTCTTACCTGCTCTCGGGCACGGTGACGGTGGGCATTCTTACGCCGGTCAAGTCAGACGACCCGGCAACGCACAAGATCAACCCGCCGATGGAGCTGCCGGGGAATCGTCAGTAAGTCTCTATTTGCTGCGCGGACGGAATTCGAGCGGCTGCACGTCGCGCGCAGCCGCCGGCGGCTTGGGGCCACAGGCGCCGCAGGTATCGCAACCGTCGCTGCAGTTGCCGGTGGCCTGCTTGGGCTGCAGGCGGTGTGCCAGCGCACGCTGCCATCCGGCGCTGCCCTGGCGGTCAAGACGCAGCGCCAGCGAGGCCAGCCAGCGGCTGGTCAACTTCGGTGCCAGTTTGCGCAACGTGATCCATGCACTGATCAGCACGATCACGCCGATGGCCAGGTATTGCGCGAGCAGCCCGTTGCTCATATCAGCCAGTTGGTGATTTGGTAGGTGAGGAACGAGGCGACGTACGCCACGACGAACATGTAGCCAAACGAGATGCCCACGTTGCGCCACGAGTTGGTCTCGCGGCGGATAACCGCCAGCGTGGACATGCACTGCGGCGCAAACGCGAACCACACCAGCAGCGACAACGCACTGGCCAGCGAGAAGTTGGCCGCCAGCGCCTGCGCGAGGCCCGCCCCTTCGGCACCCTCACCGCCCACCGCATACACGGTGGCCAGCGCGGCCACGGCGGTTTCGCGCGCGGCGAAAGCGGGAATCAACGACACGCTGATCTGCCAGTTGAAGCCCAGCGGCGCGAAGATGAATTGCAGGCCGCGCCCCATGTAACCGGCGAAGCTGTAATCGATGGCCGGACCCGTGGCACCCGCCGGCGGCGACGGGAAGGTGGAGAGGAACCACATCAACACGGTCAGGCCGAGGATGATGCCGGTGAGGCGCTTGAGGAAGATCGTGCCGCGCTCCCACAGGCCGAGCGCAACGTCGCGCGGCTTGGGCAGGCGATACGATGGCAGCTCCATCAGCAGCGCATGCTCGCTGCGGTCGCGGCGCATCTTCTTCATCACCCAGCCCACCGCCATGGCGCCGAGCACGCCGGCCGCATACAGCGCGAACAACACCAGGCCCTGCATGTTGAAGATGCCGAACACGCGACGCGTGGGAATGAAGGCGCCGATCAACAGCGCATACACCGGCAGACGCGCCGAACACGTCATCAGCGGCGCCACCAGGATGGTCGAGAGGCGATCGCGCGGGTCGGTGATGCTGCGCGTGCCCATGATGCCGGGGATGGCGCAGGCGAAGCTGGAAAGCAGCGGAATAAACGAACGGCCGGTCAGGCCCACCGACACCATCAGCCGATCGAGCAGGAAAGCCGCGCGCGGCAGATAGCCCGATTCTTCAAGCACCAGGATGAAGAAGAACAGCACCAGGATTTCCGGCAGGAAGCCGATCACTGTGCCCAGGCCGCCAAACACGCCATCGACCAGCAGGCTCTGCAGCGGTCCGGCCGGCATCCATGCGGTGGCGTGCTCGCCCAGCCAGCCGAAGCCGTCGCCGATCAGATCGGTCATCGGCTTGCCGGCGGCGTACACCGCCTGGAATACGAGGAACATCACGACGGCAAGAATGGCCAGGCCAAACACCGGATGCAGCGCCCACCGGTCGAGCGCGTCGTCGATCTCGGCGGTCGCGCGCGGCATGGTCACGGTGGCTGCCATCAGCTCGCGCACCTGCGCATGCAGATCAGCGCGGCTTTCGGCGTCATCCGCCTGTGCGGGCGCGGCCTGCGGAATCTCGCCGTCCACCTGGGCAATCAGCGCCTTCACGCCGTCGCGTTTCACGGCAATGGTTTCCACCACGGGAATGCCCAGGCGTTGCGCCAATGCCGGCACATCGATGACGATGCCGCGGCGACGCGCGGCATCCATCATGTTGAGCGCCAGCACCACCGGGCGACCGAGCCGCTTCACTTCCAGCACGAAGCGCAGGTGCAGGCGCAGGTTGGTAGCGTCGGCCACGCACACGATCAGATCCGGCACGGCCTCGCCCGGATAATTGCCTTCCAGCACGTCGCGGGTGATCTGCTCGTCGGGGCTGGTGGCGTCGAAGCTGTAGGTGCCCGGCAGATCCAGCAGCTGCAGCACGCGGCCGGACGGCGCGGTGAAACGGCCTTCCTTGCGCTCCACGGTGACGCCGGCATAGTTCGCCACTTTCTGGCGACCGCCGGTGAGCTGGTTGAACAATGCGGTCTTGCCGCAGTTGGGATTGCCGACCAGGGCAATGCGCAGCGTGCCCGCACTCATCCAGCGTTCTCCGCGTTGACCTGCACGCGCTCGGCTTCCTTGCGGCGCAACGCGAAACGCGTCGAGCCGATCTGGATCAGCAACGGATCTGCCCCCAGCGGGCCCTGCGCCACCACGCGAACCGGTTCGCCCGCCACGAAGCCCAGGTCGCGCAGGCGCTGCGCGATCGGGTCGGAAGCATGAGCATCATCCACTCGGTCCACCACGGCAGTAGCCCCTTTCGGAAGATCGGACAGGCGCACTGGTCACCAACTTAAATAAGAATGGTTCGCATTGTACATGAGCCACCCGGGTGCTGCAGCGCGGCTGGATGCCGCCTATACGCCCGTTAAGCCGCAAGAACATGGGGCTGAACCGCTGTCATCGACGCCGCCTTGGAAGTGACGCCAGACGCCCCGATAGCAGTGAGGCAGGCCATCGCAAACCACGGCGATGCCGCTACTCCATGGATACCGAGGTTCACATGGCTCTATTCGCCAGACACGCGAGCGGGTTACGTCTCGAACGCATGCAAGCTTCCTCGCAGTACGCCGGCGAGGCCTTTGCCAATACCTATCCGTCCAGCACGCCACGGGTGGCCGACGACAAGCCTTCGCTGGTCGATTTCATCTTCCGCGGCGAAGGACGCACCCCGCCCCGGCCACTGCCCACGCTCGACCCTCGTGCCGCGTGGACGCGTCCGGTGGACACCGGTCTGCGCAGCACCTGGCTCGGCCATTCCACCGTGCTGCTGGAAATCGACGGCGCGCGCGTGCTCACCGATCCGGTGTGGGGCGAGCGTGCCTCGCCGTTTTCATTCATGGGCCCGAAGCGCTTCCAGCCCGTGCCGGTGGCGATCGACAAGCTGCCGCCGCTGGATGCCGTGCTGATCTCGCACGATCACTACGACCATCTTGATTACCCGAGCATTCGCGCCCTGGCGAAGCTCGACGTGCCCTTCATCACCTCGCTGGGCGTGGGCGTGCACCTGGAAGCCTGGGGCGTGCCGGCCGAGCGCATCACCGAGCTGGACTGGTGGGAGAGCACCACGCTGCCGTGCGGGCTCACACTGACTGCCGCACCGTCGCACCACTTCTCCGGCCGCAGCCTGCACGACCGCAACGCCACGCTGTGGTCGTCCTTCGTGCTGCGCGGTGAACGCCACGCGGTGTTCTTCAGTGGCGATACGGGCCTGTCACCGCATTTCAGCGAGATCGGCCAGCGACTCGGGCCGTTCGACCTGGTGATGATCGAAGTGGGCGCGTTCCAC